>Ga0316230_1001060_pt1 | contig 31621 bp, 21 predicted proteins | sample TBH18025metaG_FD_206004 | JGI IMG/M metagenome (GOLD analysis project Ga0316230, IMG submission 206004) | Freshwater microbial communities from Trout Bog Lake, Wisconsin, USA - TBH18025 | ecosystem: Environmental > Aquatic > Freshwater > Lake > Hypolimnion/Profundal zone | place: USA: Wisconsin...
TGAGCAATGGCAATTACCCCAGCACGGTCTGGCTTTTTGACACCAACCAAAACACCATTGTGGCCAGCAGAAGTATCGATGGGTTTACGTATTCCGTGGCCGCAAATCGCGATGGAACACAATTTGCAGCCGCGGCCTCGGGATATGACCAGAACATCTACATCCTCGATGCCAACCTCAATACCGTAGCGACGGTACCCGGCGGCGGCAAGCTGCTTTACAGCCTCGATGCCACAAAGCTTTATGTCGTTGGCGTAGTCGGCAGAGTTGCCGCGGTCTCCCTGCTCAATCCCACGACGCAGCAATGGATGGGCTCGGCGCCTTCTTTTACCGTGACCATTCAGAACCAGTCGCCGCCTACTGACTATGAGGCCCCCATCGCGGCAGATGAAACCGGGCGCATCTTTGGCAGCATCGTCAACGGGCTGGCGATTGACGATGCAAACGATCTTCGCAACTACACCGGTAATGAGGCCTTTCCATCGGATTTGGCGATAGTCGCCCCAAACAATGGCCCGGTGGGCCAGCAGCAGACTGTCATGTTGGAATCCGGTAATCTCGGTACCGCTCCGGCAATCTGGTTTGGGCCCATGGCTGCCACAAACATCGTAGCGGGCATCTACCCCACCGCCACTGCGCCGGCATACGCGCAGACCGGTCCGGTCAATGTTCGCGTCGTAACTGCGCAAGGTGTCCAGGTATGGGTTCCGCAAGGCTATACCTATGGAGCGGTACTGTCTCAAGGGCCAGACATCGCCGCATCCAACGACACCAGCACAGCCATCAACATCTACGGATACGGCCTGGGTTACTACCCGCCCATCGGTGGAAGCTCCACCGCCGGTCCAACAACCGTCTCCTTTGGTGATCACGCCGCCACCACAACTTCAGTCACCAGCACGTATAACATCCCCCCGCTGTGGGATGTGAAGGTGCAAACCCCGAAGATGTCCGTCGGCCAGACGGACATGACTGCCAGCTATGGCGGAAGCAGCTCCACCTTGCCTTCGTCGTATCATGCCGTCTCCATCAACTCCTACGCGTTCGATGGCACGCCGTATTCCATGGCCTACGATGCGCGGCGAAACCGCATCTACGTGGCGATGACAGATCACGTTGATGTCTTTTCGCTGTCGACAAATGCATTTGTCTCCATCATTCAAATCCCAACAGTAAACAACCTGAAGCAACTCGGGGGCATGGCTCTCACGCCAGACGGAAGGCGCCTGCTCGTGGCCAACTGGGCAGACGGTTCGGTGGCCGTCATCGATCCTGACAACCCCGAGAGCTCGACCGCAATCGCCGTGGGTACGCCACCTAACTACGCAGCGGGAATCACCGTTGGGCCGTTCCAGATTGCGCCCACCAATAACGGCCAGGCGTACATTTCGCTGGCCTCGGTTCCCCAGCTATTGAAGAACTATGCGCGTGTTTTGACTCCTGCTTCTCATGGCGGTGCATCGAGCCAGGCGAAGCCTCAGAGCGCCCCATTCAACGGGCCCTATACCTGGCTGCTGAATCTGCAAACCATGGCCGCTACCCCGGTAGCATCAAGCGGATTTGTGCCAGGTGGATATTTCATGGCCGCCTCTTCAGACGGTTCTCAAATCTGTTCCGCGAATCCCAATAACGGGCCCATGACTCTATTCAACGTGGCTTCCGCGACAACTGTCGTCGGGCCCATCTCAGAAAACGAGGGTGCGGATGTCTGTGCGGTAAACGGCGGCGTAGCCGTCTCCGCTACGCAGAATCGGAATGGCAGGCCAATCGCCAGCGACATGTTCATGCGCACCCTGAGCGTCGCTGCCATCAACTCCTACCAGTATCTCGATCTCCTCGGACCAAGTGAAGACCTGTTGACCGGGATTGCCGCGGACGATACCGGAGCGCTCATGTATGTTCCCTGGGGCCAGGAGGTTGCGCTCTTTGACATACACACCGGCGAATACCGCGAAAGAATCGCCCTGCCGGCGCTCTTGGAAGAAATGACCACAGGCTCGCTTCTGGTCGACCAGACCGGCAAAGAGATTTTTGTGGTCTCGCAGAGCGGGCTTACTGTAATCCAACTGGACTCGCTTCCGCTCGCGATCGGCAGCATCTCTGCCGTTGGAAGCAACTGGACAGTAGCAGGGGTGGGTTTTCTGCCTGGGACAACCCTCGCCGTGGATGGCGCGCCGCAGTCCGTTGCCTATACAGATGCGCAGCACCTGGCTGTCTCGGGCGCACCCGCTCTCAGCGCAATTCACACCGTGACCCTCACCAATCCTGACGGCCACACATACACCTACGATGCCGCGTACCTCCGCTGAAGGCACGCGGCTCGTGCCTCAGTCTCCTCGCCTGGAATAAAAGCAAAGCCAGCTCACGATAAGTTTCCCTGTCCCTGCGATTGCAGATCATTACAACGCAATGGCGCACAATAATCTCAAGGGATGCTCTCGGAAAAAGGACGCAGAAAGCGGCATTGGGGAGCCCAAAATCGCATACCCCCCTCCCCTGGGCCCAAAAGCCCCGTTTTTTACGCTCTGATTGTCCGGTAAGTTGTTATTTATAAATGGCTTAATAGGACGCACTATTAACTATAAGGTAACACCTCACCCTGCAAAAACGGCCCAAAACAGCTCATTTTGGCCGGTATTCTGGTCAAAAAAGGCTGCTTTGGGTCGTTTTCTGCACTACCTCAACACACCAGCAAGGGCTTAGCTTCCTTAGCGCAACTCCAGTACTGGAATCCCGTGCTCCCAGACAGCTTTGTCCAGCGGAATGCGAATCCCTTTGCCGCTGGGGGTGAAGGCCAATGGCTTTCCCGTGGCCAGCAGTTTTACGCTTTGCGCGGGTTTGCCATGCGGGCTCACCACAACTTCCGCAGCGTTCTGATCCATCACAAACACAAAGGTGCTGGCGCCGTGCGCTGTGGTGCGGAAGGCCGCTTCGCCCTGCACGGGGCCGTAAGTACTGCCATAGATGGCTGCGCCGTTGCGCTTGGTCCACTCGCCCATGGATTGCAGGCGCTCGACGAACTCCTGCTGGATCAGGCCGTCGGGCTGCGGGCCAACGTCCAACAGGAAGTTGCCGCCGCGGCTGATTACCTCAATCAGGGTGCGGATCAGAGTGTCTGTTGATTTGAAGTTGTGATCCTGTGGGCGGTAAGCCCAAGTGTTGTTGATGGTCATGCAGGTTTCCCAGGGCTGAAAGTCCTCTGGGCGAGGCAACGCGACAGCCATCTTGTCAGCAGCGCTGTGGTCGGGGCTGTCCATCCGGACGCCTTTGGTGGGAATCGCCTTGGGAGTGAACTGCTCCGGGGTGATAAAGTCCGCTGGAACTCCAAGGCGGTTGTTGACCAGCATCTCCGGTTGCAGGCGCCGTATCTGGTCAAGGAAGCGCTGGCCATCATATTCGCCTTGTACTTTCATATCGACGGAGTCAAACCACATCTCCGCGATGGGGCCGTATTTGGTGAGCAACTCGTCGAGTTGCAGGGCCATGTAGTCAAGATAGAGCGGCCACTCGGCGCGCTCGGGCTCGCCGCGATAGTTGGTGGCGGAGAGTTTGCTGGTGTCGCGGAATCCAGGATGGTTCATATCTGGCGGGGAATAGTAGAGGCCGAGCGGCATCTTCTCAGCCAGGCAGGCGTCGGCCAGCATCTTCACCACGTCTTTGCCGTAGGGCGTGCGGGTGATCTTGTAGCTCGTGTATTTTGAGTCGAACATGCAGAAGCCGTCATGGTGTTTGGTGGTAAAGACCATGTAGCGCTGCCCGGCGGACTTGGCGATCTGAATCCAGGCGTGGGGGTCAAACTTGACGGGATTGAAGCGCTCAGGCAAAGCGCGGTACTCGGCCTCGGTGATTTCGCCGTTGGGGCGGAGGATGGGCCAGGAGGCTTCCACGCCGGCCAGCGAGTACGGTCCCCAATGGATGAACATGCCGAACTTGGTCTCACGGAACCGGGAGAGTCGGTCAGCCTGCAAGGCGAGTGAGCGAAGCGAGACGGCGCGACCGGCTACAGCCGCCGCTGTGGCGGTTCTAAGAAAGTCCCTGCGATTCCAGAGCATGGTTTTCCTCCTGAAGTTTGGAAAACCGAATTATATCTAAGTGAAACGCAGAGCGCCGTGCGCAGGGGTAGCCGACGCGCAGTAATGGACTAAAGGGCGGCTGCGAGTTCGCGTTTAAAGGCTGAGGTTGCCTGCGACTTGAGTTCGGCTGTGAACAGGCGCTTGCGGACGAGATAGTTCTCCATGTTGACGAGCGCGACCTCTGATTTGCGGGGCTGGCCCTTGCGCGGGCCGGACAGGGGCCAGGGGATGCACTCGATGAGGGTGGGGCCGCTGCCACGGCGGGCGTGAGCCATGGCCTCGGTCGCCACGCGGTAGACGGCCACGGCGTCCTGCGCATCGACGGCGATGCCGGGGAAGCCATACTCCTGCGCCCTGGCTGCTATCTGCTCGGCGTTGGCGGCGGTGTGGCAGACGAAGAGGATGGGGAGGTCCTGTGCGCCGGCGCGGCTAAAGGCCGGGTAGAGCAGTTCTGAAGAGTCGCCGCAGAAGGCTACAACAATCTTGCTGTTCTTGGCGGCCTTGTTTGCAATGGCTGCGTCAATGGCCCTGTCGAGTTGAACGGCGGGGGAGAGCGCGGGCGAAATCAGGTTGCGGCATGTGAACGGCAACCGGGCGCGCGTAGGCACGGGGGCGAGCAGGGCAAAGAGAGTGGAGAGGGGCAGTCCCTTCAGGAAGCATGGAATGAGAGCGCGATGGTAGGGCGCAAGGGTATCTTCCGGCAGCAGGTCAATGGCTGCGCCAACAAAGGCTGCTTCCTGGCCGGTGGTGTCGTAGTGCTTGTCCAACTGGTTCTGCTTGATGAGTGCGCGGATGCGCGCTTCAATCATGCGGCACTGGAGCATGGCGGAGTAAATCTGCAGCAGCTTCTGATTGGAGATGAGCGAGAAGCCGTTGTGCGGGGCCGGCGCTGCGGCGGGAGCGGCAATTTTGCGGCGTGCGATCGTCATCGGATGAAGGGCCTCAAGGGGATTGCTGCGATTGTAAATGGCAGCGATGCGGCAAACTTGCTCCCGCGCAAGCGGGGATAGCTGGTTAGCGCGTTGCAGGCGCGGCGGCTAAGTAGAATAGTCGGCGTTGATGTGGATGTATTGGGTGGTGAGGTCGGTGGTCCAGAAGACGCATGTGCCTGGGCCCTGATGAAGCTCGATGGAAATGGAGAACTCAGGCTGAGCAATGTAGTCGTGGGCAGCCACTTCGTCGAACTCGGGGGCGCGGCCGCCGTTGCGGCAGATGGGCAGTTCGCCGAAGGTGATGTCGATGCAGTCAGGGTCAATCTGCGCGCCGGAGTATCCGATTGCAGCGGCGAGGCGGCCCCAGTTGGGATCGCAGCCGGCCCACGCGGTCTTCACCAGCGGGGAGTGGGCAATCGCCTTGGCCACGCGGAGCGCATCGGCGTCAGAGGCGGCGCCTCCAATGTGGAGTTCGACAACGTGCGTAATGCCCTCTCCATCTGCGACCACCTGGTGGGCGAGTGATGCGCAAACTTGATTGAGAGCAGAGGCAAACGCGGAGTTGCCAGAGCCGATTACAGCGCCGCTGGCGCCGGAGGCGAGCAGCAGCACGGTGTCGTTGGTCGAGGTGTCGCCGTCAACAGAGATGCGATTGAAGCTGACCTCAATCGCTGAATTCAGATAGCTCTGCAGCACGGGGGGCTCGATAACAGCGTCCGTAAGAATGTAGACCAGCATGGTGGCATGGGGCACAAGCTGGGGGTGAATCATCCCAGAGCCCTTGCCGAGTGCGGCGATGCGTATCTCCTGGGGTTCGCCCGAGGCGTCAGCAACTTCAATGCGCGCAAAAGCGGTCTTCTCAACGGTGTCCGTCGTGAGGATGGCTTGGGCGACCTCAAGGAAGTGGTCGGACTCCGAGCCTAGCGCCGCAGCTAGGGATGGCATGACGTCGATGAGCTTCTCAGCGGGCAAGGGAATGCCGATGACGCCGGTGGAGGAAGGGAAAACTTGCTGCGGAGTGCAGGCGAAGATGTGCGCGGCGGCGTCGCAGGTGGCGATTGCGGCATCCAGGCCGGGCTTGCCGGCGGCGCAGTTAGCGTTGCCCGCATTGATGGCGACAACGCGCACCTTGCCCGCGGTGGCGCCGAGGTGGAGCTTATCCACGATAAGGGGCGCGGCAATGACGCGATTCGAGGTAAAGGAGGCGGCGGCGCTGGCCGGCTCATCGGCAACGATGAGGGCAAAATCGGGACGCCCGCTGGCTTTGAGGCCCGCTTTGGTTGCGCCAAAACGGAAGCCGCGAGGAAGAATGAATCTGGAGAGATCGCTCATGGTGTCAACAATCTAATCTAGCAGGTGGATGGGGGCCCAATCGACGCGCAGGGGCTGGTTTTTACGCTATTCGGAGTTTTCAGCATCTTGAAGTGCTTTTAACCTCCAAGTTGGTCAATTTGGTAATGCGGGCAATGGGCTGGCTGGTGTAATGTCAGTCCTATCCAAGCTCCGAATGCAAGTGTTTCAGGAGGCATCAAAGATCTGCAGAGAGGTTATATGCCAACTAGATTCAAAGAGGCGCTGAAGCAACTTGCAGCAATCGATCCGGCTTTTTACAAAGAGCTGCTGGATCAGATGACTGATGGCGTGTACTTTGTTGACCGGGACCGCCGTATCCTCTACTGGAATGAAGGGGCCGCGCAGTTGACAGGGTACAAACGCGAAGAAATTCTGGGGCGGCATTGCGAAGACGATATTCTCTGCCACGTTGACACCGCTGGGAAGCAACTTTGCCAGGACGGTTGCCCTTTGTCAGCCAGCATCGTTGATGGCGATCCGCACGAGGCGTATGTATTTCTGCGCCACAAGCAGGGGCGGCGGGTTCCGGTGAATGTGCGTGTCCAGCCGATGCGGAGCGAGGACGGAACGGTGATTGGGGCAGTAGAGATCTTCAGCGACGCCTCATCCCACTATGAAGTGCAGCGCAAATCCGATGCAATGAAGCGGATGGCGTTTCTTGACCATCTGACGCAGTTGGCAAATCGCCGTTTTCTGGAGATGTCAGTACATACGGCGCTTGGCGAATTTGGGGTGCACAAGGATCCGTTTGGCGTGCTGTTGATTGATCTGGACGGGTTCAAAGCGATCAATGACAAGTTTGGCCACAGTTGCGGGGATCGCGCGCTACAAGAAATATCAAAGACGCTGACAGGAGCTCTGCGGCCTACAGACATTGTGGGGCGCTGGGGCGGCGACGAGTTTTTGGCGATAGTAGGCAACGTCGACGGCAAGATTCTGAACGATCTGGCACAGCGTTGTGTCGTTCTGGCCAGAAAAACCGCTATCAGCAACAATGATGAACAATTGATTCCTCTTTCAATCTCAGTAGGCGCAGCGCTGGCTTATGTCGGCGAGTCGGCGGACGACCTGATTCGCCGGGCGGATGCGCTGATGTACCGCAGCAAGGCCGCGGGACGGAACCGGGCGACGACGGAGTAGGTCGAAATGCCGCCTCTGTTCCGATAAGCTGGGAACTGCGGACAGAATGATGGATAAGAATCAGCAAGACCAGGCGAAGACAATCGAAGACGAAGCCCAGTTTCTTGAACTGCGCGCCGTAAACGTGGCGCGTGGTGACCGGGTGGTGCTGCAAGACGTGAACCTGACGATCAGAGCCGGGGAGCACGTTGCCATCCTGGGACCGAATGGGTGCGGGAAGTCGACGCTGATTCTGGCGATGACCTGCCAGGTTTATCCCATGGTCCGGCCAGGGATGCGCGTGCGCATCTTCGGCCAGGAGCGCTGGGACCTGACGCAACTGCGAAAGCACTTCGGCGTGGTTGGGGCTGGCTTGATGGGCGCGGAACTGCCGGGAGAACGGACGGCGGTAACTACGGGTTTGGATGCGGTCATCGCCGGGTTCTTTTCAGCGTCGACCCTGTGGCCAAACCTGCACGTAACAAGTGGAATGCGGGAACGCGCCAGGGAAGCGCTGGCGCGGATGGAAGCAACTCACCTGAGCAAGCAGTTGGTAGGAACCATGTCCGCCGGGGAGAAGCGGCGGATTCTCATCGCGCGGGCGCTGGTGCATAGGCCGCGCCAACTGCTCCTGGACGAGCCCTCGAATGCCCTGGACCTGGCGGCGCAGAGAGATCTGCGGGAGACGTTGCGGCGACTGGCGCAAGAGGGAACCGGGCTGGTGCTTGTGACGCATCATCTTGGGGACATTCTCCCGGAGATTGGGCGGATTATCCTGATGCGCGACGGCCGGATTGTGGGCGACGGGCCAAGGGAAGAGTTGCTGACCGAGGTCCACCTGAGCGACCTATTCAATGCTCCGGTGAGGGTTGGCAGGGATGAAGGGTGGCTTCATAGCTGGTAAGGGCAATCGGCGGGATTGGATGCATCCTCGCTGATGCTTCACGGCGTGGCCTCAGCCTTTGCGGGCTTCAGCTTTCTCAAGCCAGCCGCGCCGCACCTTTTCAGCAGGAATTCCAGACATATATGGCTTGATGTCGAGGATAGGCGTGCCATCCAGCATGTCTACACCGCGCACGTGGAGCGAGGCTCCGTCGCGGCTGAGCAATTCAACCACGGTGAGGGCGATGGGGTTTGGCCGTCGCGGTGAGCGTGAAGCGAAGACACCATGAGGCCGGTCGTCGGTAGGCGGCGTGGAGTAGAGGTCGTAGCCGTCGACGCGGTCAAACTCCCAGATCACAAACAAATGCGAGAAGCCCTCAATGTCTGTCAGGCCGGGCTCGAACTCGCGCAGAATCTGCAATACGCCCTCAGCTTCATGTTTTGCGCCGGGACCGTGGGGAATTGCGGATGTGTCCTTGTACGGGCTCTGCACAAATCCGATGGCGCGAGGGGTAAACATAAGCGGATATGCCTCTACCATCATTTTAGTGCGCTCACCGCCGGCAGCGAAAAACCGCCTTCAACGGCTGTTTTGCCCGGCGGACTGGCTCTCTTGTGGATTTCGGGTTTGAAACTCTTTCGCATACGTGACCGGGAACACTTTAGGGGTGTTCCGGTGTCTAAGACAATAGAGGGCGCGGGGCATTCGGTTTTGCAACCATTGTTCCGTCTCCCGCGCACTCCGTGGCAGCATCGGTTTCCCGGCGGCTTTTGGGCCGTTTGGGGGAGTAACCGCAGCAAGTCTTTGGACGAGTTGCATTTGGAAAGTCTGGCTATCACGTAGTGGGATGGACGTGAAAAGAGCAGATGCCAAGTGTGCATGAATTGCGGTATAGGTGGGAGGACACTGAATTGCAGGCGGACCTCACCATGGGCAATCTTGCCAGCGCGCTGGCGCTACAGTCAGACGAAGCGGCTCTGATCGCGGAACTACAAGCCGGCTCAGAGGAAGCATTTGCGTGGCTGATCGCGCGCTTCCACCAACCTATTTACTCCCTGTTGGCACGCACTGTTTACGACCGTGCCGACGCTGCCGATCTGACGCAGGAAGTGTTTGTAAAAATCTTCCGGGGTGTGGGCAGCTTCCACGGCGAGTCATCGCTGCGCACATGGATTTATCGGATTGCGCTCCGTGAGGCTTCAAACCAAAGGCGCTGGTGGATGAGGCACAAGCAACAGGAAGTTCCCATTGACCAGGAGATGACCGATGGGGAGTCTGGAACGCCGATGCGGCTGAAAGATCAGTTGGTTGACCCCTCAGAGTCGCCCTACGAGATTGCGGTGCATGCTGAGAACCGGGTGCTGGTGGAAGAAGCGCTGAAACAGGTGCCGGAGCCGTTCAGAACCACGCTGATTTTGCGTGACATCGAGGGATTTGTTTACGAGGAAGTGGCTGAGATACAGGGCGTGAATCTGGGAACGGTGAAGTCGCGACTGGTTCGTGGACGTGCCTGTTTGAAGGCCCTGCTGACGGCGCCGAAGCCAATCGAGAACGCCGCGAAGTTTTCGGAGTTTGAGATGCCCCTGGGAGAGGAGGCGCGATGAACGGCTGCAACGCAATGCAGGCAAGGTTTACTGAATATCTTGATGGATGTTTGAACGGAAGGCAGATGCAGCAGATTGGCGCCCACCTGGAAGGATGCCGGGCCTGCGCGCAGGAGTGGGAATCGCTGCGCCGGGCGCAGTTGTCGCTGGCCGAGCTGGGGCCGGTGTCGGAACCAGATGATATGCTCTTGCGGATTCGAGTCGCGATCAGCCAGGAGCGGGCGCGCAGCAAGCGGAGCATGTTCCATGCCTGGAATCTGGCTTGGAGGAATACGATAGGTCCATTTGTGCTGCAAGCTTCGGCGGGCTTAGCCAGCGCGGTGCTGCTGCTGGGCACGGTGATTGTTTTGCTGGGTATGTTTACCCAGCCAGAGTCAGCGCAAGCGAATAAGGACGTTCCTCTCGGAATGGCCACGGCGCCGCGCCTGCTTTACCTGTCCAGTGGCGTAGGCGAGAACGACATTGGCGCCATCTCCGGCCCGGTAGTGGTTGAGGTCTACATCAACGGCGAGGGCCAGATGTATGACTACCGCATTGTTTCCGGCCCGACGGACAGCGAAACTCGCGCTCAAGTCGAGAACCTGCTGTTGCTGAGCCGCTTTGAACCGGCGCGGTTCTTTGGCCAGCCGGTGCGGGGGTTGGCGGTGCTTTCCTTCTCTGGCGTCTCCGTCCACGGTTAAGGCAGGGAGCTGAAAACGGGGAAAATTGCTGATCCGCCTGGGCATGCCTGGGCGGTTCTTTTTTGCAGAACGCATCTGCCTCCCGATTGACCACGCTGGTACGTCTAACACAAGAGAAACCAGAGGTGGAGTGCCTTTGCAGGGTGCGCGGAAGGTTACCTTTTCGAAAGGAAAAGGTAACTTTGCGTAGCCGCCTGCCGGTGCATTGACCCTGTTTCCGCTGTAGACTTGCAGGCAGGGATCCCTCATGACTTTGCGTACAATCCGATCGTTTGCTCTCCTTTCCGCCGCTCTTATGTGCCTGTGGGCTGTTTTCGCGCCCGATGCGACCAGTGCCCAGTCTTCGGGCAGCAACAAGGGGCAGAATACTTCTTCCTCCCAGGGGCAGAGTTACGTGCAGGAGAAGGCGCCGTCGCTGGTGGACCCTGCCGGACCAACGATTTCTCTGGTCAGCCTGGAGCCGGTATTCGCAATGTCCGCCGCACTGAATGCCTGCGGCTATGACGAGGGACTGGAAGACAGTGCGCCGGTGCGAAAGCGGGTGCGCGATGAGATCGCGCAGGCGCTAGCCAAAAGTGAAGAAGCGCGCAGCAGCCGCGATGCGGTGTGCCTTTACATTGCCCAGCACCGCATGACGGGCACCGTTCAGGACATTTCCCAATACATCTCCCTAGCGCTGTATCTGACGCCGCCGCCGGAGATTGAGACTACGGCGGAGTTGACCGAGATGCCGCCCGACTCGACCCAAGTAGCGGAGATTGTGCCCACGCTGAAGCGGTTTGCGGCCGCGGTGGACCTGCACGGAATCTGGCTTGCAATCCATCCCATCTATGACAGGGAGTCAGATCGCCTGCACGATCCACTATCGCAGATGATCGTTTCAACCAATCTCTACCTGAAAATGCCGGCTTCCACCTATGACGGCCGCAGGTTCATCGTTGTGATTGAGCCGCTGCTCTCTCCGGGCACGGTCAATGCCCGCATCTACGGCACTGACTACGTGGTGGTGCTTTCCCCGGTAAATGGCCAAATTCGAATGAGTGACGTGCGCCATACTTACCTGCACTACCTGATTGAACCGTTGCTGTATGCGCGGTCGAACGCAATAGACAGGACGCAGCCGATTCTGAAGGAGATCAAGGAAGCGCCGCTGGAATTCCGCTATCGTTCTGACACCGTGGCGCTGACGATCGAGTGCCTTATCAAGGCGATCGAAGCGCGAACCATGGACACCAAGATTCCGGTCTACAAGATTCCGGCGGGCGTTGACCGCTCAGAGCTGCCGCGCTTTGAGCATGAGCGGCAGCAGTATCAGCAAAAGGTTGAAGCAGTTCGCGTAGCAACGGTCCGGCACGACATGACGCAGGGATTTGTGCTGACGCAGTATTTTTACGAGCAGCTGGTGCAGTTCGAGCGGGATCCGGCCAGCCTGCGCGACACCATCGGCGAGATGGTGTACAGCATGGATGTGGACCAGCAGGTGCACCGGGCGCGCCAGACAGAGTTTGACAAGGAAGCGGACGGCGATGTGCTTCAGCGCAGCAGGCCGCATAAGGTGGCGGGGCTTGAACTGGCGGAGGCGCGGTTGGCGGCAGGGGATGTAGCCACAGCAACCAGCATGGCGCAGCAGGTGCTGGCCAAGCAGACCGATACAGTTGCTTCCGTGGCAGAGGGCGCACGCGCCAACTTCATCCTGGCCCGCGTGGCTATCTTGACGGGCCATCCAGAGCAGGCGATGGAGAACTTCCAGAAGACTCTGGCAACCAGCAAGGAGCAGCGGCTGTTGGCGTGGTCTCACATCTACCTGGGTCGGATGCTGGATCTAGATTGCAAACGCGACCAGGCCCTAGCGGAATATCAGGCTGCGATGACGGTGCGCGATGGCCAGCAGGATACGCGAATCGCCGCCGAGCGGGGCGTGAAGAACGCCTACTCAGTGAACGGTCATACCTGCGAAGAGGATGCCGACGAGGACGCGCCTCAGGGCAAGCCCGGCGACGCGAAGCCGGGATCAGGCGTCGCAGGGCAGAATGGGACGCCCAAGCCTTGATAATTCGCTGCAAGTATTTGCAATCGCGGTGACAGGCGTCTAGACAAAGTGATGAGAGTGGACTGCGTCAGGGATAACCAGGCGCAGTTTATTTCTTGAGTCACAGAACCGGAAATCAACGAAATCGTGCGAGGCGCGGGTGGCAGCAGATCTGGCAGAACTGGAAGCGGCACTGGGATATGGCTTCTCAAGTCCTGAACTGCTGGTGCGTGCCCTGACCCACCGGTCATTAGCCCACGAGCGGGAAGCCCAGGAACACCTGCATGCGGTCGGGAACGAAGATGCGGCCAGCATGGGGGATAATGAGCGGCTGGAATTTCTGGGCGATGCAGTACTGGGGCTGGTGGTGGCCGAGGCGCTCTTCGTTCTGCACCCGGAGTGGCAAGAGGGTGAGTTGACCCGTGTTCGCGCCCAATTGGTGAGCCGGCAGCACTTGGCCAAGGTGGCGGCGGCCATTGGCTTGGGCAAGCACTTGCGCTTGAGCCGGGGCGAGGACAAAAGCGGCTTGAGGCGAAAGAGTACGGTGCTTTCGAATACCATGGAAGCAGTAATGGGCGCGCTATTTCTGGATGGCGGGTTGGGGCCTGTAAAAGTTTTCGCTCGCCGCCAGGTGATGGGTGAGGCAGCTGAACAACTGGCCGAGGAGTTGCGGTCTGGCGCCGCGCTGGGGAACTTCAAATCGGCGCTCCAGGAGCGACTGCAGGCAGAGCGTGTGGGAACACCGGTTTACCGTGTAAAGAGCGAAAGCGGGCCAGACCACCGCAAACGCTTTCTGGTCGAGGTGCGGCTGAAGGCTGAGGCCGGGGAACCGGGGGAAGCGCTGGCGCGGGGAATGGGCAGTACCAAAAAGCACGCGGAGCAGGATGCGGCAAGGCGCGCGCTGGACCGGTTGACGGCAGCGGTGGCAAAGAGCAGCGTACAGGCTGCTGGGGACGAGGAGGAACAGGCAGCAGAATGAGCACACCAACACAAATTCCGGGTGGGCGGGAACATGGATTCTCTGGGCTGCGGCTACAGTTGCCGACGATGCCTGAGGCCCTTGCTTCGCTGCTGCGCACGGTAGTGGTGGCGCTGTTTCTGCTGACGTTTGTCCTGCAACCCCTACTGATCCCCTCCGAGAGCATGGAACACACTTTGCTGGTTGGCGATTTTCTGCTTTTCAATAAGCAGGTGTATGCGCCGGCGGGCGGACTGAGCCACTGGCTGATGCCATATCGAGCGGTTGAGCGCGGGGACATCATCGTGTTCCACCATCCCCAGCCGCCTCTGCTTGTAAAACGCGTTGTGGGCATTCCCGGCGACCATCTTCGCATTGAGGATGGGCGTGTGCTGGTGAACGGCATCGCTCTGGACGAGCCCTATGTGGCCTTTGAGCCGGCGCCGCCGAATCCTTTCAGAGATAACTTTCCTGCCACGGTATATACAGATCCCCAAGTGGACCCGGACTGGTGGCGGGAGATGCAGGGCCTCACCAAAGATGGAGAACTGGTGGTTCCCGCAGGCGAGTATTTTGTGCTTGGCGATAACCGCAATCACAGCAAGGATTCGCGATTCTTTGGATTTGTGCCCCGGGCCGCAATTGTAGCCCGGCCGCTGGTGATTTACTTCTCGCTCATGCGCCCATCGAGCACGGATGTGCAACAGGTCTCGTTGCAAGCCTCAGATGATAGACTCGGACACGACAGGCAGCTTTCGGCACGGCTGACAGGGTTCGCGCGCTGGAAACGAATCTTCCGCGTTGTGCACTAGAAACAGTGGTCAGGCAGTCTGATGCTTTCTTATTTGCAGTGAGAATTGCGTATCTTGCTGATCACTGTTCACTCACCACTGTTCACTGATAAAGAGCGACGGGATGACGAAGAAAAATACACAGACAATCAAGACGCCGTCCGAGACGCAGCCTGACCCTGTTCCCGAGGAAATGAAAGTGGAGGAGACGCCCTTTGAGGCGATAGCCAGCATCTGCTCAGTGCTGGTTGTGGGCCTGTTCATCCTCACGTTTCTGGCTCAGAACTTTGTAATCCCGTCCGGTTCGATGGAAAAGACCTTGCTGGTGGGAGATCACCTGGTAGTGGACCGGATTACGCTGGCTCCCGAAGCGAAGTGGATGCCGCTGGTTCACTATCGTGAGCCGAAACGCAACGATATTGTGGTCTTTATCAAGCCGGTACCTGATCTGGATACGGAGGGCAAGCCACAATACCTGTTTTTGGTAAAGAGGCTTATTGGCGTTCCCGGCGACCATATCCACCTGCGCAATGGGATTGTCATTGTGAATGGAGTGGCCCAGGACCAGCCACACGCCGAAGCGACGACAGTGGACAATCATCAGGATTTTTTGGATGAATTCCCCTCTTTGGCGCCCTATCCGCAGACAGGCGGCGCAACCGAGAGCTGGGCGGTGGACTTTCCCACCCACGTTGAGAATGGGGACCTGGTGGTTCCTGCGGGCAAGTACTTCATGATGGGCGACCATCGGCACGACAGCCTGGACTCGCGTTTCTGGGGGTTTGTGCCCAGGGAAAATATTGTGGGACGGCCGCTGTTCAACTACTGGTCTTTCGTGACCCCCGAGGACGCATACGAGCAGTCCGGGCTGGGCCAGAGCGTGGCTTGGATGGGACACGTTGCGCTGCACTTCTTTACCGAAACGCGCTGGGCGCGAACCCTCCACCCTGTTCGCTAAATCGGGATATCCTTAAAGACCATGACGGAAGATGTGCAAGGCCGGCAACGCAACCGCAAAAGGCTCTGGATTGCCCTGGTAATTGTGGTGGCAATCCTGGCGGTGGTGATCGTACCCCCGCTGGTGAGCCTGAACCACTACAAGAACCGCATTACGAGGCTGATGGCTGCCTCACTAGGCAGGCCGGTGCGGATGTCGGCGGTGGAGTTGCGACTGCTGCCCAGGCCGGGCTTTATTCTGAGCGATCTTACAGTGGAGGAAGACCCAGCCTACGGCGCTGAGCCGATGCTTCATGCCAACTCCGTGACTGCCTCGCTGAGGCTGCTCTCGCTCTGGCGAGGGCAACTGGAGGTAAGCCGGATCAGCGTGGACGAGGCCAGCTTGAACCTGGTGCGTACCGCGGCAGGCCGCTGGAATCTGGATTCTTTCTTCAGTTCAGCGGCAACCATGCAGGGTGTGCCGGCACAGGCCGGCGGTTCACAGGGCCGGGCCAGGCCGTTTCCCTTTCTTGAGGCGACCAATTCGCGTATCAACATCAAGAGCGGTGCGGAGAAGCTGCCGTTTTCCCTGGTAAATACAGATCTTTCCTTCTCGCAGGATTCGCCCGGCAATTGGCGCATCCGGCTGCGCGGTCAACCGGCGCGCACGGACCTTAGCTTGACCTTGGGCGACACAGGGGTGGTGCAGTTGGAGGGAACAGTTCGCCGTGGGCCGGAGCTGCGGCAGATGCCAATCCATCTCGACATTGAATGGCGGGAGGCACAACTTGGTCAGCTTACACGGCTGGTTGCGGGGTCTGATTCGGGCTGGCGCGGCGACCTGAGGGGCGAATTGCACCTGGACGGAACTGCGGAGGTGGCCCAGATCAAGACGCGGCTGCGGGCCACGGGCGTACACAGGGAAGAGTTTACGCCAGCCGCTCCAATGGATTTCGACGCTAATTGTGGATTTGTTTACCACTACTCGACGCGCGCTGTTGAGAACCTGGTGTGTGACTCGCCGCTTGGTACGGGACGCGTGCGGCTGACTGGCGATTTGCCTGCCGATCCGGGGCAACCTCATTACTCGCTCGAACTGGACAGAATTCCGGTGGCTGCAGGACTGGATGCGCTTCGAACCGTGCGCAGCGGTCTTGCTCCGGGCTTGGTAGCCGGAGGCACGGTGAGTGGCAAGATTACCTATGCTGAGAGCCGGGCTGGCACCGAAGCGGAGAAGAAGGCAACTGCCCGCAACCACACGGCAAAGGCTGGCGCGGTGGCATCGGGCCCGCTTAGCGGCAGCTTGACGGTGGAAGGTTTTCAATTGAATGGTGGCGGCCTCAACCTGCCTGTTGATGCTCCCAAGATGACGCTTGAGCCGGCGGCAGCTACTTCAGGAAATTCAGTGGCACTTGCTGGTAATGTGGCCATCCCCGCAGGCGGAGCCAGCCCTCTGGCGGTGAATGTACGGCTCTCCTTAACCGGCTACCAGGCAACCGTGCGCGGACTGGCCAGTGTTGCGCGGGCCAAGGAACTGGCTCATGCGGCTGGCCTGGCGAAGGCCGCGGATATGGATGCGTTGGCGGGAAGCTCCGCGGCAGTGGACCTGAGCGCCGAAGGGCCCTGGCTGCCTGCCGAAGAGATACCGTTCAGCGATATTTTGCTGGTCAGCGCCAAGAATGCTCCGGCAGCGGCGAAGCAAAGGGCGGATGCGGCAGGAAAGCCGACTGCGGACAGCCTGAGCGGGACGGTGACCCTTCACAATGCCAACTGGAAGGCCGACTATCTGGCCAGCCATGTGGAGATTGCGCAGGCGACGCTGCACCTGGACAACGGAGAGACGCGCTGGGATCCAGTGGTGTTTACCTACGGGCCGGTAAAGGGAACGGCCAGTTTGACCCTGCCCAGCCACTGCGATGCCGCAGGGCCCTGCCCCGCCCACTTTGAAGTTCAGTTTGGCGACCTGGATGCGAGCACGCTGCAGGCCGCGGTTCTGGGCGCGCATGAGAAGGGCACGCTGCTGTCAGAGTTGATCAACAAGCTGCATCCGGCGACCGCGCCGGCATGGCCGCAGGTGGATGGTACGGTGAAGGCCGATTCTCTGATTCTCGGGCCGGTGACGTTGCGAGGAGCTACGGCGACGCTGCACCTGCTTTCAGCCGGGGCTGAGATTACAGGCCTGGATGCGGAACTGCTGGGCGGACGTGTGCATGGAGCAGGCAGCCTGCTTCTTGGAGTCAAACCCGCTTATACGCTGACCGGCCACTTTGAAAAGCTGAACCCTGTGGCTGTGGGGCAGTTGGTGGGAGAGCGCTGGTCGGGCGGAGCCTTCAATGCAGACGGCAAGATTGACCTCTCAGGCTATACGGACAGCGATCTGGCCGGCTCAGTGAAAGGCACACTGCACTTCGAGTGGCAGCATGGCTCGGTTGCAGGTTCTGTACCGGTGGCGCTGAGCCGCTTTGGCCGCTGGACCGCGGATGCCGAGATTGCCAACCACCAGTTGACGCTGAAGCAAAATACAGTGGAGCAAGGTTCCCGCAAGGGCGCGGTCGAGGGCGTGCTGACCCTGGGCGAGCCGCCGGAGATGAGCTTTGCCGCTGCCAAGGCGGAGAAGCCGGGAAAGCACTAAACAGCCTCCCGCTACAATGGAGTCATGGCTTCTTCTGGTGTCACCTCCTCGGTTGAAATCCGCTGCAAGGGCGTTTTGTTCGATATGGACGGGATTCTGATCTCGTCTTTAGGCTCCGTGGACCGCAGTTGGACGAAGTGGGCCGGAATGCGTGACGTTGACCCTGCGTATGCCCTGAGCATTACCCACGGCTGCAGGGCTATCGAGACCCTGGCCAAGCTGAGGCCGGACCTGGACAGCGAAGCGGAACTCAAAATTATTGAAGACCTGGAGATTGCGGACAACGAGGGGCTGCGGGTTCTGCCCGGCGTGCTGAAGCTGCTGGCGGCCTTGCCGAAAGAGCGCTGGACCGTGGTTACCAGCGCAACGGAGCGACTGGCGCGGGTTCGAATGGCCGACGGAGGAATTCCGGTGCCGGAGCGGGTTGTGACCGCTGACCAGGTGACCAAAGGGAAGCCGCATCCGGAGCCTTTTTTGGCCGGAGCGAAGCTGCTTGGATTCTCTCCCGAGGAGTGCGTGGTTTTTGAGGACTCGTCTTCCGGGACCAAGGCCGGACGAACCGCTGGCTGCACCGTGATTGCGACTACGTTTTCGCATTCGATCGAGTCGCTGGATGCGGCGCACTACCTTGTGACTGATGTCTCGGGCGTGGAAGTGACTGTGCTTCCCGAAGGCGAAGGGCTGATTCTGAGGCTGACTCCGCTGGCGGGTTAAGGCGCTTCAAGGGCGGTTTTGACAGGGTTCCGGTGAGCCCACGTTAGCTGTACGAAAATGACCGATTTCATGAGATTTCAGCGCCAAAAGCCCCGATTTCGGGGGCGAAATGGTGCGTTTTTGTATAGTGAGGTGTTACTAGTAAGTTACTGGGTGAACTTCATATCGTATTGATTATAGGCGGGTTGCTGAATGCAAGGTGCTCAAAAAATGGAGTTTTTGCCGGCAGGGGTGGGGGGTATGCGATTTTGGTGGGTATGACGGGCTGGTTTTGGAGGTTTGGCATACAGCCAGTATGCGCGTTTGGGATTAAATTATCGGCAAGGGTGGGTTGGAATTTTTGGAGGAATTTGGTTTTCGGGGTACGAGTATCTCCGTGGTGACTTGGGGGCGGAGTTGGTTTGAATCCCAGGTCTGAAGATCCAGACCTGGGGCAGCCGGGGGTGGCTTGCACTGGGGTTGTGGGACGCGCTGCGGGCGAGGACGCTCGCAGGACAGCCGGTCTGAAGACCGGCGCTACAGTTGGGTGAATACGAGGCTGTGGGTTTATTCGTTGGCTTCGATGCGGCGGCCGTGGACCTCCTGCAGGGGGCGGGAGTTGACCTTGAAGAGGGCTGCGAAGGCACGCAACTGGTCGCGGCTCAGAGGGGTCTCCTGCTCGAAGATGAACCAGCGCACTCCCTCGGTGCAGGGCGGGGTGGTGAGCGAGCCCATGTAGGTCCAATAGCCGCGGTCAGCGGGTAGCAGTCCGCCGGGATTGACCATCTCCGTTACCTTTTCGCTGGCTCCGGCGGTCTTGGGCAACTGCTGCCAGAGAGTGGCGAGGACGGCGTTGGGGCGGCTTTGATCTTCAAGGAGGCGCACGGCGAGGACGGCGAGCTTGCCGTCGGCGCTCTTGTGGACCAAATGAATATCCATGTCAGTGAGTTTGCCCTTGATGGCTTCTTCACTGGGGTGGTGGAAGTGGAACTGGATGAGGTCATAACGGACGCCTGCGGCGACGATGTAGCTGCCGGGGTTTACGTTGACCTGAATGGTGTGGCCGTTGTTTACCTCAGTGACGGTGCCGGCCATGTAGTGGAACTCGATGGGCTGGAGGGCCTTGTTGAGGTGGGCTCCGCGCAGGTCAATGGGGGACTGCTCGTGGCCCTTGGAGCAGGCCTGATAGGACGGGTCGAGCTTGCCCCAGCCGAGGGGGCCGGTCTTGCCTTCGTAGTTCCAGTGGGCGGTGGACTGGGCGGCGGCCAGGGTGGCCAAACCAAGTAGAACAGCAGCAAGAGCTGGGATGCGCATCGTTCGGTCCTCAATAAAAGACAATCGGTTGCTCGGGAGAATTCTAAGTCATGGACGCAGTGGGGGGGAAAAGGAAACACCGTGGGGAGCAACCGAATTGAACTCAGTTATTCGCTGCCTTCCAGTCGTCTCCCGGGATGATCCGCTTCATGAACTCATCAAACAGGGGGACGGTGAAAGCGTTGTCCCCGTGGGTTGGGCTCCAGATCATTCCCTTGGCTATGAGGCTGGCTCGCGTTGGTCCCAGGGAACTGACCTTTCTGCCAAGTTGGTCAGCGATGTCTCCAGAGCGATGTGGACCGGGTCCCAACGACGCCATTGCCCGGATGTATTTCTTTTCTGCTGGTGTAAGCCGGTCGAATCGGACGAGGAAGAAGCTCTCATCAAGCGCGGCGATCGACTCGCTCGATGCGTTTAGTACGTCAGCCGCCTGGATGGGGCTTTGGGGGGCCAGATCCCATGTGTGTTTTCCCCATTCCTGCAAGAAATAGGGGTATCCCTGTGTTTTTTCAATGACCAGGTTAACTGCTTCCGGGTGGATGTCTGCACCCTCATTCCTAATGGGTCTGACGATGGCTTCGGTGGCATCGGGGGGTGCTAGAGGACCGACTTCAGGAAAGTCAAAGAGGCGCTCGGCATACGATTTTGCATCCCCCATCCGAGCGCGCAACTGCGGCAGCCCCGCGCCGATAACTGTGATCGGCAACTGTTCTTGAGAACAGCGATGAAGTGCTGAAATCAGGGCAGCCATTTGCTTCTCTTGGACGTATTGAAGCTCATCTATGAAGATGACGAGAGCAGTTCCAGCCTGTTTGGCTGCAATCCCGACTTGCGTCAGCAAGACGCCAAGATCACCTTCGAGATCGCCATTGTCGGCCAAACCAGGTTCCGGCTCAAAATCCAAACCAACTTCTATGTCCTGAAACTTCACTTTAAGATGACGAGCGAAGCCTGCCAATGCCCGAAGAGCGCGTGTGGCATAGTCCCTTGCTGCTTCTGACCGGCTGAGGCGCAGCAGCGCGACTCGGAGAGGGGGAGCGAGCATCGCTGGAAGTGATCTGTGCTCAGGTGCTTCAACGCGTACGGTCTGGATGCCAGATGCTTCGGCATCCTTTCGTATCTGATCAAGGAGCACAGTCTTTCCCACGCCCCGGAGACCAACCAGGACAACGCTTTTTGCGGGTCGATTCTGGAGAAGTCGTTGCAGACGGATATTGACACTGTTTCTGATTTCGCTTCGGCCGGCGAGTTCGGGTGGGGGACTGCCTGCCCCAGGCGCGAAAGGATTGCAAATAGGGTCCATATATACAGAGTTTAGCAGAATTATCAAAATTACATAATATTGATAATTTCAATATACCTGCGAGGAGGAATAATCTGTAACCTGATTAAGTGATTTTAAATCAGTAAAATAAAGAACCGGACCCTGTATAGGGTCCGGTTCTTGCATGTTCTGCAGATCAGGGTTACTTGGAGGCAGCTGCGATGCCGGCCTGTTCGGCGAGGGCGGCTGCCTTGTCAGTGGCCTCCCAGGTGAACTCGGGCTCGGTGCGGCCGAAGTGACCGTAAGCGGCGGTCTTCTGGTAGATGGGGCGGCGGAGGTTGAGGCTCTCAATGATGCCCTTGGGGGTAAGCGAGAAGTTCTTGCGAACGAGCTCAGTGAGCTTTGCCTCGCCAACCTTGCCGGTGCCGAAGGTCTCAATGCGGACGCTGACGGGCTCAGCCACGCCGATGGCGTAGGCAAGCTGTACTTCAGCGCGCTCGGCGAGGCCGGAGGCAACGATGTTCTTGGCGATGTAGCGGGCCATGTAAGCCGCGGAACGGTCCACCTTCGTCGGATCTTTACCAGAGAAAGCGCCGCCGCCGTGACGGCCCGCACCACCGTAGGTATCCACGATGATTTTGCGGCCGGTGAGGCCGGTGTCTCCCATGGGCCCGCCGATGACGAAGCGGCCAGTGGGGTTGATGTGGTATTTGGTGTGCTCGTCGAGCCACTCGGCGGGAAGCACAGCCTGGATGACGTACTTGAGGATGTCGGCGTGCAGTTCCTCGTTGCTGATGCTCTCAGAGTGCTGGCTGCTGATGACGACGGCGTCAATGCGCGAGGGCTTTCCGTTTTCGTCGTACTCGACCGTGACCTGGCTCTTGCCGTCGGGGCGGAGGTAGGGGAGCTTGCCGCTCTTGCGGACAGCGGTCAACTGGCGGCAGAGCTTGTGGGCCAGGGAGATGGCAGCGGGCATCAGTTCGGGGGTCTCGTTGGAGGCGTATCCGAACATCATGCCCTGATCGCCAGCGCCACCGGTATCAACGCCCTGAGCGATGTCGCCGGACTGCTTGTTGATGGTGGAGATAACGGCGCAGGTGTTGGAATCGAATCCGTAGAGGGCGTTGTCATAGCCGATGGAGGCGACGACGCCGCGGACCAGGGTCTGGAAATCGACGTAGGCCTTGGTGGTGATTTCACCGGCGATAACGACGAGGCCGGTAGCGGTGAGAGTTTCCGCTGCAACCCGGCTGTAGGGGTCCTGTTCCAGGCAAGCGTCCAGGATGGCGTCAGAGACCTGATCGGCAATCTTGTCGGGATGGCCTTCAGTGACGGACTCAGAGGTAAACAAGAAACGATCGCTCAACTTCAAACTCCTGCCCATTGAAGGGATTCAATTTGGTAGCTTGGCGCAATGACTGGATGGGGGGCCTAACCCTCAACTCTGATGCCCGTGACGCGACTTTACCGAAAGAAAGAACCGTCAAGAAAGAGCACAAAGGGCAGGGAAACCGCTCTGGATAGCCCAGGAAACAGCTTCCGCGGAGAGCCGATGATTGACATCACTTTATCGGCAACTCGCCCGCATCCGTGGCACACACCTACACCTTTGAGCCGAGGCCTGAAGGCGTATTACACCATAATAATCGCCCCAGGGGGGCGGGAGCAAAGACTTGCAGCGAATGGGGAGCAAAGCTAGTTCAAAGGCTACTGTCAGCCTGTGAAGCGTTCTTCTAATTAAAGGGAATTGTTGGAAAAGCAGGCGGGCGTATCAGCGGGAGAACCAAGAATGGATGTGTGCGAAGAGAGAATGAAATGCGGCGGCGATGGGGTGGAAGGCGGCGCGCCACTGATGAACAGGCAAGAGGGTTGGCCACCAACCGGCGCGAAATCCGACGTAGCGAAGCGTGAGGTAGGCAGCGGCCGCAACGGTGATGAGCAGGAGTATGGCACCGGCCCAGCGGAGGCGAATCTCGACGGCATCGTGGCGGATGATGCGGGCTTTGCCGACGTTGGCCGCGAAGGCGGTCCAGTTGCTGTCATCGTCAAGCATCTGGCCGGAGGCGTTATATGCCTTGAGGAAGCGCTCGGTCCAGTCGCGCTGGTCCAAGCCGAGAGCGCCTGCGTACCCGCGCACGATTCCCTTATTGAGGATGCCACCGGGCAGCAGGCGAAAGCTCTCCTGCTCCAGGGCGATGAGATGCCGTTGGCTGATTTTAGTGACTGCGGTAATTTGCTCCAGCGCAATGCCGCGGGATAGCCGCTCCATGCGCAGGTCGTCTCCGAAGTTTCCCATTGGTGACCGGAAAAGGGCCTTTGCCCCTCTGGATTTAACCCTAACAATAAACCCCGGATTCTCTTGAGTCAAAGGGATTTAGGAGATTCCGCCTTCTTTTCAATGGTATGGGAGCCTCGGAAGTCAACCAATCGCTTTTGGTTTGCTGGTTGGGAGTGTATGGGGGCGGCAGGGAGAGGAAAGGACGGAGGAACAGTGGCTGGACGGCGGGATGGGACGCGGAGGCTGTTACCCTGAAGGGGAGGGATGTTGCGCTGATTTGACCCTCGGAGTCAGGCTCGAAAATGAACAAGTTGATCTTTGCCAATCTGCTGCACCGGCCGCTGCGCTCGATGATCAGCGTGCTGGCGGTGGCCATTGAAGTCATTATGATGCTGACGATTATCGCCATCATGATGGGCCAACTGACCGGCCAGAAGCGGATGAACAACGGAATTGGCGCAGACCTGACGGTTCGTCCGGGGAATGCGACGTTTTTCAGCGGGGTGAGCGGAGCGCCGATCTCAGCGCAATTGTCCACGGTTCTGGGCAAGCTGCCGCACGTGACGGTGGCATCTCCTGTGATTACCAACCTCTCGATGACGGATGGGCTTGAGGTACTTTGGGGCGTTGACTACCCGAGTTACAGCCGGCTGAGCCCGTTTGTCTATCTCTCAGGCGGGCCGATGCAGGGCCCCTACGATGTGGTGGTGGACGACGTATTTGCCACGACTGGCGCGGGGCACAAGGTGGGAGACACGATCCTGGTGTTCAAACACCCGTTCCGCATCTCCGGCATCTTTGAGCATGGCAAGGGCGGGCGGAAGCTGATACCCATTTCGACGATGGGCGAGCTGATGGGCTCAGAGGGCAAGGCATCGATTTTCTATCTCAAGGTGGACAGCCCCGAGAACCTGCCGTTGGTGACGCACGAGATTCTGACTACACGGGGCCTGGAGAACTACCAGGTGATGACGATGGAGGAGTGGTACTCGCTGATGACGCCGGACCACATTCCGGCGCTGAACACGGCGATTCGCGTTGTGATTGGGATCGCGGTGATTATTGGCTTTCTGGTGATTTTTCAGTCGATGTACACATCGGTGCTGGAGCGCACGCGCGAGATCGGAATCCTGAAGTCGATGGGGGCCTCGCAGATGACGGTGGTAACGGTGGTGCTTCGGGAGACGGCGGTGCTCTCAGTGGCCGGCGTGATTGTGGGCGTGGCTCTTTCGCTCATGGTGAAGGCCCTGCTGGCGCACAAGTTTCCCACGCTTTATCTGGATATGAGCCTGGTATGGATTGCCAAGGGCGCATTGATCGCATTTACGGGGTCAGTTTGCGGCGCGATTTATCCGGCGTGGATGGCGGCGCGCAAGGATCCGATTGACGCTTTGGCTTACGAATAAATTTGCTGCGGCTGTGTGGAATCTCGGAATGCAAGACGGTTTTTGCTTGATTCTCAATATTGAGCGATGCGGGAAGGCCGCATTCATCGCTTTGTAACATGACGTTCCTATGCTTGATATTCAAGTTCTGTTTGAACTCAGCCCGGCGCGATGCAGGCAATTCAAAGGAAAAGCCCACCGAGTTTCGTGTTTCAGAAGTTCTTTGTGAAAGCACGAAAGAGCAAAAGCAGATGTTTCACTCACTACCTCCGAACTGAAAGCGTTCGGGGCCCCGTTCCCTCAGAATGACAGTTTCTGTTCTGTCGTGAATTTGAGAGACAGGACACCAAGGTGTTGTGCGTTCTTGCACTGCATTTGTTTTTGTCCTTGAATTTGTAACGAAAAGACTACACAAAACGGTTCATTCCTTTATCTGTCCTTAATTTCGTGCATGGTAGGATGAGCCCATTCCAATGCAACTCTGATCCTTCCCAGGAGAGCCATGAATAAGATCTGGAAATTCTGTAACTCGCGGTGTGTCGCTGTGCTTGCACTGGCGTTCATCGTGACCTTTGCCTGTGTTTCCGCGGTTGCGCAAACGTCAGGCGCAGGCGCCATTACTGGAACCGTTGAGGATGCCGCGCAGGCAGTGATTTCTGGCGCGACAGTGACGGTGACCAACATTGATACGGGCGTCACGCACTTGTACACGACCAACTCGGCAGGACTCTACACCGCGCCGTTTCTGGTGCCGGGCCACTACAAGGTAAGCGCCAAGGCAGCCAACTTTGGCACCTCAGAGACTACCGGACTGACGCTGCAGGTTGGTCAGACCCTGACCATCAGCCTGACGATGAATGTGAAGGCTGAGATCACCACCGTTGAGGTGGAGGGTAGCGGCGCAATTCTGGATTTGGAAAAAACAGAAGTTTCGCAGGTGATGGACCAGCAGATGATGCAGAATCTGCCGGTGAATGCCCGCAACTGGTCAACCTTTGTGCTGCTGACCCCGGCTGTGACCCAGGACGGCGGTTCAGGCCTGATCAGCTTCCACGGCATCAGCGGCCTTTATAACCAGAACTATGTAGACGGCGCCAACAACAACCAGATGCTGTTTGCCGAGGCTCGCGGCCGTTCGTCGGGCGCGCCATATGTTTACTCGATCGATTCGATCAAGGAGTTCCAGGCCGAGACATCAAACTACTCGGTGGAGTTTGGCCAGGCCGCAGGCGGCCAGGTGAACGCGATCACCAAGAGCGGCACCAGCGCGATGCATGGCGACCTGTTCTATTTTCTGCGCTATCCGGATCTGAATGCGCTTGATCCGCTGAGCAAGTTCAACGCCCTGTATGGCAGCGCATCGAGCACGCCGATTTTGGCCGCCGCTTTGCTGACCCAGCCGATTCACCAGCAGAACCAGTTTGGCGGTTCGGTAGGTGGTCCGCTGATCAAGGACAAGCTGTTCTACTTCTTTACCTATGACGGCTACCGCAAGGTAGGCCGCGCGCTCTACTACAACACCAACACCATTACGCTGACGCCGACGGCCAGCAACAGCGCCGGAACCGTGATTTCTCCGACGCAGTGCCCCGCGACGATCACCTCGACGATGTGCACGGCGGGCATCCAGTTCCTGATGAATGTGGGTGAGGCAGCGCCTTCGCGGTATGCGAAGCAGAACCTGTTCTTCCCGCGCCTTGACTACCACGTCAACGCCAAGAACGACGCCTTCATCGACTTCAACTTTGCCGACTTCGCTTCGACCAACGGTTACAGCTCTGCCCCGACGGTATCAAACGGATCGCCGACGACGAACGGCCCGACCAACTACCACGAGCGCTTCCTGGTGGGCGGCTTGACCACGACGCTGAGCAGCAGCATGGTGAACCAGATTCACGGCCAGTGGGGCCGCGATCTGGAGACGGCCGGCTCGAACGATGCCGCTCCTTCAGTTGCGATTGGAGCACTCACGTTTGGCATGCCCAACGCACTGCCCCGTATCGCCGAGCCGGATGAGCATCGCTGGCAGGGTTCGGATGTGTTCAGCTGGGCCAAGGGACGTCACACGATCAAGTTCGGCGGCGACGCCAACATTGTCCACGAGGTCATGATCAACCTGTTTCAGGGTGGCGGCATCTACGGCTACAGTGACGCCAACAACGCTGCTCAGTTCGCCGACTGGATAGCGGATGCTTTCCAAGGCCAGGGCGGTAACACCGATCCTTACGCAGGCTACCACTACAACAGCTTTGTGCAGACCGTTGACCAGGTAAACACCGTTGCCGGTACGCAGGGCAAGGACGACTTCTGGATGAAGATGTACGACGGCTTTGTTCAGGACACCTGGGCCGTTAACCGCAAGCTGACTGTGAATGCCGGCGTGCGCTACGACTTCCAGCAGACGCCGCCTCCGGGCAAGATCAACACCAATTACGCTCCCATCTCAAACCTTTACACGCAGACGATCAAGAACGTGTCGACCCGCGTGTCGCCTCGTTTCGGCTTCTCCTACAACATTATCCCCGGCACAGTGATCCGCGGCGGATACGGCATCTATACGGCGTTGAACCAGGGTTCGACCTACTATGCGATGCGGGTAGAGAACGGCGTGGTGCAGGTCAACTACAACTACTCTGGTTGCAAGTCGAGCTGCACATCCTCGTTTGTGACCGGGGCAACGATGCAGTATCCCAACGTGCCCTTCCTTCCTCCGGGTCCGGCGGTTGGCACGGCGCTGATTCCGACGGGCGGCACGACTCCCAAGGTGCTTGGACCGAGTGCATTGGGTTCGCAGAGCTTCCACGGTCTTGATCCCAACTTTGTTCCTCCCTATTCGCACGAAATGGAACTCTCGCTGGAGCAGTTGCTGCCGGGCAAGCTCTCGCTGAGCATCGGCTACATTGGCACGCGCGGCATGCGCCTGCCGGTGTTTGTGGACGCGCAGTTGCTGGGCCAGAAGCCGAGCGGCATCAAGACCTATAACATTGTTGACGCTACAGGCGCACTGACCAGGCAGATGACGGTTCCCGTCTACCTGCCCAGCGATCGCCGCTACCTTGTTGCGGGCGCAGCGCAGAACGCCAGCACGCAGCTTGCCAGCTTCAACACCGGCTTGAGCGTGGCCAACACCTGGTACAACGCCATGGCCGTTACCCTCCGCAAGCCCTTTGCCAACGGCCTGGAGTTTGTGGCCAACTACACTTGGGCCCACGCCAGCGACACCGATCAGGTGGGCGGCGCGAACGGTACCTTCTACGGTGGCGATGTTCCGCTGGACCCGAACAACATCAAGGCTGAGAACGGACCTTCGGATACCGACATCCGCAGCCGCTTTACCTTGACCTTCGTCTATCAACCCAAATTCCAGGTTGCCAACGCGCTGGTTCGCAATGCGGTGAACGGGTTCTCGTTCTCCGGCAGCGAGATTGCTTCCACCGGTCAGCCTGTTTACCTGGGCATCAACGGCTCAAGCATCTTCTCCGGCGCCACCTCGTCGAGCAGCTATGCGGATGAAGGCGGGATTTACGGCGGCGCAATGAGCTCCGGCTCAGGCGGCGCGACCAACGGCCGTCCGCCGCAGATTGGCCGCAACAGCATCCCGATGCCGGGCTTCAGCGACATGGACCTGCGCATCTCGCGCAAGTTCCCGATCCACGACAAGATGTCCCTGGACTTCTCAGTGGATGCTTTCAACGCGCTTAACCAGACGATCATCGTGGGCGTGAACAGCAGCTATACCGCATACACGGCGGCTGCCAGCTCGATCACGCTGCCTTCAGGCACGAAGGTGGTTTGCTCGACGACTGGCTCAGCTCCTTCCAGCTCTTCGCTGCAAGGTTGCTTCAGCCCCTACACCGGTGTAGGCGCCAACGCCTTCAACACCAAGAGCAGCACCAACAACACGCTCTACGGTCCTCGCCAGCTTCAAGTGGCGGCCAAGTTCACCTTCTAAACGAAGGTGGATCACAACCCAGGGCGCGGCAGCTTCGGCTGCCGCGCTTTGTTTTGGTGCAGGGAGTTTTCGCGTCTGGGGAGGTTGCGGGCGGGGGTGCGGAAACGGCGGTAAAGGCCTGGAGCCGAACTGTTTGGCGGTGGAGGGTGCGCTGTGATGGGTGATACTGGATAGTTGGATGGCCGCGCCCGGGAGAGTCGATACGGCGGCGGCGAGGGTGGAACGTGAGATCTGAAGGACAAGAATTGGTGACGATTGAGACGATTCGCGCGGCGGCGGCGCGGATTGCGCATATTGCCGTGAGGACGCCGCTGGTGCGCGCGCCGTTTCCGGGCCTGGCGGGGTATGGGACCTCAAAAGAGATTCGCCTGAAGGCGGAGAGCCTGCAGCCGATTGGCGCGTTCAAGATGCGGGGCGCGGCCAACAAGATTTTGCAGCTTACGCCGGAGGAGATTCGGCGCGGGGTGATTACGTATTCAAGCGGGAACCACGCGCAGGCGGTGGCGTATGCGGCGCGAGAGGTGGGGGCAAAGGCGGTTATCGTGATGCCGTCAAATGCGCCGGCCATCAAGCGGGCGGCGACGCTGGCGCTGGGAGCAGAGGTGGTAGACGTGGGACTGGCCTCAAGCGAGCGGCTGGCAGTGGCCGAGCAACTGGTGCGCGAGCATGGCTACGTAGTGATTCCGCCCTACGACGATGACGACATTATTGCCGGGCAGGCGACCTGCGGTCTGGAGATTGTGGAGGAGTGGCCGGAGGTGGAACTGGTGCTGGTGCCGGTGAGCGGCGGCGGGCTGCTGAGCGGCGTGGCGGCGGCAGTGAAACAACTGAGGCCTCATGCCAAGGTGTTTGGGGTGGAGCCGGAGCTGGCCGGGGACACGGCGGAGAGCTTCAGGACCGGGAAGATTGTTACCTGGGGCGCGGAGCTGACGAGCCGGACGATTGCGGACGGATTGCGGACGCAGAGCGTGGGGGAACGGAATTTCGCGCATATCCAGGCGTTTGTGGACAGGGTGATTACGGTTACGGAGGCGGAGATTCGCGCCGCGATGCGGGCGATTGTGGCGACAACGAGACTGGTTCCGGAGCCGAGCGGGGCGGTGCCGGTGGCGGCGCTGCTGTTTCATGCCGAGGAGTTGCCAGAGTATCGAAGGGCCGTGGCCGTGGTGAGCGGGGGGAATGTGGACCCGATGATGCTGGCGGAGGTGCTGGCGGAGAAAACGGTGGGCGGCGGGCAGTGAACAAGGGCAGGAATTGGACTATCATTTTGAGGGTGATCAAGCTGCGAAATATCGCATTGCGTACGCTGCCGATGGGGCTGGTGCTCCTGAGCCTGGCGCTGCCTGCCTGGGGGGAGAAGAAGGTCCAGTTGGTGAAGCCGATGGCCGGGCCGCGCGCTGCGGCGCTGCGGGTTACCTGGCTTTACGTTGCGCCCGACACGAGTTCACAAAAGGTGGACAAGGTGCAGATTGGGCGCGAGATGGTGGTGGCTGAGAAGAGCGGCCCCTGGATGCGCGTGTATGCCAATACGGATATTGAAGAGGCGCGGGACAAGGACGCACCGATTCTGGGCGCAGACGCAACGCCGCCGCCTGTGTCGGGCTGGATAGCGGCCAAGGGGATTGTGGTGGAGACCACGGCGGGGGGCGACCAAATATTGATGGGGGAAGCGGCCAATCAGGAGTCACTGGCCTCAGACCCGAAGGGCCCCATCAACGCGGCGCAGAGCGCCCGGCTGCTGTATCGGCGGATTGTGGAGATGTTTCCGAACTCGCCGCTGACGCCGGAAGCGACGTGGCGGGCGGCGGACATTCTGTGGCAGATACAGAAGGCGGATGCGTCTACACGGCCGTCGGCCAGGGAGAAGGAAAACTACCTGCGCGAGCAGATGGACGAGGACGAACTGAAGAAGCTGATGAAGCAGTATCCGCACACACGGCAGGCGGATCTGGCGGCTTTCGTCCTGATTGATAACAAGCTGTGCGGAGAGTGGCAGGGATCGACGCAGTGTCCGGCAAAGGAGTCGGAGATTTACGAGAAGTACGCGATGGAGCACCCCGACGGGCCGCGGACGGCACAGGCGCTCTACCAAGCGGTCTACAGGCAGGCGGTTTTGACGGACATGTACGCCGCCAACGGAGACGACAAGAAGAGCGACAACGCCCACAATCACGCACGGGAACTGGCCGCGAAGCTGAAAGAGCACTTTGCGGCGTCGGATTTTGCGTGGCGAGCAGGGGCGCTGGTGTACAAATTGGATGAAGGCATTCCTGTATATGGCATTGACCGAGAGTGAGTTGACTCTTCCCTGTTCTCACTCTTTCTTTCCAGCGTAAGGCAACCGCACCCTGGAGGCTTCTTGAGCCCTTATATTCAATCCATTCTGCTGGGCATTGTGGAGGGGTTGACCGAGTTTTTACCGGTCAGCTCAACGGCGCATCTGCGCATTACCGAAGCGCTGATGAAGATTCCGCTGGATGACGCGTACTGGAAGATGTACACGATCGTAATTCAACTAGGCGCGATTCTGGCGCTGTGCCTGCTGTTTCTGGGCCGGATTGTGGATTTTTTGCGCACCTTTCCGAAAGGCGAGGATGGCGATCGCAACTGGCTGACCCACCCCATTTCGCTGACGCTGATTGCGTTTGGCTTTACGTCTGTCCCGGCCCTGCTGCTGCATAAGTGGAGCGAGAAGAACCTTGGCAGCCTGAATGTTATGGCGCTGGCGCTGCTTATCGGCGGAAT
>Ga0316230_1001064_pt1 | contig 31464 bp, 30 predicted proteins | sample TBH18025metaG_FD_206004 | JGI IMG/M metagenome (GOLD analysis project Ga0316230, IMG submission 206004) | Freshwater microbial communities from Trout Bog Lake, Wisconsin, USA - TBH18025 | ecosystem: Environmental > Aquatic > Freshwater > Lake > Hypolimnion/Profundal zone | place: USA: Wisconsin...
AGAAAAATTGGTTGTTTGCGGGCAGCGAACGTGCCGGCAAACGGGCAGCTGCAATACAAAGTTTGTTTGCTACCGCCAAACTCAACGGCATAGAACCATCTGCCTGGCTAAAAGATACGCTGGAAAAGCTACCCGTCTGGACCATGCGCCGCATCGACGAACTTCTGCCAATCAAACTAACGGCATAGATTGACTAACTCGAACAGGTGAGTCAGCCGGACGCTTACGATAATTTTCCTGGCAGAAGATTGCATTATGTTATTTTGTATATTACAATTCTCTAAATTACTAATACGGTATCTGACCTTTGAACATCAATATACACATGTTCAGTTAGGTCACTGATGTTACGCACTCGCCAAAACACTTCGGGTTTGATTTTTCAGTGCGATGCTCACTGCGTATTGCCCGGAGTCCCTGTGCGCTGCCGAAGATAGATCACAAATGGCGGTGCAGTTGGGCGAAAACGTGTTGCCTTGCAATGTAAGGCAACCGTTTCGGCGAAAAAAAACGCGTAAGTTGGCTGAGCCAACACTGTATTGAGCGGCAGCGGATCGTGCGATTTTCGCAGCCCCGCTGTTTGCAATCTATCAAGGGTACGCCGCCAGATTCGCATCAGACTGGCGGCGAGGTAAACCGGGGTCATCTTTTCTTCGCTTACCTTCTCTTGGCGACACAAAAGAAGGTAAGCAGCTGCCGCCCTGTCACCGGCGAAGTTGATTTTAATGCGAACAACTGATGTTAAGCAGTCACATCAGTTAAGTAATTGGACGGGCACTGCCAGCTTTTAAACAATTCATTAACACGTGGAGACAATTGGATGAAATTCGTTAACTTTTCTGGAATTCGCACCCTCATAGCTGTCGTGATGGCAACCAGTTGTTTCAGCGTGCAGGCGCAACCCGCTTCGAAGTCAGCAGCGCAGGAGCCGTCCGCACTGAGTAGCTTCGAGGGGGTTGTCGAAGCAGAGAGACAGACCGTCATCGCGGCGCAAGTATCCGGGGCGATAATAGAAATTGCCGTAAAGGCCGGAGATCAGGTTAAGGCCGGGCAGCTGTTGCTTCGGATTGATGCGCATGCCGCGATGCAATCGGCAGCGGCCAGCTTGGCGCTAACGAGAGCCGCACAAACTAATCTGGAGCTGGCAAGAAAAGAATTGGGTCGGCAGAAGCAGCTATTTGACCAGGATTATCTTAGTCAGGCAGCCCTGGATCGTGCAGAGGCTCGCTTTAAGGCCGCAGAAGCCCAAACACATGCTCAAATTGCCCAGGCAGGAGCCGTGGAAACCCAAGCCGGATTTTATCTGATTCGGGCACCTTATTCAGGCATCATCGCTGAAGTGCCGGTGTCGCAGGGTAGCATGGCGATGCCAGGTCAGCCGTTAATGACACTGTATGATCCGTCAGTTTTGCGTGTTACTTCGACGGTTCCTCAGTCGGTGATAGCGCATGAAATCTCTGCCCTCAGGGTAAAAGTAGATATCTCCGGATTATCTGCAAAACAGTTGATTCGCCCCACCCGCATCAAAATCATGCCGACCGTTGATGCCCGCACTCATACCGCAGAAATTCGTTTAACACTGCCCGATAAACTTCAGAATGTTGCCCCCGGCATGTTTGCCCGTGTTTGGCTTCCTGTCAGTGAGCCGCTAACTGGCTCAGTCCATATTCCCGTGACAGCACTTGTGCGCAGAGCTGAAATGACCGGGGTTTATGTGCTGGATGGTAAAAATCAGCCGCTATTGCGCCAGGTTCGTATTGCACGCATATCGGGGGGGCAAATTGAAGTTCTGAGTGGCATCAGCCCGGGTGAGCGCGTAGTGCAAAACGCGGAATCTGCGGCTTCAGCGCATTGAGGTCATTCATGAATAACAGTGTAAATAAAACCGTGAATAAAGCCGAGAAAAAATCCATGGGCATCGCCGGTCGATTGGCTAGTTATTTTCAGAATGCGCAGATTACGCCCTTGTTAGCCCTGGCTGCGGTATTGCTTGGTGTGTTCGCCGTTCTGGTAACGCCGCGTGAAGAAGAGCCGCAGATTAACGTTACCATGGCCAACGTGCTTATTCCTTTTCCGGGCGCCTCTGCGAAGGATGTGGAAGAGATGGTGGCAACCCCCGCCGAGCAGGTGCTGTCCCAGATCCAGGGCGTCGAACATGTGATGTCGGCATCCCGACCCGGCATGGCAATTATTACCGTGCAATATAAGGTTGGTGTCCCGCGCATTGATGCCTTGGTTCGTCTTTATGATGTGGTCAATTCCAATGCGGATTGGTTGCCCCGCGGATTGGGTACATTGCCCCCCATTATCAAACCCAAGGGTATAGACGATGTACCTATCGTCACGTTAACGCTATACAGTAAAGATAAAAATTCAGGGAGCTATGATCTTGAGCGTGTAGCGCACAGCATCGAGTCCGATTTGAAACGCGTGCATGGAACGCGCGAAGTGAAGACCGTGGGTGGCCCCGGTCGTGTGGTGATGGTGGAAATTGCCCCGGCGCGTATGAGCAATGCCGGAATTACGCTGAGCGATTTACGCAGCGCACTTCAGTCTGCCAACAGCGGATTGCCGGTCGGTGATTTGCTCTCGGCTAACAGCACCATTGCACTTGAGGCGGGAGAATACTTCAAGGATGCGCAAGATGTCGCTGACTTAATTGTCGGCGTGCGCAATGGACGCCCCGTGTATTTGCAAGATGTTGCCAAGGTACATAACGGGCCGTTACTTCCCGGTCATTACGTATGGTACGGCGAAGGCGGCAGCAACGGCGCAAGGGAGTATCCGGCGGTCACGCTATCGGTTACTAAAAAACCGGGTGAAAACGCGATTGATGTGGCGAATGGCGTCATGCAGCGTGTTCAGATGCTTAAAAATACAGTTATTCCCGCTAACGTTGAAGTGGCCGAAACGCGAAACTACGGAGAAACAGCGAATGATAAAGCAACCAAGCTGATTGAGAAATTGCTGTTTGCTACCGCGTCGGTTGTTGCACTGGTGTTCATGGCGCTCGGGCGTCGGGAAGCTGCCATTGTCGGGACAGCCGTCATTCTGACGCTCACCGTTACCTTGTTCGCTTCATGGGCATGGGGGTTCACGCTGAATCGGGTCTCCCTGTTCGCACTGATCTTTTCTATTGGCATATTGGTCGATGATGCGATTGTGGTAGTGGAAAACATTCATCGCCACCAGAATCTTTTTCCGGATAAATCGCTGCGCGAAATTATTCCCGGCGCCGTCGACGAAGTGGGCAGTCCCACCATTCTCGCTACCTTTACCGTTATCGCAGCACTGCTGCCGATGGCATTCGTATCCGGATTGATGGGGCCCTATATGAGTCCTATCCCCATTAATGCGAGCATGGGGATGCTGCTGTCTTTAGCCATCGCTTTTATCGTGACGCCCTGGCTCGCCCGGATCTGGATGAAAATGCCCAAGCATGATGCCGCTGCGCATTCAACAGGCATGGCGGCAAGAATAACGCCTTTGTTTGAGCGCATTTTCACCCCTTTGCTGGATGAACAAAAAGGAAGCCGCAACCGGCGTCTGCTCGGTATCGGCATTGCCGTGCTGATCGTAGTTTCATTGATTCTGCCGGCGACCGGGCTGGTCTTGCTCAAAATGCTGCCTTTTGACAATAAATCAGAATTTCAGGTGATGGTCGACATGCCGGCAGGCAGCGCCCTCGAAAAGACTGCCGCTGCTATGCATGAGATGGGGGCTTATCTTGCAACTGTTCCGGAAGTCATCAACTATCAAGCCTATGCCGGAACCGCTGCACCCATCAATTTCAATGGACTGGTCAGGCAGTATTATCTGCGTTCGGGTGGTGATGTCGGTGATTTTCAGGTGAACCTGGTGGACAAGCATCACAGAAGTGAACAGAGTCACGCGATCGCCACAAGGCTGCGCCCCCGCTTGCAGGAAATAGGCAGACGTTTTGGCGCGAATGTAAAAGTCGTGGAAGTCCCTCCCGGTCCTCCCGTGCAATCCCCTTTGGTCGCAGAAGTGTACGGTCCCGACGCCGAAGGACGACGGATTATGGCAGGCAAGATCAGAACTGTCTTCGACAAGACCGCCAATGTGGTCGACGTGGATGACAGCAGTATTCGCTCCGCGCCAAAAAAGATGTTACTGGTTGATCGACGCAAAGCCGCGCTGTTGGGGATTTCGCAGCAGGAAGTTGCCGGCACGCTCCAGAGCGCACTGTCCGGCGAGGCGGTGACCTTTCTGCACGATCAAAGCAAATATCCGGCAGCCGTCTGGATTCAGTTGCCGGGTGAGCGTCAGGGTGATCTTGACGGCCTTCTGCAACTGGGGGTGCATGCCGCTGATGGCAGACTGGTGCCATTGCGTGAGTTGGTCAGCATTTCCGACACTGTCAGAGAGCAACCTGTCTACCACAAGGATTTGCTGGCGGTAAATTATGTTGTGGGGGATATGGCAGGCAAACTGGACAGTCCGCTGTATGGCATGTTTGGCATGCGCAATGCCGTTCTGGCAATCAAGACCCCGGGTGGCGGAACCCTGAAGGATTATTTTATCAGTCAGCCTGAAGATCCTTATCATGGCTACTCTGTCAAATGGGATGGTGAGTGGCAGGTGACCTATGAAACTTTCCGCGATATGGGGGCCGCCTATGCTGTGGGGCTGATACTTATCTATCTGCTGGTAGTCGCGCAATTCGGCTCTTACCTCGTGCCGCTGATTATCATGGCACCGATTCCGCTCACCATCATCGGCGTGATGCCCGGTCATGCGCTGCTAGGCTCGCAATATACGGCGACCAGCATGATAGGCATGATTGCACTGGCCGGGATTATTGTGCGCAATTCCATCCTGCTGGTAGATTTTATTAATCTCCAGGTCAAAGAAGGTGTTCCGTTTAAGCAGGCCATTGTGCGCTCTGCCATTACCCGCGCTCAACCTATTGTGCTCACAGGCCTGGCAGCCATGATAGGTGCCTTGTTTATTCTGGACGATCCGATTTTCAATGGCCTGGCTATTTCACTGATTTTTGGCATATTTGTATCCACTATCCTGACGCTGGTTGTTATACCAACGCTGTATTACGCCGCATTTCGAAACCATTACACTGAGCAACAAGGAGATTCGCAATGAAGACCTGGCATTCGTTGACAGCCTGCTTAATTGTTGCCGCAAACTCTGCTTGTGCAACCGACTTGATGGATGTCTGGCGCGCGGCCCAATTACACGATCTGGACTATATTGCGGCAATATCCGGTCACGAAGCAGGTACGTCTAAGCAAGCCGAGGCGGATGCCCTCTGGCGACCCAAAGTTCAGTTTACCGGCACAGCCGGCAGGATGTCCGCTGATACGTCCACTCAGGGGGCGCAGTTTTCGGCACCGGGTTTGGGCACTAACAATGGTGTCGTTTTCAATACGTCGATTAATAACGGCAGCCTTGAGCGCTGGGCTTTGTCGGCCAGACAGCCGCTCATCAATCGGGAGTTGCTCTCGCAAAGTCGTCAGTTAAATCTTAATGGTGAAGCATCCGAACTGGAGTGGCAGTTTGCCCGCCAATCCTTGATCTTGCGTTCTGCACAGCGTTATTTTGATGTGGTGATGGCGCAGGAGTCATTAAGTGTCTTGCAGCGTCAGGAACGCTCCGTTGAGAAATCTCTGGGTGAAATAAAATTGCGTTTTCAACTGGGTGATGTGCCTGTCACCGACAGCCATGAAGCCACGGCCAGGATAGACGCGATTCAAGCACAGGTGCTCTCGGCTGAATCAGATCTGCAATTGAAACTGGCTGCGCTTGCCGATGCGAGCGGTTTGGCAACGGATAAACTGAGCGTGATGAAACCTGCCGGCGCACTTCCCGGGACAGGTAAAACCCTGGATGAATGGCTGGGCGAGGCATCGCAAAACAATCCGGAATTGCGCATCAGGCAAACACGCCTGGCTATTGCCCGTGAAGAAGCTGCGCGCTACGGCGTTTTAGCTTCACCTTCACTGGATTTGGTAGGCGAAGTATCGCGTGACCATCTCGCAGGAACTGGAGATTTTGGTACGGCCAGCAATACCAGCCGAAATACCCTTTTAGGCGTTCAGCTCACCATACCGCTTTATACCGGTGGCTATCGTAGCGCACGTCAAAATGAGTCGCTGGCCCTGGCTGAAAAAACCCTCAATGAATACGATCGTACCCGTCAGCAAATTGCACTGCAAACTCGCTCGGCATGGCTAGGTATGACAGTCGGAAGCCGTCGGGTTGATGCCCTGGCAGCTTCGCTCAAGTCGAATGAAGCGCGACTTGCCGCAACCCGGTTGGGTCATAAAGTGGGGGATAGAACCACACTGGATGTCCTTAATGCCGAAAATGATGCGGCTAACGCACGCTTATCGTGGATGCAGGCACGAATCACCCTGGTAATGGACAGGCTGCAGCTGGCAGCACTTGCAGGACAGTTGGGGGAGGATCAGTTGCAGGGCATCAATAACACGCTGCAAGCTGTCGAGTCAGATTAATGACAGGGGTATCACCGCCCCCTCAGCACTACCTGGAAAATCAGTTAAGCCATAAGTAGAATAATAATTTGCTGATATCGTGGTGTGTTGAGAAGTTATTTTCATTGTACTGAAGTCTAATTGTTAAAGTGGGGGGAATGTGTCAAAAATCATAATTTTAGGTGCAGGCATTTCCGGGCATACTGTTGCTAGGTATTTAAATAAATGGCTAGGCAAACAGCACGAGGTTATTGTTATCTCGCCGAATGCCAAATGGAATTGGATACCCTCCAATATCTGGGTTGGTGTGGGGCAGATGAAGGAAGAAGATGTAACCTTCGATCTCAATCAGGTTTATAAAAAAATCGGCGTTCGCTTTCTTCAGGCAAAAGCATTGTCAATTAACCCGGAAGGTCATGCCGGGAGTAGCGATCCGTTCGTTACCGTCGAATACACGGACTCTGCCAAAGCCGGTGAGCAGGAGAGTATTGTTTACGACTTCCTGGTTAATGCGACCGGGCCGAAACTGAACTTTGCCGCCACTCCCGGATTAGGCCCGGATCACGGTCATACGGTTTCCGTTTGTACCGTAAGCCATGCACTGGAAGCCAACGAGAAGCTACAAGAGGTTATTTGTACCATGCGTTCAGGCAAGCGCTGTACCGTAGTCATTGGTACAGGGCATGGCATGTGCACTTGTCAGGGAGCTGCCTTTGAATATATTTACAACGTGGATCATCTTTTGCGCGAGGCTGGAGTACGTGACATGGCGCGCATCGTTTGGCTCAGTAATGAATATGAATTGGGTGATTTCGGCATGGGTGGTGTGCATATTAAACGCGGCGGATATGTCACTAATGGCAAGACCTTCGCGGAATCGCTGATGGTTGAACGCGGTTTGGAATGGATCATTCGTTCCCATGTAACTAAGGTCGAAGAAGGGAAAATTCATTATGAGATGCTGGATGGTACTTTCCACGAGCAGGAATTCGATTTTTCCATGCTGATCCCGCCTTTTAGCGGAGTCGGTTTGAAGGCTTTTGACAAAGCCGGAGATGACATCACCAGCAAGATTTTTGCACCTAACGGCTTTATGAAGGTGGATGCTGATTACACGCCATGCCCGTATTTGGAATGGAGCGCGAAGGACTGGCCGAGGACTTATCAAACACCAGGCTATCGTAATATTTTTGCAGTCGGTATTGCTTTCGCACCACCACACCTGATCAGCAAACCGATGCAAAGTGCAAATGGCACGCCGATCAATCCGACAGCGCCCAGAACCGGTATGCCCTCGGCTGCCATGGCAAAAGCGGTTGCCATGAGTATACGCGACATGCTGGGTGGTGCGGAAAAACCGACGCATACGGCTTCAATGGCGGAAATGGGCGCGGCATGTGTGGCTTCAACAGGGGCTGGCTTTTTTACCGGCACGGCTGCCACAATGACAGTGTATCCGGTGGTGCCGGATTTTGAGACGTATCCGGAATATGGTCGCGACATTAATTTGACCTATGGCGAAATTGGTCTGGCAGGTCACTGGATGAAATATCTGCTGCATCATGCTTTCATTTATCAGGCTAAAATGAAACCGGGCTGGTCGATACTGCCGGATTAATACGCTAGAATTTTTTTAAGGGAAAAGGTATGCCAGGAAAAATCACCAACCGTGAGCCGTATCAACAGGCCTATTATCCGCCTTTACCTACGGGATTAACCCGTTACATGCGCACGTCGTTTATATGGCAGGTTATCCGTTTTATTATCCTCAATTTAAAAATACTGAAATTGATGGCGAAATCACATCATTAAGGAGTTATTTTATGTATCAGCTTAATCTTACTGACGGAAATCAAATTCAGGTTAATTATAAAAATCACAGTATCATCTATGGCCTGGATGGAAGCCTGGCTAACCCGCTGGAAGCTACCTATGCTGCACTAGCCGGTTGTGCTGGTGTTTATGCACGCAAAGCCTGTAAGGCCTTGAGTATAAGCGCGGAAGGCATCGATATTAATTGTAAACCTGTCGTTCGAATGGGCCGGAATATGCTGGTTCCTTCAAGCTTCATAACCGAAGTAACGTTTCCGGCTCATATCAAGGATATACAAAGGAAAGCGATACTAGATGAAATAAGTCACTGTGCTGTAAAGCAACTTATTTCTGAAGGAGCTAACATAGCGTTTGTTACGAACGAAAAAGTGTCTGTAGACTAATATTATTTATGAGCTGATATTAGTGCATAAAATCAGCTCATAAAAACTTTGTCAGCATCGTTGTAACAATTTTGCTAGCCTTGATCGGCCCTGAAATTTTGGCCAACTTGGCTACTCCCCGTATTCTCGCCCTGTTTTAAGTTGCCAGGTTGTGTCTTACTTAAAGCTATTATCCGCAATATGCTAATATTCAGATCCTTATTTGTATTGCAGTTCCTCAAACCGCTTATACATTTTGCGTCGTTGAATTTTCTGATTGCGCACGATAATTCCACGCTTTGATCAATATGTTATGAATCTTTTAAGTAGAATTCTTCCAGTTTGGCTTGTTCAATATCGTCGCGTGAATTTATGGCCTGATTTAATCGCAGGAATTATATTCACTGTTTTGGTTATCCCGCAAAGTCTGGCTTATGCGCTGTTAGCGGGACTTCCTCCGCAGGTCGGATTGTACATAAGTATCTTTCCTGTGATTGCCTATGCCATCTGGGGTAGTAGCACGGTTCAGGCCGTAGGGCCGGTAGCCATTACTGCCATTATGACCTTCGCCGTTCTGAGCCCCCTTGCTGCACCCGGTTCACCTGAATACCTTACCCTGGCAGCCAGCCTTTCTTTGATTTCAGGCGCGTTGCTTCTGCTTATGGGATTTCTGCATTTTGGCTTTCTTGCGCAATTGCTAAGTCGTCCAGTGATCAGCGGATTTATTTCAGGCTCGTCGATACTCATCGTTCTGAGCCAGATAAAGTATCTGTTGGGTATGCCCCCCCCAGGTGAGGATACCTGGACACAGTTAAATTCAATATTTCAGCAATTATCACATGTTCACAGTGCGACCCTGATGATAAGCATGCCTGCACTGCTGGTGCTGATCTATGCCCGCTACGGTTTAACTCGCTTACTACGTTGCTTGGGTTTTACTTCCAGTCACGCTGCATTTATCGTGCGAATCATACCGTTGCTGGTCGTTCTTGCCGGCACGCTAGGCGTGGTCTGTCTTGATCTTGATCACTTGTACGGTGTCGCCGTGATTGGTAAAGTGATTGAGGGTTTGCCAGGCTTCAAATTCTTTTTGCCGGATTACCGTTCCATTCAAACGCTGGCAATTTCTGCCTTATTGATGGCGTTGATCGGAATGGTGCAAGGTATTTCCATGGCTCAGTCACTGGCAATCAAGCGTCAGGAGCGAATTGATGCCAATGCGGAGTTGGTCGGCTTAGGGGCCGCAAATTTGGTTGCTGCATTTTACGGGGGAATGCCGGTCGGCGGCGGCGTGTCTCGTTCTGCGGTGAATGTAGCTGCCGGTGCACAGACGCAGTTAGCCGGCGTAGTTTCCGCAATTGTCATGATAGGCGTGGTGGCAGGAGCCGCACACGAGTTTGCCAGGTTGCCGTTAGCTGTGCTGGCCGCCAATATTATCGTCGCAGCAGTGGGTATGGTGGATATCAAGGCGTTCAGGAATGCCTGGCACTATGATCGTGCTGACGGGCTGGCACTGCTTGGCACGACAGGTGGCGTCATTCTACTTGGACTGGAGGGCGGAATCATGCTCGGTATCGGACTTTCACTGGCTACCTTGCTATTTCGGGCAAGTAAACCTCATGTTGCCGTTATCGGGCGTCTTCCCGGGACTGAGCACTTTCGCAATGTTGAACGTTACGAGGTGCAAACTATTCCGCAAGTTTTGTTTTTACGCATAGATGAAAATTTGTTTTTTGGCAATCTGAATGCAATCGAAACAAGATTGACTCAGGAGTTAATAAAAAATACCGGTATTCAAGAGGTGGTGCTGGTCATGAGTGCCGTCAACCAGGTTGATACGACGGCGATGGAGGTACTTAGCGAACTGAATCGAGATCTCATGCAACGCGCTATTCGACTCCATCTGGCAGAAATTAAGGGGCCGCTGCACGATCGTTTGAGGCACTCTCCGTTACTGAGGGTACTCTCGGGAAGCATTTACCTGTCGGCTAACGAGGCCTTCGAGTCTTTTTCCACCGTAAACAATATCAGTACAGCGAAGTTGTAAACCTCTTTACAGAGGTAGCGAAATCAGACTGTAAAACTGCTGTGCCTGCGTATTTCGGGGCATTGAAATTTATTGCCACAATTGCGCATGCTGTGATCAGCCCCGAAATTTCTTCAAGCTTACGGTTTTTAGCACTCTCGCACGGCTAAAACTGAATTTTAGCTGCTAACTCGGTCCGTTAATTTGGCTGGTTACGCATATGATCGCCAACCTTGGCAAAAGCATCCGATAATTCAGCTCGCAGCTGCACGTCTTCGACGGTTTCTTGCAGAGCCAGATCCATGCACATCAACCACTGATCGCGCGCGGAGACATCGACCTGGAATGGCATGTGACGACGGCGCAGCATAGGATGGCCGTATTCCCGCACATACAAATCCGGCCCGCCCATCCAGCCATTCAGAAATTTAAATAGCTTATCTTCCGATTCCTGCAGATTTTCCCCATGCATCTTGCGGAGTCCATAAGATTCCGGCAACTCGTCCATTATCTGGTAAAAACGCTTGACCAGTCTGCGTATATTATCCGCGCCACCTATCCTGTCAAAATGACTGCGTTCAGCTTGTTGCATTTCAGGCTGCATGTATTTCTCCACAAATCCGGTTAGCCGGTACCGCCTTATCGATCAGGCGCGGCATGGGTAAATTCAAATCCGACATAATAGCAGGCACTTGCCGGGAAGCTCGGGATCAGTGAGCGCACTTTGTACCGGAAACTGAGTCGCTGATTCGATTTTCGCCTTGCTGTGTAAGTTGTTATATCGTCAAATTACTGGTTTAAATTTAACCGCTCCAGATCCTGGAGGAGAGATTTTGCATCGGAATTTCATCGAGAAAGCGCAGGAGCGGCTGGAATCAGGACAAGGTGCCCGGTGGTACCGGTTTTGAGACATATGACAAAAGGCCCTCAGGCCTTTTAATCAACTTTGCCTAACCTCGGTATACTCTAGAACGGGATATCGTCGTCAAAATTATCAAAATTGCGGGCGGGTGCCGGGCTGGCTGCAGCGGGTGCCTGTCTTGCCGGTGCCTGTCTTGCCGGTGCGGGTGAACGTGCGCTTTGCTGCTCTTCAACCACTTCAAAACTATCGCCGCCACCTGCCTTGCCGCCTAGCATAGTCATTTCATTGACCAGTATCTCGGTGGTATAGCGATCCTTGCCTTCCTTATCCTGCCATTTGCGAGTCTGTAGCTTGCCCTCGACGTAAATCATCGAACCTTTCTTCAGGTACTCGCCGGCAATTTCAGCCAGCTTATAAGCACCCCGGTTGTAAAAGGTCAAGTTATGCCACTCGGTTTTTTCCTGCCTGACGCCACTTTTATCTTTCCAACTTTCAGAAGTTGCAAGCGTAGCATTGGTGATCGCATCACCGTTAGGCATATAACGAGTTTCCGGATCCTTGCCCAGGCGACCGATCAAAATTACTTTATTTACCGACATGTCATGCTCCTTTTGTTTTTTTCCATTTTGCAGATTATAGCCGACTAAGCCGCATTCGTTAGTAAAGGATTGATCAAGCCGTTAACAGACTGTTGGCTGCAGGCGTTAGCATGCGTTCCAGCACCGTTTCGTCAAATCCTTTCATGTCCACTTTTACACAAGCCATACACTCGGCTGTCACAACCAGCGCTTCGTGCACCCCCGGCAGGTTTGCCAGTCGCTGCTGCAACTTGATACCTTCAGCTTCGGACATGTCGTCCAGATGATATATCCGAGTACGCACAACAGCGGGTGGCCTCATGCCGGATACCACAATCAGCCAGACAAGCAGCAGCACAATTGCAAAAACAAATATCGCATTGCCACCGACATATTGCATCAGCGCACCGCCCACCGAGGCACCAAAAAACGCACCCAGAAATTGCACGCTGCTGTACACACCCATCGCCGTACCTTTGGCCGCTAATGGCGCGATCTTGCTGATCATCGAGGGCAGACTCGCTTCGAGTATATTAAACGCGGTAAAAAACAGCAGCAGCGCGCCAGCCGCCCCCCACAAACTGTTCTGAAAAAGCATAAGCATCAACTGTGCACATATCGCCAGCGCAACCGCACCCATGAAGACCTGCTTCATTTTGCTGCGGCTCTCGGCAACAATGATGGCCGGTATCATGAGCATGAAAGCGACCAGCATTACCGGTAAATAAATTTTCCAGTGTTGTGATGCCTCAAGTCCATCTCGCTGCAGCACAAACGGCACCTGCATGAAGACCGACATCAGAATCGCATGCAAGGTAAAAATCCCGAAATCCAGACGCAGCAACTCCGGATTTTTTAATACTTCGGCAAACTGACTGCCACGCGCTTCCGTATCACTGTGAAAACGGGTGATCACCGGAGTGGGAATCATAAAACGCACAATGATAATTGCTAGCAGCGCCAGCGCGCCAGTCATCGCAAAAATGCCCGGTACACCCAGCACACCATTCAACAAGGGGGATAAAACCAGCGAGATTGAAAAAGTGATGCCGATGGTCATGCCTATCATCGCCATCGCCTTGGTACGATGCTCTTCGCGAGTCAGGTCGGCGGTGAGCGCCATGACGGCGGCATTGATCGCACCTGCACCCTGAATTGCACGTCCGGCAATCACCCAGTAGATGTTGTCGGCAGAAGCTGCAACAAAACTGCCCAGCGCAAAAATCACCAGCCCGGTATAAATAATCGGCTTGCGCCCGTAACGGTCAGACAACCAACCCGCCGGAATTTGCAATACGGCTTGCGTCAGACCGTAGGCACCGAGCGCAATACCCATTAAAAGATGACTATTCCCCCCCGGCAGTTTTCCCGCATATAACGCGAAAATAGGCAAAATAATGAACAGCCCCAGCATGCGCAGACCATAAATAGCGGCCAGTCCGAGGCTGGCACGTTTTTCAATTGAGGTCATTGATTCAGATAGATTAGCTTGCATAGTCTTTATAAAATTTCGATGGACACCTTTGATATTAGCAGGTCGCCGGCCAATAAGCCGTGAATTCTTACAGCTTAACAATTGTTCTGTCCGATTTGAGCAAGGATGCGCGCTTAAGTTCATTCGATATCGTGCAGTAGGCTGGTGTGAATGCAATGCGTATTGTGCAAGTTATGATATAAGCGCTTGCAGGTATCAATTTTCATACTGAATCGGATGCAGTTGATGTACCAGGCAATCATTTTATCGGGGATAATATGCACCGGGTCACGAATGCAGAGCAGCGTTCAGGATTAAAGGGAATTTTTCCGGACTAATCAATATAGAGAGCAGACATGGGCGCACAGTGGAAAGCTAGGCATAAGGAAATTGCAGCGAATGCCAAAGGTCGTATTTTCGGTAAATTATCCAAGGAAATTATGGTGGCCGCCAGGTCTGGAGCCGACCCTGACATGAATCCGCGCCTGCGACTGGTAGTTGAACAGGCAAAAAAAGTTTCCATGCCAAAGGAAACACTTGAGCGCGCCATTAAAAAAGGAGCGGGGCTGCTCGACGAAGGCGTGAGTCTGGAGCGACTGACCTATGAAGGTTTTGCACCGCACAGAGTGCCGGTAATCGTCGAATGCCTGACGGACAATGCAAACCGTACTTACCCAAATATTCGCGTATTGTTCCGCAAGGGGCAGTTGGGTGCTGCGGGTTCAGTTTCATGGGACTTCGATTATCTGGGCATGATAGAAGCTGTGCCTGCCCGCAAAGATGCGGATGCAGAACTGGCAGCCATTGAAGCAGGTGCTCAGGATTTTGAGCCTGGTGAGGAGGGCGCTACGCTGTTTATGACAGACCCTGTTGATCTGGATGCGGTATGTCGTGCATTACCCGATTTCGGATTTACGGTTCACTCAGCACAGCTAGGTTACCGTCCTAAAAATCCTGTCACACTAAGTGATGTGGAACGCGAAGAGGTCGAAGCGTTTCTGGAGTCTATTGATGCCGATGACGATGTGCAGAATGTCTATGTCGGACTGGCTGGCTAATCCGGATGCTGACAAGAGACTGCCTGGGACAGACGAAGTGAAGTCCGCTACGGGCTGGCGGAATCAGAAAGCATGCCAGCGGAAACCGGGCACAAGCCGGCGAAGTGTGATTAAGCCGCCTTCGCTGGTGAAATACACCGCCCGTCAGGCACCGGATTAGGAAAAATCTAGCGGATTTTGCTGCCCAACCATAGCAGGATGAGGCTGGCGAGCAGCAGAAAAAATGTTGTGCCAGTTTGCCAATTGATTTTCTGAATGAAGCCGGAGGAAAAATTGCTGCCTGCATCAAGGATGGCAAGGCGAACATGGCGTGCGCTGACCTGTTTTTTATTTTCAGAAAAAGCGGCGAGCAGCGCTTTGTCTGCGATCAGGTTGATACGTCTGGCGCGCCCGTCGGCATCCTTGAGCAGCAGTTGAACGCCCGCTGCAGAAAACAGCCGCAGGTTATGTGATCCGGCGATACTGAGACGGTGATTCAGATAGCCACGCGCTTCGCCGGTTGATAACTTATTCAATATCAGTCGGTATACCACGCGATCTCGTACTTGACGAAGTTGCGGCGAAGCAAGCAGTGTATTCAGTTCAGGCTGACCGCAGAGTACTAATTGAACCAGTTTGCATTGATCCGTTTCAAGGTTGGACAGTCGCCTGACTTCTTCAATGGCCGCTATGGTCATAGTGTGCGCTTCGTCGATAAAAACCAGTACCTGTCGCCCCAGCGTATGACGCTTGATCAGTTCGTGTTGTAATGCCTCCAGTCGCATGCCCGGACTCAATGCTGTAATGCCGAGGTCGCGGGCGATGACGCCGATAATCTCATCACTGGCAAAAGACGGGTTGGGCAGATAGACGGTGTCGATGTGTTCAGGCAGGCGGGAGAGCAGGATGCGGCTCATCAGGGTTTTGCCGCTGCCGACTTCGCCGGTAAGCAGTATGATACCTTCGCGCTGTTGTACTGCATGTAATAAACCGGCGATGAACATACCACGGTCTTCCCCCTCAAAGAAAAATTCGGGGTCAGGGGTGATGGAAAACGGTGGCGAATTCAGCTCGAAGTGTTGTAAGTAGAGTGATGACATGGATGCATGCTATGCCCGCGGTGAGTTTGCTGTCAATCGCCAAAGTATATAGCTGACCTATTCCCGGCTTGCCCGATATGTCAATTTGCGCTCTAATACGCTTTGTTTTTTACTCTCGTTGTCAGCACTATGAAATTTATTGAATATTTCTTTGAAGGTGCCTTATGGAATAGCCGCTTTGTCATTTTGTCTGCGGTGATAGGCAGTCTGGTGGCAGGCTTTGTAATTTTTTACATGGCGACTGTGGATGTGTATTTTCTTCTCCAGCATGCGCTGCATTACGCTTCTTTGACCGATGAAGCGCGCAAGTTATTGCACGACAACACGGTCACTCACATCGTCGAGGTGGTTGACGGTTATTTACTGGCGACAGTGATGCTGATTTTCTCTTTGGGACTTTATGAACTCTTTATCAGCGATATAGATCAGGCGCATGGCAGCCGAACGTCGAGCAAGATACTGGTCATCAGCAATCTGGACGATTTGAAGAGCCGTCTGGCCAAGGTGATTTTGATGATTCTGATCGTCACTTTGTTTGAAGAAGCATTGAATATGAGGCTACAGACGCCTCTCGATCTGGTTTATATGGGCGGCAGCATCACCCTGATTGCGCTGGCGCTGTATTTCAGCCATGCAGCTGAAAAAAATGGTTTAAATGAAGAAAAAATGGATTCGGATAAGGGCGAAAATCATGGGCATTAAGCGATGGCTTTGCATACTGTTGTTACTGCCGCTGGCAAGTGCGGCTGCTGATTTCAGCTTGCAGGATATGCAGGGAAAAACACATCATCTGTCCGACTATCGTGGTAAATGGGTACTGGTAAATTTTTGGGCAACATGGTGTCCGCCCTGTCTTGCAGAGATTCCTGATCTGGTTAGTTTGCAAAAGGCGCATAAAGACATCGTGGTGATCGGTATTGCGATGGATTATGCTTCAGGTAAAATTGTTGCTGATTTTGTTACAAAATACGGCATCAATTATCCTGTCGTGCTGGGAACAGACCGTATCGTGGCACAAATCGGCGATATGGAAGTGCTACCCACTACCTATCTGTACAATCCTTCAGGCAAGCAGGTCAGTTATCAGGCAGGCGGCATCACGCGAAAGGCAATTGAGGGTTATATCAATAGCCGGCACTAAAAAACGCCGACGAAATAACTTCCCGATTTGACCGTTTGTAGTGCGGTGCCGTTTACAATGACCGGGGCTGGAAAATAGTTGAAAGGAATTAATCGAGCGAACCCGTACGGACTTAAAGTCACGGTGGATATTATTGATCGCATATATGAAACCGGACGAAAAGTGGCCAAAGACGCAATATTCCTGCTTCGTATTATCGCTGATCCCGTTATGCCTAAGTGGAACTATATGATTTCTCCCAATCTTGACCAAAATCGGGAAGTTATTTCGTAGGCGTTCCTAGTGATGCCATAGTTCGTCAGCCGGTTGTTATTGCGGATGGCGTGGTAATGCTATAGATAAAGCGATAGCAGTGCCGGTTTAGCCTGGCGGGTTCGATTTATGAATATCCGCAGCCGATGCGTTGCGGACTGTGTGCAATATCCAGTGACCTTGCCAGGCGGTACGCACCATGTTGGGATATTCAGGACGCCCCAGACTGCCGTTATAACGACCCAGCGCGCGATACAGGTCGCCGTTTTCAATGTCCAGATAGTGGCGAAGTATGGTGCAGCCGTAACGCAAATTGATGCGCAGATGAAAAAGATCCTGATCCCCGTTGCCGATTTCATGCACCCAGAACGGCATCACCTGCATATAGCCGCGCGCACCGGCGGATGACACGGCATATTTTTTGAAACCGCTTTCCACTTCGATCAGCCCCAGTACCAGTTGCGGATCCAGACCCGCACGCATGGCTTCATAATGTACGGTGCTCAAAAAGCTAAGGCGGTAAGTTTGCTCCGGCAGGCGTTTAGTCAGACGGCGTGACATTTCACCTAGCCATACATCGGCTTCATACTGGTTGGCAAAAGCGGATTTTGGCGCGGCTTCATCCGAGACACTGCGCTGCAAAACAGCACGTACACTGGCAGACAAGGGGGAGTCGATCTGAGCACCTGCCTGAGCGTTGGAGGTTAACAATAGAATCAAAAAAAGAGGATTCAGGATTTTGGATACTGGATTCAGGCAAACCCCTCTGAGGGCTGTAGCTGACTGTATCCTGCATCTTGTATCCAGTGTACTTCCTCTTGATTTTCTCACTTCGTTCCTCTCTCTCTCCTGAATCCTAGATCCTGCCTTTAATGAACTCCAGCGCGCTTCCCAGCGCAATCGTCTGTGCCGCCGGATCACGGCGTCCCTGATATTCGATCATACCCTCTTTCAGGCCCCTGTCGCCTATCACGATGCGATGCGGAATACCGATTAACTCCATGTCGGCAAACATCACGCCAGGGCGCTCATCGCGGTCATCCAGCAGTACATCAATGCCGGCCGCTTTCAGCTCAGCATAGAGTTGTTCTATAGCTTCACGCACAGCCTCGCTTTTATTCATGCCTATGGGTACCAGCGCAACGGTAAATGGTGCGATAGCCGCTGGCAGGATCATACCTCGCTCATCAAAATTCTGCTCGATGGCGGCGGCAACAATGCGTGACACGCCTATGCCGTAACAGCCCATTTCCAGGATCTGGGATTTACCCTGTGCATCCAGGAAGGTGGCTTTCATGCTTTCTGCATACTTGGTACGCAACTGGAAAATATGGCCGACTTCGATGCCGCGGCAAATTTCCAGCGTGCCTTTGCCGTCGGGTGACAAATCGCCTGTCACCACGTTGCGAATATCGGCTACCAGATCGGCTTCGGGCAAGTCGCGACCCCAGTTGATGCCGGCGGTATGAAATTTGGCCACGTTAGCACCTGCCACGAAGTCGCTCATCATCGCCACGTCCTTGTCAGCGATCACGTTGACTTGCGTTCTGTCTAACCCGACGGGCCCCAAAAATCCGGGTGGGCAGTTGAAAAAGGCGCGAATTTCGTCTTCTCTGGCGAAGCGAAAATCGGCAAGGCCGGGGAGCTTAGTCAGTTTGATTTCATTAAGGCTATGGTCGCCGCGCAGCAGAACGATATGCAGTTTATCTGCGGCGATCAGTGCCAGTAATTTGACCGTGCGTTGCAGCGGAATCTCCAGCAGTGCTGCGACCGCTTCGCAGGTGGTCTGTTTGGGTGTATCCACATTGCGCAGGGCTTCCTGAGGAGTGGCGCGCGTCATCTCGGATGCGATTGCACTGGCCAGTTCCACATTGGCTGCATAGTCAGAATCAGGGCAATAGGCCAGCGCGTCTTCGCCGGAATCGGCCAGCACGTGAAATTCATGCGAGCCGCTGCCGCCGATGGCACCGGTGTCCGCAGCTACCGCGCGGAACTTCAGCCCCAGGCGCGTGAAAATCCGGCTATAGGTCTGATACATGAGCTCGTAGGTCTTTTCCAGACTGGCGAAATCGGCATGAAAGGAATAAGCATCCTTCATCAGGAATTCGCGCGCGCGCATCACGCCGAAGCGCGGACGGACTTCATCGCGGAACTTAGTCTGTATCTGATAAAAACTCACCGGTAACTGGCGATAACTGCGGATTTCGCGGCGCGCGATGTCGGTGATTACTTCCTCGTGAGTCGGGCCGAAACAGAACTGATTATTGTGGCGATCGCGTATTTTCAGCATTTGCGGACCGAACACTTCCCAGCGGCCAGTCTCGTTCCATAATTCAGCAGGTTGTACGGCGGGCATTAACAGTTCAATCGAGCCGCTGGCGTTCATTTCTTCGCGTACGATGGCTTCCACGCGGCGTAAGGCGCGCAACCCCAACGGCATCCAGGTGTATAAGCCACTGGCCAGTTTTTTAATATAGCCTGCGCGCATCATCAGGCGGTGGCTGGGCAGCTCCGCTTCGGTCGGAGCTTCCTTGAGAGTGGAGATGAAAAATTGGGAAACGCGCATGGTAGTTAAAAATAATATTGGACGGGTAATTTTACCGCGAAGGACTGACTGCGTGTGCCCTCATTTTCGAGGGCGGAAAGGTTGTTTGCCTGTACATGGCCGATTTTTGACAGGCGGATTGAAAATTTGTGCTCGATATTAAATAATAGGCCTATATTTGCTTTGCAATAAAGATGAAGTGTGAAAGAATCCGGATATTGAAATTAACCTGATAGAGTGAAAAATGATAGACAGAGACGGCTACCGCCCGAATGTCGGCATCATTATCACGAATGACAAAAATCAAGTATTCTGGGGAAAGCGGATTCGGCAACATGCGTGGCAATTCCCGCAAGGCGGCATACAGCACGGAGAAAATCCTGAGCAGGCGATGTACCGCGAGTTGCACGAAGAAGTCGGCCTGATGCCTGAACATGTGGAGATACTCGGGCGCACCCGTGAATGGATGCGTTATGAAGTCCCGCAAAGTTGGAATCGACGAGAGTCGCGAGGTGGTTATCGCGGCCAGAAGCAGATATGGTTTTTGTTACGTTTAGTAGGACGTGATTGTGATGTCTGTTTGCGAGCATGTGCGCATCCGGAGTTTGATGCATGGCGTTGGAATGATTACTGGCTGGATATCCATGCCGTGATCGAATTCAAGCGAGAAGTTTATACCAGGGCGCTGAATGAATTGGTTCGTTATCTGCCGGAAGCAAAGAATAAGTGTGTGCTTCCGCCATATACCGATGATGCGGTTCACGTGTGATTTTAGGGGCAAAAATAAGATTAAAGAATATTCAGGGCGGTCAGCGGATGCGTTTTTTTGTAGAATATGAGCGGAGCGCATGCCGGCATTATGCTGCGTAACATGATGATAAAAAAGCGTAAACTGACCTCCCTCAAAATTGAAGATCTGCAAAAGGCGATATCGTCGCGATCATGAAAGAATCCAACAGGCAGGGTGTGCTGGTCATCAGTGAAGCGCATGGCCGCAAGTAGGCTGTGTGTGGTTTTTTCGATCATGCATTTGCCCTGTTGCCGGTGTACGGCATGTTGAATTAACATGCACTTATGCAGAAATCGAAGCAACTATTCCACGTGCGTAACGCAGTTTGCCTGTATTTGCAGGATTAATATCGTTTTATTGTATAGAGGTAGAGCAATGACTTCATTGTCGCAACGTATTGTGTTTCTTTTTTTGTCGGCGATGATCAGTGGATGTACTTCGATTAATGAAGCTAAAAATACCGTGACCGGCTGGGTAGGCGTAAGTGACACCCTTGAAACCAGCAAGCCGGGTACAGTCAGCTCCGGGCTTAAATACGCGGCAAGTATCCATGTTACTGGTTATGTGGATCAGCGCAAGGTTGGTAATCCGCGTTATCTTGGAGAAATGACGGCTCAAGTAAGCGGCATGAGTGGACATGAACTGCTGGTGGATCAGGACGTGGCAGCGATGGCGACAGAGGCGATCAAGCAGCGTTTTGATGCTGAAGGTTTCCGCGTGGGTGTATCTGGCGCCATCTTTGAGATATCGGGCGTGGTGAAGGAGTTGACTCTGAACGTTAAGGATCGCGATGATGTTAGCATTGCAATTGAAACAACGCTGAAAGAGGTCGCGAACGGAAAAGTGGTCTGGTCGGCATTGGTCACGGAAAAAGCGAATCGCTTTGCGGGTGTTTCAGGCAACAGCAAAGCCGATGTGATGCGTTATCTGGATAAAGAATTGCGTATTGTGACTACCAAGACAGTCGATGCGGTCAGTGCTTCATTGATGGCATCTCGTCCTGAATTATTCAACTTGACGCCAGGTACCCGGCCCATTCCCGGTGTGACCGTGTTTGTTGCGCCAGCACTGCCAAAAATAACTGCACCTGTCGTCGCTGCGCAAAGTGCGGAACCTGCATCGACTTATCATCCCCAAGCCGGTGATAAGAATGGATTGCTGCTGGTGAACAGCAATCCATCACGTGCAAATGTCTATCTGGACGGTGTCTATTATGGCCTGTCGCCGCTGCGTCTGGAAATTGAACCGGGTGTTCATGCAATGAGCGTGAAGCTGGCTGGTTATAAGATGTTTGTCGAAAAAGTATCGGTGCGTCGTGGCGATAATACTGAGGTTGACGTGACGCTTGAGCAATAGAATCAGAAAAACGTACATAAAAAAACCGCCACGGCGATTTTTTTATGTACGTTTTTCGACTCACCACTCACTATTGTTTAGTGTTTGCCTGTGCTGCCAAACCCGCCGGTGCCTCGCTCGCTAAGCGGAAACTCATCCACAATATTAAACTGGGCTTGTACTACAGGTACGATGACCAGTTGCGCCATGCGCTCCATCGGCATTAGCGTGAAGGGTATCTGGCTGCGGTTCCACAAGGATACAAATATCTGCCCCTGATAGTCAGAGTCAATCAGGCCCACCAGATTGCCCAGTACGATGCCGTGTTTGTGGCCCAGTCCTGAACGCGGCAGAATCATTCCCGCGTAGCCCGGATTAGCCAGGTGAATGGCGATGCCGCTGGGGAGGAGCTCACACTGTTTGGGCTGTATCACCAGCGCATGCTCAATACAGGCACGCAAATCAATCCCTGCCGATCCTGCTGTCGCGTAGCCGGGAATACTGTCATGCAAACGATGATCCAGAATTTTGACATCTACTATGGGGTGTTTCATCAAATCGCTCCTTTTTGTGCAATATATTGCATCAGTTGTCTTGCCAGCGTGAGTTTATCGGCGCGCGGCAGGGGATGTATGCCGTTGTCATCAAATAGCAGTATCTCATTGTCGTCGCTGCCTATGGCCTGTGAGGCGAGGTTGCCTACCAGCAGCGGTAATTTCTTGGCGAGTCGTTTTTGTTCGGCATAGGCTGCCAGATTCTCACTTTCAGCGGCGAACCCGACACAATAGGGCGGATTGGCCAGCGCGGCGACATACGCCAGAATATCGGGATTGGGAATCAGTTCAAGCGTCAGGGACGATGAACTTTTCTTGATCTTTTGTATGCTCTCTTGCGCAACACGGTAATCCGCCACGGCGGCCACGGCGATAAAAATATCGCAGCCGGCAACATTGCACTTCACTGCGTCAAACATTTGCGCTGCACTTTGCACCTCTATTGTTTTAGCCTGAAATGGCGCGGTTAGCGCTGTCGGGCCGGATACCAATATCACTTCGGCACCCAATTCCAGTGCGGCTTGACAGATGGCATAGCCCATTTTTCCTGAACTGCGATTGGTGATGCCGCGCACCGCATCAATCGCCTCATAGGTAGGCCCGGCGGTCATCAGGATTTTTTTGCCGCTAAGCAATTTTGGCTGAAAAGAGTCCGCGATCAGTTGCGTCAGCCGTTCAGGTTCGAGCATGCGCCCCATACCGGTCTCGCCGCAAGCCTGTATGCCGCTATCCGGTCCCATGATCTGTACACCGTCGCTAATCAGTTGTTTGATATTGCGTTGTGTCGCCGGATTTAACCACATCTCTTTATTCATCGCAGGAGCGATCAGTAAAGGGCAGTTGCGCGCCAGACACAGGGTAGAGAGCAAGTCGTCCGCCAGTCCGTTTGCCAGTTTGGCGATAAAATCAGCACTTGCCGGGGCAACAACAATTGCATCGGCTTCGCGGGAAAGATTAATGTGTGGCATCCCGTTGGGGATGATGGCGTCCCATTGATCGGTATAAACCGGTTTGCCGGACAGTGCCTGCAGAGTGGTTGGGGTGATGAAGTGGCAGGCGGCGTCCGTCATGGCGACTTGCACCGTATAGCCTTGTTTGACGAGCTGCCTGACTAATTCCGCCGATTTATAAGCTGCAATGCCGCCGGTAATGCCCAGTACGAGATGTGATTTATTCATGGCGAGCATCTTACAAGAAATGCGGCAAAATCACTACTAACGACTAGCGTTGTCTGCATTGAGCTGTTGCAAACAACTTTTGTAGCGGTTGTTGACCCGGTTGGCAAACCATTCCGTGGTCAGTTTTCGGGTGATTTTCGGACTGTTAAGGTCAATTTGCGGCATGAGGATGCGGGGTTGAATGCCGGTGCGGTCAGCCAGAGCAAAAACTCGCTTATACAGGAGGGTATTGCTGAAGGTCGATAGTTTTTCCAGGCGTAAATCGCGCTGAATTTCCCCCTCGCTCAGCCCGATATTCTTTTTTATCTCAAATAATGCCTGTTGTGTTGCACTGGTTTCCGGGGATATAGAGCCGTTGTGGTAGCGCAGCAGGTCCCCGTCCAGACTGAGTTTTTTGCCGCTCAGGCGGGATATGGCACGCTGCAGGGCTGCATTCCGGCTGCTGTAGCGACCCGCATTAAAATCGGCAAAACGATACAGCATGTCCGTGTAGGGTGCCGGATAATCCAGCAGAATGGCGCTGCCAAAGTAGAGCCCGCCAAGACGGGAAAAAACCTCGTTGCGCAGGTTGCCGTGAATAGGGTAGGGGTAAGGTCTTGCATGTACCTGGCTTTCGGCAAATTCGACGGATACCTGCATGGGGCCGCCTGTGTGTACCGGGTTATAGTCGGGGAACAGTTTTGCAGCCTGAGGTACCATACTGATGATTTCTTCAATCAGGTCACTGAGTTGTTTTTCGGTTCTGAGTGCGCTGATTCTTTTGTCAAAACTGCGACCATCGCGTAACTTGGTTTGCAGCATCAACTTAATCAGGCTTTGCGGGATGTAATATTTTTGGCGGCGTTTTTCAATTTCACGCCGTATGATGGCGGGCAGGCCGGGCACAACAGGGTCGGCCTGAAATCCGGATTCCTGCTCGATCACCGCAAATACGGCACAAAGATGTTCTTGTGTGGCTTGTAGTTGCAATGACTTGAATGCACTTTGTACATCAGTGGCCCAGCCTTGTTTATCTTTCAGATCCGGAGGCAGGAGTTTCAGAACAAGCCCGTGAATTTGTTGGTCAGGTAATCCGGTTGGAGCAGATGAAACCGTCGGCCGCGTGGCGGGCAGAGTTTCTGGAATCTGCTTGTCGGGTGGTGCCGCGGGAGGTGCTGTGGATTCAGGCCATGAGGCTACAGGTCGTGTGGCTTCAGGTAGCGTATGTAATTCAGGTGTGCTGGCGCAACCTGCCAACATGGCAATCAAAATAATCTGGATAATTCGGTTAGAATTTAGCACGTTGTAAAATGAATAGTAAGGACACAGGACAGCATAGGGGAGCGGGCAAAAAACTGCAATGTTTGCGTGGTCGAAATATTGTCGAAATAAGCCGGGTGTTGTTGATGACAGGAGGTTGCTGTGAGTATTACCGATTGGCCGGTGGGTGAGCGCCCGCGTGAAAAGTTGCTGGCAAAAGGCGCAGCGGCTCTGTCCGATGCAGAATTGTTGGCGATTTTTCTGCGCACCGGGGTAAAGGGCCGCAGTGCCGTGGATCTGGCGCGTGAGTTACTGAGCAAATATGGCAGTCTTACCGGATTGTTTGCCGCCGAACTGGACGATTTTTGCAAGGTGGCTGGCATGGGGCCTGCCAAATTCGCGCAATTGCAGGCAGTACTGGAAATGTCGCGCCGTGCCTTGAAGGAGGAATTGCAACGCGGCGATATGCTTAATTCTCCGCAGGTGGTGCGCGACTATCTGCAATTATTGCTGGCAGGACGTCAGCAGGAAGTGTTTCTGGTGTTATTCCTGAATACGCAGCATTGCGTGATCGCGTCGGAGGAGCTGTTTCACGGTACCTTAAGTCAGACCAGCGTATATCCACGCGAAGTGGTTAAGCGCGCCTTGTTTTATAATGCGGCCGCTGTAATCCTGGCACATAACCATCCCTCCGGCAGCACGGAGCCCAGTCAGTCCGATCAGTTGTTGACCAGTGCCTTGAAACAGGCGCTGGCGCTGGTTGATGTCACCGTACTGGATCATTTTGTGGTGTCCTCAGGACAAACCTTGTCGTTTGCCGAGCGCGGACTGCTATAGCCTGGATGTAATGTAATCCGGGAAACAGTGTGTACTAACCGGCGCGCCAGTCTCGGCGAATGATTGAGTTCAAACACATCAATATGGCGTGCCCGATTGCCTGATTGTGGCAGGGGCAGCCGCTTTTACTTCATTCCACGGTATCACATCATCGGGGGTCGCCAGATGGTCTGCGAGGCGGCGGTCGAGTTCTGTTTTTTGTGCCGCTATCAGTAATGGGACGGCACTGCGACTGACGATGCTGTTCCATATCGCCTCCACCAGTTCAATCTGCTCGTCAACGTCGAGCACACTTGCTTGCCGTAAGAGTTGTGTTCATGATCACAGTCCTATTCAGTTTCAGATAACAATTCTAGCGCGTCTTGTGGCTTTATCGCGCAGCGTCCAGCGACCGAAGGGAGGTTGAGCGCCATATCCGGTGACTTTTTGGACCATGCGGCATTTTGGAAAAGCGGAGCATCCCCAAAATTTGCTACCTGCGATGTCTCCACTTTTTGTTGTGCGCAGAACCATTTGTTCAGCGCATTTTGGACATGACCTTGGCACATCGGGATCTAAGCGGCGTTCAACATTCTGTACATGTTCACAATTTGTGGCGAGCGACGGAGCCATTCTGCCGGTGCTAATTGCAGCGGCCACTGCCTCAACTTCGGAAAGCGATAAAGAAATTTCGGTCTTTGACTTGATGTAAGAAATATATCCACCCGCGTAAGTGACGTTTGCTGGCACATTGGTGGTCTCGTTGTGTGATGGGACGGTGAACATTTTTCTCAAGTAAATTGATTATAAAAATCAATTTGGGGAGTTCCCGGTTATTAGGCCAGTAGACCATCAAAGTGAGTTGCGCTTTACTTTGAATTTCAAATTTTAGGTTCTATGTGATTTAGCATGGGTAAGGTATTAATCCCAATAGCTAAACTAAAAACTTTCAGCCACGAAAATTATGTTGTTTTGTTCGTTCGTGGCAGGTAATCTGCATAGCAGATGCTCGCAAAATACACGAAAAGAAATTAGGGTGTTTTTAAGCTGTTTTGGTGGAAAGTTGACGTTTGATTCCCATCAGGAATCACATAGAGCTAAATTTTAACATTTTGCTGCTTGTGATATTAAACTGGTGGAAAAACAGGCGTTGCCACCAGTCATGCTTGACTTACTCGAACAGCGTAGCTACCTTGGCCAGTACCTCTTCCATGATCTTCGTTGGCAGGGTGTCTACCTTGCGGGCATTGCGGGCGGCAAAGTCTATGACACGTGGCTGATCGCAACGGATGATGCCGGTAGTCATGATGCCGGTCACGGGTACGGCAAAGCCTAAGCGGCGCACGAACTCGCCGCCGTTGGTGATGGGCAGAATCACTGGCAGCTTAGTCGCTTCGTTAAACTCGGTCGGCGACACGACGAGAACGGGGCGGCTGCCGTTTTGCTCATGTCCTGCGGTCGGGTCAAGCGAGACCATGTAAATATCGCCTCGCTTCATAGCAGTTCGCCACCTGCGGCGGGCGCATCAACCCATTCACGCTCCTCGACCGATTGCGGTTGAGAGTAGTCCGATGCGGCCAGCAACTGCGCGAGTGTGTAGCGTGGTCGCGGGCTAGGACGGACCATCAGGCAGCCGTGCTCGACAGCCAAGCCAACTGTTGCACCCGCTTGCAGATGCAATTGATAGAGCAAGGCGGGGGGGACGGCCAGCATGACCGAACCGCCCACTTTGCGCAGATTGGTTGTGTGCATGATGCACTCCGAGTAATTAAGTTATATTTAAGTATAATTATAAATAACTTCTCAAGCAAGCCCCTTCATCGTCAAAAACTTGTTGTCGGTCTGATTTTCAGCGGTTTTAGGGAGAACGGCTCAGTAAATACATTATGGCATCAACGAAGTAAATGCGGTGCTTGTGCAGGTTTTTTGCCGCCTTATTAGCCTCTCATTCAAACTGCATGCACATCGGTTAATACGGTTATTTATTATGGCTATTGCAGCGCCCGGATGCAGAACAATCCGGGCGCTATGGGTTAAATCCGTTTTGCCAGTTCAGCCGCTTTGCCGATGTAAGTGTCAGGAGAGAGCTGCAACAGGCGCTGTTTTTCGTCTTCGGGAATTTGTAGCGTTTCGATAAAGGCGCGCAAGGTTTCACGGTTGATGCCGCTCTGTCCGCGCGTAAGTTCCTTGAGTTTGTCGTAGGCGTTTTCGATGTTGTAGCGGCGCATCACGGTCTGAATCGGTTCCGCCATGACTTCCCAGCTGGCGTCGAGGTCGACAGCAACGCGCAACGGGTTGACTTCCAGCTTGTTCAGGCCTTTCAGGCAGGACTCGTAAGCTAACAGCGTATAGCCCAGCGCTACGCCCATATTGCGCAACACCGTGGAGTCTGTCAGATCGCGTTGCCAGCGTGAAACGGGGAGTTTTTCGGACAAATGGCGCAGTAGGGCGTTTGCCATACCTAAATTGCCTTCGGCATTTTCAAAATCAATCGGATTGACTTTGTGCGGCATGGTTGAGGAACCGACTTCGCCTTTGATTACTTTCTGCTTGAAAAATCCCAGCGAGATATAACCCCAGATGTCGCGGTTCAAATCAATCAGGATGGTATTGATGCGCGCAAAGGCATCGAATAACTCGGCCATATAATCATGAGGTTCAATCTGGATGGTGTAGGGGTTGAAAACAATGCCGCGTGCCGTGACAAAGTTTTGTGCGAAGGCTTCCCAGTCCACGTCCGGATAGGCTGCCAGGTGGGCGTTGTAATTGCCGACTGCACCATTGATTTTGCCGAGGATTTCAACTGATGCCAGGCGTTTTTCGGCGCGCTGCAAGCGATAAACGACGTTGGCCATTTCCTTGCCCAGCGTACTGGGTGTCGCGGTCTGACCGTGGGTACGGCACAACATCGGAATATCGGCCAACTGGTGAGCCAGTTCGGTCAGTCTTCTGGTGATTTGCTTTAAGGCAGGCAGCATCACCGCTTCGCGACCATTTTTGAGCATCAGCGCGTGCGACAGATTGTTGATGTCCTCCGAGGTGCAGGCAAAGTGGATGAACTCCAGTATGTCGGCGGTTTCAGGATTATCTGATAATTGTTCGCGCAACCAGTATTCGATGGCTTTGACATCATGGTTGGTGGTTTTTTCGATGTTTTTAATCGCCGCCGCATCTGCTTCACTGAAATTTTCATTCAGCGCATCCAGTTGTGCGATGGTCGATGCGCTAAACGGCGCAACTTCTGCTATGTCGGACTGCGCTGCCAGCGCTTTTAACCATTCTATTTCGATTAACACGCGGAAACGGATCAGGCCGAATTCGCTGAAATAATCGCGCAAGGCGTCGACTTTGCCGTGATAGCGTCCGTCTAAGGGGGAGAGTGCAGTGAGTTTGGTCAGCATGGCAGTATCTAAAATCGGAAAGCAGCTATTTTACGCGAATTAATACGCGACTGCTTCCGGTTAGCTAAAAGTTCGTATCAATCAAAACTGACCTGCTTCGATGATTGCGCCTCCCAGGCACACTTCACCCTCGTATAACACGACTGATTGACCCGGTGTCACCGCCCATTGAGGCTGCTCAAAGGATACAGCGCACTCTTCAGCCGAAATTTGTGTCACCACGCAGGGGGCATCCGCCTGACGATAGCGTGTCTTGGCAGCATATAGGTAGTTTATTTCAGGGGCTGTGCCGCTGATCCAGTGCGCATCCAGGGCGGTAAGTCGTGAACTTAATAAGGTCGGATGGTCGTGTCCCTGTACCACGATCAGGCGGTTATTCTTCATGTCTTTGGCCGCGACAAACCACGGTTCGTGCAGGGCCGCGGCTTCTGGTGCTTTGTTGGCGATTTTAGCTTCCTTGAGGCCGCCTATGCCTAAGCCCTGTCTTTGTCCCAGGGTGTAGAAAGACAAGCCGATATGTTTTCCTACCAGACGCCCTTCGGGTGTGCGCATCTCGCCAGGTTGGCTGGGCAGATAACCACTCAGGAATTCGCGGAACGGGCGTTCGCCGATAAAGCAGATGCCGGTGCTGTCTTTTTTGGCAAAGTTACACAGGCCGTGCTGCTCGGCGATTTTGCGTATTTCTGATTTGAGTAAGCGACCCAGCGGAAACATCGCGCGACTCAACTGCGCCTGATTCAAGCGATGCAGAAAATAGCTCTGATCCTTGCTTTGGTCGGTCGCTTTGAGTAACTGGAACAAGCCGTCAACTTCGCGTACCTGTGCATAGTGACCGGTAGCAATGGTATCCGCCCCCAGGGCGATGGCGTGATCGAGAAAGGCTTTGAATTTGATCTCGGCATTGCACAGAATGTCCGGATTGGGCGTGCGGCCTGCCTGATATTCGCGCAGGAACGAGCTGAACACGCGATCCTTGTATTCTTTGGCGAAATTAACTGCTTCGATCGGAATACCGATGGTGTCAGCGACCGATACCGCGTCGATCAAATCCTGACGGGATGAGCAATATTCGCTGTTGTCGTCGTCTTCCCAGTTTTTCATGAACAGGCCGATGACTTCATAGCCCTGTTCTTTTAGCAACAGCGCGGTGACGGAGGAATCCACGCCGCCCGACATGCCGACAACAACGCGCGGTTTACGGGGAGCATCGCGCAGCAATACCCTTGTTTTCTCGCTCGCTTGCGGAAGGGGGTTTGGGAGAGGGGAACGGACTTGTTCGTTATTCATAATGAACCAGTAAATCGAGCGGATAGCGTTTTCCTGCCAGATAATCTTCGCAGCAACGCAAGATTAACGGACTGCGGTGGCGAGCCTGGCTGGCGCGGATTTCATCCATGCTTAACCATACTGCGCGGACAATGCCCTCGTCCAGTTTGAGTTCCGGATGATGGCGGTTGAGGCTTCCGCCAAACGCAAAACGCAGATACGTTGTGTCGGATTCAGTCGCATGCCAATGGTAGATGCCGGTTAAAAATTGCGGATCGAAATCCCAAGCGGATTCTTCAAGTGTTTCGCGTATGGAGGCTGCGGCCAAAGTTTCATTTGGCTCCCAGTGACCCGCGGGCTGGTTAAAGCGCAGTCCCTGTGAGGTCTGTTCTTCGACCAGTAAAAATTTGCCATCGCGTTCGATGACGGCGGCAACGGTGACGTGCGGTTTCCAGATCATTGCAGGATAGGGGACGTTTTATTTCCACTATGGTATCACTTAAGTTCTGTAAAAAACAAAAGAGGCTGGGTTTCCCCCGCCTCTTTTTAACTACCTGCTGCCGATATTACTTAGCTGCTGGTGCTGCTGCTGGTGCTGCTGCTTCAGCTGGTGCAGCTGCTTTAGCTTTTTTATGCTTTTTAGCATGCTTTTTAGCTGGTGCTTTAGCAGCTGGTGCTTCAGCAGCAGCTGGTGCTGTCATTGCAGCTTCTTTTGCAGGAGCTGCATCAGCAGCAACAGCGGTGAAAGAAGCAGCAGCGAATACAGCAGCGATCAATACAGATAACAATTTGCTCATGGTGAACTCCGATTATAGTTGGTAAGTTTGGCCTTCATGGCCGACACAATGGTGTCGAGGCATACAACGTGTGATAAATACGATTGGTTGACAACGTAGCGATTAATTTTAGTCAGCTTATTTTACCCGGCGCTGCCAAGGTTGATATTCTGCGCGGATGAAAATAGCGGCTCTTGAAAAACATGAGGTTATGTGGTTTATAGCCTGCTCAAAGCCTGCGCCGCATTTAAAATTTTGCAGGCTCCGTAATATAAGTGGCAGGGCGCTTGCTTTTATATTGCCGGCTTCATGTCTCAATCAAACTGGTTTACAACTCACGGGAGTTTGTCCGACTGCTACGGGTATGTATGGCAGTTCCACCCGTATATCATTGACTGCCCCTGGTTTTAGTCCGGCAGCTATTGC
>Ga0316230_1001073_pt1 | contig 31162 bp, 13 predicted proteins | sample TBH18025metaG_FD_206004 | JGI IMG/M metagenome (GOLD analysis project Ga0316230, IMG submission 206004) | Freshwater microbial communities from Trout Bog Lake, Wisconsin, USA - TBH18025 | ecosystem: Environmental > Aquatic > Freshwater > Lake > Hypolimnion/Profundal zone | place: USA: Wisconsin...
AACAATTAACCTCTCGCTGCGCATTAGCCAAAGGCAAAGAGCAACTAATTCTTTATACCCTCCTCCTCTGGAGGAGGGTAAACCTCGAGGTTAATTGTTAACCCCTCTGGGGTTAACAATTTAAGCAACTTAAAGCGCCCCCCGAGGTTGAGGTTGATTCCCACCCCCTATGGGGGTGGGAATCTAAAGAAGCGTCTCCTGCCGAAGGCAATAGCCCCCCGAAGGGGGGCAAAGAGAGACTAATTACTTGTTATCTTCGATAACAAGTTAAAGGGGGGCAAAGAGAGACTAATTGCCCTCCTCCAGAGGAGGAGGGTATAAAGAATTAGTGGCTCTAAGAAGAAGCGTCTCTCTATAAGAGAGACGCTTCTTCTTGCCTTTGGCTAATGCGCAGCGAGAGGTTAATTGTTAACCCCTCTGGGGTTAACAATTTAAGCCACTTAAAGCGTCCATTTTCGATTAATTTTAAAAATCTTTTGTCTGTAATAAGTCTCTCTATAAGAGAGACTAATATTTTTTTTCTTAAAAGTCTCATTAAAATTTTATGGTTAACATTATCAAAAGCACCTTTTATGTCACCTTCAATTGCTGTTGTCATACCTTGTTTTTCAATGTCAATTTTATTTAATGCGTCTTCTGGGCTTCTTAATGGTCTAAAACCAAAGTTGAGTTCATATTCTTGGAAAGTAGGTTCATAGATAGCATTTAAAATATTTCTAATAATATCTTGTAAAATTCTTTCTCTAAAATTTGGTATGCTAATGGGTCTAAGAGTAGTTTTACCTGGTTTAGGAACGTAGATTCTTCTTTTAGTCTCTCTTATAGAGAGACGCTTCTTTATACCCTCCTCCTCTGGAGGAGGGTAAACCTCTTGCTGGGGACCATTTAAAAACGTTGCTTTCTATTTCATTAATTTTTGTTAAATAAGATTGATAAGAGTTAGCCTCTGCTGTTTCTGGGTTTGTTCCTGGAGTAGTAGCCCCTTTATTTGCTTTTAATTTATGGAACGAGGCAGCCCACATTTCAGGGTCAAGAACTATAGACATTAAATTGTTATTTTTCTTTTTAGTATTTTTCTTGTTTAGAACATAAAGCTGTTCTAATAATTTGTTAGATGAGTTGTTTTGAAGTAGTTGATTTATTTCTGTTTCATATTCTTTTCTAGCATTTTTCAATTCTAATGGTGAATCTTTATTATATGGAGCTAGAGGAATATCTGGAAATAAGGGATCCTCTTCAACGTCCCAATCATATTTTTGTTGTTTTTTGACCATTTTATTGATTATAAATACACCTTCCTGTTTCTAAAGTTATTAATACGTTGTATGTCCCTTTTTTTATGGTAATTTTAAAGATGTCCCTCCCATATTAAAAATCCCTAGATTGACCTAGCACTAACCGTGCGTATGAAAATTAAAATGGGGGGTTTTATTCTGACTGTCCCCTTATATTGGAGACTCTCTTGACATGATTTCTCGTATTGAGAGAGAAATTTTAGTCAACTATATTGATTTAGAAATGAGTATATTTGTTCCTGTGGGTGCTGCTATTATGTCCTTGCTTCCGCAAGAAGCGCCGTTCGGCATTCCAAACGTATAAGATCTTGACTAAGGATGACAACATATGACAACCCTGTATGTTGTAGTCTTAATTCGGCCATGTAGCTCTGGGCGGCGAATACCCCTTATAACATCACAGATTAGGCTATAAGCTTATCCCAATTGAACTTCCCTTGGACATAAATACTTCCGTATTTCTCCGTCCTTTACTGGCATGCTGTGTTCCCCTAAGACTTTCGTCACATTTCCTTACCTATTTCCTTTTAATTTTTCAGGTTAACCAGTTGGGTTTAAGAGATCCTCTCTCTTGTCAGGAATTATCACCTAACTAAACTCAAAATCCTATGCAATTCGCACGTTGTTTATACCCTCCTCCTCTGGAGGAGGGCAAGAGGTTGATTGTTAACCCCATGGGGTTAACAATCTAAAGAAGCGTCTCTCTTTGCCCCCCTTTAACTTGTTATCTTCGAGGTTGAAGAAGCGCCCCTCTCGCTGCGCAGAAGAAGCGCCCCCCGAGGTTGAAGAAGCGTCCCTCGTAGCCCCCCGAAGGGGGGCAAAGAGGGACTAATTACTTGTTATCTTCGATAACAAGTTAAAGGGGGGCAAGAGGTTGATTGTTAACCCCATGGGGTTAACAATCTAAAGAAGCGTCTCTCTTATAGAGAGACTTATTAGAGGGGCTAATTACTTGGTCTCTATGAGAGGTTGAGGTTGATTTACCGTAGGTAAATCTAAAGAAGCGTCTCTCGTAGCCCCCCGAAGGGGGGCAAAGAGAGACTAATTGATTTATCTTTGATAAATCTAACCAAGTTAATAACAAGTAATTAGTCTCTCTTTGCCCCCCTTTAACTTGTTATCGAAGATAACAAGTTAAAGGGGGGCAAAGAGAGACTAATTGATTTACCGTAGGTAAATCTAAAGAAGCGTCCCTCTCGCTGCGCATTAGCCAAAGGCAATTAGTCTCTCTTATAGAGAGACTTATTAGAGGGACTAATTACTTGGTCTCAAAGAGAGGGTTATAACTAACCTCCAAAGGTAAATCTAACCAAGTTAAAGCGAGAGGTTGATTTACCCTCCTAAGGTAAATATAAGAGACTAATTAGTTGCCCTTTATAAATTTATTGCTTTGCAATAAATTAATTAGTCTCTCTTTGCCCCCCTTTAACTTGTTATCTTCGAGGTTGAAGAAGCGCCCCTCGTAGCCCCCCGAGGTTGAAGAAGCGTCCCTCTAAAAGAGGGACTAATTACTTGTTATCTTCGATAACAAGTTAAAGGGGGGCAAAGAGGGGCTAATTACTTGGTCTCTATGAGAGGTTGAGGTTGATTCCCACCCCCTATGGGGGTGGGAATCTAAAGAAGCGTCTCTCTAAAAGAGAGACTAATTGCCTCCTCCTTTGGAGGAGGGTATAACCAAGTTAATAACAAGTAATTAGTCCCTCTTTGCCCCCCTTTAACTTGTTATTAACTTGGTCTCATAGAGACCAAGTAACCTCGAAGATAACAAGTAACCTCGGGGGGCGCTTTAAGTTGCTTAAATTGTTAACCCCAGAGGGGTTAACAATTAACCTCATAGCCAAAGGCAAAGAGCAACTAATTCTTTAGATTTACCGTAGGTAAATCAACCTCTGCGCAGCGAGAGGGACGCTTCTTTAGATTCCCACCCCCATAGGGGGTGGGAATCAACCTCAACCTCGGGGGGCGCTTTAAGTTGCTTAAATTGTTAACCCCTCGCTGCGCATGCCCCCCTACGGGGGGCTACGGGGTTAACAATTAACCTCTCGCTGCGCATTAGCCAAAGGCAAGAAGAAGCGTCTCTCTTATAGAGAGACGCTTCTTCTTAGAGCAACTAATTCTTCTGCGCAGCGAGAGAGACGCTTCTTCAACCTCCTGGGGCTGGCAACGCTTCTTCAACAACTAAAAATAACAACTAACACCTCAACCTGCTCAATAACAAGTTAAACTTAGTTTTTAAGTTTAAATTTTTTATTCTAACCCCCTGTAAAAATGAGACCTAAAACAAGTTTACCTCTATAAAGGAAATTAATTTTTTAAGGCCACCTTTTTTATTCCAACCCCCTGTAAAAATGAGACCTAACTAAATTTTAACTTTTTATTGAGGTTTAATTAATTGTTTAAATTGCTATTAACCTTTTATCTACAAGGTTTAATTAGTTGAAGAAGCGTCGTTGAGGTTGCCCTCCTCCAGAGGAGGAGGGTATAAAGAAGCGTCGTTGAGGTTGATTTACCTACGGTAAATCTAAAGAATTAGTGGCTCTTTTAGAGCCACTTAAAGCGTTGTTTAAGTTACCTTTTATAAATTTATTGCTTTGCAATAAATTAATTAGTCATTCTTTGCCCCCCTACGGGGGGCTACGAATGACGCTTCTTTAGATTCCCACCCCCATAGGGGGTGGGAATCAACCTCAACCTCCTTACCTTGGGCCGGCTGGCCAACTAACCTCTTCATAGTGGTTAGTTAGTGGGTTGATTTTAAGTCTCTCTATAAGAGAGACTAATTACTTTTGGAGTTTTGTTTGAAGAACTTAAACAATTTAATTAAACCTTTTAATTTATTTAGTTTGTTTTATTTTATTTGAAATTAGTTGCTTTAAGTCTCTCTAATAAGTCTCTCTATAAGAGAGACTAATTGCCTTTGGCTATGAGAGACTAATTAGATTTACCTTTGGTAAATCAACCTCTTTCCCCCTTGAGGTTCCCCTATGGGAGGTTTAATGATTTGTTTAAGTTGTTGAGGTTTACCCTCCTCCAGAGGAGGAGGGTATAAAGAAGCGTCGTTCTTTTAGAACGACGCTTCTTCTACCCCCAGAGGGGGTAAGAGGCCAACTTACCTCTTTGCCCCCCGGCCCAAGGACCCCTAGGTTTAAGTCTCTCTAAAAGAGAGACTAATTACTTGTTATCTTTGATAACAAGTTAAAGGGGAACGTGGGGGTACATAACACCAAATTAAACCTCAAAAATAACAAGTAAAAACAAACTTAAGAACTTAACGAAAGCTTCATAAATTAAAGAGTTTAATTTAATGGACTCAAGTTTGAGAATGTAAAGCTGACGTCTGGGCAACCAATTCTTATTTATTTGTTTGAAAACAAAACAAAACAAAGAACGACTAAAAAGAACGACGCTTCTTTAGATTTACCTACGGTAAATCAACCTCTTGCCCTTATATAAATTTATTGCTTTGCAATAAATTAACCTCCGTTCCCCTTCGGGGTCCTTGGGCCGGCTGGGCAACTTAAAGTCTCTCTTTGCCCCCCTTGAGGTTCCCCTAATGCGATGTTGAAGCAGAAGCGCGTCCCTCGTAGCCCCCCGAGGTTACTTGTTATCTTCGATAACAAGTTAAAGGGGGGCAAAGAGGGACTAATACTTGTTATTTTCAATAACAAGTTAAAGCGAGGGGTCTAAATTTGCCTTCGGCAAATTAATGGGGCGCTTTAAGTTGCTCGAGGTTGTAGGCCCCGTAGGGGTACCTTACCTACGGTAAATCTAAAGAATTAGTGGCTCTTTGCCCCCCTCCGGGGGGCGCTTTAAGTTGCTCATAGCCAAAGGCAAAGAGCAACTAATTCTTTATACCCTCCTCCTCTGGAGGAGGGTAAACCTCGAGGTTAATTGTTAACCCCTCTGGGGTTAACAATTTAAGCCACTTAAAGCGCCCAAAGGGCAAAGAGCAACTAATTCTTTATACCCTCCTCCAGAGGAGGAGGGTAAACCTCTGCGCAGCGAGAGAGACTAATTAATTTATTGCAAAGCAATAAATTTATAAAGGGAAGGGGTACTCTTAAAGTTTATAAATTTATTATAGGGGCAGAGGTTAAGATTAGTAAGGTTATTATAGGAATAAATGAGTAAAAGAAGTGAAAGTTGACAAAAAAAAGAAATTAGATAAATTTAAATACAAGAGAATGTTCAAAAAAGTAATTTAACAATTATAATAATATAAATGTTGAAAAAAGTAATAAATAATTATCTATGGAGAGTTTGATCCTGGCTCAGGATGAACGCTGGCGGCATGCTTAACACATGCAAGTCGAACGAGCTAATGGGTAACTATTAGTGTAGTGGCGGACGGGTGCGTAACGCGTAAGAACCTACCTTTTGGAGGGGGATAACATCGGGAAACTGTTGGTAATACCCCATAATGCTGAGGAGTTAAAGCAGCGAGAGCTGGCCAAAAGAGGGGCTTGCGTCTGATTAGCTAGTTGGTGGGGGTAAAAGCCTCCCAAGGCCACGATCAGTAGCTGGTCTGAGAGGATGATCAGCCACACTGGGACTGAGACACGGCCCAGACTCCTACGGGAGGCAGCAGTGAGGAATTTTCCGCAATGGGCGAAAGCCTGACGGAGCAATGCCGCGTGAGGGAAGAAGGTCCGTGGATCGTAAACCTCTTTTCTTAGGGAAGAATCAATGACGGTACCTGAGGAATAAGCTCCGGCTAAATTGTTGGCCTACTATCTCGTGAGAGATAGTGTTATACTCTGCTCATAACGGTGAAACCCAAACAGTGGTGCGGACTAAAAGCTAAAAATAGCTTTAATTCACTTTTTAGTGAATGCCAGCTGTGGGCAATACCGTGGGAAGTTTAGTTGATGAATTTAAACATTATAATATAAAAAAACAAAAAAAACTATGAATAAAAAAACAGAATTGTCAGCTCTCTCTAATATAGAGAGAGCTATTTTAATAGGTTCACTTTTAGGCGATGGTACTCTAATTAAAAGAGGCGCAAATAGCTTTAGATATAGAGTTTCACATAGTATAAAACAAAAAAGTTATGTAGAGTGGAAATACGAAAAGCTAAAAAGATTGTGCCAAACAACACAACCTCCTAAAGAAGTAACTGATAAAAAAAAATATGTTACTGTCGAGTTTTATACAAGTTCAGGCGAATATTTAAAAGAATATTATGATTTGTTTTACAAAGAAAGAAGCGCGCCTTTGTTAGAAGAGGGTAAGTTTGTTAAAACAATAACTCCTGAATTAATAGAAAAATTGCCTATGGATCCAATCCTGCTAGCAGTTTGGTTTATGGATGATGGGAGCGCCAGAGATGATTGTTATGCTGGAAACATTGCAACACAATGCTTTTCATTAGACGAAAATCATTTATTACAAGAGTACTTAAAAAAATGGGGTATTGGTTCCAATATCTCAAAACACACAGAAGCAAGTGGGCAATACTATCTTTATATTCCTAGTAAAAGTTTTGGAAAATTAATTGAAATAATTGAACCAATAGTGAGAGAAATACCAGCTATGGTATATAAACTTAATGAAGTTCGAGGTTGATTTTTAACCTTTAGGTTAAAAATCTAAAAAACAAAAAATTAATTTTAATATTATTAAAGACTCCCTGATCAATTTAAACCCTGTAACGACTGAAGAAAACATTTGGTTTATTTATACCCCCCTTATAGATCGATTAAAAATCGTAGCCCCCCCTAGGGGGGCAAGGGATATAAGTTAAATATCAAAGTGTGAGTATGAGATGGACATTTGTAACAAAAAGGCTAAGCAATTAATTGCTTTTCCGTGATTAAACAATTCCATAACACGCAGAGCTTCTTTTCTCATTTTTGAGTGTTTAGTCAAAAATGATATTAGTAAAAAAGAAGATGGTATAGTCTATGCCAAAGGAAACTTTGGAGGTTGGTTCAATAAAGAACCTAATTTCATGAACCCTGTGCCAGCAGCCGCGGTCTGGCTAGAATTAACTTAAGTTAATCAAAATGCCGCCTTAAGAAGTAATTCTTATGAAAAATCCTGCTCATTTCGGGGAAGTCTAAGTGGTAATAAATAAAATTTACCATAAGATAATCACGAGGGAAGCTCACTAAAATTTGAAATGGTCAAAAGAACTAATAACTTTTTTGATAACTTTATTGACCTTTGCTATCAAAAATAACACTTTGCTTTCAAAGGAACCAATAAAAGTTTAGTGTAGCCCCGTAACGACTGAGCGAAAGCAAGAGTTTGTTAGTCATATGACTGATAAGCTAACACGCAGGTCCCGTAAACATTTCAAGGTAAGGCTATGATTTAACAAAAAAAATTTAAAAACAAAACAAATTGGCGTAGTTGGTTTCGTATTCTTAATGTTTTTATTTATAAATCTAAGGTCGCTTTGCGGGTAAAGGTATAGTCTGAGCACATATAAATATGTGATAAAATCGAATACAGGGGGAGCAAGCGTTATCCGGAATGATTGGGCGTAAAGCGTCTGTAGGTGGTCTGAAAAGTCTACTGTCAAATACCAAGGCTCAACCTTGGGCAGGCAGTAGAGTACTTTTAGACTTGAGTGCGGTAGAGGTAGAGGGAATCCCTAGCGTAACAGTGAAATGTGTAGATTTTAGGGAGAACACCAGCGGCGAAGGCGCTCTACTGGGCCAAAACTGACACTGAGAGACGAAAGCTAAGGGAGAGAAAAGGATTAGAGACCCTTGTATTCTTAGCTGTAAACGATGGAAACTAAGTGCTGCCAAATGCAGTGCTGTAGCTAACGCGTTAAGTTTCCCGCCTGGGGAGTATGCTCGCAAGAGTGAAACTCAAAGGAATTGACGGGGGCCCGCACAAGCAGTAAACCCCCAAATCTGCTGCGAGTCACTGTGAAGTGACTTAGTCTCATAAAGCGCATGCGGCGCCCTAAACTTTTTAGACCTTTAAAAAGGTCTAAAAAAGCAAACGTTAAACTGCATTTTTACAACAAAAATGCAGTGCGGTCTTTATATTTTTTATAAAGATGAGGCCAATATCTGGCTCATATCGGTGGAACTCTTAACTTAAGACAATACCGAGGGAAGTCTTCGTGACCCCGTAACGACTTGATTCGCTTCTAATAAATCTTAGATATCGCAAAAATGCGATAGAATCAGAGCGCAGGTAAATCTAAAAGTAACAAAGTCTTTCTTAATTAAATTTAACCTTATTTAAGGTTATTTTAGCGTTTTTTAACGTTTTTAGAAAGACAGATCTTTAGGTTTAAAAAAACCGCGCTAACACGCCAGGATCTAAGGGTGTTATGATGTAAAACAATAAAGAAAGAGTTAAAGAAATTATTCGTGAAATATATGACAAAGATTTATATGAACGAGATAAACCACTCGAAGTTTTTTTAGATATTGTTGAACGTGATTATCACTAGTTGATTAAACTAACTATAGATTAAGGTATAGTCTAATCTTTTGCGTGAGCAAAAGTAAATATAATCTTGGGATTATGCGGTTTAATTCGATGCAACGCGAAGAACCTTACCAGGGTTTGACATGCTCAGAATTTTTCAGAAATGGAAAAGTGCCAGAAATGGAGCTGAGGCACAGGTGGTGCATGGCTGTCGTCAGCTCGTGCGTTGACGTGTATGGTTAAGTCCTGCAACGAGCGCAACCCTCGTCTTTAGTTAAATTCTCTAAAGAGACTGCCAGTGCAAACTGGAGGAAGGTGAGGATGACGTCAAGTCAGCATGCCCCTTACACCCTGGGCGACACGCGTAATACAATGGTTGGGACAATCAGAAGCGATCCTGCGAAGGCTAGCGAATCTGTTAAACTCAACCTCAGTTCGGATTGTAGGCTGCAACTCGCCTGCATGAAGTCGGAATTGCTAGTAATCGCCAATCAGCCATGTGGCGGTGAATACGTTCCCGGGCCTTGTACACACCGCCCGTCACATCACGGGAGAAGATTTCTCCCAAAGTCGGTAGTCTAACCTTTTGGAAGGCGCCGCCAAAGGAGGGGTTTTTGACCATGATGAAGTCGTAACAAGGTAGGGCTACTGGAAGGTGGCCCTGGATCACCTCCTTCACATTTAAATAAATGTAAATTTTTAAGTGTCTTGGTTCTTTTAACCTCCCTATGGGAGGTTAAAGAACCACAGCCCCCCCCTTTGGGGGGGGCTATAAGTTGTTCGAAGAAGCGCCCCCTTGAGGTTCCCCTAATGCGAGGTTACTTGTTATCTTCGATAACAAGTTAAAGCGAGGGGTCAGGGGCAAAGAACGACTAAGACACTTATATCTAAGTCTTTATGACTCATAAAAACTATATATGATTATAGAATAAATATATCGTTTACCAAGTATGGATCTTTTTTAAGTAACTTAAGAAAGATCCATACTTGGTAAACGATATATTTATTCTATAAAATAAAGGCACTTAAAAGGGGCTATTAGCTCAGTTGGTTAGAGCGCACCCCTGATAAGGGTGAGGTCGGAAGTTCAAATCTTCCATAGCCCACCCAACTAAGTATCTATATAGACTAAGAGGTTAATGTTAATAAATGGGTGCGTAGCTCAGTTGGTAGAGCACTGCCTTTGCAAGGCAGGGGTCGCAGGTTCGAAACCTGTCGCATCCACCCACTAACCCTCGGTAGCCCCCCCCCACGGGGGGGGCGGGGGGCATAAGTGGAAGTATGTAAATATAGAAGTGTTTAAAGGTTTCCTTTTTAGGTTGCTTGCCCTAAAGGGCAAGCTAAAAAAGAGAAGTTTTAAAATTCCGTTTGAAAAAAAAAAATAAAAAGGTCAAATGAATTAAGGCTTACGGCGGAGACCTAGGCACCCAGAGACGAAGAAGGGCGCAGATACCGGCGATACGCTTCGGGGAGCTGGCAACAAGCTTTGATCCGAAGATCCCCGAATAGGGCAACCTCATGAACTTCCTATGAATTCATAAGTAGGATAGAGACAACCCGGTGAATTGAAACATCTTAGTAGCTGGAGGAAAAGAAAGCAAACGCGATTCCCTTAGTAGCGGCGAGCGAAACGGGATCAGCCTAAACCTGTAAAAAGGGGTAGTGGGAAGACTAAAAAAATTTACAATAGAGTGTAAGACGAAGCAGCTGAATCCTGCACCATAGATGGTGAAAGTCCAGTAGTTATAAAAATCTCTAATGAAATAGTCATATCCCGAGTAGCATGGGACACGTGGAATCCCGTGTGAATCAGCGAGGACCACCTCGTAAGGCTAAATACTCCTGGGTGACCGATAGTGCAAAGTACCGCGAGGGAATGGTGATAAGAACCCCTTTAGGGGAGTGAAATAGAACATGAAACCGTAAGCTGACAAGCAGTGGGAGGAGCGGCTTTGCCGTCTGACCGCGTGCCTGTTGAAGAATGAGCCGGCGACTTATAGGAAGTGGCAAGGTTAAGGAGTAAAATCCGTAGCCTTAGCGAAAGCGAGTCTTAATAGGGCGAATTAAGTCACTTTTTATGGACCCGAACCCGGGTGATCTAATCATGGCCAGAATGAAGCTTAGGTAACACTAAGTGGAGGTTCGAACCGACCGATGTTGAAAAATCGGCGGATGAGCTGTGATTAGGGGAGAAATTCCAATCGAACTCGGAGCTAGCTGGATCTCCCCGAAATGCGTTGAGGCGCAGCGGTGACTATGAGCTATCTAGAGGTAAAGCTACTGTTTCGATGCGGGCTGCGAAAGCGGTACCAAGTCGTGGCAAACTCAGAATACTAGATAATGCCTTCAGTCAACCAGTGAGATTAGTTGGGATAAGCTAATTAATCAAGAGGGAAACAGCCCAGATCACCAGCTAAGGCCCCTAAATGGTCACTAAGTGGAAAAGGATGTGAGAATGCTGAAACAACCAGGAGGTTTGCTTAGAAGCAGCCACCCTTGAAAGAGTGCGTAATAGCTCACTGGTAAAGCGTTCTTGCGCCGACAATGGCCGGGACTAAGTGACCTGCCGAAGCTGTGATATTTGATTTAAAAATCAAATAGGTAGGGGAGCGTTCCGTTATCGGGTGAAGTTTTCACGTAAGTGAGGATGGACGAAACGGAAGTGAGAATAGAGCAATTGTTCTCACTATAATAAATTGGGTGAATTGTCAAGAACGCTAAAGTTTTGACTTTTAAAGTTTGTTCAATTTAGTCAAAAAAATAACTAAAACAGCCTAAATGAAGTTAATTTTAAAAAAGTCAAACGCATGCCAACTTGCAGCGAAGCTTGTCGAATGATACTATTTGTAGACAAGAACGTTCAACGACTAGAGGGTGAGGACAATCAACCAATAATCCCTCCACGAGCGCCCGACAATACTTGATTAATCAAGCGTTGATGACATAGTCTGAGCTTTAAGGAAACTTAAAGAACGAAAGAGTTAAATGCTCTTTATTTCCCCTTTTTTAAAAAAAAAAACAAGGAGAGATGTTAAGGTCGCTAATATTAAGTTGGAAAAAATCTATACTTTTGCTTGAAGCGAAAGAACATTTTACAAAAGAAGGTATCTGTGATTTACTAAATTTAACTTATGATTTAGCCGAAAAAGGCAAACGTCAATACACAAAAGATCAATATCTTGAGTGGGGGCGCTTCTTACTTGGTTAAATAATCGAAGAAGCGTCGTCAAAAACGTCAACCACGTGGTTAAACCACGAACCTTAATCAATAACAATTTTGGTCGGCTTGAGTAACGAAAACATTGGTGAGAATCCAATGCCCCGAAAACCTAAGGGTTCCTCCACTAGGTTCGTCCATGGGGGGTTAGTCAGGTCCTAAGGCTAGTTAGATTAATCTAAGTCGTCGATGGGAAACAGGTTAATATTCCTGTACTGTTTTATTGGGAACCAAGGGACGAAGGAGACTAAACTGAAACTGCTACTGGATTTCAGTGGAAGCATTAAGGTGTTGATAGCTAGAATAAAAACTATGCTTGAGCTGAGATGTGATCCCTATACTATACTTGTATAGTGTAGTCAGTGATGTCAAACTTCCAAGAAAAGCTTGAACACCATAACAATAAAATCACCTGTACCTGAAACCGACACAGGTAGGTTGGTAGAGAATACCAAGGGGCGCGAGAGAACTCTCTCTAAGGAACTCGGCAAACTGGCCCCGTAACTTCGGAAGAAGGGGCACCCTCTCTTTCTTCAAAATAAGAGAGGGTCGCAGTGACCAGGCCCTGGCAACTGTTTATCAAAAACACAGGTCTCCGCAAAGTCGTAAGACAATATATGGGGGCTGACGCCTGCCCAGTGCCGGAAGGTTAAGGAAGTTGGTTATTAAGTAATTAAGAAGCTGACGACCGAAGCCCCGGTGAACGGCGGTCGTAACTATAACGATCCTAAGGTTACACGAGCAATCCTAGACTTTTCTGGTCTAGGAAGAAAGTTCTTGCCGTGACATCGCAGCCTTAGTAAAACCAAGCTATTTGCTGGAAACTCCTCTTTTTTAGTTTTTTTAACAAAACTAAAAAAACAAAACAGCTGTCTTATACTCGGGATTATTGACCGATCTCATGTAAAAATTAAGCAGACACGGGGACAATCAGCAGGGAAGGATGTTTAGACAAAGCAAACAAGAATCGGTCCCCTTGTTCGTCGGTCTTTTAAAACATAACCCTCAGAGACTATACGCTTGGAGGAATGAATCTATTATAAATAATAAAAAAAAAAGGAGGTATAAATTATGACGTTATCTAATGATTGGATTGTAGGTTTTGTTGACGGAGAAGGTTGTTTTAGCTATTCCCTAATTAAAAATGATTCCTTGCGCTATGGCTATCAAATCCAAGGAGAGTTTACAGTTGTTCAACATAAACGAGACATTGCTTTACTCCATCAACTGAAATCCCATTTTCAGTGTGGAAGCGTGGCAGTTAATCATGGCGACCGATATCATTATCGGGTTAAGAATCTGGATCAGCTTTTAACAATCATTATCCCTTTCTTTGAAAAAAATACTTTAAACACTAATAAAAAATTTCAGCTTGGTGTCTTTAAAGAAATTAGTCTTAGACTAAAAACCAAAGATCACTTTTCAGAAGCTGGCTTTAATGAAATTAAAGCTTTAGTTAAAGAACTCAGCCTTTTAAAAAAAAAATAGATTAAAAAAAATTCTTAAGATAGAGTCCAGCTCCTAAATACTTAAAAAAATGAACCCAAGAGGGAGAATTCAAAGTATTTTCACTTGAAAAAGAGGAGACGAACTGAGCGAAATTCATTGGCAAGTAAGTTTTGCCCTGCACGAAAGGCGTAATGATCAGGGCGCTGTCTCGGAGAGAGACTCGGTGAAATAGACTTGTCCGTGAAGATGCGGACTACTTACACCTGGACAGAAAGACCCTATGAAGCTTGACTGTATCCTGGAATTGGGTTCGGGCTTTTCTTGCGCAGCCTAGGTGGGAGGCTATGAAGGTTCCCTTCCGGGGGAATTTGAGCCATCATTGAGAGACCACTCTGGAAGAGCTAGAATCCTAATGGTGATCTTTGAATCAAGACACTTGACAGTTTCAGGTGGGCAGTTTATCTGGGGCGGATACCTCCTAAAGCGTAACGGAGGCGTGCAAAGGTTCTCTCAGTCTGGACGGAAATCAGACATTGAGTGCAAAGGCAAAAGAGAGCTTGACTGTAAGACCAACAAGTCGAGCAGGGGCGAAAGCCGGCCTTAGTGATCCGACGGTGCCGTGTGGAAGGGCCGTCGCTCAACGGATAAAAGTTACTCTAGGGATAACAGGCTGATCTTCCCCAAGAGTTCACATCGACGGGAAGGTTTGGCACCTCGATGTCGGCTCATCACATCCTGGAGCGGCAGTACGTTCCAAGGGTTGGGCTGTTCGCCCATTAAAGTGGTACGTGAGCTGGGTTCAAAACGTCAACCAAAAAATCACAGGCGTGTGTTTATGGTAACATAAACAAAGAATTGGCTTATATCGGTGAACCCTTCCTATGGTTAACTGGCTATAGAAGGCAACGCCGAGGGAAGACTTTTTCTTTTTTCCGAAATAATTCTAAATCTGAATAGTCAGAAGTAGCAAGTCTGAAGCAGCACATAGTAGCGTTCAGATCAAAAATAAGGATTTGAAAAATTGTTGTCCGCCAGCAATTAACTTGCTATATTTTTTTTATATAAAAAGAAGGAGATAAAATGAACACAATTAATGAAAAAGACCTTATTTATTTAGCTGGTTTTGTTGATGGTGATGGAAGTATCATAGCTAAATTTATTTACCACAAAGATTATGTCAAAACAAGACCCTATCAAATAAGTTTGACGGTACAAGTCACACAAAAAACAACACGTAAATGGTTTTTAGAAGAGATAAAAAATATAATTGGAGAAGGAAATGTCAATACTCGAAAATCAGAAATGACAGTATCTGACTATACTCTAGTTGGACCAGCTCCGGTTTGCAAATTTCTAAAACAAATACAACCTTATCTCAGACTAAAGAAAAAACAAGCTAATTTAGTTATTAGAATTACTGAACAACTTCCTAATTCTCAAGATCCAGAAAAGTTCTATGAACTTTGTCAACTTGTGGATCAAGTGTCAGCTCTTAATGATTCTAAAATTAGAGTCGTTACTGCTGACATCGTTATTTCAAGTATTAAAGAAGCGTTAAAAGAAATCGTCCCCGTAGAGACTGAAGAGTAAAATCTGAGATACTCTCCCGTGAGTGGGATTGTATAATACGCCAACCCCTATAATACATTATAGGGTGAAGACATAGTCCATACCTCATGAAAATGAGGATTGCGATTTAATCTTAAAAGATTAAATCTTATGCGTGAGACAGTTTGGTCCATATCCGGTGTAAGCGTTAGAGCATTGAGAGGAGCCTTCGATAGTACGAGAGGATTTTCGAAAGGTAAGCCAATAGTGTATCGGTTATTTTTCCAAAAGTAAACGCCGAGTAGCCACGCTTATAGGGATAACTGCTGAAAGCATCTAAGTAGGAAACCCACCTCAAGATGAGTGCTCTCCATTAGGTCGCGGCAAGACAAGCCGTTTATAGGCATTAGGTGTACAATCAGTAATGATTTTAGCCGAGATGTACTAAAGACCAATTGATTTTGACCTTGTAGATATAAACCTTTTATTCAAATAACTTTAATTCCCCTGGAATTAAAGTTAGTTAATACTAGGAGGTTACCTTCTCTACGAGAAGGTTAATATGACTTTTAACTTGCCCTTGAGGTTCCCATACGGGGTCAGGCAAGTTATAGCAAAAGTCAATAGAGAAGGTTAATGCATTCCATATAAAAAATGCAACACAAATACTTTTAATCAAGTTACTAAATCTACTGTACAGTAGATTTAGTAACTTGATTATTTTTTAACCTTGGTGCTCAAGGCTCAGTTGGAACCACACCAATCCATCTCGAACTTGGTGGTGAAAAAGCTGAGGGGGCTTAGAAACTCGACGGGAGCCTGTCCGGAACCTAAGCCCTAGTGCCAGGGAATTTTATTTAGTATCCCTTTGAGGTGTAAGAAGAAGCGTCGTTCCTAGCCCCCCTCCGGGGGGCAAAGAACGACTAAAATTAGTCTCTCTTCGACCCCCGGAGGGGGGCGTTCCCCTTTAACTTGTTATTAACTTGGTCTCATAGAGACCAAGTAATTAGTCCCTCTTTGCCCCCCGAAGGGGGGCTACGAGGGGCTAATTACTTGGTCTCTATGAGAGGTTGAAGAAGCGTCCCTCGTAGCCCCCCTTCGGGGGGCAAAGAGGGACTAATTGCCTCCTCCTCTGGAGGAGGGTATAACCAAGTTAATAACAAGTAATTAGTCCCTCTTTGCCCCCCTTCGGGGGGCTACGAGGGACGCTTCTTCAACCTCGGGGGGCTATTGCCTTCGGCAGGAGACGCTTTAAGTTGCTCATAGCCCAAAGGGCAAAGAGCAACTAATTCTTCAACCTCGGGGGGCTACGAGAGACTTAAACGACTTAAACTAATTAAACCTCGCATTAGGGGGAACCTCAAGGGGAGGCAATGATATGTACGTTAAATTCGTATATATCATTTAACTTATTTCTATTATAAAAAAGGATAATATCCCCTCTATTAAAAATAATACCTATTAAAAATAATACCTATTAAAAATAATACCTATTAAAAATAATACCTATTAAAAATAATACCTATTAAAAATAATACCTATTTTTATGTGAATCCCCATCTATTTTATTTTTAACCTTTAGGCCCCGAGGTTATAAATTTTAAAGCGGAGCAAGTAGTAAAATTAACCCCTTGTTAACTCTCTAACTTGTTATCTTCGAGGTTGAGGTTGATTTACCGGAGGTAAATCTAAAGAGATTAGTGTTTAAGTTGCCCTTATAGGGCAACTAACTTATTTGCCCCCCCGTAGGGGGGGCTACGAACAACTTAAAGCGTCTCCTGCCGAAGGCAGAAGAAGCGCCCCGGCCCAAGGACCCCGAAGGGGAACGGGGGGCAAAGAGAGACTAATTATCTTTTATCTACGAGGTTTAAGTCGCTCTTTGCCCTTTGGGCTATAACTTGTCCTACGGACAAGTAATTAGTAGCTCTTTTAGAGCAACTTAAACCTTGAGCGACTAATTACTTGGTATTAACTTGGTTATACCCTCCTCCAAAGGAGGAGGCAATTAGTCTCTCTTTTAGAGAGACTTAAACCTCTCATAGAGACCAAGTAATTAGTCCCTCTTTGCCCCCCTTTAACTTGTTATCGAAGATAACAAGTAATTAGTCCCTCTTTGCCCCCCTTCGGGGGGCTACGAGGGACGCTTCTTCAACCTCGGGGGGCGCTTCTTCTGCGCAGCGAGAGGGACGCTTCTTCAACCTCGAAGATACCAAGTTAATAAAAGGTTAATAACAAGTAATTAGTCGCTCGTAGCCCCCCTTTAACTTGAACTTGTTATCCAAGATAACAAGTAATTAGTCTCTCTTTGCCTTTGGCTATGAGAGACGCTTTAAGTGGCTTAAATTGTTAACCCAGCCCAAGGAGGTTGAGGTTGATTCCCACCCCCTATGGGGGTGGGAATCTAAAGAAGCGTCATTTAAATTGTTAACCCCAGAGGGGTTAACAATTAACCTCGTAGCCCCCCGAAGGGGGGCAAAGAATGACTAATTAATTTATTGCAAAGCAATAAATTTATAAAGGGGTTAACAATTAACCTCTCGCTGCGCATTAGCCAAAGGCAATTAGTCTCTCTTATAGAGAGACGCTTTAAGTGGCTCATAGCCCAAAGGGCAAAGAGCCACTAATTCTTCTTAGAGCCACTAATTCTTCAACCTCGTGGGGCTACGAGCGACTTTAAGTAGCCCTATAAGGGCAATGAGTCGTTTTTTTTAGTCGTTTAAGTTGGCCTAAGGCCAACTAACCTCTTTGCCCCCCGTTCCCCTACGGGGTCGGGGGGCTACGAACGACGCTTCTTCTTTGCCCATTAATTTGCCTTCGGCAAATTTAGACCCCTCGCTGCGCATTTTTTCAAGGGGGCGCTTTAAGTTGCTTAAATTGTTAACCCCAGAGGGGTTAACAATTAACCTCATAGCCCAAAGGGCAAAGAGCAACTAATTCTTCGAGGTTAGTTGGCCTCTTACCCCCTCTGGGGGTAGAAGAAGCGTCGTTTATACCCTCCTCCAGAGGAGGAGGCAATTAGTCTCTCTTTTAGAGAGACGCTTCTTTATACCCTCCTCCAGAGGAGGAGGGTAAACCTCAACCTCTTTGCCCATTAATTTGCCTTCGGCAAATTTAGACCCCTCGCTGCGCATTTTTTCAAGGGGGGGCGCTTTAAGTTGCTCGAGGTTTACCCTCCTCCTCTGGAGGAGGGTATAAAGAATTAGTGGCTCTTTTAGAGCCACTTAAAGCGCCCAAAGGGCAAAGAGCAACTAATTCTTTAGATTTACCGTAGGTAAATCAACCTCTGCGCAGCGAGAGGTTAGTTGGCCTCTTACCCCCTCTGGGGGTAACAACGCTTCTTTATACCCTCCTCCTCTGGAGGTTTACAACGACGCTTTAAGTGGCTTAAATTGTTAACCCCAGAGGGGTTAACAATTAACCTCTCGCTGCGCATTAGCCAAAGGCAATTAGTCTCTCTTATAGAGAGACTTATTAGAGCCACTAATTCTTTAGATTTACCTACGGTAAATCAACCTCAACAACGCTTCTTCAACGACGCTTCTTTATACCCTCCTCCTCTGGAGGAGGGTAAACCTCAACGACTTAAACTAATTAAACCTCGAAGATAACAAGTAAGAGAGTTAACAAGAGGTTAATTTACCTATGGAAAATTTTGCTATAACTTGTCCATAGGGCAAGTTAAAGAAGGTTGCTAAAGTAATAAAACGTTGGTATACTTTTATTACCAAGTCTACAATTTAGAGGTTTGTTTTTGTTTCTCACTTAAAATAAGTAAGAGACTATTTATTACTTTTAGGCTCTCAAGGTAGGAGGTAATTAGTGGCTCTAAGAAGAAGCGTCTCTCTATAAGAGAGACGCTTCTTCTTGCCCTTGACTAATGCGCAGCGAGAGGTTTAATTAGTTGCCCTTATAGGGCAACTTAAAGTCCCTCTCGCTGCGCATTAGCCCCCCGAGGTTGAAGAATTAGTGGCTCTTTTAGAGCCACTTAAAGCGTCCCTCGTAGCCCCCCGAAGGGGGGCAAAGAGGGACTAATTACTTGTTATTAACTTGGTTATACCCTCCTCCAGAGGAGGAGGCAACCTCTCATAGAGACCAAGTAACCTCGAAGATAACAAGTTAAAGGGGGGCAAAGAGGGACTAATTAATTGTTAACCCAGCCCAAGGACCCCTAGGTTTAAGTCCCTCGTAGCCCCCCGAAGGGGGGCAAAGAGGGACTAATTACTTGTTATCTTTGATAACAAGTTAAAGGGGAACGGGGTTAACAATTTAAGCCAGTTAAAGCCCCGATATTATAACCCCTTAGAGGTTATTATAGGAGTTGATATTTTTTAGAGTAAAAAACACGGAGAAAATACATAATTTTATTAAACATTATACTATGACAGCAATTCTTGAACGTCGCGAAAGCACTAGCCTTTGGGCTCGTTTCTGTGAGTGGATCACTTCAACTGAAAACCGTATCTACATCGGTTGGTTTGGTGTTTTAATGGTTCCAACTCTTTTAACAGCTACTTCTGTTTTCATCATCGCTTTTATCGCTGCTCCGCCAGTTGACATTAAGCTCTAATCGGTGTCCTCCACCCGTAAGGGTGCTGAAAAATTGGGTGAATTGCTGGAACCCGAAAGGCAATCAGCAGCCAAGCCACAGACGGGCTATCTATTTGATAAGGTTCTGTGGAAGGTTCAGAGACTAGTGTTTGAGTCCCAACAATAATAACACATTAGCGCCCAACCCCTGTATAAGTCTTTAAAGTTGCCCTTTAGGGGTAAGAAGAGGAGGGTATAGCAACTAACCTCTTTTATCTTTTATTATTACAGGGTGAAGATATAGTCCACGCGAATTCGTACTTTAGTAATGAAAAAAAAACAATAAAAATACCCCCCCCCTTATGAATACAAATAATTTCCAACAAGCCTTTAAACTAACTATGCGTAACGATAAAACCCTAGCTTGGTTAGCAGGTTTATTTCAAGCAGAAGCATCGTTTCAAACAGACAATCGAATTAGATCACAATCTAATTCGCCAGAGTATACTCCACCACCACACAGACCCTTTCTAAAATTAGACATGATTGAACAAGATTTAATGGAAAGAGTGGGTGAGTATTTAGGAAAAGAAGTAATAACATTAAACCGTAAAACAAGCGCAGGCAACACTGTCTATAGAATTTCGTTAGACGCTAGAGAAGACGTAAAGCTATTTTTAAAAGCAATATTTCCTTATGTAATTGGAATTAAAACTCGTACAAAAATCAGCGATCTTTTGCAGTTATGTGATGAATATGATAAATGGGTTGCTGAAGGTGGAAAGAAAAAAGCAGCTCAATTAGCAAATAAAGCACGTAATAAACGAAGTAACTAAGTTCTAGCTATCTTCAACCTCGAGAACAGATTAAAGAGCCTGAAGGCAAGTTGTAGGCCCCGACCCCGTAGGGGGACGGGGTACCTTACCTACGGAGGTTAGTTCTTTACCTCTTTGAGGTAAAGAACTTATAAATCTAAAAAAGTTAAAGTCGAAAGGTACTAGGAGCTTGCTATTGTTCTATTATCTTGAGGGGCATAGGCCCTTTTAATTTTCAAAACTAAGTATCGTTTTAACCTGCACTTAAAAGTAGTTCTTTAAGATGGTTAATTTTTTTTAAGTTAAGTAATAAGTCTTTAATAGTTTATTTAGTGTCTCTTAAATGCATCATTGTTTAATGATGCATTTAAGAGACACTAAATAAAAAACTTAAAAAAATAATTCGTAAGCGATGGTATCCGTGAACCAGTTTCTGGTTCATTACTTTACGGTAACAACATCATCTCAGGTGCTGTAATCCCAACTTCTAACGCTATCGGTCTACACTTCTACCCAATCTGGGAAGCTGCTTCACTTGACGAATGGTTATACAACGGTGGTCCTTACCAATTAATCGTTTGCCACTTCTTCATCGGTATCTGCTCTTACATGGGCCGTGAGTGGGAATTATCTTTCCGTTTAGGTATGCGTCCTTGGATCGCTGTAGCTTACTCAGCACCAGTTGCTGCTGCTACTGCTGTATTCATTATCTACCCTATCGGTCAAGGTTCATTCTCTGACGGTATGCCTCTAGGTAAATTTATTGCCCCATCTTTCTGCAAAGGAAGATTGGAAACTTGTCTAAACGGAAAAACTCCTCTTGAGACCCCTCATAAAATGAAAATGAGGGGCCAAAAGAACAAGTGCCAAGCTTTAATAGCTTCACAAGAGGACAATTCCGTACCAAACCGTATACAACCACGTAAACAACCCGGTCTTTATATGGTTCATTGTTTAGAAAATGATTGGAGATATTATGGAGAATCTGCCAATGTATCAGGACGATTAGCTTCACATAAATCGTTGCTTAATCGCCAAATTCATCCAAATAAATTGCTTCAAAACGATTGGAACCTAATAAGTTCAGATCGTTTTCAATTTGTTGTTCTTTTTATTGGACAAGAATGGTCAGATCCTGTTGTAAGAAGAGGAAAAGAACTCGAACTCATTATTTTAAACCGCAACGTCTCATATAATATTTTAGAAGGAATTAAAAAACCTGGTGATAAAAACCCTTTTTGGGGTAAAGTTCATACAGTAGAAACAAAAAAACGTATAGGTGATGCAATGAGAGGAATTCCAAACGACCTACTCGGAAAAAAAATATCTATTAATAATATTCTTTATCCTAGTATCGCAGAAGCATCTCGTCAAACAAGTCATTCTAGAAAACTTATACGAACTCGTTTAAATGATCCTTCATGGCCGGATTGGACTTTAGTGAATTCTTGATACGGGAAAGGTCGAACGACCATCCCCAAGGGAGTAGGAAACAAGCGTTTCCGAAAAGACGAGATCCCTTTTAGTAATTATTGCTTGAAGAAGCGTCGGGCTTTGCTAGATTTACCCCCTACAACCCCCAACGCTTCTTCAACGACTCAAACCTCCTCTCGAGGTTACTTGTTCTACGGGCAAGTTATAACCCCGGCCCAAGGTAAGGGGGCAATTAAGAGACTTACTAAAAGGGATATGATATGGTCTGACCCTTACGGTAACGTAAGGCAGAGTTAAACTATAAATCTGTTTTGTGCAGAATTTAAAGAATTAGTGGCTCGAAGAAGAAGAAGCGTCCTTTTTTTTAGTCATTTAAGTTGGCCTCTTACCCCCTCTGGGGGTAGAAGAAGCGTCGTTCTAAAAGAACGACGCTTCTTTATACCCTCCTCCAGAGGAGGTTTACAACAACGCTTCTTCAACGACGCTTCTTCAAAAAAGGACGCTTCTTTATACCCTCCTCCAGAGGAGGAGGGTAAACCTCTTGCCCTTGGGCTATGAGGGACGCTTTAAGTTGCTTAAATTGTTAACCCCCTTGAGGTTCCCCTTTAACTTGTTATCAAAGATAACAAGTAATTAGTCCCTCTTTGCCCCCCTTTAACTTGTTATCGAAGATAACAAGTAACCTCGGGGGGCTACGAGGGACTTAAACCTAGGGGTCCTTGGGCTGGGTTAACAATTAACCTCTCGCTGCGCATTAGTCAAAGGCAAAAAAGCGCCAACGCTTCTTTATACCCTCCTCCAGAGGAGGAGGGTAAACCTCAACGACTAATAACAAGCGAACCACTAATTCTTCTTATAGGTTACTCGGGTAAGGTTTAGCGAACTTTACTGAACATATGTGATTTCTGGTACTTTCAACTTCATGATCGGTGCGGCACGTTTCTCTGAAACGTTTGGTGGAATCCCAAGCGGGGAAGGGGGGCGTAAGTAATGGCTATAACAAGAAGCGCCCTTACCTACGCTAACTACTAATCTCATGCGAGCGTAAATCTCGCCACTCTTCGTGCAGAGTGTAAAGCATACAGCAAACCATGTTTCGAATGGTTTCCCACATTGCTATATTTTTACTAATTTATAGGGGTGAAGCTGGGGTAAAAGTCTTCATAAACGTGAAATATCCACGTTTACAAGGTGAGCAAGTTTTTCATACTCGAACTCCTGCCAAACGGCAATGGTTCGTGGAGTAATAAATTGAATCGTCTACTAAAAAACCATCGATAGAAGTTCGCCGGGGTCCAAAGTTTTTTATACTCCCTGCTGCGCAGCGAGGGGAATACAAAAAACCCCATGATATTAATAACCCCCGGCCTCACTAAATATAGTGAAGGGCAACATCCTCCAACAGTGTTCAATCCTCGAGTTGGTGCACGTAGGTCGCCCCGGTGGAATGACGGACTCTAAAGAAAACGAAAAATGGGATATGTGGAACATGTAAATACCTTGTAATCTCCCTTTACTTTAGTAAAGGGAGGGGAGTAAGCCTTATGGTTACAAGGACGTAGGACTCCTCTAAAAGCCAACGACTTATTGTAATAATAAGTATATGCCAACTAGAGGGGGGGCTTTGTTTATATACATAGCCTAGGAGCCGTATGCTGGGAAACTAGCAAGTACGGTTTTAGTGGGATGTACGGTTTGGTAACAAACATATAGACCCTACCTTTTCCAAGCTGAACATAAAAATATTGTGTTCATTAAATCAGGTGAATTGCTGGAAAGCTGTCACAATCACCCAAATAACTTATTAACCCTTTGGCTTGCCCAGCATAAGGAGGGATTAAATGCAGTATAAAAAGTTTATTTTGTTATTATTAAAAGGTGAAATTGTTATGCCAATCAGCAGCCAAGCTGACTCTAAAGAGTCAGAAGGTTCAGAGACTAGAGTATACGATCCAGAAAGGATTATGAAACTCCACGAGCGCCTGACTGAAATTGAAAACATTATTTTGTTAAATTAATTTCAGATGATATAGTCCGACACTTCAGGGAAATCTGAAGAGTATAAGATAAAGAGCTTATACATAACTGTTGAACATTCTTATGCACCCATTCCACATGTTAGGTGTTGCTGGTGTATTTGGCGGTTCGCTTTGTGCGGCACGAGACCTGGCAGTTGCCCTTATTTATCCTAGATAAATCAACCTGCCTGGTCGTGTGCCTGTTTCTATTATCGCAGGTCTAATTAATAAATCTTCCTGTCCATAGGGGAAGTACTTAATTAGATTAAGCGATCGTTCTAGTTTAGAATTGTTGTCGTGCGGGGTTCTAGAGGTAAAATCTCTAGAATGAGCTCCCGTAGAAGGCGAAGGTATCTTCAGATAGTACTTTTAGCCAAGACAAAGTTATATGGAGATTAAGGTTGGGATCGTAACCCCTGTCTGATAAGATGACGTGAGTCAGTGATGACTCGGCTGGGTCGAATACATGGCGATTCGATCTTAAACTAGCTTATACGCCCGGTCTGATACCCTTAAATGAACATATAGCGCATATAGAAATAGGTAAACGTGTAACTGCCCCTATTCGTCCAAATGTGGACAACTTTTATCGCAAGGTAAAAACCTCGATGGGGGTGGACGGGAATTTCATCCTTTTCCAGGGTAGGAAGGGTCATACTCCAAAAAAAAGCGTTAGTTTTACGCCGGCTGAAAGGAGAAAGGAATACATAACTTTTGACCAAGAGGATGAAATGGTTTGAATTTAGGTTAAGTAATGTCTTTATTTTTAATCTCAATTTTTATGATAAAATCTATTACAAATGTTGTTCCGCAATTAAAATCCTGGCACGACATTAGTTGGCCTGCGATTAATAATACGGTAAAAGAATATCAATATGACATTCACCTTGCTAAGAAAACAGGTGATACGGCAAAACTTAGAAGTTTGCAGGTTAAGGCTCTTAGGAGCAAATCTGTATTATTATATGCTATGCGCCGTGTAACCTCTCTTAATAAAGAAAAAAAGACAGCTGGTGTTGACAAAGTTATTTATATTAGGCCTGAGAGTAGGTTCGCACTGTTCAAATATTTATCTAAGATGGAATATCTTAGAAGTCATTGTCCTAAACCGGTAAAGCGTATCTATATCCCTAAACCTGGGAAAACAACTCAACGTCCATTGGGTATTCCCACTATCATAGATCGTATTCTTCAATATAGGGTTAAAGTTGCTCTTGAACCTGAATGGGAAGCTCTATTTGAACATGGTTCTTATGGATTCCGTCCTGGACGTAGTTGTCATGATGCGATGATTAGAGTTTATAAAACTCTAAATTCTAAGTCTAAAACTTGGATATTAGAGGGAGATATCAAAGGATGTTTTGATAATATTTCGCATGAACCTTTATTAAAACGTTTAGAGGGTTTTCCTGCTCTCAACATTATCAAAAAATGGCTAAAAACTGGTTATATGGAAAAGGGTAAGTTTAATCCTACGGAAAGTGGAACGCCTCAAGGTGGATGTATAAGTCCGTTACTTGCTAATATTGCTTTGCATGGTATGGAATCGGCGTTAGGGATTTCATATCATAAACGTGGTTATGTTAAAAGTAATTGTCCTTATACTTTAGTCAGATATGCGGATGATTTTGTTGTTATGTGTAAGTCTGAGTTTTATATGATTAAGGCTAAAGAAATTTTAACTAACTACTTCTTGGAAATGGGTTTGTCATTATCTCCGGAAAAGACTCTCATGACTAATGCGTATGTTTCAGGTTTCGAATTTCTTGGATGGTCCTTCCGCCTATTCCAAGATAAGAGAACGAAATCCGGTTTCGTGACTTTAGTTCGTCCGTCACATAAAAACTATACTGCTCATACAACAAAACTTAAACAAATCTGGCGTGCTGCTGTAGGGAATAAACTTTTCTTAAAAATTATCGAGCTCAATTCTGTGATTAGAGGATGGGCCCTTTATCACCGTTATGTTAACTCTAATATTGTTTTCAGACGTCTTGACCACTTCAACTACTTGCAATCGGTCCGTTTAATACGTCGTAATCACCCGAATAAGGCTTGGAAATGGTTAGTTGAGAAATACTTCACATCAGTTTATTTAACCTTAGGCTCTAATAAAGCTGATAAATGGGTATTTCAAGATGACAATCTTCGCCTTAGATTATTAAAATATAAAGAGTTTAAAATTAAAAACTTTCTTCCTATACAATATGGGAAAAATCCTTTCGAAAGAAATGATGCTTCTTATTTTGCTAAACGTCGAAATAAAAATTTTGTAGATGCATATCTTAATTACTCGAGTCTTAAGATGTATAAATGGCAGGGTGGTATTTGCCCTGTTTGTGGCGAAGATTTATGTACTGATGGACAACAAGAACCTTTAGATGTCCATCACTTAATTCCCGTATCTAGTGGGGGTGAAGATTCCTATGAAAATCTGATGCTTGTGCATAATGAATGTCATAAAACCATTCATAGACTTAAGTTAAATAGAGATAAATTGGTTCAAGACTTAATTTTATTCATAGGGCGCAATCAATCTAATATATCTAATTTTGAAGACATAAGATGGGGGTTTGGTACTCGTAGGCTTGATATTTTAAAGAAAAAGGATAAGACAGATGGTCATACGCCGACTGAAAGCATACCCCTTTATCATATTGATTCTGAAATTACTGAACTTGGTCCTTTAATGGATGTCTTTTATGACTTTAGTCTGGAAGATCCATCTTATTAAGCAGTTGACTTTCTAAATAATCTCTCTTTAGAGTATTAGACTCTAACTAGAGATTATTTAGGATTTTATTTTTCTTCTATTAAGGAAAAGGGCGAAATATTAATTTAAGCTTGAGCCGGATGCGCGGAGACGTGCAAGTCCGGATCTGAGGGGGGTGAAAGCCGTGAGGTTAATCCTACCCGACTCTCAGCTATGCATAGAACTGTGCCCTCCAATAGTGATATTGGAGTGAAAATAGGGTGAATTGCTGGAACCCTAATCGATTTAATAGAGTATTTTAATAATCTTTAAACTTCTCTATTTACTTAAAAAATTAATCGAATGGCAATCAGCAGCCAAGCTGACTCTACAGAGTTGGAAGGTTCAGAGACTACTGGAGAGGTACAGTCCTCTTAATAACCAGAATCAGCGCCCTGAGTCTTAGTATTTTAAAATAATAAGATTATGATATAGTCCGACACTGTATGAAAATACAGATAACAAAAACCAAAGCTAATTATATTGAATAAAGCTGTTTAGCTACCCTTCATTTGATTAGCTTGGATAGGGTTCTTTAGTTACTTCATCTTTAATCCGTGAAACAACTGAAAACGAATCTGCTAACGCTGGTTACAAATTCGGTCAGGAAGAAGAAACTTACAACATCGTAGCTGCTCACGGTTACTTTGGTCGTTTAATCTTCCAATATGCTTCGAATGGAGCCCCTTAATAGTAATATTAAGGTAAAAATCTAGCTGTATGCTGGAAACTCCGTAGGTAAGTCTCTCAACTAGGGTGAGATTTGACTTAGAAAAATCCAAAAATACGAGTTATCTGCCTAATTTTAATAAATTATACACTAATATTACTTATACTAATAACCCAACTTAGATTAATGTAGAGGGTTAAGGTTAAATAACCGTAACAATTTTTTGGTGCGGACAATCAGCAGGGAAGTCCTCTTATAATAATAATGACCCCTCAACGACTACACGCTGGACACCCTAATAATTAAATAATTAGGGTGGTGATATAGTCTTATCTCCACTGCGAAGTGGAGGGGTATAAAAAAAATTTAAATGCATAAAATGCTTTCAACAATTTGCGATACCCACTTATAAAATACAATATTTTAAAAATAAAAATCATCTTAATAGTTCAACTTGTAGAGATCATGTAATTAGTCCCTCTTTGCCCCCCTTTAACTTGTTATTAACTTGGTCTTAACCTGTTATCATAGATAACAGGTAATTAGTCGCTCTTTGCCTTTGGGCTATGAGCGACTAATTACTTGTTATCGAAGATAACAAGTTAAAGCGAGGGGGCGCTTCTTCGAGGTTAGTTGGCCTCTTACCCCCTGTAGAAGAAGCGTCGTTCTTTGCCCCCCCTACGGGGGGGCGCTTTAAGTTGCTCGAGGTTTACCCTCCTCCAGAGGAGGAGGGTATAAAGAAGCGCCCAAAGGGCAAAGAGCAACTAATTCTTCTGCGCAGCGAGAGGTTAGTTGGCCTTTGGCCAACGCTTCTTCAACGACGCTTCTTTATACCCTCCTCCTCTGGAGGTTTACAACAACGCTTCTTTATACCCTCCTCCAGAGGAGGTTTACAACGACGCTTCTTCAACTAATTAAACCTCGAAGATAACAAGTTAAACACATAAATTTTAATTGCTCTTTTAAAACAATTTTAAACTGATTTATAAATTACCAACTATTTATATTTTATAGGTTAAAGAAGCCCCCCAATTCTTAAAGTAATTATTTAAGGTTGGGTTTGCATTCAACAACTCTCGTTCATTACACTTCTTCTTAGCTGCTTGGCCGGTTGTAGGTAGCAATGCCCCTTTAATAGGTAACTATTAAAATGAACTCGTCTAAAAGGAGGATCCCTTACCAGTTTATCTATTTATAAAAACTTTGTAGCCCCGGCCCAAGGACCCCTAGGTTACTTGTTATCTTTGATAACAAGTTAAAGGGGAACCTCAAGGGGGGGCATAAAAAGTAAAATTTTATAAACTGCAGACAATTCCTTACAAAGTTATAATTTTTAAGAATTTAAGTTATAACCCCTATAAATTTTAAGTTATAACCTGTACCCCCAACCCCTCGCTTTAACTTGTTATCTTCGATAACAAGTAATTAGTCTCTCTTTGCCCCCCTTGGGGGGCTGGAGGTTTACCCTCCTCCTCTGGAGGAGGGTATAAAGAAGCGTCGTTGAAGAAGCGTTGGCCTTTGGCCAACTAACCTCGAAGAAGCGCCCCCTTGAGGTTCCCCTAATGCGCAGCGAGGGGTCTAAATTTGCCGAAGGCAAATTAATGGGCAAAGAGGTTGAAGAAGCGTCTCTCGTAGCCCCCCGAGGTTACTTGTTATCTTTGATAACAAGTTAAAGGGGGGCAAAGAGAGACTAATTGCCTCCTCCTCTGGAGGAGGGTATAAACGACGCTTCTTCGAGAGACTTTAAGTTGTTCGAAGAAGCGCCCCCTACGGGGGCAAAGAACAACTAATTAAACCTCGCATGCCCCCCTACGGGGGGCTACGGGGAACGCGGGGGCCTATTCAAAATAATTATAATGTGTCTAACGACTATCCCTCTAGGGAGTAGGTGCAAGCGCACCGAAATGGCGAGTGTCCTACCAATTTTTATTGGAGGACAATGATATAGTCTGACCTTTACAGAAATGTAAAGCAGTAAACTCTATTATTAAAGAGTTTACGGGAATAGATTAGCGACCTATTCTGAACATTCGTGATTTGGTTCACTGCTTTAGGTTTATCAACTATGGCTTTCAACCTTAACGGCTTAAACTTCAACCAATCAGTTGTAGATTCTCAAGGTCGTGTATTAAACACTTGGGCTGACATCATCAACCGTGCTAACTTAGGTATGGAGGTAATGCATGGGAATATTACTTTCCCATAAGGGAAAGTTTTAACGTGCCCCGTAAGGATATTTATTAAAAAATATCCTTTTAGACTTTATATTCAAGAATATAAAGATTTCTAACCCCCTTAGTTATAAATTTATTAGAGGAGGAGTAAGAGGTAACTCTACGGGAAAAACTGGGTGAATTGACGGGAAATCTAAGGTTCTTAAATTAATATCTATAGTGTATATTAAAAAGAAGCACTCTTATACATTAAAGAACTAAGATAATCCGCAGCCAAGCCAACTCTACAGAGTTGGAAGGTTCAGAGACTACTGGAGAGGTACAGTCCTCTTAATAACCAGAATCAGCGCCCGGAGTCTTTTAACTTTTAAAAGATTATGATATAGTCCGACACTCTAGAGAAACCTAGAGAATTTAATCGTTTAAATTGTTATTAACTTGGTTATACCCTCCTCCAAAGGAGGAGGCAACCTCTCATAGAGACCAAGTAATTAGTCCCTCTTTGCCCCCCTCCGGGGGGCGCTTTAAGTTGCTCATAGCCAAAGGCAAAGAGCAACTAATTCTTTATACCCTCCTCCTCTGGAGGAGGGTAAACCTCTGCGCAGCGAGAGGGACGCTTTAAGTGGCTTAAATTGTTAACCCCAGAGGGGTTAACAATTAACCTCTCGCTTTAACTTGTTATCGAAGATAACAAGTAACCTCGCATTAGCCAAAGGCAAAGAGCCACTAATTCTTCAACCTCGAAGATAACAATTTAAACGACTTATACAGATGGAACGTAATGCTCACAACTTCCCACTTGATTTAGCTTCTGTTGAAGCTCCTGCTGTTAACGCTTAATTTTTAAACTCACGTTTAAAAATTAAACTTTCTTTTTTTTAAGTTATAGGTTCGTTAAAATCGAACCTATAACTTTTAGTAGTTTTAAAGAGTAAGTTGGTTGTTTTCTTTGAGGTTGAGGTTGATTCCCACCCCCTATGGGGGTGGGAATCTAAAGAAGCGTCCCTCTCGCTGCGCATGCCCCCCTACGGGGGGCGCTTCTTCTGCGCAGCGAGGGGAGTAAAAGAGGAAAATGGATATTTAAATTTTTTAGCGTAGCAATAACGTAGCGGTAAATTTATAATTGAAAGAGTCGATTGACCTAGTTTTTTTATTTTAAAAATTAATTTTTAAAAACTGCGGGGCAAGAAACTGGAATAATAGGGTTAGGGGGGTTCCCTAAAGGTTATTTAGAGGATGGTAAAAAAGCAGCTAAACCTCGTTATCTTTTTTTAGACATTGATTTAAACTGTGATGACGCGTAAAATAGTTAATTTACTTTATTTATTTTAAGTATTTAAAAATTTAAATAATAACTTATAAAAAAATTAAAGTAAAAGAAATTAATAAGTTTTTTTAAGAAGTTATGGTCAAATATATAATATATTTGACCATAACTTCTTAAAAAAACAAAACTATTGCGTTCTTCAGTTACTTAAATACGAAATTATGCTATAATAAATAATACAATAGGATTTATTTAATTAATTTAAAGTCATTTAACTTTTATTAATTTAATTTAATTTTATTTGTAGTTTTTAATTAAATTATTTTAGTCAACTTCTCTGACCCCCTTAGGTCGATAATTTTCCCTCTATAAATTTATAAACTTTTAAGATGCCCTTTGGTCGGCACAAAAGTAATATTGTAGACAAATTAATCAAGTAAATTAGAGAAGTTTAGATATTTAACCCCGTAAGGGTTAGAGGTTGTAGGGTTTATGTTTTGGTGTTATAACTCCCCTCCCTATTTTAACTCCCTATAGATTTACTCTCCCTCTCCCTCTCCCTCTCCCTCTCCCTCTCCCTCTCCCTCTCCCTCTCCCT
>Ga0316230_1001087_pt1 | contig 30976 bp, 40 predicted proteins | sample TBH18025metaG_FD_206004 | JGI IMG/M metagenome (GOLD analysis project Ga0316230, IMG submission 206004) | Freshwater microbial communities from Trout Bog Lake, Wisconsin, USA - TBH18025 | ecosystem: Environmental > Aquatic > Freshwater > Lake > Hypolimnion/Profundal zone | place: USA: Wisconsin...
CGAAAAACCACAATACCCAAGATTGTTTAGCAAAGAATGCTATTCCAGCAAATACAGCGCTGACAGCAACTGCTTTTAATACAGACCCTAACAGGGTTAATAATGTTTGTTTCATATGTTACTCCTATTAGAGTAACTTATTCACTTAGGTGCAAGAGTAAACTTATTTAATTCACTAGCTAGTTCTTTGCAAGCTACCATAATGCCGGCTAACTTAGCACGGAACTTCTTTAAATCTTTTTCTTTACCCTTATATAAAGGCATAGTGGTTGCTGTTGCAGCCTTATTCTTTAAATCTAATGATTGTAAATAAAGATTAGCTAATTGAAGTACAGCATCTTGTAACGGATAAGGTAGTGCTTCTGGATTAATATTACCATTACCGTTATTTTTGAGGTTAGCAATCTTATCTAGTGTAGGAGCGTTATCGCTGCTATACTCATAAGCAGACATCGTTTCAGGTGTACGCTGAGAGCTTTGTACACCAGTGTAGTATTCGGCTTCGCTTAAAAGGGCGTTAGTTTTTCTTTTTTTGCTCACGTTCCTGTATACTTACTGTTCCAACCTTGAATCTACCAGAACATTTTGGGCAAATCCAATGAGCTTCTGTAGTTATCTTAGTGACACTTGGTACTGTAACAGTACGAGGGTGAACAGGTCCATATCCGCAAATATGACAGCTTTCTGGACGGGGCACAACTTGTTCGTTCATAGACGAATACTTATCCAAACATCTTACAGAAATCAACTAAAGCTTGGTTATTTGCTTGTTTATTAAAGGTTTTCTTCCAATCTGATAACTTATCAATAATACTATTAAACTCTAATTCTTTACATTTTTCTTCAAATTTACTGAAATCTGAGGTTTGAGAGTTTATTGTATTATACTGTTCAGAATATAATTTTATTTCTTCAGGGTGCACAGCTAAACCGTGTGATAAGTCTACTAAAGGCTGATTAGTAGTAATACGTTCATTACACAATTCTAAAGCTTTAGGGTCTTTTGCTACCCATTGCTTTGCTAGTTTTTGCCCTCTTACCTTACCAATCTTATCCATACCTTCAATATTATCGGATTTATCACCTATAATACATTTGTAGATAAGAAATTCTTCTGGGGTTAAACCATAGTTCTCTTCAAAGTTATTAACATCTACGAGAAGCTTTTTAATCGGGTTATAGAAAGATATATCCTGGCTAACCAATTGTGCAAAATCGTTATCAACACTAATAATAATTTTTTTACCGGGTACAGTCTTACTTAACCAACTAATAACATCGTCTGCTTCAAGATTACCTGGAAATATGTTTTTAATTCCAAGCATTGTAGTTATTTCTACAATTGCATCTGCTTCCCCATAAACAGCTTTATTACGTTCTTGATTTCTATTACCCTTATATGTTCCTTCAGTAAGTGTCTTACGAAAGTTTTCTTTATTACCTAGTTTCTTATCCCAAGCAATGTATATCTTATCAGTATTAAATTGATCAGCATTTGACTTAACAGTCTTAAGAAATGCAAAAATACTACCTGTATTAATTCCTTTGGAGTTTGTTAATTGCTTGCCGATGTTGTTTGCTACCCAGTACGCTCGATGAAGGGTGTTGTTTCCGTCTATCAGGAGTGTTGCTTTGTTTTGTGTTGACATTTTGAGCGTCTTGTTTAATTTTAAGTTCGTATTCTGCTAAGCAGGTATTATATACCTTTTTAGGTAATATATCTACTATATCTAATATTTTATTTTGTAAACCCTTTTCAACTTCTTTAGAAGGTATAATTCTTATGTGTTTATCAGGTAATGAAAAGAAGACTATTTGGCCAGGACCATATGATACAGGTACTAGCCATTCTCCTTTATAAGAACCTTCTAAAACTACGTATAATCTTCTATTTTTAGAAGTGAAAAGTTCTTTAATCTTCCTGACCGTTGTCTTTAAGTCCATATGGGTCGCTTCCATTAGTTTGTACGATGTTTTGATTTATTTTATACATTACACGACGGAAACGCTCTAATAAGGCATCATGAGAAGCAGGGTCATTAGCAGAAACAATTTCGACAGGTTGATTGTTTAAATCGTAACCAATAAGCATATAAGCTCCAAGAAACTCTTTAATTTGTATATCTAAAGAATCAATCTCTTTACGCTTTTCGTTTACGATATTATTTTTCAATGTCTTCATATACTCAAGCTTAGCTAGCTGTATCATTTGATTAATGTTTGCTTGCTCGGTTTGAGTTAAAGGCGTCGTTTTAGACGCCTCTGTTGGTGCTTTCAAAGCATTACCCTGCTCGGTAGCAGGTGCTTGTTTTTTAGCCTGAGCTTTTTTACCCTTCGTTGGTTTTTTAGCGGCCATTAATATTATTTAGTGTCTCGCTCAGCGGAAGCAACAAAGTCGTAAAATTCTTTACGTGTTTGTGGTTCGTTCATAAAATCCCCAGATAGCTTAGAAGTAATCATAGCACAACCATGATGCTTTACCCCGCGGTGGCATGCACAAGTATGAGAACATTTAAGTATAACCGCTACGCCTTGATTACCTACACAAAGTTGATCGATGGCTTGATGTATCTGAACAGTAAGGCCTTCCTGGATTTGAGGACGACGAGCATAATGTTCTACAATACGATTAAGCTTAGATAAGCCAATTACTTGACCGTTCTTATCAGGAATATAAGCTACGTGTGCTACACCAGTAAAAGATAGGTGATGATGGGAACACATAGATACTACAGGTATATTCATCTGACTAACAATACCATCATAACCGTCTGATGGGAATGTAGTAATTTTAGGCGGACCTTCATAGCAACCTTTAATAAGGTCACATACATAAGCTTTAGCTACACGACGAGGTGTATCAGCACTATTGACGTCATTACGCCAATCAATACGTAGTGCATCAAGAAAAGACGAATACGCTTCTGCTGCTTTATCAATAATTGCTTTCCTATCTTCTTCTGTAGTAATCATACTACTATTAGCTGTAGGAAGTGTTGGGTGTTTAACTTCGTTTGACATATTAAAAGAATTTACGGACTTAAACTTTTCGCCCGTTGTATAACTCTGATTTGTTGTTGATTCCATATTTTACTAAATAGTTTATTATAACCTCAATTGAGTCGGTTTTCAACTTAAACTTTTCAGGAATAAATTGCCCGCCATCATAAAATTCAAAATAGTATTCACCAAAAATACTATCGTTACTGTAACATGTACAATATACTGAAGCATTACCAGGGTCGATCATAACTGTCCAGTTACGAGGATCTGCTTCTCCATATTGATCAAAGATCTTAAAAACTACATAACCTGAGTCTTTAAGCCTTTTAATGAAATAGCTTTGTGTTGTTATCTTATTAGCCATTATTTAACTAAGCCTGATATAATGAATGTAAAATCAGTTTCGTTAGCTGGTTTAACGTGGAACGACATAACCTTAAACTTAAGATTAATACCTACACGTGCTTTCTCAAATTTCACACCTGTAAGTATGCGAAATATATCGAGATTGAAAGGTATAGACTGATTAAACGGTGCACCTTCAGCACTATCAGCTACTTTAAGACTGATGTTATCTGTATTTGCTTTTTCTTTATCACCTAATTCACAATATACACCATCAGGTTGACCGTAAAGATAAATCTTATTAGTTTCTGTAGTAAAAGAACTAGCTTTTAATATTTCTTGTAGTTTCTTGTTATCAATATCAAAGAAAGTATCATTAGTTAGTGCTTCTATTTTTTCTCTCTTAAGTGTTACTTTAGGTACTACTGAATCATCTAAGAAGTGATACTTAAACTGTAACTTATCTGTCTTATAATAAAGATGATTAGACTCAATCTTAAATACTAGCTCGTCTTCATCAATACAGTCAATTACTCTTAAGAGTTTCTTAATATCACCGAGATTAAGAGTGATCTCTTGATCTACATCAAAAGACTTATTGTATTTAGCTAATAGAATAATACTTGTATCAGGCTTGTTACATACAGCGTATAAGCCATCCTTATTGAGCTTTAAAGATACGATATCTACAGCTTTACCTACAACATTTAAAAAGTTATCGGCAAAATCTTTCTTAACGAGCTTAAGTTCCATTTGTTATCTTCGGTTTTTTTTTATTGCTAGAGTCAATTAACTGATTTACTTTATCAGTTAGTATGTTAACCTTATTCTCTAATTTATCAATAGCATTTATAATATCTTCGTAATGAGTTTGTTTATTTAAATCGAACTCTAGCTGATTAGGATCAGAAAGCGGAAGATTAACTGCTTGTACTTGTTGTACAGACGGTGCTACAAATTGGTATTCAGGCTGTACCACTTGTTGAGGTGGTTGCTGATAAACAGGGCGTGGAGGTTGTGGTTGCTGTTGTACCGGTTGTGACGGTGCACTGAGGCCAGCTTTAGGTTTGAACGTTTTAAGAATATGAGAAGGCATAACCTTACTCATATCTACGTCGTTAACTTTAAGACCACCACCTACTTCAGCGGCTTGTTTCTTAATACCATTAAGATCTCCTTGCAGCTGTTTACCGAACATAGCTGCAAGAATAATCTCTTCATTAGATACCTCACCCTCATTAAGGGTGGGTACGTATGTAGGTTGATCAGGCATTATAGATTATCTAAACCGTTTAGAATATCTAATACCTTATCGTCATTTGACGCAACTGCAACTGACTTAGCAGGAGCAGCTTTAGGAGCAGGTGTATCATACGGTACATCTTCTTCCTCTTCTACTACAGGGGCAGTAGCAACTTCTGTTTCAGCTTCTGCTTTACCAAAGTAGTGTTCATCAATAAACGCTTTGATTTCGTCTGTTGATTTACGATCTACAAAAGTATTAAGATCAAAAATACTATTATAAGTTTCTTGAATCTTTGATTCGTCTAAACCTTCAATAGCAGATGGGTTTAAGAACTTGGAAGCTGTATAAGTTGGGTACTTAGGTGCGCCTGGCTTATCAGATACTAATTCTACTTTAATACGTAAGTTACAGCCTTCTTCACTTAAGTCGAAGATCTTTGCACCGAATTCATCAGCATCATCACCAGCAATAGCAGCTTGAATAATCTTGTCTAATTGACGTCCATAACGCAATACTTTAATAGTACCGTTATTTTCTGGTTTCTTAGGATCGTTTACAACATAAACGTTAACTAACCAGTTTTCTTTACGACGAAGATTGGCTTTAGCACGTTCTTTTTCTTCATTTGTACCATCACGTAATACTTTAAAGTACAGTTCACTTACAGGGCAACGGTCGCCCCAAGTTGAAGGAGAAGTAACACTAGCATACTTACCTGTACTAATGCTATTCCAACCATGATGAAAGTAATGAAGAATCGTTTCTTCAGGATTCTTAATATTAGGTAATAATCTAACAACATAAGGTTTATCGCTAGGTTCCATCTGAAGAAGGTTACGATAAGCTGAACCTTCGCTTGACTTTGTCTTTGTTTTGTCTAAAGCATTCTTAATGCTTTCGAACATATTTGAGTTATAAGGTTTCATATTGAATGATAAGGTATATTAGTATGGTTTTATTTTTTATCAAGAGAAAGTTCACTTATTCTTTTTAATCCCTCTGTAATGATTTTCTTAGCTCGGGATGAGTTGTTTAATCGTATTTTAAACTTGACAATATCGTTTGCAATCGTTTTTAAATAGATTTCTTTATCTTGCATTTGCATGCTATTAAAAATTGTGTCAAAATTGAATAAAGATAGCAATACATACAGATTAAGTTGTTTATTCCTGTAATCCTCTAAGCATCTCCATGTATAACCAGATTTTAAGTTACAATACTGTGATAAACTGATTCGTTCGTTAATACAAGTAGTAGCTAGATACTTTAAGGATTCAAGAATATGTTTAATGTGGCCTTCAGTATCGGGTAATTCTTCGGTCCTCTGACTCTGTAAGAGAGAGTAACAGGCAATAGCTTTTTGCGTGAGGTAGAAGTTGAGCGGGAAGTGTTCTTCGTCTTTGTAGATGACATAAGGTGCTAATAAAAAGTCTTTAATGTTTATTTGAGGGAATCTCTTAAAAAACATATCCAAACGTACACAAAGTATACCGTCTGGGGTTTTATCGAACCCTTCAAAGTCTTTACGCGCCTTCCAGGGCTTGTTTTTATGGCCTCTAGATACACTTAAATAGGTGTTGTAAACTTGTTCTACGCTCATTAATGAGCTATGATTTTAATATCTCTCTCACTACTTTGCTACGGCAAAGGTTGTTATTATATTTTAAAAACAACAGTATTGCTTCTCTTTCACTGTCAGTATCAGTTAATTCCATGAAAATCTTACGGTACGTTTTATTTTTGACTATAAAGGAAAATATAGTAACGTTATTGAGTTTTTTGTTGTGAATAATGGAACAAAATGAACCAAACTTAATAAGTTCCTGTTCCAGTTCATCTCTAGCGAGATTGCTTATCGGCGTCTCGATTATAGCTTCTTGTAATGCTCCTACAACACCAGACATATTACGCGGTTGGCGTGAGTAGTTTAGTGAAATTTAAGAACGTTTCCGTTACTTTTCCACCCGCTGCATATTCATGTCCGCCTCCTTCGCAGATTTTAGCAGCTAATTTTGACAAGTCTACTTCACATGACTTATTTTTGCGAAACGATACATGGGAGTTGTCTGAATTGACAAAGAAGACTATGTCAGCTGGGTGGGTGTTTAACATGTAGTCGCAAATCTCGTTAACAAATTTATTACCGTGTGTACCGTATATTTTACGCATTTTACCACCTACAGCAACTTCACCATGGAAAATCTGTAAGTTGTTTATGGCTTTATTCTTACGGTCAACGTATTCTTTTATAATAGCTTTTTCTTGAATGGTAAAAGCTCTAAAACCGTCGTAAAATTTATTTACAAATATCTCAGCACGCTGCATTGTAGAGGTACGCTGGGTATTAGTGTACAAACAATTCAATTCATAAGTTTCAGGTAATTTGAATTGATAGCAATCGTAATCGTCAGCTAATGCAATAAAGTACTTTTGTTCTTTAGTAAGTTTATCTAATTTACCCAAACTCTTAAAATGGTTATAAACTTTCTTAGCACATGAAGTTGTCTCAGTTACGCTAACTTCAGCATTTTTGTAAACGTCTTTTGCTTTAACGTGTGTTAAATGGTGATCAATAATAACAATATTTTTTCTGTCGACTAAGTCGCTATTTTTAGCAACATCTAAATCTAAAATATAAATCTTGTCAAAATCATTTGGGTTGTTTTCATTTAACCAATTTAAAAATTCTCTACGAAAATTAGTAACAGTAGTGGTTTTAAACGCAATTTGACCAGGCTTTGCATCTAACGCCCAGTGTAGGGTTAGTAATGATGTAACTCCGTCTATATCGAAGTCGGTAAAAACGTATATCTTGTTAAAGCTCACTATAATCTATTTAAACTACTTGCTGATAAATTCCAGCTTATTTTCCAGGTCCATAAGCTCATCTAATCCACCAGCGGATTTATTACCCGTTAAACCGATATAGCCTTTTTCTTCTGTTAAAGAGAGTGTAGTGTAGTCAATACGCATTGCAGTAGCAGCATGTTTAGGTCCTAAACGATTCTTTACCCCAGCTACTTTAATAACACCAGTTTCTTGATCGCCTGCTTCTTGATAAATAGCCCAAACAACGTCTGCAGTAAAAGCTACACCTAAAGATTCACTTACGGTATCCAGACTTGGTTTCTCCATACCTTCACGGTTGGTTTGAATAGCGCTAACTACAGGCATACTGAAAAAATATGATAATGCTCTTAATTCTTCTGCAGCCACTTTACCTTGTTCGTAAGAATTCTCACCTTGTGATGCCTTTATTAGTCCAAGATAGTCTATAACGAGTATATCCGGTTTTATCCCAGACTTTACTAAAGACTCAAGATAGGCCTTAATACCTGCTACAGTTATGGATTTCGGTGGGAATTCCTTAATAATTAACTTACGTTTATGTGTTTCTGTAACACCTTTAAAGTAAGAATCTAATGCACCGATTTGACTCTGCACATCGTTAATAGGGATTTTAGAAAGATGACTACTCAATCTCTTTGCATACATCATTTCAGGCATTTCAAGAGATATAAGAACTGTGGTAAGACCTTTTGCAGCCATATTAGCAGCTACATTACCTAAAAAGATAGACTTACCCACGTTAGTTGGTCCTAAGAACAAATAAAGCGCTCTACCGTTCTTCATTAAACCACCACCAATTTTGTCGTCAATAAAGCTCCAACCAGTAGGTATAGTTTCACTTTTTGTACCTAATTCACTGATTATCTTTTCGTATTCACCGAAAAAGTCTAAACCAATATCACTTGTTAAAGCTATATTACAAGCCTTTTCAAACATTGATAAGAACTTAGGGTAATCAGCTTTTTCTTTAGATACATCATCTACTATCTTTAATACAGTATTGTATACTGCTTTCTCTTTAAAGAATTGTTCTGTATTAGCAATAAGCTCATCCATATTAAGAGCAGTATCATATTGCTTGTATGTCGTAACTGTATCTTTAAATAGTTTTAGATCTTCTTCTTTACTGAGATACGTTTTGATCTCAGTAATAGTAGGTAGAGCTTTACGTTTAGTGTAAAAGTCTCTAATAATACCTATAACAAGTTTATTACCAGGATTCTTAAAATTTTCTGGTGCTAAATAATCTAATACTAAGGAAGTATAATAAGCATTAGTTAAACATTGACAGGCTACAATGTTTTCAAAGAAATCGCTATTGACTTGAAGAGAGTTTTTCTTCATTTGTACATTATATATTATAAAATAAAAAAGCTAAGGTTGCCCTTAGCTTTTCTTTTTATTCTTTTGTAAGCTCTTCAGCCTCGTCTAGAACCGGGTTACTTGACCCGTACCCGACTTTCTCTTTAAGAGTCTGTTCGAGCACCGGTAGTACCTTCTTATCCCAAAACTCGGTATCGTTTTCCCAAGTCTTTCTATAACCGATCTTCTCTCCATTGAACTGGAACGTAGAACCGGTTTGCTGTATAACACCAAACGCTACTGCCATATCAGCTAAGCCGGCATATCGACTTAAACCAGTACGGAAGTTATTGTATAGCTCTGCTTTTAAGAAAGCAGGAACGAAACGGTTTTTAACCGTCATTGCTGACAATGTAACACCGCTCACGTTATGAGCTACTGCGATTGATTCTTCTCCTTCGTTTTTATCAATCTTTTCGTTTCGAGTCGCAAGCTGAACCAACAAAGAAGCAAGATAAATAGGGCCAGAGCCACCGGACTGCTTTTTAACCAATTCAGGATAGAGTGAAGTTGGGTTGTCATAAATATGATTAGTAAAAAGTATAGGTACACGAGCCTTAGCTGCTTTAAAAGTTAAAGCACGCATCATAGACTTCATTGCTTTAGCCTTTGTACCCATATCTGCTGCATCCTTACCTTCTGTAACGTCGCGAAGCTCTTTAGCGCTTGCTAAGTTGCCTAGACTATCAATAGCGATAATAACCTTTAAATTAGGGTCATTAGCTGCAATAATCTTATCTAAGAATGTAGCGATTTGGTTACGACAATCTTCTACTGTTTCTACTGGATAGTATTTTAAGCGTTTAGGGTCAATACCAACACCTTCTGCAGATTGCTTATCTACTGCTGCTTCCGTATCCCAGACAGCAGCAAAGTAGCCCTTCTTTTGAGCGTTCGCAATGATCTTATTAACAATAAGCGTCTTACCCGCACCGGAAGGCCCGGAAAAACCAGTAACCCTACCAACAGGAATGCCCTTGTAAAGAGATCCAGAAAAGATAGCATTAAGTGCATAAGAGCCTGTATCGATCCAGTCACCTACAATAGAAAGTGAATTATCATCTGAAAGCAGAGATGCATCTGCATTTAGCGCATCTACTGCTTCAAAGATATCTTTCATTGACGAAACCTTAGTCTCGTCATTGTTTTCGTCTGTACGTGGTTTACGTGCCATATTACTTGGTTTCGTCGTCAAATAACTTTACTACAGGTGTGTTTGAAGCTTGAGCAGCTGTTTGAAACATCTGTTGATACTGTAATACTAAGTTACCTTCTAAAGCTACATCAGAAGTAACGATAGAGCTCTTTGCGTATGTCCAGTTTGCGAATTCATCGCGATTAGCTGTAAACTCTCTAAAGAATACAGGATACAATTGTACTTGTAGTTTCTTGTCTTGAGTTGGTGATACATTAAGAATAACCGGCTTAGTTACTGTTAATGTTGCATCGTCTTGTGATACAACAGTCGCGATAATAGTGCGTTGAATATTATCTAAGAATGTAATTAGTGTGTCTTGGCTCATATGTTTATATTAATATAGTTTTTATTTTAATCAAGGTTATTGACGTGGGAATTTAAAATAAGGTGTACCTGCATCAATTAAATGTTGGTCAAGTAGTTCTTTCTTTGAAGCACGAGTAGGTACAATATCCCAACCACCGCGGCGAGCGTAGAAGCAAGTTACCATTAGCTCTTCTGGTTGTAATAAGTCCCAAAGACGTTTATACGCAGCTTCACAGATTTCTTCGTGGAAATGGCATTCATTACGGAATGATACAATCCACTCTAATAAGGATTGCTCTGTTACCTCTTTATCACCTTTATAGTATACAAAAATATCGCCAGAGTCTGGTTGTTTAGTAATCTTACAGTTAGAACGAAGTAAAGTACTCATATAGAAGTGTTGTTTAACAACTTCTGCTTCATTAGCTACTAGTAAGTCTGCATTTTCATTGAACACAGTAAATTTAATATTTTCTGCACTTTTAATCTTTTCTAGTGGGAGCCACACTTCAGGGGCATAATCTCTCATCCATACTTCTCTTAAAGGAAAATCTTTTGCTTGTATTTGAGAGAATAATTCTACTTCTACTGTAGTCTCTAATAGTTTAGATAGATCTTCTGAAGCAGTCTTTTTGATATTGTTTAAAGCTTCTGCTACAGTCTTGCCCATCGGTTGCATATTAAACGAATTCCAGTAAAGCTTCATTGACTTAGACTCTACAATGTAAGGATTAGTAGCAGGGTATACCACTTTAGCAACACAAGTAACGGGTAACCCATTATCTGTTAATGCACTACATTCATAACCATTCCAGATATCGTAACCTACGAATGGTAAAGAATCGTTCTGTAAACCTAAATAGGTACGATTACGTTGACGTTCTTCACGCACTAAAATCTCAGGCGTGTAGGTGGTAGGAGAATCAACTCTCTGACCAAGTACTTTGTCAATATTATTAGTATTATAGCTCATTGGTAAAATCTTTCTTTATTGTATCAGTTACAGTTTTAACTCTATCTTCTACAGAACCCATTACATAAACAAGTTTATCTGCAGGCATAGAATGATGCTTAAGATAGAAATCAAATTGTTTAATAACCCCATCAAAAAATTCTTTACCTGTACTTCTTTCACCATCTTCTTGTACATTAAGTTCAGGTACAACATAAAAAATCTTATCATAAGTCTTTAGTAATTCTTCGTATACAGCTAAAGCAGCTTGATATACGTCTTTATTAACCTGACCTTTTTCATAAAAATAAGTAGTATACGCAATACCATCTAAAGCACCTCTATCTAAAACCCAGTTACCCGGCGTTAAAGCATACTCTAAATGTCTAGCCATTACCAAGTATTGAGTTAAAGACGTACCACCTTCATTAATAGGTACGTTTAAGTCTTTTAAGCCTCTTGTTAAGTTAGTTCTAAACGAAAAATGAAAATCACTAGTAATAGTGTTAACTTCTTTTAGAGCTTTTACTAACGTAGTCTTACCTTGTGAATGAGCACCGCAAATTGCAGCTTTATAGTTTGATCTCATAAGTTATTTATTTAATAGGCTTTTGCGCATAAAGCCAACCCAATTTTCGATTGCTAGTTTATGCAGTTTACCGATATAATCGTCTAAGCTATCAAATTCACTATAAATATTCTTACTGTAAAACTCTTTCTCTGACACTACTTTACCAGCATCTACTTCAGGGATTACTTCATGTATAACATGCCCGTGTTGGTAATAAGGTCTTTCAGCGTGGCTAAACCACACTTTTGCTTGTGGATCTTTACCTTTTAACTCAGGAAACTTAGTAATAAGACCCGGATGCCCGTTGTATATCTTAAATCTACCACAGATTTCAGGTGGTAGTATACGGAGATAACCGTGAAGGGTAATAATATCGGTATGTCTAATAGCTTCCCGATATTCTTCTACAGTTGGCTTCTTGGGTAAGAATATAAAACGATCAAAACATTTTTCTAAAAGATCTGGATTAATTTTATCGAGATCTTCAAAGCTTTTATTAGTTATAATTGCATCCGGAAACTTACCGATATTTTTAGATATCTCATATATCTCAGAACCACTCTGAGAGAAAAATGTTTTCCAGATTAAAGTACGTTTCATATTTTTAGACGATAACCTATTGTATTATCACTAAAGAAAATTACAAGCGTAAAGTCAACAATACCTTTAGATATTAAGTAAGGTTTGACTTCTGCAAGCTCTCTTACCGGGAGTTCTTGATTACGAATACAATCCCAAAAACAATAATCGCGGATATAAACAGAATCGGCCAGTAAGTGAGGATAGTTTGCATGTACTGAATTAGTTATAGCTTCTAAAGTTGTCATCCATTAACGTAATTTCTGAACTGAATTAAGTTACTTGCGATAATTCTTTCTTGTATTTCGTCCGGTACTACATCTAAGAGATCTACAAGCTTAGTAGATTCTTTCTTCCAGTTACCAATAACATCAGAATATCTTACTCTCTTAATACCGTGTACAATAGGAGAAGAAGTGTCTAGTGTTTCGATCCAGTGATATTGAGGGCTTTGATAGAAACTAAATTCTCTAGGGTGTGCACAACCTAATAAATGGTGAGGTTTATCTTTATTAATAATACCATCATTCATTAATTGCGTTAAAGTCATTACTCTACCCATCATATAAGATACCCACTTGTTAGGATGAGGAAATGCTTTAAGGTAGTAAGAATAGTCGAACGAAATAGCTAGTTTATCTACACCGATCTCTTGATCTAGTGTTACATAACACTTAACTAATTCCCCGTAAGTCTTACCCTGTACAACACCAATAGTTTTAGCACTACTAACAAAGTCCCAATCGTGCCATAAACACTTTTTAGCTGAATCAATAGTACCTTGACAGTCTTCTAATACGTCTGGTATGATATACTCTGTTGGGTTTAATTTTTGTATCCAGTGTGCATAACGCTTAGGATCAAAAGAGGTACCTAGTTCGAAAATAGAATTGTCTAATAGAACATGTCTGCCTCCTTTAACACTTTCTTCAAAGAACTTATAGTACTTTGGGTGCTCTTCAAATAAATGCACAAGAGCGTAGTCATAATCATTGTATGTGCGAGAAATCTCGAGCATACTTAAGGGAGATTCATGTGATATTTTAATCATGAGAATATGTCAAATAAGTCTGTTGTTACTTCGTTAGTTAAATCTGGTAAACGCCATCCAATAGCTTCATATACAGCTAATATCGGCGGTTTAATTATTGTATCGAACATTTCAATATAGTCTACTTGAAATTCATTAAATTCTGGTGGAAAGTTGTAAGGATAACAAAGAGTATCGATATTATACTTGTTTGGTGCAATATAAATCTTCTTTACTTTACCACCGGAAGTAATTCGTTCATACTTTGTTTCCAAATGTAAATGTTTTAGTAGTTGATTATACCATAATGCACCTTTAACGTGATTTGGTGTACCAGTACCTATCTTAAAGCCATCTGCTTTTACTTCGTACTTCTCTAAATCACTAAGACCACCGCGAATAGCAATTTCATCTACATTCAACGTTTTAAACGTGTCATAAACCTCTTTGTAAAGGCTGTTTGCCTTTATTTGATCCTGACCTAACAGAGAGTTCTCAATGACCTTCTTAATCAGTTCTTTTGCTTTCTTTGGCGTTGTAGATCTAGCGATTTCTACCCCAACATACTTAAACTTATTAACGTTTGCACCTTCATCGTTTAATACGTGAATAATATAGCGCTTCTTCTGTAGATAAACACCTACATCACAAATTGATTCACGTTTAAAGAAGTAACGAGGGTCAGTAGACTTAAATTCTGCAGCAGACCAACGTTTAATTTCGTTATTTAAATATGTACCGATTTCTTTATCGATTAAATCTATACCTTCTGGTGTTACTTTACCGTTAGCAAATAGCTTTATCTTAAGCTTATCAACAATCGGTTGAATAGTAACATGAGTACTGTCAGTGTCACCATAAATGTTAAGAGAAACGTTAACTCCGTATTTTTCTTTAGCATATGTATCAAGGATGATACCTGCCTGCTTAACCACAGACTGCCCAGTAAGAGTAATGCTACCGGCGTGATCACTATCACAAATAGGACTAAACTTATTAGCAAAAACACCGTAAATGGAGTTAAGAAGAATTTTGATAACGTGCTGTATGGTGTCAGCTCGTTCCATATTAAACTTACACGTTTTATATTCATCAGTATCTGGGGTTAAATTACTTAGCTGTTTCTTATATTCAATATACTGATTTTTGTTTCTTACCCGCTCACTATAAAGGTTATCAATTAGAGACGGTACAACACCTTTTTTCTTCTGTGTATACAAAACGTTAGCTTTTGATATAGCTAACTTTTCAATCTCCATAAACTTTTCGAGCTTATCGAGGGGTACTGTCTTTTCAGTACCACTAGCTAACAATAAAGTAGCTTCAGTATCGGTCTTGCGAATAATTTTACCTATCTTAGTCTCTGGCGAAATATTAAGAGTAATGATAGTGTTAGGGTATAGTGAATTAGCGTCATAACTCACTACTGCAGTCTTTAAACCGCGTTCTGGATCTCTAACATAACCACCTTCAATTTCATCTCTAGTAGGGCCTGAAACGAATGTTGGTATAACCATACCGTGTTTATACGCTTCTAAAGCAACACAACCAGTAACAATAGATACTTTACCTAAAGCAGCTTCAAAACTAGTTAAGCCTTTGTACGCTAACATACGAATAATTTTAAAGAACTGTAATTTCTTTTCCATTCGTACTAACAGGTCAACGTCCTGAATATTATAATCTACAAAGTTATTCCAGTCGTTTTCAGATAGAGAAGCTAAGTTAGTAGCGTTAATAGCTAATTTACCTTCACCTAATTCATGTTGAGCAACAAAGTTTAGTGCGTATGATTCAAGCAAACCACGTGCAAAACCTTTATATACTTCAAGGTAGTCCATAGCTGATATACCGTGAATATACCAACGATCTAACTCTTGTCCTTTAACGAAAATACCTTTACGACACCATAGACTTTTTAACGGCGATAAGCGTTTAGCTGCGTTTTCACCTAATAAATTATTAATACGGTTAATGGTATAAGGAAAGTCGAAAAAGTCTGTATTCCACCCGGATAGAATATCAGGGTAGTAGTCTTTCTCCCAAAAGTCTAAGAACTTATTGAGTAGATCTACTTCGCCACTACACTCCGTATAAATGACGTTTTTACGTGTTGGTGTGTATGGTTTACAACCCCAGGTATAAAACGTTTCTGATAAGTTATCGTATATCGTTATAAGGTTGATAGGGTGCTTAGCATCCTTAGCTTCAGGAAACTCATCTGGTGAATAAACTTCAATATCAAGAAAACAAACCTTTAATGGGTTAGCAGAAAACTCAGGCTTTTCGTAATCTTCTTTATACTTTTCGATAAGAAACTGCTGTTCTACCTGAATATTGTGATATAAACGTTTAATAGCACCGTCCTGCGCTGCTTTATTACGTTCAAACGAATTCTTAAATACCTTTTTCTTTAACTTAGTGTTAAAGATAGATAAAGCATCAGCGTTATCCTGATTAGTTTCTACATAAAAATAAGGACTATACAGTTCTTTCTTAACTGTACGGTTACCGTTTTTATCCCAGGTAAAAAGGTAAGCAGTAGATTCGCGAGAATTATAATATACGTTACGATACACAAAATATATTATGTACCACCTTACTAACTAATCAAGAAGGAAAGTAAACTTTCATATGCTCGTCAATATGATCTTCCAACCAGTATTTGGTAGCAACCTTACGAGCATCATCTGATTCGTTCAAGTACATTCTACGGTCTCTTAGTAGCTTCTTAGCTAAATCCATCATTTCATCAGGAGTATCGAACCGTAGTGGCGCAATAGGGTCTGTATTATATGGTGGAGCGTCTTGGCATAAACATGGAATACCTAGTGCACCTGCTTCAAGATACTTGATAGGTGCTTTAGCATAATTAAACTTGTTATTCTGTAAAGGTGCAAATGCTAAATTAAGGTTTAACGAATCAAATGCATAATTGTATTCGTATAATGATTTCCACCCAACAAACTCAACTTCACCAGCTTGAATAAGATCTTGTATACCGTTTGGAGCAGCACCCATAAATACCCATTTATAATCCTTGTAAGTTTTACGAATAATATCGGTATAAGGCTCAATATCATCTATTACACCTGGTAATCTCATTACGTTTAAGTGTGTTGGACTACCTACATAACCAATACGCGGACGCTTTTTATTACGGTCAAAATTTTCTACTACCTTTTGTTTACTATAAAAACGATCCATCCAGAATTTAGGTAAATAGTTAGGAACAACTATAGCTGGTACCCCGGTTCTTTCTGAATAGTAATCTGCCATGAACTTAGTAGGGCAAGTAATAGCATCACAAAGTCTAATAATTTCAGTAGCAGTTTTACCTATAACTGGATCAACAAAAGCTTCTCTAGATTTGTTGTATAGAGGAATATCTTCAGGGAAAATAACGTCGTCAATTTCGTAATAGATTTTAAACTTGTTACCTTTATTAGAAGTATCTCTTAAGAACTTTACAAACTCTAATTGAGGGGGTGTTACTTGACGTTGTATCTTTACTGACTTAACTCCTGCATAATAACGTGGGTCTAGTAACATCACAGTTGAGTTAATAACAACACCCCTACCAGAAGCATTAATTAAAGATTCTGGCCAATGTAAGCGCCAGAAACCGCAACCACCATGATCAGCTGCAAAGCTAATAGCCATATTAGCTGGGGCAGGACCACCAGGAGATGGGGCTTGAACCTGCTGTGCATTAGCAATAGGAGAACCAAATGCAGGTGCTCCAAATGGAAGTGCGGGTGCGCCAAGTACGAAGGAATTATTCATTATTAAAATTTGTTGTTGCTCTTACTGTAATACCGTTTTTCTTTTCTAGGAATATAATTTCACCACTTGTACAGTATTTCATACTTTCCTTGCGGTGTGATATTATATACACTGCCTCTTGGTATTTTTCCACTCTATCACGTATTATATCCAATACCAATTCAATACCTTTTTCATCTAAAGATGAGTCAAGTAATTCGTCAAATACGGATATATTCAACCATACATTAGCTTTAGCTCTACGGATATCCTGAAAAGTAAAGATCATTGCAAGATCAATTGCTTTACGTTCAGCTCCAGAAAAATTAAAGTAACTACATTCAGCACCACGTTCATTAGTGATAGTTTCTTCAAAGAACTCATTAAACTTGACTGTACTATTACTTTCAAGCTTTTTAAGGTAATAAGCAAGTCTAAGGTTTAATACTTCTAATATCTTTTTAACAATATACGACTTTACACCTTCTTCTGAAGTAATAAACTTAGCGGACTCAATTATATCAATTCTAGTCTGTAGCTCTTCTACTTTTACTTTAATTTCAGATATACGATCTTCTATCTTCTTAATATTATCGTTATATGCACCGTCATCGTTATTCAATGCATCTAAATCTACTACTAACTGTGATTGCCACTCTTTAAGCTGGTTTAAACGATTGTTAATACTCTCTACTTCTTTTTTACGAATATTAAAATCATTTATCTTCTTTTGGGTATTAGTAATATGAGTCTCAACTTTATTTAACTGGTTTTGAGCTTCTACTAAGAGAGGCTTCTGTGTATTAACTACTTCAGTAAATTTTTGTATTTCGTTTTGACATTCAGCTTTGTCTTTTTCGTATTGTAAGTTAGTAGCTTCTGCTAAGTCTTTACCACAATGCGGACATCTACTATCTACCTTTTTAAGCTTCTTGATACGATCATTATTAAGTTTAATATGTGTTTCTGCTTCTGTAATGAGCTTATTAATAGCAGCTATCTTACGATCGCATAAATTTTCAGCATTTTTAAGCGCTGACATATTATCTAATATCTTTTTCTCAGCTTCAGTATCTACTGATTCAATCTTACCAATCTTTTCGTTAATTAAAGCAATTTCTTGTGTATTATTACGTTGACGAGTAAGAAGCACTTCTCTACGTTTACTTTTCGTTTCTTCGTATGTTTCTCTTTGCTTAATGCTATCTTGTAATGATTTCTCAGTAGTATCTATCTTAGCATGTTCAATATCTAAGCAACGTTTAGCTTCATTAAAATCTGAACGGGCAATAAGCAACATATTGCTAAACACCTCTAAACCTAGAATACCTTCAATAAACTTACGTTTTTCGATTTTCTTTTGAGCCATAAACGGTACTGTATTGTTTATGGTCATTACTACACTATTCTGAAACACTTCTGAAGAAGTATTAATAATATCTATAATGTACTCTGTAGTTTGTGGTACACCTGAACGAGTCTTGTCTTCACCGTTAATAAACAGATGGCACTTAGTAGGATTAAGTGTTCTTACTATTTTATATTCAGTTTTTACATTATTAATATCTACAGTAAACTCTAATTCTACCTCACAAACGTCTTCTGGATAAAGATTGTTAACAATGTTTTCTTTCTTAAGATCTCTAATGGTAGATCCATACAAAGCAAAGTGTATAGCATCTGCAACTGTAGACTTACCTACACCGTTTGCACGATCTGCTTTATCTAAATTACGCCCGGTAATAATATTCAACCCGGGCTTAAAATCTACCGCAACCGGTCTTTTACCTACAGACAGGAAGTTAGTAATTTTAATTGACTTAAAAAAGACGTACTGCATTAGGTTAAAATTATAACCTCTAAGCAATATTATTCAACGTGTCCAACATTCTTTTTGCTACTGCTGTTGCAGTACAGTTCTGATATAATGCCTGTCTAAACGATTCAATATGTTTGTCGTAAACGTTTTCAGGTTTTTCTTTGTTAAATATGTCTGTAAGCACGCTTTGACATTCTTTCTTAGGAAAATACTTCATTGTAAGATCAGGGCATTTATCTATGTTATAAAACACGGGTATACAGCCGTTACCTAATATTTCGTAATGTCTCAAGCAATCCCAACCAGCTTTCCTTACAGTTACACCGAATCTTGATTCATTATAATCATTGTAGTAGTCTTTTTCGTTTTTGTATATGTACGTACTTTTATCTAAAGGTGTAATATATGCTACATTTTTAACTTTATTTGTGTTAAAGTTAATTTTACACATAGGTATAGCAAAATTTATAGGAAACATTCTAGGCTTTTCGTAAACAAGCTCGCGCTTAAAATAGACAATACCTTTACTATAAGAAGGATGAATATTAGTTTCATCTTCCCCATCTATTGCAATAATTTTATTGGTTGGGTAGTATTTTAGTATTTCATCTAGATAATCACTACATCTCCATATAGAACCATACACTACAAGGTCAAAGTATCTGTTTACAATTTTAGAAGTAATATCAGTACGATCTACATCTAAATCTGGTAATACGCGAGTTACGGTCATACCCATACCGTAAAGCTTACTAGCTCTCTCAGCATCGTAATTATCATAGTTGTGAGCTTGTTTGTTAAGATCAACAACATCTGCACCGTATAGTTCCTTAAGACCTATCAGTACTGCATCATTTTGATAGTCTACGTGATCGCCTTTAGTTAGGTAAAGTATTTTCATAGAAATTTTAATAATGATTTAACTCTTGCTGTAGCTGTATGGTATTTTGATACTTTGTCAAAGCCTGCTTGAGCAATTTTAAGTCTTTCTTCATCATGAGATGAATAGTAGTTTACTTTATCGATACAATCATCTAAAGAATCGAAATATACAATATCTTTACCTTCTTCGAATATTAAATCTATACGAGTATCTTTATCTAGTCTATCAGCAATAACCATTCTATTAGCTAACATACCTTCAAATATACGACGTGTTACTTCTTTATATTGACTGTTCTGTAAAACGATTTTACCTCTTCTGAGATACGATGAATGTTCTAAAGCGTGTAAACCACTACGAGTATCAAATCTATCACCTAGACGCGCTCTTACACTTTGAAAGAACTTATCTGATACATCTCTAGTACATACTGCATCTAAATCAGGTTCAATACTATAAACCTTCCCAGGGTACATGGCGGTATCCGCAAAATGCGGGAACCACATAGCTTTATAGCCTAAACCTGTATATCTCTGTACACATCTAATATCTGGCGAAATAATAAAGTCAAATTTACCAATCTGAGCTTTTTGATAATTATATGCAAAGCTTTGCGGGTCATCACCAGATTCCAGTATCCATTTTGCGGAAGGAAATTGATCTTTAGTTAAAAGAGGACTACGAAACATGCCGTAATCAAGATTAATGATTACGTCTGGTATGAATATACCTGATTTAGCTTCAAAAAGTAAGTCAGTTATACCATCTTCAGTATACTGCTCTTGCAAATTCATTGAAGAGTAGCATTTGGTTTTATGGCCAGCTGCTTCAAACTCTCTTTGTAAAGCTATAGACGTATTCCAGACGTCTTTAGGTAATCTTGCATACAAAAACGATATGTTCATCTTATAAAGTATATTCTTTAAATTTTTTAAAGCCACCAGATTTGAATGGCTCTTCTAAATGCCATTTTGTACCAAGTATGTTACCTTGTGCATCCATATTAGCCGGTATATATTGACATCTTTGAGGTCCTCGATTAGCTTTAGCGGTATCACCGCTCTTATGACTAACTCGTGCACTTGTTAATACGCCGTGTACGAGGTTGTTACGTTGTAAACTTAAAATATAGTCATTGTCTTGATAAAAGAAATAAAATCTTTCATCTAAATAACCAATCTTTTCAAATACACTTCTACGAGCGCAGAAACATGCTCCAAACATATGCAGTGCTATTTCCCAGCCGTAATAAAGCTTGTTATCGTTAACAAAATACTGTTTGGTGTGACGATGCCACTCTCTGTCTATAGGGCTAATAGAACTAATAAAAGAATTACTTTCAAATTCTTTTACAATGTTTTGTATACAGTTTTTTTGTATGGTTAGGTCGTTATTAGGGCCCATAACATACTCAGCTTTACAGCGACTTAAACCTATGTTATAAAACTGGTTATAATTAAACTCAAAAGGAGGTATTATTACCTCTACCTTAGGTTGGTTATAATCTTTATTAAATTGCTTATACGATTCTATTACGTATATCTTTTCAATTAATTCATCAGCAGTAGCTATGTATGAATCAATACAGTTTTTAGTAGTTTGAAAGCTCTTGTCGTCTTCAGCAAGAGATAAAATAATAACATCAACTTTGTTCATTTATAAATCTTTCTACGTCCTTATTAACGTCGTATTGGTGAACAACTACAGGTATAATACTACCATCAATAACAATTTTACCATTTTTTATTTTAACTGTTCTCTTAGCATTAGCATATGCCATATTGGCTACTGTATTATAGTCCCAAATGTTGTATCTAAGATAATCAAATCGTACTACTTTGTTTAAAACAGCTTGATCAACGTTTGGATAGTTACCAATTCTACCGATTACAATCGATATATCGGAACACATCTCTTTTAACAACTCTGCACATCTTTCTCTGTGGCCTAAAATTGCGCCACCATTAATAATTTCATAACCTCTAGTAAGATTAAAAATATCTGTATTATAGCACAAGTTCATCCAAGTTGTGTTAGTTTTACAGTTCATTATAAGCTCTATTTCATGAAACACTGTAGGTTTACCTTGGGTCTTATAAAAGTCCTTAAATACATCTCCTTGAAAATAGACGTCTGTAAAATCACATAGAAATACATTTTCTGAAGTTGAGATCTTACTGCAATACAAATAAAAGAATATAACTTTAAGAGTATACGGCGAAAGATTTAAATCTACATTGTATTTTTCAGCAATAGGATGAGCATTCACATAATTGACGTTGTTGTTTTTAAAATAATCAACAACATCGTCTTTTAAATTACAACCAATGACAGTTACTTTGCTACCTGTCTTTATAGCAGACTGTATAAAGACTTTTATACCTTTATTAAGGCTGTAATTTTGCCCGTATGTAATTATTTCGTTCATTTATTTTTAATCTGTTTAAGAATATTTAAAACCTCGTTTTGTGTATAGTTTCTAGGTTCGTTAGGGTAATGACCGTGCTTCTTTTTGTATAACTCTCTACCGCCGTACACGTTTTTCTGCCATTGCTCTGTTTTATTAGCAATAGAAGAGTTATCTATAGCACCAGGCGCTTCTTCAAGGTATTTTTCACTATCAGCTATATCAGCAAACCACCAAAAAGGGGGGTGATAACCAGCTAATGCAATACGGTAAGTATGATCTACGTGCTCCCAAGCATTATAAAATTGCTCATCAATATAACCCACTTTCTCAAGTATTTCTCGTGTAAAAAACGAAAACATCGCCACTGTATGAGTATATAATGCAATTTTAACGTTGTTAGGATACTCAACTATAATACGAGGATTAACCGGGCTCTTTTGATCTAATAAATGTCTGTTATGAAGATCAAATTCTATATTTTGTTTACGATTAAATGGTGAACCAGGACCGTAATTAAAATGATGTATACCTGATTCTTTATATGCTTCAATATATTTGTAAAACACGGTCTTATCTTTAATGAGCATATCATCTTCAATAATAAAAATGTAATCACAACTAGCATCATACAAATGCTTCATTGCTTTATTCTTAGATTTACCCACACCTAGATTAACTTCATTTTGTAACCAAGTACCTGGTACCTCTATTTGGTTTTCAGCTTTACCGTCATTTACAACCACTAGTTCATTCACAACATCCATAGGGAGTGTTGCGATTAATGCTTTGAGGTAATCGTTTCTATTACAGGTAATTATGCCTACACCGATTTTCATGTTAAGAATACATCCTTATACTGAGTAATTACTGACTTTGGGCTAAATTTCTCTGTAAACATGTCCCAGTTTTGACTACGTAAATGTTGTACATCCAAACCTTTCATTATATTAACTAAACCGTCATAATCGTGATAAACTATAGCTTTACTACCTAAATGATCTAGATGTGCTATATCATAACCTGGATAATCCTTACCGCTCCATGTTATAACAGGTTTATTACAAGAAGAGAACTCTCCTACCGATAATCCGAACGTTTCTCCAATCTGTCTAGCATGTAACATAATATCGCATGCATGAATAAAATTAAAAATACCTCTTTCATTACCTACCCAAGGAAAGAAAATTGCTCTTTCATGATTAATGAATTGATTTGTAGACAAAAACAAAAAGTAAACGTCTTTTCTAGTATTAAGAATAGTCTGTACAGCTTGTTTTACGAAAGGTAAGTCGAAAGACTCTTTACCACCGTGTCTACCAATAACTAATGCATCTTTAGGTATATTTAACGCTGCTCTAATATCTTTAGTAGGTTCCATACCCTGTATAATATGAGGTACGTAAGCGGTAAGATTAAATTTACGTGCTAATGCATTAGATACAGCAGCAAACACATTACCATGAGGTTGGGAACCATCAAATATATAATGAGTACCTGTTTTGCAGTTCTCTGGGTTAATATTATCATTAGCACCAGATTTCATCATTTGCATAAAATCTATTTTTTGCTCTGCTACTATCTTTTCAATCTGACGCTTAACATCTGCAGCTGGTGCTCTATTTGCGTTACCGTTGTATTGGAATACTTGGAATTCTTTTTGTATTCTAGGCAAACCTTCATTAGGATCATCATGTGTAGTAACATACACTACTTCATGCCCGAGAATATCTCGTAAAGCTAAGCCATAATCATATGGTGTTTTACCTGTACCTCTACCATCGAATTGATTTGAGTGTATTGCGATTTTCATATTACATTCTAATAGCTTTACTGTATAGTTCTGTTACGTATTGTTTAGTATTATCTTTATTTTTAATATCCATTAACTCGACGAATTCTTCTATAGACTTCTCTACACTAATGTTAAATTCTTTATTTGCAGCTTCTTCTATATTAACCTTACTTTGTTCAGTAACATCGTGCTCCATAGTAAACTCTACTGGTTTAACAGATACTAATTTACGCACGATAGCTTCTAATGTAATAGGGTCAACTACTTTATCAACGATAAACTTAACTATGTTACCTTGTATTACTGCTTTAAGAGTTTCAGGTGTGTACGCTCCGTTAGTTAATTCTGTATACTGTAAACGTCTGTATTGAGGGGAAACATTATTCTCTATAAATTTATAACTTAAATCTGCAAGATCTAATATGTATAAACCTTTAGTAGTACCAAAATCCCCCCAATCTTGCTGATAAGGTGCACCAACATATAATATTGTACCTTTTTCGTATTTACGTTCTTCTCTATGATGGAAATGACCTGTAATAGTTAAAGGTGCTCTATCGGTTAAATCAGAAGACTTTAAACCGTTGGTACAAACTTTATAAGAGTTCATTTTAAAGCTATTAATTTCAAAATGACCTACAATTAAATTACACTCAGGTACTTCGTTAATATCTTGACCCCACGGGCAGAAAGCTATTTTTTGTCCGTGAAACGTTTCGATCGTAATCTTATCAACAACAGTAATATTACTCCAACCGCGAAGAATGGATACGGAATTAACTGTAGAATTATCACGGTAGTAAGCATCGTGATTACCCACAGTAATAATGATGTTAAAATCACGCAATACATCAAAAATGTCAGTAACCACGTGAAGAGTATTAACAGCAATGTCATTACGATCATGAAATATGTCTCCTGGAATTATAATGTCTTGTATACCGTTCTTTTTAAACTGCTCAGCAGCCCATTTTGCATGATCTAATGCAATTTTATGCCATGTTGCACTGTTACGGTGCACACCATAATGAGGATCTGAAAATATACCGACTTCTGTACCTTTAATCTGCATGCTTATTATTAGGGTTTACTGGATCGTTTACACCTACTTGAGGTCCGATTTCACTATAAACTGCTTCTTGATAAGCAGCTAAAGTATCTCTCATACGTTTCTCTTTCTTAATACGTGAACGCCAGCAATTAAAAGCTATGGAATTAAAGTAAGAGAATGGGTTAAAACCTTTATCGAAATTGTATTTCTTATCTTTCAATGCATTAAACATATTAATTAAAGAGTCACCGATAGCCTCTTCTTTAAATGTATAATTGATAAAATTCGAAGCATGTGCAAGCCCGTATGCAATATTACGAATCATAACTGCTAAGTTATCACTCATTACATTTGTTTCATAATATTTGCGTAATTCGTCTGTAAATTCTTTTGGGTTTACATAATAAACCTTCTTAGCCTTAGCAGATTCACTTAACGGCTTTTTAGGTTTTGCAGAAGCAGGTACTTTAGTAATTACTAGAGTCGACGGCTCAAGTGCCTGACTCTGTAATTGCTTTTTCGGTAATTTTGATTTTTTCAAGGTCATAAAATTCTTTTCGTTTGTCGTAGTGTTTAATACCATAAATTAAATCATCAACAATATCGACTAACGTCAATATATCTTTATTTTCGTGAACGCGTAATCCACGACCGATAGATTGTAGAGTTTTAATCTTTGATTTACCGCCTGCAGCAAACACTATATAATGTATGTTTTTTATAGAAATGCCAGTAGAAAAGATCTTACTTATGGCAATACATACAACATTATTATGTTGTTCCATTATTTCTTGTACTCTGCGTCGTTCTTCAACTTCTACACTACCTTGTATAAAATAAACCTGTTTATCTGTTAAAGTGGATAGCTCTTTATAAAGATTATCACCATGTGCAATGTGATCTATAAGAATAAGGCAGTTATTTTTAAAGTTATGTGCAAGTTGTTTGATTACTTTATTTCTGAACTTACTATTATGTATGTAATCAAGTTCTAGTAGATATCTTTGTCCAGAAGATACTGCCGTATAATCTGGTTTAAAGTCATAATCTAGCTTAATAGCTAAACATTGTGCATTAGCAATATACTCACCACCAGCTGCAGCTCTTAACTCCGTAGTTGTCTTTTTAAATATAACCGGACCAATAAAGTTATTAATATTCCACGTATCAATGTTATTTTCTGGTAATGTACCAGTAAAACCTATACGTCTCAATGTAGGTACTTTGTCAAGTAGCTTACATACTTTATTACCTCTACGTAACTTATGACATTCATCTACAACTAGTAATCCTACTTTACTAAACCAGCTAATATCTGAGCTTTTACTCTGTAAAATACCCATATTAGCAATAATAACCCGGGCATTAGGGTCAAGTTCAGTGTTGCCAGTCCACTTACTCACTATTTCTATAGGAAAGTTATAGGAAGTAAAGTCTTTATATGTTTGAGACACTAGACCTAAGTCTGGAACTACTATTAGTATTTTTTCAGTAGGTTCTATTTGGTGTAATGCAGCATATACTAGATTAGCAATGATTAAAGTTTTACCACCACCAGTTGCCAACTCTACTACCCCATAACCACTGTCTAGTGCTTTACTAACTGCTGTTTCTTGGTAATCTCTAAGTTTAAACTCACTATTTAACGTTTTAAAGTTATCAGTATTAAGAATATGTGTATGTTGTACGATGTCTTTATAATCTTGATTAACCTTAATTTCAAATGGTATGTTCTGATTATTTAAAAACTCTATAATACCAGGTACTAGCCCTATACCGCAATAACCAGCTGGTGTAATGGCGTATATACGCTGAGGCATGAACCTAGCAAAACGATTAAAACGGGCACCCGGGTTCTTAACACTAAAGTGCTCTTTTATACTAGGGAGAAAATCTGAAACGATTTTTACTTCCTTGCGTTTTGGGTCATATTGGAACTCAACTACCATTACGTTGTTTCAAGTTTTTGTAAGTCTATTACGTTTTTGTAGTCGTACGTTAACGAGCTGGTTAGTTTTTCGATCTTTTCAAGATACTCTAAAATGATCTTTACTTGATCGATACAAGCATTAATAGAAACGATATCATCGTCACTATGCATGATTTCATCTCGTGCAGTTTTTGATAAAACAACAGGCGAGTTAACGACTTTTGTTTTAATCTTTTGCTTTTTAGTATGTTCTAGTTTAAACAGTGTACTCTTGTACTGGGTTGTTCTAGCTACCCACTTGTGTTTAGTGGTAGGTGCTAACATGGCTTTCTCTTTTATAGAAAGTTCATCCATTTTTATATCAGCTTCCAGTTCTTTCTGAAAACCACTTATAATTTTATCTACGTCGAGTAAGTCCATAAATCTTACTAAGTATATAGTATTATTTTTAAAAATCTACATGAATAAGTTTAATAATTTGTATAACAAGATATTACAAGAAATGACTACAGGCACGGCTTTTGGTCCTAGCCAAGCACAAGCCCCTGTAACTGGTCAATCTTCCGATTTCTACGCTCCAGGCGATTCAAGAAACTTATTTGGTGGTGGTAAAAAATGGAAACCTAAAAAAGATAAAAAGAAAAAGCTAAATGGTGAAGCTCAGCCTTTATTGCCAATCCAGCGTAGAACATTTCCAGGCGGGATGTAAGTAGGTTGCATGGATTTAGGCCATTGGATAACAAATGAAACTTTCGACAGCACTATTTTGCCTTACGGTTTTATTTATCGTATTACAAACTTGGTCAGTGGTAAGGTCTATTTCGGTAAAAAGCAGATTAAAAGCGTTAAAAAACTTAAACCTCTCAAAGGAAGAAAAAACAAAAGACACTTTGACGTAGAGACAGACTGGAAAACCTATACTTCATCATCTAATGATGTTAATGAAGATATAGTAAAGCTTGGCAAGAATAAGTTTAAGTTTGAAATACTTAAGTTTTGTGATAGTAAGTTTGAACTAGCTTATTATGAAGCTAAAATACAGTTCGATCATGATGTCTTACTTAAAGAAGGATACTACAACGGTATTATAAACTGCCGTATTGGAAGAGCCCCAAATGCATTGTTAAATAAGCTTGCACAACAAAAAAATAACGCTACAATAACTAATAATGCAGGTGCTACCACTCAACTACAATCTTTATCTAGCTGATTTTTCTATAATAGAATCAGAAGTACAAAGTTTGTTTAAAGCTGAGCTATTAAAGTACAATATTACAACATATGATAGTTTACCAAAACAAGACTATCTTAAGTTAATACACTATTTTACACTATCTACGTTATTAAAAGAGTACGCTAATATAGAACACAAAAAGAATACCATATTTTGGATTAATAAAGAAACGTGCCACGCGGATATTTTAACATTTGCAAAAGAAGTAAAGAAGTGTTTCCCGATACTACTTTATGTTACCAACAAACCATATAAAACGGCATTGGTTGACAAGAATACTGCAGAATACCTGGAATTAACAACAGAGCTCAAAGAGTTTAGATATTCCATCGATTATAGCAAGTATAGCTTCAACAAAATCAAACGGTTTTGCACAAAAAACGGGTTAGAAGCGCTGGTTTCAACGTTTAAGCCATGAGCGGATTTCTCTCTATATATTATATAATATTAAGCGAGCGTCAGCGAGCGTTTAAAAGGTCTGACAAGACCGGAGACGAAGGAGCTATGCTCCTGAGTCCCAAAAACCATTAACATATTACTATGTAGTATGTAGTATACTCCTTAAACCGACGACACTTTATATTACTTTATTGCCAATAAAAATCAAGTGCAAATATGCAAAAAAGTCGTAAGTATGTTGTATATGGACGCTATTTTAAGCAAAGTTAAAGAAAAAAGCAGATTTTTAAAAATACTAGAAACCACTATGAAAGAAGACATTGCTTCCGGTGGTCAAGGAGATGTAACTGATCCTAATGCTGTTGGTGCAGGTGTAACTACAGGTGTTAGCGGGGTACAGACTGCAACTGCTAATCTTAAACAACAAGCTTTAGCAGTGTTAATGCAAGATCCTGACTTTCAAGCTGCTCATCAATCTGGTGACCAAACAAAGCTTAACACATATTTTCAGAACCTTTTATCTCAACAAAGCGGTAGTTCTACAACACCTACACAATGAAAAGATTTAACGCAATAGCTAATAAGGTATTTTTAACTTTACTTGAAGCAGATGGAGTACCTCCAGTTGCTGCACCAGGCGCTGATCAAGCTCAAGCACCAGCTGCAGGTTTACCGCAAGATGGTGGTCCTGTAAATGCCCCAACACCTACGCCTGAACCTCAAAAGACTCCACAAGAGATGAGAAACTGGCAAACAGACATTTTAAATACAGCTCGTGTAGCTTTATTAACTGTTAAAAACGATCCAGGTCAGTTGAGCGAAGATGATGTTAAGACTTTAAGTTCTACAGTTACATTACAAAACAAAGACCAAGCTGGTGGTGTTCAAGATATAATGAACAGACTAGCGGGTAACACTTAAGTACCTGTTAGCAAAAGCACTATTACGACCGGTTAACTCTTTACCGTTAACATGTCGTTTGTATTGAGCATTAATCTCGGCTGTATTGTTTGTTACTACACCATCCAGAAACTTTGGAAACTTAGCTAATACCCCATTAAATGCGAAGTCTGTTAGCATTTCTTTTTTAATATTGTCTAAACGTTCCCACGCACCTTGACCAAACTTATAGTTAGTTATTTGCTTAGCTCTTTCAGCAGCTGCATTTATATCTTGTTTTAATAAGGCTGTAGCTTGAGCGTCAGTTAATCCTCTAGAAAAGTTATTTCCTGGGTGTAGTTTGTGTCCGTATGCAATAGTATCTGTGCCACCTTCTACACTTTTATGAGGGTGCCACATACCATGCTTAAAACCAGCTTTTACTCCGTTTTCTACACTTTTCATATAGTTTATGAAATCTGGGGTTGCTTGAAACTGACTACCGTAGTAGTCTGCAAATGAAGATACCTTTTGTACTTGTGCAGGGGGCTCGAAATGGATTGGAGGGGGTAAATCCACAGCTTCAATAATACTTACAAATTTCTTAATACCAGGCATGTCAATATTTACATATTAAGTAAATAAATGCGTGATAATAAAATACAAAAATAAAACATATAGCAGCGAAGATCTGCCTATTTTTTTGTATTTTAAACGTGTAGAAGATAAAAAAGACTTTATAAACCTGCTTGCCATCTATCATAAACCTAACGTATTTGTTAGAGTAAACAGTGTAGATTTTGTTTTAGCTGGTAACACAGTTATAAAGGATAAGAGATCTGCAATATACATTAATATGGAGACAATGGATGAAAAACGTCACATTCAAAGGTATTTGTTTGATTCTAATGATGAAAGTAATGCAGTAATATCTACACCACCCGATATCAGACCGGTAATATTGGAAGAATGGATCGGTAGACACGCAAAAGACTTAATTTTAAGTTGATATTATATTAAAAGCCCTTACCATAAGTTATGGGCAAATTTACATCAACTAAAGTCATTCCGTTAGGTTCGGCTGCATTTAGACAGCCTTATGCACAAAGTCATTGTCACTTTATTCATGGTTATCGGTTACAAGCCAAGTTTTGGTTTACTTGTAATATGTTAGATCAAAACAACTGGGTTGTAGACTTCGGTGCTCTTAAGCAGCTTAAAAATACTTTAGAAGAATACTTCGACCATAAAACAGTAGTTTGGGCAAAAGATCCTGACTTAGATATGTTCAAACAACTTGAACAACGCAAAATGATTGAACTGGTGGTGCTTGAAGACGGAGTAGGTATTGAACGTTTTGCTGAACTGTGTC
>Ga0316230_1001094_pt1 | contig 30778 bp, 29 predicted proteins | sample TBH18025metaG_FD_206004 | JGI IMG/M metagenome (GOLD analysis project Ga0316230, IMG submission 206004) | Freshwater microbial communities from Trout Bog Lake, Wisconsin, USA - TBH18025 | ecosystem: Environmental > Aquatic > Freshwater > Lake > Hypolimnion/Profundal zone | place: USA: Wisconsin...
TCTGGCGGAGTATCCGGAAGCCACTGCCGCTCTGGTGGAGCGCCTCAAACAGGAGCCGGACACTTCCGTCCGCGAAGTGATCTTCACCTCCCTCACCCGCATAGGCCATTTTGCGGCAGTGCTTGGGTTGGTGGAATTCCTGCATAGCGAAGACGCTGCCCTGCGCAATGAAGCCATTGATGCCCTCAAACAGATGCCTGACGAGGTCGCTCCCGTCATGCATGGGATGCTCAGGGATGCCAATTCGGATGTGCGCATCTTCGCGGTGAACATCCTCGAATCCTTGCGCCACCCTCTGGTTGAAACCTGGTTGATCGAGGTGATCGAATCCGATCCTCATGTGAATGTCTGCGCCACGGCGGTGGATCTGCTGGGTGAGGTTGGATCCGCCGCCTCGCGGGAAGCCCTGCTTGGCCTTAAGGATCGGTTTCCTGACGAACCTTATGTCCACTTCGCGGCCGATCTGGCTCTGAGGCGCATCGATGAGGGGTGATCCTGAAGCGGCCCAGACCTTGATCAGCGAGGATGATTTCCTGAAGTTCCAGGAATATTTCTATCGCAAGACAGGGATCCAGTTTGATAACGCGAAGCGCTATTTCGTCGACAAGCGCCTGATCGAACGGATCGAGGCCACAGGATCCCAATCCTTCCGGAGCTATTTCACGATGCTGCGTTTCCAGGCCAGCGGCGAGGAATTGCAGCGCCTGACCAATTTGATGACCGTGAACGAAACCTACTTTTTTCGGGAAGAATACCAGTTCGAGTGCCTGGTGAAGTCCCTGCTGCCCGAACTCACGGCGCGCAGGGGCAAGGGGCAGCCGATCCGGATCTGGTCCATCCCCTCCTCCTCCGGGGAGGAAGCCTATTCCATCGCGATCTACCTCCTGGAGTTCTGGAAGGGGCTTGCGGAATGGGATATCGAGATCATCTCTTCCGATATCGACACCAAGATCCTTGGTGCCGCCCGGCAAGGCGTCTATTCTGCAAGGTCCATCCAGAATCTGCCGGCGCGGGTGCTGACCAAGTATTTCAAGCGCACGTCCGAGGGTTACCAGATCTGCATGGATCTTCGTGAAGCGGTGGAGTTCACCCGGGTGAACCTTACCGAGCCTGGGGATACCAGGTCATACCGGGATTTCGACATCGTATTCTGCCGCAATCTCCTGATCTACTTTGATGAATTGTCCCGCAAGACGGCTGCCGAAACTTTCTATGACGCCTTGAGGCCCGGGGGATTCCTCTGCCTGGGCCACTCCGAATCCATGAGCAGGATTTCTTCCATCTACAAGATCCGGAAATTTCCCGAAGCCATTGTCTACCAGAAAGCCTTGGAGGCCCGATGAAACGAGTCCTGGTCATCGATGATGCGGCCACGGTACGCATGTATTACCGGGTCACGCTCCAGGGAGAAGGCCTCCATGTCGAGGAGGCGGTGAACGGGATCGAAGGCCTGGAGAAGGTCTTGAAGGCCCCCTTCGACCTCTACATCGTTGATGTCAACATGCCGAAACTGGACGGTTTCGGCTTCCTTCGCGAACTGCGCAGCCTGGAGCTCCCGCAAGCGCCGGCCATCATGGTTTCCACGGAAGCCGAACTCCCGGACCTGGCCCAGGCCTTCACCGCGGGTGCCAATGTGTACCTCTTCAAACCCGTGAAACCTCACCAACTCCTGACCCATGTGCGCTTGCTTATCGGGGATGTGCATCCATGAACGCCCTTCTCGAACAATTCATCTCTGAATCCCGGGAATGCCTCCAAGGCATCGGTGAAAAGCTTTTGCAGTTGGAAGATGCTCCCGGCGACAAGGATCTCGTTAATGAACTCTTCCGACTGGTCCATACCCTCAAGGGCAACAGCGGACTGTTTGAATTCCCAACCATGACGAGAGTGCTCCACGCGGGCGAGGACCTCATGGACGAGGTGCGCAACGATCGGGTGGTTTTTTCCAGGCTAATCGCCGATCACCTGCTAGCGTCCATGGATTTTGTTGGTTTTCTCTGTGATGAGATCGAGGCGAGCGATGGCCAAGTCAAGTCCGGCAGCGGGAATTCAGTGCGGCTTGCGGAAGGCTTGCGGATCCTGATCCCTGTTCGCGATGCCAAGCTGGCGGAAGGTGTTGGTGAAGAGGGTGCGGTCCCGGCGCCACTGGCTCCTTCGAAGGGCGCCTACCTTGAAGTGCTCGATGGGATCCCCGAAAGGGTGCGAATGGAAGCTTATCGCAGAAGTCGGGAGCCGGGGCTGTACCTCATCCGCTACCGTCCTGTCGAAGGGTGTTTCTACCAGGGGGAAGACCCCTTTCACCAAGCCAGACAGACGCCGGGCCTCCTTTGGGGCAGCCTGTTTCCCCGTGGGCCCTGGCCTCGCCTGGAAGAGATGGATGCCTACCGCTGTATGTTGGATTTTCACGTCCTCAGCACAGCCAACCTGGAAGCGCTTGAGGAGCATTTCCGATACGTGCTGGAACAGGTGGAACTGGTCGAACTTCCGATCTTGTGCCTGGTGGCGCCCCAGGGCGAGCCCAACGGAGGACCGGTTTACGAAGACTTCGTCGCCGAGGCCCTGGGACTTCTGGCAACCGGCAATGTGAAGGATCTCGCAAAGATTTCCAGGGTTCTCCTGGAACTTTCGAATCCCGATCTCTGGCTGTCCTCCGCATTGCGCTGGCTCCTGGCGGTTCTGGAACGCGAACCGGAAAATCTGACGGCCTTGAGGCTCCTGGTCAAATCCCTGGGCACCTTCCAGACCCCCGACTGGGTGTCGGTCCTGGCTGCTCCAAATGCTCCATTGCCCGCCATTCAAGCCATCGCCCACTCGCTCCCGGCGACCGGTCCGGTCTGCCAGGGCGCCGGTGGGCTTGATCCGGTCATTGCCGTCACCGCACATGCCATCATCGCGATCCAAAGGACCATCCTTGCCATCAAGGACGATGCTGCGTGGCAGCCCGGGAGAATCCGGGCCGCTGCTGGCGCCCTTGCCAAATGCCTGAAGGCCCTAGGTCACGGACATCAGGCCCTGGCGGGGCTGGAAGCATCCCTGTCGGCGGCCATGGCTGCCGGCCATGGGGCGCCGATCATCCTTTGGCTGGATGGTCTCATTGAATCGACTTCACCCATCAAGGCCCTAGACCCGCCTGCCACGGCCCGCCAGTGCAATCCTGGTGCGCCCATTCCGGCACCTCCGGCAGAACAGCCACCGCCCCAGCTGGAAGAAGAAGTCAAACTCGCTCGCCGGGCTGAGGATGCCCAGCCGGGCGGCAAGAGCCTCAAGGTGGATCAGGCCAAGGTGGACCGCCTGATGAACCTGATCGGCGAAATGGTCGTCTCCAAGAATGCCCTGCCATATCTGGCCAACCGCGCGGAATCGGTGTTCGGCGTCCGGGAGCTTTCCCGGGAAATCAAGGCTCAGTACTCCGTCATCAACCGCATCGCCGAGGAGATGCAGGATGCCATCATGCAGGTGCGCATGATGCCGGTATCCTTCGTATTCCAGCGGTTCCCGAGGCTGGTGCGGGACACTTCGCGCAAGCTGGGGAAGGAAGTGAACCTGGTGTTGATCGGGGAGGACACCCAGGCTGACAAGAACATCATCGAAGCCCTGGGTGATCCCCTCGTGCACATCCTCAGAAACAGCCTGGACCACGGCTTCGAAACCCCCGATCAAAGGCTTGCCGCCGGCAAACCGGCAGCAGGAACCCTCACCCTTCGCGCCAGTCAGGAATCCGACCAGGTCGTCATCGTTGTCGAGGATGATGGGAAGGGCATCGATCCTGGAACTATCAAACGCAAGGCATACGAGAAAGGGGTCATCGATGAGGCGACCCTGGAACGCATCAGCGATCAGGATGCCATCAACCTGATATTCGCTCCCGGGCTTTCCACCACGGAAGTGATTTCGGATCTTTCGGGGCGCGGTGTCGGCATGGACGTGGTTCGCACGGCCGTGGAGAAGGTGAACGGCACCCTCCGTCTGGACAGCGAGCTGGGGCAGGGAACCCGGATCACCCTTTCGCTCCCCCTGTCGATGGCGGTCACCAATGTCATGATCGTCGAAACTGACGGCCAAACCTTCGGCCTGCCCATGCAGAACGTCATCGAGACGGTCCGGGTGCCGCGTTCCCGGATCATGGGAATCAAGCACACCCAGGCGACCGTACTGCGCGGAAGGATCGTGGCCCTGAAATCCCTCAACGAAAAACTTGGTATCGCCGCGGCGCACATCGCCAATGCCGAGGACGAACTGGCGATCCTGGTCGTCAGGGTTGGCAAAGAACAGGTGGGCCTGATCGTGGACCAGTTCCACGAGACCATGGATGTCATCCTCAAACCCATGGCCGGCGTGCTGGGCGGATTGTCGGCCTACGCCGGTTCGGCGCTCATGGGCGACGGTTCCGTGCTGATGATCCTCAATGTCATGGAGATCCTCTGATGCCCATTGAATTTCAGAAAAAATCCGCCGTCTTCAAGGACATCGTTGGCGTGGATGAGGCCGAGGGGCTGCTGGAGTGGCTGCAAAAGAAACCCAAAGCCCGGGTCGACCTTGCAGCCTGCACGCATCTTCACCCTGCCAATCTTCAAGTGCTAATGGCCGCCGGGGCCACTGTCTCGAGGTGGCCTGAGGATGACTCCCTCAGGTTATGGCTGGAACCCGTCCTGAATCAGTGAACGAGGGGAAATCACCATGGGCAAGACAATTCTGATCGTCGACGATTCCGCCACCATGGTCCTGAGCGTTAAATCGACTTTGGAAATGAATGGATTTACGGTCGTAACGGCTAGTGACGGAGTCCAAGCTCTGGCCAAGCTCAAGAGCGGAGTCAAACCCGATCTCATCATCACCGATGTGAACATGCCCAATATGGACGGGCTGGAACTCATACGGAACGTGAAGACGCTGCCGGGCTTCCGCTTCATGCCCATCCTCACCCTCACGACCGAAAGCCAGACGGCCAAACGCGACCAGGCCAAGCAACTGGGCGCCACGGGTTGGCTGGTCAAGCCGGTTTCTGGCCCTGACCTGATCAAGGTCATCAAACAGGTCGTGCCGGGCGCTTAGGGGGGAGGCATGAACATCTTTTTTAATGCTAAGAACTCAACTCGGGCGATTGACCGCCTCGACCATCTACTGGCCGTTGTCGGGCAGGAACTGGAAAACCTTTCACCCTACTTCGGTGTGATGCATCAGCAACTGATCGGAGCCACCCAGGAGACGGAGACCGGTGTCATGGCGGTCATTGGCCGCATCAATGCTGTGCATGGGATTTCCTGTGGCCAGGTCGATCACCTCAAAAAGTCCATGGGCCAGTGCATGGTCCTGATGGATGTGATAGGTCAGCAGGGCAAACAAAACGAGAAGATGGTCGCGGTCATTTACCAGGAGATGCATAGGCATGCAGCCGAGTTGAAAACCAGCCTGGAGCGGTCCCTGGCCCTATCCAAGGATGTCAAAGAACTTCAAGGCATTGTTGACACGATCGCCGGAATTGCCAACCAGACCAATCTGTTGGCCCTTAACGCCGCTATTGAGGCCGCCCATGCCGGGGCAGCAGGTGCTGGTTTTGGTGTCGTGGCCTCGGAAGTGAAAACGCTTTCCGTCCGGGCCGCTGACTCTGCCTGCGACATTGCCGAGAAAATCAATTCTCTATCTAAGAGGATGGATGCGGATGTGGTTTCCTCCGAGCTATCCGCCCAAGCGGTTCGGGAGTCGACTGGCGTTCTCAAGGGAATTGTTCAAAATATGGCCGACCTGGAAAGGCGGTTCAACACTGCCAGTGGTGAGATGCGGCAGGTCATCGAGAGCGTTCAGACCAGCAATAACGACCTGGTGACCCAATTGGCCGAGGCTTTGGGACAGATCCAGTTCCAGGATGTCGTGCGCCAGCGCGTGGAACAGGTGGGAAAGGCCCTCCAGGATCTCACTGACCATACTCGCCTGATCACCGGAAAGCTTGCCGATGAAGGCTGGGACGGCACCCTCAATCCCACCCTGAAGGAGCGCTTGGCTCTGCACGTGGGCAGCTACGTCATGAAAAGCCAACGCTCAATCCATGCGGCGGTGTTGGGAGCGCATTCCCCGGACAGCGCCGATTGCCCCGCCATCGAGCTGTTTTAATACCATGGTCCAGACCATCGTCATTTCCAATCGGAAGGGTGGTACCGGAAAAACCACCGTGTCGGTGAACCTGGCGGCCGAATTCGCCGCGCTCGGCAGGCGCGTTCTCCTGGTCGACCTGGATTCCCAGAACCATTGCGCGGTGGGGTTGGGCATAAGGGTGGCCAGGGGTGCGGCCACCGCACATGACTTGTTCCGGGATGCCGATGCGACCCTGGATTCCGCGGTGCGTGCGACCGCATACCCGTACTTGTCCATTGTTCCGGCCGACCCCTTGTTTGAACATGGCAGCGGGCTCCGCGACAGGGGGCTGCTCGCCCGCGCCTTGACCAAGCCGGCGATCACCGATGCCTTCGACCTGGTGATCCTCGATACGCCACCGTCCTTGGATATTCTACTCATCAATGCACTCAATGCGGCTCATGGCGTGATCGTGCCCTATGTCCCCCATCCGCTTTCACTCGAGGGGGTGAAACAGTTGATGAGGGTCTTGTTCATGATCAAGTCCGGGGAAAACCCGGACCTGAAGATCTACGGATTCGTGCCGGTCATGGTGGCCGAACACATCACCCAACATCGCTTGATCTCGGGGGAGATCGCCCATCAGTTCGGAGCTCCCAAGGTGCTGGATGGCATCCGCAGCGACATCAAGCTGGCGGAATCCTTCGGTGCCGGCCAACCCATCCGGGCCTATGCGCCCAGGAGCCGGGCCGCGGGAGATTTCGCAGTCCTGGGGCAGGCCGTTGCCAGGGTTGTTGCAACCTTCTCGGCCGACCTCAACTACCGGTCTGCTGACTGCAGGAAAGTAGGGGCTCCGTTCATCTATCAACCATCACCGGTCGATAAAGATGGGGAGGTGGGTTGATGTCCAATGCCAGGCCGTCGATCCTGATCGCCGACGATACGCCCGCCAACCTTGAACTGCTGGGCTACCTGCTGGGGGCCGAATACCAGACCTTCCTCGCGTCCACTGGCAAGGAGGCCGTGGAACTGGCCCTCGCCCATACGCCTGATCTCATCCTGATGGACGTCCTCATGCCGGGGATGGACGGTTTCGAGGCCTGTCGCCTGCTCAAGGCGGATGTGCGGACTGCTGATATACCCGTCATCTTTGTCACCGCCATCGACCGGGAGGCAGAGGAAACCCGCGGGCTGGAGCTGGGCGCCATCGATTTCATCTCAAAGCCTTTCAGCCCCCAAATGGTGCGGGTGCGCATCCAGAACCACATGAAAATGAAACTGCAGCGGGACCTTCTCGGAAGGCTCTGTTTCCAGGACGGCCTCACGGGTATCGCCAACCGCCGGCGATTCGACCAGGTCCTCAACCTGGAGTGGCGGCGCCACGTCCGGAACCGGGGCCCCCTTTCCCTGATCATGTTGGACATCGACTTCTTCAAGGATTACAACGATACGCTCGGCCACCTGCAGGGAGACGACTGTATCCGCAAGGTCGCCCAGTCCGTGGCCGGCCTCTTCCAGCGCCCCGGGGACCTCGCGGCCAGGTTTGGCGGGGATGAATTTGTCGGGGTGCTGACCGAAACCGATGCGGCCGGGGCGCGAAAGGTGGCTGAGCGCATCCAGGAGGCCTTGGCGGCATTGGCCTTGCCTCATCCCTGCAGCGTTGTCTCAGCTTGCATCACCCTGTCCCTGGGTGTGGCCGGTTGTATCCCGGAATCGGCGGTGGCATCCGAGTCGCTGACCCGGAAGGCGGATCGCGCGCTCTACCGGGCCAAAGAGGCAGGGCGGAACCGCATTGCCTTCGACGATGCTTGAACCATCCTCGATCTCCCGACTCACTCCATGCTTCTGAACCCGAATGCTCAAACAGGAGGTCAACCTTGTCGAGGACCCAACCGGATTTCGCCGTGTTCGACGGGGCCACCCGCGTGGAAATTGTTCCCTCCGAGGGACGGCAGGACGCCCTGCTCCGCGCGGGGGCCCTGCAAAGCGCGATCTTCAACAGCGCGAATTTCTCGAGCATTGCCACGGACGCCAACGGTGTCATTCAGATCTTCAACGTCGGTGCGGAACGCATGCTGGGCTACCTCGCCGCCGAAGTGATGAACAAAATCACCCCTGCCGACATTTCCGATCCCCAGGAAATGGTCGCGCGGGCGGCAGGGCTGAGCGCCGAACTGGATACCCCGATCACACCCGGCTTCGAGGCTTTGGTGTTCAAGGCTTCGAGGGGGATCGAAGACATCTACGAGCTGACCTACATCCGCAAGGACGGCAGCCGGTTCCCGGCGGTCGTGTCCGTCACCGCCTTGCGCGATGCCCAGGACGCCATCATCGGCTATCTGCTGATCGGCACCGACAACACGGCCCGCAAGAAAGCAGAGGAGGCACTGCTCAAGGCGGGAGCCTTGCAGAGCGCCATTTTCAACAGCGCCAATTTCTCCAGCATCGCCACCGACGCGAAAGGGGTCATCCAGATTTTCAATGTCGGTGCCGAACGCATGCTGGGCTATGCGGCCGCCGACGTCCTGAACAAAATCACCCCGGCCGATATTTCCGATCCGCGGGAGTTGATCATCCGGGGCAAGGCTCTCAGCGTCGAACTCGGAACCGAGATCACGCCCGGCTTCGATGCGCTGGTGTTCAAGGCCTCGCGAGGCATCGAGGACATCTACGAACTGACCTACATCCGCAAGGACGGCAGCCGGTTCCCCGCAGTGGTGTCCGTGACGGCGTTGCGCGACGCGCAGGACATCATCATCGGCTACCTGTTGATCGGAACCGACAACACCGCGCGAAAACAGGTTGAAGAGGAGCGCATGAAGCTCGATCAGCGCCTGCGCGACCAGCAGTTCTACACGCGATCCCTCATCGAATCCAATATCGACGCGATCATGACCACGGATCCGCAAGGCATCATCACCGACGTCAACAAGCAGATGGGCGCGCTCACCGGCTGCACCCGCGATGAACTGATCGGGGCGCCTTTCAAGAAATATTTCACTGAACCTGACCTGGCCGAAGCGGGCATCAAACAGGTGCTGGCCGAAGGCACCGTCACCAATTACGAGCTCACCGCGCGCAGCCGGGACGGTAAGGAGGTCGTGGTGTCGTACAACGCGACCACCTTCTACGACCGGGACCGCATCCTCCAGGGTGTGTTCGCGGCGGCGCGCGATGTCACGGAGCGCAAGCGCCTGGACCTGGTGCTGCAAGAGAAGAATCTTGAACTGGAGAAGGCGAATCAGGCCAAGGACAGCTTCCTCGCCAGCATGTCCCATGAGCTCCGCACGCCGCTCAACGCGATCATTGGTTTCACCGGCATCCTGCTCATGAAGCTGCCCGGACCGCTCAACGTGGATCAGGACAACCAGCTCAAGACCGTCCAGGGCAGCGCCAGGCACTTACTCAGCCTGATCAATGACCTGCTGGATCTGGCGAAGATAGAATCGGGCAAGGTGACGCTCAGCCCGGAGCCCATATCCTGCCGGAACCTGCTCGAGGAAGTGGCCGGGGCCCTGCGCCCCGCCGCCGAAGCCAAAGGGCTGACCTTCGAAGTCGTTTTGCCCACTCTGGCGTTGCAGGCCTACACAGACCGGCGGGCGCTGAGCCAGATTCTCATCAACCTTGCCAACAACGCCATCAAGTTCACTGAAAAAGGCAGCATCCAGCTGGAGGTGGCGGCCGGGGACGGCGACCGGCAAAGCCTGGAGTTCCGGGTTTCTGACACCGGCATCGGCATCCGGGCCGAGGACCAGGTCAAACTGTTCGAGGCTTTCAGCCAGCTGGGCGGCACCACCGTCCGCCGCCACGAAGGCACCGGCCTGGGCCTCCACCTCAGCCAGAAACTGGCCACCCTCATGGGCGGAAACATTCACTTCACAAGTGAATTCGAAAGGGGAAGCAGCTTCTGCCTGACCCTTCCGGGGCAGTGACGATGTGCGCGCGCATCCTCATCATCGAAGACAATCCGGCCAACCTTGGGATGATGGACTACCTCCTGAAATACTACGGCCATGAGGTGCTCGCCGCCATGGATGGGGAGGCGGGCCTGGAACTGGCCCGGGGGGGATCCCCGGAAATCATCATCTGTGATATCCAGATGCCGAAACTGGATGGCTTCGGGGTCGCCCGCGCATTGAAAGCTGATGATCGCCTTCGGCCCATCCCCCTCGTGGCGATCACCGCCTTGGCCATGGTGGGCGACCGGGAGCGGGTGCTGGCCGGCGGGTTCAACGGTTATATTTCCAAGCCCATCGAGCCCCAGGCCTTTGTCGCGCAAGTGGAGGCCTTCCTGCCCACCGGGAATTCCCCTTCTTCCAATCTGGCAACAGAGCACGGAGGTCGTTGATGGCCAGGATCCTCGTTGTCGATGACCACCCGTTGAACCGCGACCTTCTGAAGACCATCCTCGGCTATGCCAATCATGAGGTGGTCGAGGCCGCCGACGGGGCTGACGCCCTCGATCTGGTCCGGACCCAGCCTTTCGACCTGATCATCTCGGATATCCTCATGCCCACCATGGACGGGGTCGCCTTCGTCCGGGCGATCCGCGCCGATCCGCTGTTCACCCACCTCAACGTGGTTTTCTATACGGCAACTTACCGCCTCCTCGATGCGCGCAAAATGGCTGAATCCTGCGGTGTCCTCCGGGTGCTCCCGAAACCGTGCGAGCCCGAAGTCATCCTAGCGGCTGTCAATGAGTGTCTCGGGGTCACGACCGTTCCCCAGGCTCCTCCCCCCGTCGCGGACGTCCCTTCTGTCCCCGCCGACAACGGTCTGGCCACTTACCTCAAGGACCTTCATCAACTCAATGACCGGATCACGACCATCGTGGCCCAGGGTACCGATCTGGTCGGCCAGGGAGGCCTGATTGAAAGAGCGGCCGGGGCCCTCACCGGCACGCTGGGGAACCTGGAAAGGATGACCCTGCGTCTGTCGGCCATCCTCGAAGCCAGCATGGACCTTGACCTGGAACGGGACCCGCTGGCGCTGGTGGCGCTTTTCTGCCGCCAGATACGCGGGGTGGTCACCTCGCGTTTCGCCGTGCTGGGCATAGGGGAAAACCCGGAGGCCCCTCTGGTCCATCTGAAAGTCCACGGTCTGTCCAAGGAACAGTGGGAACCCTTCCCTGACCATCCGGAGTTCTTCCGCCGCCTCATGCGCGAGGGCAAGGCGCAACGCACCATGGGACGCTGGGAACCATCCCAATGGGGCCTGCCGGACGGACACCCCGCCTGCGGCTGCCTCCTGGCGATCCCGGTCACATCTCCCCGGCGCACCTATGGCTGGGTCTACCTGGCCGATCGCATCGGCGCCGAGCGCTTCAGCGAGGAGGACGAGAGGCTTGCTTCCACCCTCGCCGCCCATTTCGCGGTCGCCTACGAGAACCTGCGGTTGATGGAGGATCTGCAAACCCAGATCCGGGAACGCATCCACGCCGAGGAGACGGGGCTCCGGCTCAACGAAATCGTCGAATCCTCCCAGGACGCCATCATCAGCGTGGGGCTTGACCGCCGGATCACCAACTGGAGCAAGGGGGCCGAACACCTCTTTGGCTTTTCGGAGGCCGAGGCGGTGGGTGAACCCCTGGCCATGCTGGCCCCACTCGAGTTCGTGGAGCAGCATGCCACCGCCGTCGACGCCCTGCAGCGGGGAACTCGCCTTCCCGCCTACGAATCGGTCCGCCTCAGGAAGAACGGCACGCCGGTGCAGGTTTCCATCCAGATGACCACGGTCCAGGACACGGCCCACAAGGTCATCGGCTTTTCCGGCATCATGCGGGACATCGGTGAGCGGCGCACCCTGGAAGGGGCCTTGCTGAAGACGGCCACCCAACTTCAGAAGGTCTTCAACAATGTGGACGTCGTCATCTGGTCCTATGACGTCAAAGGCAACCAGATGCTCGAATGTTCCCCTGCTTGCGAAGCCATCTACGGGTATCCTCCCCAGGCCTTCTTCGAGCATCCCCAACTCATGTTCGAGGCCGTCCATCCCGAGGACCAGCCGCTGGTGGCCAGGCAGATGGAAGACCTCCGCAAGGGCCTCCCGATCCTGGTTGAACATCGCATCCTGCGGCCCGATGGCAGCCTGTGCTGGGTCCTGACCAAGGCCAATCCGGAAAAGGACAGTTGCGGGCAGGTGATCAGGTTTGATGGGGCCGTGTCGGACATCACCGAGTCCCGGCGGAACAAGGAGAAGTTGGTGCAGCAGGAGCGCCTGGCGGCCCTGGGCACCCTGGTCGGCACCGTGGCGCACGATATCCGCAATCCGCTGATGATCATGACCTCGGCGGCAGAACAATTGGCGGCAGAGATCCCGGACGACGACCACTACCGTCGCCTTCTGGACATGCTCGGCCGGGCCAGCGTCCGCATCACGGCCCTGGTCAACGACCTGTTGGATTTTGGCAGGCCCAGGCCCCTCCATCTGGGATCGATACTTGACCGCGTCCTCCTCCAGGAAGCGATCGAAGCCTGCGAAGCCGTTGCCGTCAAAGGAAGCGTTCAAGTGGAGCTTCAGGTTGGCGGGAATGCTTCCGGCCTGATCCTGGACCCGAACCGGATGCATCAGGTACTGTGCAACATCCTGGAGAACGCGATCCAGCATTCGCCCCAGAATGCCATTGTGAAAATAGCCTCGTCGTTCAACGATGGGACCTGGACCTGCACCGTGGAGGATGAGGGTCCCGGAATGGCCGGCGATGACATTTCCAAGGTCTTCGATCCGTTCTTCACGAAACGGCCCGGTGGAACGGGGCTGGGCCTCGCCATTGCCCACCGCATCGTCCAGCAACATGGCGGCGAATTGGTCGCAGAGAATCGATTACCCGGCGGGGCTGTATTCACGATCAAGCTGCCGTTGATGGATTTCGCAATGGGCCCTCAAACATAGCTTCCCATCATTGGACCAGAGCAGCGGGGGAGATGACCGAGGCATCGGAAGAGATCGCCAGATCCGCTCTTGACCTCCAGGTGGTTTCCCAGCAGTTGGCGAACACGGCGGTTCAATTTCAGGTATGAATCGTGATAATTGCCCTGAACGCATACAAGGAAAAAATATGTTAGAGAACTCCACAGCCATGCAGCAGATGGTTGATGCCATACCGGTTGCGATCTTCGTGAAGGACTACGCCAGCCGGTTCGTTTTTATGAACAAGGCCTGCGAATCACAACTGGGTCTGGACTTTTCCATTGTGCGCGGTACGACAGCCAGTGGATTCTTTCCGCCCGAACAGATGGATGGTTTTCTCACCAGGGACCGGGAAATCTACGAAGGCGGCCATCAGCTTGATTTTGAGGAGACCTTCTGGAACGCATCGCTACAACAGAATCGTTTCGGTCATACCTTCAAGAAACCCATCTTCGATGAGGAGGGAAATCCTCTGTATTTGATTTGCGTTACGGTTGATATCACCGATCGTAAGATTGCTAATTATGATCTAATTAATAACGAAGAAAAATTTCGCACGTTATTCGAAATGTCTACTTTGGGTATAGCAAGAAATAAGATAGACGGAACATTCATGGATGCCAATGCTTCATTCCTAAATATGGTAGGATATTCATTGGACGAATTGAGCCGTCTCAGCTACTGGGATTTGACACCGGTGGACTTCGCCGATCAGGAAGCAGAGCAGTTGGAAAATCTCAAAACGATAAATCGATATGGCCCGTATGAGAAGGAATACATCAACAAGCAAGGACATCGTATACCGGTCCGCCTGAATGGCGTTCTGATCACTGATGGTGATGGTGGGCAATATATATGGTCATTTATTGAAGATATATCAGAAATTAAGCACCTTGTCGATCAACTTAGAATCAGTGCGGCCGCCTTTGAATCACAGGAACCCATGGTAATCACCGATGCCGCCAACTTGATTCTGCGGGTCAATCACGCTTTCACTGAGATGACTGGCTACACGGCAGCTGAGGCCATCAGCCAGACACCACACCTGATCCAGTCGGGCCGGCACAACGCGGAATTCTATTCAGCCATGTGGATGACTATCCACCGCACGGGTGGATGGGCCGGAGAAATCTGGGACCGTCGTAAGAACGGCGAGGAGTACCCCAAATGGCTCACAATTTCGGCGGTAAAGGATGACCAAGGCGCTGTGACTCATTACATCGGCGTGCATCGGGACATTACGCTGCGCAAGCGAACGGAAGAAAGAATCAGTGAACTGGCCTTCTTTGATCAATTGACTGGTCTGCCTAATCGGACCCTCCTGCTGGATCGATTGAGGCAGGCCATGGCCGCCAGTTCTCGTACCGGCAGTTTTGGCGCGTTGCTTTTTATCGACCTCGATAAGTTCAAGACCATCAACGACACCCTCGGGCATGACATGGGCGACATGATGCTGAAGCAGGCCGCAAACCGGTTGACCAATTGCGTTCGGGTTGGAGATACCGTGGCGCGGCTGGGGGGGGATGAGTTCGTGGTTATGCTGGCAAGCCTTAGCTTTGACGAGCGGGACGCCGCCGCCAAGACCAAGCTCATTGGCGAAAAAATTCTTTCTGCCCTCAACCAACCCTATCTACTCAACCTGACGACTTGTCGCAGTTCGGGGAGCATGGGTGCCACCTCTTTCAGGGGAGAATTCGCCAGCATCGACGAGCTGATGAAGCAGGCGGATTTGGCCATGTACCAATCGAAGAAGGGAGGCCGCAATGCCATGCATTTCTTTGACCCACGCATGGAATCTGCGGTGATGGAGCTTGCTGCGGCGGAGGAGGACTTTAGGGAGGCCATAGACGGAAAACATTTCATCCTCCATTTTCAGTCCCAGGTAACCGATTACGGTCGGATCGTTGGGGTAGAAGCCCTTGTTCGCTGGCAACACCCCGCTCGAGGCTTGGTGTATCCGGATCAGTTCATCCCTTTGGCCGAGGAAACCGGTCTTATTCTGCCCCTGGGCAACTGGGTGCTCGAGACGGCCTGTGATCAGCTGGCGGCCTGGGCAACCCGACCCGCTTTCGCTGCCCTCACCATCTCAGTGAATGTCAGCGCCCATCAACTGCACCAACCCGACTTCGTCGAGCGGGTCCTTTTGGTGCTTGCCCGAAGCGGAGCCAACCCGCAAAGGCTCAAGATCGAACTGACGGAGAGTGTGCTTATTGCCAACATAGAACAAACCATTAGCAAAATGGAGGCATTAAAAGCAAAAGGCATCAGTTTTTCCTTGGATGATTTCGGGACTGGCTATTCGTCACTGACCTATTTGAAGCGGCTGCCCCTGAATCAATTGAAAATCGACCGGGCTTTCGTCAAGGACATCCTGGTTGACCCCGTTGATGCCGCCATTGCAAAGATGATCATCTCCCTGGGGGAGAACTTGGGCCTGGAAGTCATCGCCGAAGGGGTCGAAATCGATGCACAGAAGGCGTTCCTGCTGGATATAGGGTGCCGTAACTATCAGGGTTATCGTTTCAGCCGACCACTGCCCATCCTGGAATTCGAGGAATATGCGCTGCTGGTTTAGGATGGATAAAATTTACAATGGAAGCAAGGGCCTCGACCCAATCAATTTTTCTTTGAGGGTGCCTCGTCCACGTTGATGCCGTGGAACGCCAGGCGCACGGCGATCGCTTCCGGGCCGCGCTTGCCGTACAGATCCCCGGCGGCGCGGATGGCGCCGCTGCGCGCGTCAAGGTAGCGGCTGCGCGGGGTGAGGTAGGTGGACAGGGTGCGCCACCAGATGCGCAGGGCCTTGTCGTTGCCGATGCCGCGCATGCCCTTCGGCAGGTACTTGCTGTAGGTGTCGTCGGTCTTCTTGGCGCTCGCGCCCTGGCTGAGGAAATAGAAGGCGCGGTTCATGGGGCCTGAACTGAAGTGCACGTCCAGATAATCCAGGTCCTCGGACCACTCGTCCGGGCTGAAGCCGTCCAGGCTGGGCTTCTGCAGGTAGCGCAGCGGGGTGGGGAAGGTGGGGGTCTTGAGGTCCTCGCCCATGGTCCAGCGCGCGCCCTGGTCCGGCAACCGGCTGCCTTCGCCGTGGGCGAAATGCCCATACAGCTGCACCATGACCCCGAAGATGTCCGAGTTGGCTTCGTTGAGGCCTCCGGATTCGCCCTCGTAATCCAGGTTGGCGGTGGCGTGGCAGAGGCCGTGGGAAACCTCGTGGCCCACCACGTCCAGGGCGGTGACGGTCTTGAAGGTCTCGCCGTCGCCGTAGGTCATGCAGAAGCAATCGTCGTCCCAGAAGGCGTTGTCGAAGCCGGAGGCATAGTGCACCAGGTTGTAGGCGGCCCGTCCCTTGCCGTCGATGCCGTTGCGGCCGAGCACGTTCTTGTAGAAGTCCCAGGTGGTCTGCAGGCCGAAATGGGCGTCCACCGCCGCGGTCTGCCCATTCGCGGATCTGGAGCCCCGGCCCGGGTCATAGTTCTCCCCGTCGCCCCAGTTGCCGTCCTGGCTCACGTAGAGCACGCCATGGCCCTCGGTCCCGCCGCCCAGGTCGCGGGTGGAGATGTTGTTGCGGGTGGGGTCCGCCATCACGAAGCCGCACTTCGCGGCCAGGGATCCCAGCTTCACTTCGCCGCTGTACTGGGAGCGGCCGGAGGTGACGGAAGGCAGGTTCGGCGTCTTGAGGGTGAGCAGGGTGGACCACTTGCGCAGGATCGCCCCGGTGTGGGCGTCCACCAGGTAGTCGTCGCGCCGGGTTTCCGGTGCGCCGTTCTGCAGTTCCAGGTGGATGTGGTAGGCCAGGTGGTGGCGGCTGATCCGGGGCGCGAACTCCCGGGCGTTGCCGCCCCCCCGGGAGTCGGCGGTGCGCTCCAGGGCCGCGGCCGGATAGACCACCAGTTCGACCGTGGGCGGCCGGGTGTAGGCCCCCCGCGGCGCCTCGCTAGTGTGGGTGACGGCCAGGGCTTCGGCCTGGTCCAGGCTGGGCTGGGGATCCACCTGGATCCCGCGCACCAGCGCGTCGGTCATGGGTCCCTCCGCGCCCTTGGCGTCGAAGTGCAGGATCGCCTGCCCGCCCCAGACCCGCAGGCCCCGGTAGCGCTGCTGAATGCGCACGTGGCGGGCACCGTCCGGATCGACGGCCACGTCCTGGACCTGGAAGTCTTCGGCCCGGCCCAGGCCGAGCTGCTCCAGGCGCTGGACCAGCGCGGCCGGGTCGGGTTGGCTCTCCGCGGCCTGGAGCGGTATCCAGGACAGGGCGAGGCACAGGCACAGGTACTGAGGTCTATGGCTAGACATGGGGCTCCCCGTCATCAAAAGGCCGGCACAGGAGTGCGTTCCTGGTTCGCTTTGATCCTCGTCTGATGCCGGGCGTCATCCGCCAGTGCCAAAAAAATTTACGATAGCCTGAAATCTTCTAACCAACCCCATTCAATCCACCGGCCGACTTCCAGCTTCGGCAATGGCAGTTGCTGTTCCGGGGCGGCACCTGCTTCCGGGCGAATAAAGTCGATATGAGACGTTGACGCAATCTCCATAAAAATTATATTCAGCCCGTGCGCTGCCGGGGGCAGGCTTCCCAGGCCCGCGCATGAGGTTGCGAGAAACCATCCTTTTGCCAATGGAGAACCCCATGTCCTCACCAGAGCAGGAAGTCCGTGCAGCTTCAGCAAGGTTCTATGCGGGTCTGAACCGCATGGCCAACGGGGATGCCAGTCCCCTGGCCGATATCTGGTCGCATGACGCCGACGCGACGACCCTGCACCCCATCGGCGGGCGGGAAGTGGGCTGGGGCAAGGTGCAGGAGTCCTTCAACCAGGTGGCCCAGGTCGCCTCCGGCGGCCAGATCCGCCTGGACGACCAGGTCGTCCATGTCATGGGTGAGGTCGCCTGCGAGGCCGGGATGGAGCGCGGCACCATCTCCCTGGTGGGGAAGGCCGCCGCCATCGACCACCGGGTCACCAACATCTACCGCAAGGAAGCGGGGCACTGGAAGATCATCCACCACCATGCGGATCTGTCCCCGGCCATGCTGGCGATCTTCAAGGAGTTGACCGCCAAGGCCTAGACCATCGGCCTGACCCCTTCCCAGGTGGTGACCAGGCGGCCGGTGATCGGCCCGATGCGGGCGAGGGCCTCGAGCACATCGGCCTCGCTGAGGTCCCGGTGGGTGATGAAGCGCAATGCGCCGCCCACCGGCAGCACCCGCACCTTGGCCTCCTCCAGGATCGAGACGGCGGCGCCGGCGTCGGGCACCGGCACCAGCAGGATGTTGGTCTGCGGCGGCTCCACGGTGAAACCCATGGCCCGCAGCCCGTCGGCCAGACGCCTGGCCTTGGCGTGGTCCTCCGGGAGCCGGGGCAGGTAGTCCAGGGCGACCAGGCCGGCGGCGGCCATCACGCCGCCCTGGCGCACCCCGCCGCCCAGCATCTTGCGCACCCGCCTGGCCCGGTCCATGGTGTCCCGGCCGCCGCACAGCACCGAGCCCATGGGCGCGCCCAGGCCCTTGCTCAGGCAGACGCTCACGGTGTCCACGCCCCAAGCCAGTTCATCCAGGGCGGAGCCCAGGGCGGCCGCGGCGTGCCACAGCCGGGCGCCGTCCAGGTGCACCTTGAGTTCCCTGGCCTGGGCCTGCTCCACCAGGGCGCGGTGCTCCGCCGCGGTCAGGCAGGTGCCGCCGGCGAAGTTGTGGGTGTTTTCAAGGCACAGCAGGGTGGTGCGCAGCGCGTAGTACGGTCCCAGGCCGCCGGCTCCGCGCCAGACCTGCATGGGGGTGATCCGGCCGGGTCCGCCCTCCCAGGGCAGGGCCTCGGGCATGCCGCCGGCGAGCCAGGCCCCGGTGCCGAGTTCCGAGCCCAGCACGTGGGCCTGGGCCGGGGCCAGGTAGCGGTCGCCGCGCTGCAGATGCAGCATCAGGGCGATGAGGTTGGCCATGCAGCCGGTGGGGGTCCAGAGCCCCGCCTCCTGGCCGAGCAGGTCCGCCACCCGGCGCTCCAGCCGGTCCATGAGCGGATCCCGGTCCAGCACATCGTCCCCCACCTCGGCGGCGGCCATGGCCGCGCGCATCTCCGGGCCGGGCCGGGTGACGGTGTCGGAGCGGAAATCCAGGACTCTCATGGCGCTTATTGAATCACGGATGGCCCCGGGGCCGTGGCCGCAAAGGTGTTTTTTTCCTGCGGGTTCCCAGCCGCCGGGCCGTCTACACTGTTTCCATGCCTTGAACCGGCCTGTCTGATTGGGAGTTACCGATGACCCTGCTCTATGCCGTTCTGCCGGGCCTGGTGCAGGGGCTTACCGAGTTCCTGCCGGTTTCCGGCACCGCCCACCTGACCCTGGCGGAAAACCGCCTGCTGAAGCAGCGCACGGGCCGGCTCCTGATCGTGCTGGGGATCAACCGGTGATCAGCCTGACCGATCTGCACAAGGCCTTCGTCGTCAAGGACAAGCGAACCCGCGTCAGGCGCCGGATCGAGGCGGTGCGCGGCATCACGCTGGAGGTGCGGCCCGGTGAGATCTACGGCCTGCTGGGCCCCAACGGCGCCGGCAAGTCCACCACCCTGCGCATGATCGCCGGGCTGATGCGGCCCGACCGGGGCCGGATCGAGGTCTGCGGGGTGGACACGGTGCGCCGGCCGGAGCAGGCCAGGGCCCTGGTCGGCTACCTTTCCACCGATCTCAGCGTCTACAGCCGGTTCACCCCCAGGGAACTGCTCAAGCTGTTCGGGGAATTCCAGGGGGTGGAGGCCCGGGTGGCGGAACGGCGCGGCATGAGCCTGCTGGACGAACTGGGCCTGGCGGATTTCGCCGATGTCCGGATGGAGGGCTTCTCCGGCGGCCAGAAGCAGAAGGTCTCCATCGCCCGGGCGCTGCTGCACGATCCCAAGGTGGTCATCTTCGACGAGCCCACCACCGGCCTGGACGTGCTCACCGCCAAGACTGTGCTGGACCTGCTCCGGGTCATGCGCGGGGAAGGGCGCTCGGTGGTCGTTTCGACCCACGTGATGCCCATGGTGGAGGCGATCTGCGACCGGGTGGGGATCATCTTCGACGGGGTGCTGCACGGCGACGCGCCGCCCCACGAGATCCTGGACCGCTGGGGGGTGGCCACCCTGGACGAAGTGTTCTTCAAGCTGGCGGACGGGGAGCTCCGATGAACGGCGCCCTGCTCATCCTGAAAAAAGAGTTCATGGAACTGTCCAAGGACCGCAAAACCCTGTTCTTCACCTTCGTCATGCCGCTGATCCTATACCCGCTGATCTTCTTCATGATGAGCCGGCTCGGCAGCAATGATGCCGCCTCCCGGGCCGGGCGGCCCAGCCGGGTGTGCGTGAGCGATCCCTCCCAGGTGTTCGGCCCGGTGCTGCGGGACGCCCCCGGCGCCTTCACCGTCGTGCCGCGCCCGCCCGGGGACATCCGCCGGGCCATCCGCGACCAGAAGCTGGAGCTGTTCCTCGAGGTGGATCCGGCCGGCGCCGAGAAGCTGGCCCGGAACCATTCCCTGGACATGCGGGTGCTGTACGACAACAGCGACGAATCCTCGAAACTGGCCCTGGACCGCTTCAAGAGCCTGCTGCGCCGGCAGGAGAGCCTGTGGGTGCAGGCCCGGCTCAAGAGCCTGGGGGCTTCCCCCCAGCTGGCCCTGCCGGTCAAGCTGGAGACCGTGGAGGCCGGGGACATGGGCCTGTTCCTGGGCAAGCTGGTCGGCTCCTTCCTGCCCTACCTGCTGATGATCATGATGTACGCCGGCGCCATGCAGCACGGCATCTACGCCACCGCCGGGGAGAAGGAGCGGGGCACCCTGCTCAGCCTGCTGGCCACCAGCCTGCCGCGCACCCAGATCATCATCGGCAAGCTGCTGTACATTTTTTTCATCGGCATCCTTTCGGCGCTGGTCAACCTGCTGAGCATGGCCTTTTCGGTGGGCCGGCTGATGGCTTCAAGCGGGGCCGCCGACGCCCCGGCCCAGGCCGCCGTCACCGGCGTCGCCGCCCTGGCGACCCCGTCGGCCCTGGGCCTCACGTTCCTGCTGATGATCCCGCTCGGGCTGTTCTTCGCCAATTTCATCCTGCTGGGCGGGATCCAGGCCAGGAACACCCTGGAAGCCTCCAGCGCCCTCACCCCGGGCATCTTCGTGGTGGTGCTGCTGGGGGTCTTCTCCATGGCCCCGGGGATCGAGAAAATGGCCTGGCTGCCCTACGTGCCGGTGCTGAATGTCAGCCTGGCCATCCGTAAGTTGTTCAGTCAGCAAGGCAATGGTTTCGAATACCTGGTCGCCCTGGTGATGACCGTGGTCCTGGCCGGTTTGATGACCTGGATCTCCACGCGCATGCTTAACCGGGAGTCCGCGATATTCCGTGTATAGTTATTTACGTTGATTCATCAGGGGACTTAGCATGGCAACAAAGACAAAAACCTCCGAGCCGACCGTGTCAGAGGTCCTGCCGGTGGAGAAATCCTTCACGGAAGCCCTTGAACTCCTGAACGCCGGCAAGCTGGATGCGGCGGCCAAGGCGTTCACCCAGGTTCAAGCCGAAGCGATGAAACAGGAGCGGCTGAACTTGGCCCGCACCGCCCGGGGCTATTTGGCCGCCATCGAGGCCCGGCTCCATGCCCAGGACGCGCCCGGGGCGGAAGCGGCCGAAATGACCGCCCAGCTCCTGCTCAACCAGAAGAACCCGGAGGCGGCCCTGGAGGCCCTGGACAAGGGCATCAAGGCCCTGCCGGAGCGGGCCGCGCTGCATTATCTGAAGGCCGTGGCCCACGCCCAGCTCGGCCAGATCCAGGACTCCGCCGATGCCCTGGGCAAGGCGGCGGAATTCGACGCCGATATGCTCTTCCAGTTCCGTTTGGAACCGGATTTCGACAGCATCCGCCATTCGGGACCGTTCGCGACCCTGCTCAGGGGCTGAACCGCCGTGTCCGGCGGGCTTGGACTGCACGCTGATCTGCCCCTGAAGGTGGTCGCCATCGGGGGCGGCACCGGCCTTGCGGCGCTGCTGCGGGCGGTCAAGTCCGAGGCGGGCCGGAACCGGGATCCCTGGAAGCTGACCGGGATCGTCACGGTCTCCGATGACGGCGGGTCCAGCGGCCGGCTGCGCGATGAGCTGGGGGGCATCCCGCCCGGCGATCTGCGCAACTGCCTGTCGGCCCTCACCCGGGAAGAGTCGGTCCTGTCCGACCTGCTGAACTATCGGTTCAAGGGGGAAGGCTCCCTGGCGGGGCACTCGCTGGGCAACCTGATGCTGCTGGCCATGGCCGATCTCACCGGCGACTGGGTGCGCGCCATCCGCCAGCTGTCCGGGGTGCTGGTCACCGTCGGCCGGCTCTACCCATCCACCGTGGTGCCGGTGGTGATCCGCGCGGAGGACATGGCCGGACACGGCTACACCGGAGAGACCTCGGTGGGTTCCGCCCCGGCGCCCCTGGCCCGGCTCTGGCTGGAGCCGTTGGACGCCGAGCCGCTGCCCGAGGCGGTCCTGGCCATCCTCCAGGCCGACCTCATCCTGCTGGCCCCGGGCAGCCTGTACACCTCCACCATCGCCTCCCTGCTGATCGCCGAACTGCGCGTGGCGGTGGCCCGGGCCGGCCTGCCGGTGATCTACGTGGCCAACCTGATGACCGAGCCGGGGGAAAGCGCCGGCCTGAGCCTGGAGGACCACGTGGCCGCCATCCAGGCCTTCGCCGGCATCGCCCTCCGGGTGGTGGTCGCCAATACCGCGCCGCTGCCCGGCAATCTGCTGCGACGCTATCTCAAGGAGGGTGGCGTCCCGCTGCTCGCTCCCGCCGGCACGCTGTGCGGCGTGCCCGTGGTGGCGCAGCCCCTGCTCGATCCCGAGGCGGAAATGGCCAGGCACCATCCGGTCCTGCTGAACCGCGCGTTGCGCGAGGTGATCGCATCGCTGTAGCATCCGGCGGCGTTTGCGCCGACAATGGACGGGGCGCCCGCTGGGTGTCCGCGGTGCGGATGCTTGATGCTTCAGGTTGCGGAGTAGGTTGATGGGACTCAAGGGCGATCTTTCCACCATGGGGCTGGAGGACATCCTCCAGTGGCTGGCGGTGGGCAAGAAAACCGGCATCCTGGAGCTCAAGGGATTCCTGCACACCAAGCGGGTGGCATTCCAGGACGGCCGGATCACCAGCGTCTGGTCCTCGGACCCCCGGGAGTATCTCGGCCAGTACCTGCTCGCCTTCAACCGGATCACCGAAGACCAGCTGCGCGAGGCGCTCGCCACCCAGGAGGACGAGAACCAGCTGCTGGGGCGCATCCTGGTGAACCGCCAGCTGGTGACCGAGGTGGAGATCCGGCGGATCGTCCAGCTGAAGGTCGAGGAATCGATCTTCGACACCTTCCTCTGGGCCATGGGCACCTTCGAGTTCCACGACGGCCAGCCGCCGCTGCAGAAATCCATGCTGCTGAGCCTCGACGTCACCGGCATCGTCCTGGAGGGCGCCCGCCGGATGGACGAGTGGAAGCGCATCCGCATCGTCATCAAGGGCGGCGACGCCATCCTGGCCGCGATCCCCGAAGCCATCGCCGACATGCTGCCGCTGTCTCCCGAGGACGCCGACATGCTGTCCCGGCTGGACGGCTACAAGACCATCGACCAGCTGGTCATCGAGATGCGGGTGCCGGAATTCAAGGCCAACAAGCTGCTGTTCGACCTCTACGAGAAGGGCATGGTGCACATCCTCCAGCCCGGAGGCAAGCTGGGCGACCACTCCAGCCTGCAGCTGCAGCGCGCCCGGCAGCTGGTGGAGAAGCAGAAGCTGGAGGAGGCCCAGAGCGAACTGCGCCACCTGCTGCAGGAACAGCCCAGGCTGCAGGAGGCCAGCCGGATGCTCCAGGTGGTCGAGAACATGCTGCAGGACAATGCCATCGACGAGCACCTGGTGCCGGAGCTGGCGGTGACCATCGAGGACCTGATGCAGGCGCAGCTGGGGCCGAACGAAGCCTTCCTGGCCACCCGGGTCAACGCCGTGTGGAGCATCCACGACATCATCTCCATCTCGCCGTTTCCCCAGGAAGAGTGCCTGGCCATCTTCGCCAAGCTGCTCAAACGTGGGATCCTCAAAGTCCAGAAACAATCGGGAGGCCTTCAGCCGGAGTACGGGCGGTGAGGCGTTCCTTCCCTGGAGGGCTGATGCGCTGCTTAATCACCTTGATCACCGCCGTGCTAATCGGGATGTCCGGGGCAGCCGCCCACGCCGCGCCCAAGCCCAAGGTCCCCGCGGCGCAGCTCCAGCTCCAGGCCCAGGTCAAGAAGCTCACCGCGGAGCGGGATGACTTCAAGGAACGCCTGGCCGCCACCGAAAGCCTCCAGGAAGACCTGGCCGCCAGCCAGAAAAGCCGGGACCTGGCGCGCCAGGAGACCGAGAGCGTGCGCAAGGAGCTCGACCAGATGAAGAGTTCCCTGGCGGAGAACCAGGGCTCGGCCGACACCATCCTGAAGGAGCTGCAGCAGACCAAGGAGGGTCTGGCCGCGGCCCAGGCCGCCAACGAGACCATGCGCGCCGCGCTGGCCGCAGCCAAGGACAAGCAGGCGGCGCCCCTCAGCGAAGGCGCCCTGGTGCCCATCACTCCGGATATCACGCCGGCCCGCCCGCTGAACCTGAGCCGGATCACCCCCAAGGCCAAGAGGATCAGCCGCGGGGTGGTGGTGGTCAATGTCCTGGTGAGCGAGGGCGGCGAGGTGCTGGATTCCCGGCTGCTCCAGGGACTGCCGGGCCAGGGCGAATGGATCGACAAGGCCAATGCCGCCTGCGTGGACCAGGCCAAGCGGATCGTCTTCGATCCCGCCCGGGCCGCCGACGGCAAGACCCGGGTGCGGGTGTGGCAGGGGGTCGGGTTCTTCCTGGATTAGATCACCCGCGCCCAGTAGCCCACGTCGATCCAGCGCCCCAGCTTCCAGCCCACCTCCGGCAGGGTGCCCACCCACCTGAACCCGCAATGCTCGTGCAGGCCGACGCTCGCCTCATTGGGCAGGGAGATGCCGCCCAGGGCGGTATGGAAGCCCCGGATCCGCAGTTCCGGCAGCAACGCCTGGTAGAGGCTGACGCCGACGCCCCGGCGGTGCTGGTCGGCGGCCACATACATGGTGGTTTCGACGGAGAGCTGGTAGGCCGAGCGGGACTTCCACTGGCTGGCATAGGCGTAGCCGAGGATGGCGCCGTCCTCCTCGCGCACGTACCAGGGGTAGGCTTCCTGGATCCGCTGGATGCGGCTGGCCATTGCATCCGAAGAGACCGGGTCGGTCTCGAACGAGACGATCGTCCCGGTCACATAGGGATTGTAGATGGCGGCAAGCGCCGCCGCGTCGGAGGGGGTCGCCGGCCGGATCATGACGGATTATAGCAAGGTTCAGAACTGCCCTTTGAAGGCGTCGAACTCGGCCCGCAGCCCGGCCAGGGCGGCCGAGAGTTCCTCCACCTGTAGCTCCAGCTGTTCGATCCGGTCGGTCCGGGGCGTGGCGGGCGCGGCCACGGCCTCGTGCCATTGCACCGGGCCGCCCAGGAGATGGGCGATCCGGGTCTCCTTGGTGCCGGGGACCCGCGGCAGGCGCACCGCCAACGGGGGCTCGGCCTCCAGCAGGAGCGCCAGGGAGGCCTCCACCTCCTCCAGGTCCGGGAAACCGTACATCCGGCTGCTGCGGTTGCGCAGCTCGCCGGCGGTCTGGGGACCGCGCAGCATCAGTTCGGCCAGGAGGGCCGCCTCCTGCACGGACAGGTTGAGGGCCTCGGTGATGCGCTGGGCGTACTTGACGGTGCGCGACCCGGCGGCATGGACGGTGGCGGCGGCGCGCTGGTCCCTGAGCCCCTCCAGGGCCCGCTCCACCGCGGCAGCGTCCACCTGCAGCACCGGATCGCGGTTGGTGGACTGGTTGCAGCCGTTCACCAGGGCGTTGAGGGTCAGCGGATAATACTCGGGCGTGGAGAGCTCCTTTTCCAGCAGGACTCCCAGGACCCGCAGTTCAAGAGGCTCGAGCGGTGTTTCCAGCATGGCGGTGGCTCCGTAGCTCATATTAACCCGGGCCCGGGGAACGGCTGGCCCAGCCTCCTCGCCAATCCGGGCAAATTTTTGGATTATTTCATTCCTGTCATCTTGCCGAAGCGGACATCCACATTATATTTTGGCGAGTCTCTCGAACCATTCATTGGCGTTATTTCCCCAGTCGAATCAAGTTGTTTCGAGGCTTTATTTGAGGATTCCATCATGTCCATGGAATATTTATGAGCATGCTGCATGCCATGGGTTGGACCAGGCTGAATCCTCTGGTGCTGCCCACCTCCTTCGCCGGCCTTTTGCACCGATTGACCCAGGGATTGCTCCTGGTCAAACATTTGGGCGGTTTCCTCGGGCTGGCCCTGAATGTCTCCTTCGGCGATCTCCGGATTTTCCTTTTCAACCACCCTGAAATACTGTTCAAAGCTTTGGGCAATTACTTGACCTGGGGCCTTTCGGTTGCGGACCGACTGGCTGTCCTAATGCATCACTACCAATTCATTGCCTTGGCCCCTGTGGGCCAGATTCGCGCCCTGGCAGATGAAGGTTCAATGATCTGGTGCCACCAGGTGGGTGACGACTGTTTCTCCATGGTGCTGAGGTATTCCGATGGTTTCTACATGGAGGGGGAACTCGCCCTCAGTTACGTTCTCAATTCTGAAAAAATCTATAACATCGCCTTCTCCGTCGCGCCCGGCGCGGTGACCGGTCTGGAAGTGGATCGGGTCATCCTCATCGGCGCTTCCCAGGGCGTGAGCGGAGGCGCGGCGCAGACCCGGCTGGCGGCCAAGGCCAACGGGGAGATCGCGCCGGCGGATATGCTGCTGATAGCCATCCGGGCTATCGCCGCGGCCTGGGATATCCCCGCGGTGGTGGCCATTTCCTGCCAGGAGCAGGTCGCATTGCAGGTGCGTGCCAAGCCCGAAGATTACCACTGCACCTACGACGATTTGTGGGAGAGCAACGGCGGAGTCCAGAAGGGGAACTTCTATCTTTTCCCAGCCCAGCTCGTGGAAAAGCCAATCACCCTGGTCTCCAGGTCCCACCGCTCCCGTGCCCGGCGGAAGCGTTCCCTGAAGCAGGACATCTTCAATGCCGTTGTTGAAAACGTACGGGAGTTGTGGATGGCGCGGACCATTCCGGTGCCGTTGGCTCCCATGCAACCGGTCCCTGACCCGCGCGAAGGTGCAGGATTTGGCCTCCATCAGGAATTGGACCTCCCACACTCCTAGAAGGTGAACAGCCGTTCCAGCTCGGCGGGATCGGTCGGTTTGGTCAGGTGGCGGTCGAAACCGGCCTCCAGCGCCCGCCGGGAACTGGCGCCGCCTCCGCAGGACATATTCACCCGGTCCCGAGATCCTTGCGTGGCTGGGCCATATCGGTTTACTTTGGCTAAGAATGGCCTAACCTGGAGGGCAGGAGGTGGACCAAGGCCATGGACAAGACCCTCGCCATGACCATGACGAACGACGCCTCGGCCATGGCGCTCCGCACCTTCCTGGCCGTGGCGGAACGCCTGGCGCTGCCGGTGCGAGAACGGCTGGCCCTGCTGGGCATCGCCAAGAGCACCTATACCGTGTGGCTCAAGCGCCTGGAGCAGGGCGATCTGCGCGAGGTGGACGGGGACAAGCTGGACCGGATGGCCTACGTGCTGGGCATCTACGAGCTGGCCGGAGCGGTCTTTCCCGACGGGGTGGCCTGGCTCACCCGAGCCAACCAGGCGCCGGCCTTCCAGGGGCGACGCCCGCTGGATCGCATGCTGGACGGGCGGATGGAAGATCTCATGGAAACCCTTTCCTACCTCAAGACCGCCACCCTGGGGCTGCTTTGAACCACGTGCACTTCCTCAATCATCCCTGGCATCAGTTGAAATTTCTCTCCATCTCGCCCCTGGCCCAGCTGGTGCCTCAGGCGGATGGGCCCGAACTCGCCGGCCTGCTGGCAAGGGTGGGTGTGTTCCGGCCCTGGCCGCCGGGGGCGGGCAATCCTGACCGTCTGCCGCACCTGAGGGCGTACTTGCGCATGCCGGGCCGGGGCCCCCAAAGCCGCTTCTGCGACGGCAGTTTCCGGTCCATATACGGCGGCAACACGTTGGCCACCTGCCGGGCGGAGGTCGCCCACCACCATGGCCAGGCCCTGCGCGACAGCGGGGAGCCTCCGGGCGCGGCGCGGATCTTCGAGGCACTGGTCATGCGGGTTGCCGGCAGATTCGTGGACGTGCGCCAGGGCCACCCGGACCTGCACCGGCCGGATCAGCCCGGTGCGGCCCAGGCCTTCGGCCGAGCGGTCAAAGGGGCGGGGGAGGCCGGGATCGTCTATCGTTCGGTGCGCCGGCCGACCGGCGCGTGCATCGGCATCTTCGACGGCGCCAGGGTCAGGTCCTGCGTCCTGGCCGACCTTGTCGCCCTGCGTTGGGACGGGGAGCGGCTGAACTAGAAGGTGAACAGCCGTTCCAGCTCGGCGGGATCGGTCGGCTTGGTCAGGTGGCGGTCGAAACCGGCCTCCAGCGCCCGCCGCTTGTCCTCGTCCTGGCCATAGCCGGTCATGGCCACCAGGTAGGCGGGCTCGAATTGCGGATCGCTGCGCAGGGTCCTGGCGACGCTGTATCCGTCAGTGTCCGGCAGGCCGATATCGCAGAACACCACCTCGGGCCTGAGGACCTTGGCCCGCTCCAGGCCGGTGCGGGCCGAGTGCGCGGTGGCGACCTCGTGGCCGAAATGCTCCAGCAGCAGCCTCAGGGTCAGCGCCGCGTCCAGATTGTCTTCGATGACCAGGATGCGATGCCGCCGGAGCCGCCCGGCGGGAACCGGCGCCGCCTCCCGGGGCTGGTCCGGATGCGCGACCATGGGCAGGGCCAGGCTGAAGCGCGAGCCTTGGCCCAGGCCGGGGCTGCTCGCGGTGATCCGGCCGCCGTGCAGTTCCGCCAGGCCTTTGGTCAGCGCCAGCCCCAGCCCCAGGCCGCCGGGGTTGCCGGCCAGGCTCCGCTCAGCCTGCTCGAACGGCTGGAACAGCCGCCCGATCAGCTCCGGGTCCATCCCGACGCCGGTGTCGGCCACGCTGACCACTGCCAGGTGCCCGTCCCCGGGCTGGACTTGCAGGGTCACCGCGCCGTCCCGGCCGGTGAACTTGCCGGCGTTGGTGAGCAGGTTCCCCACCATCTGGGCCACCCGGGCCGGGTCCGCCAGGACCCAGACGGGCCGGTCCGGGGCCTCGAAGGTCAGGCGCACCCCGCTGGCCTGGAAGGCGTCGAACTGGTCCTCGACGCTTTCGCGCACCGCCTGGACCAGGTCCATGCGCTGGCGCTGGAGCTGGATCTTGTTGTGGGTGATGCGGGTCACGTCGAGCAGGTCATCCACCAGCCGGAACAACTGGGTCACCTGCCGGCCGATCAGGGCCTGGGACCGGAGCGCCTGATCGCTGCCGGGCGCCGCGTGTTCCAGGATGAACATGCTGTTGCTGACCGCCGCCAAGGGGGTGCGCAGTTCGTGGGACAGCACCGCGATGAATTCGTTCTTGCGCTGGTCGGCCTGCTTCAGGGCGGCCTCGCTGGCGCGCCGTTCGGCGGATTCCCGGACCAGGCGCGCGTTGGTCTGCTCGAGCTCGGCGGTGCGCCGGGCCACCAGGCTTTCGAGGGTCTGCTGGTGATCCCGGAGTTCCCGTTCCGTCTCGATCCGGGCCACCACGTTGCCGAACAAGCCGCCCAGCGCCAGCAGGATCTCCAGATCTTCCCTGGTGAAGGGTTCCGCCACCGCCTGCCCGACGATGGCCACCGCGGCGGTCCGGCGGTCGCGCGGGAGCGGCAGGAAGACCAGCGAACAGGCTGGAGCGGCGAGGGTCTGGGTGCCCAGGAAGCCGGTTTCCAGCACGGCGCGGACCTCCTCCTGGGTGAGCCGAAGGATCTCCTCGGCCGGGATCCCGCGGGTGAAGGCATGCACCAGCCGCGGCTGTCCGTCCCCGTCCGGCCGGACGATCAGCGCCAGATCGCACCGGAAGAAGCTTTCCAGCGCGTGGGCCAGTTCCGCCCAGGGGTCCTGCTGCGGGGTGAGGGTGCCCAGGTACTGGGCGGCGCGCAGGACGGCGGTCAATCGCTCGGAGGCGGGCAGGCTCATCGGTCCTCCAACGGCGCGATGAACAACCCTTGGACGAACAGCGGTTCGAATTCGGCGCAGGTTGCCAGGTTGATGATCCCGGCCCGTTCGCGCAGCGGGTCGAGCGCGCGCGGTCCTCCGGGGGCGGCAAGCAGCGCCTCGCAGCCGGCCAGGGCCAGGTTGTCGAAGGTCTCGACCCGGTCCGCCGGCCCGGGCGGAAGCAGGCCGATCGCCTGGGCGTTGGCGACATCCAGCGCCTTGCCGAACAGGCCGGTGGTGACCACGCGGGTCAGGTCGGCGCAGCCGAGCCCGGCCCGCCCCAGGACGACCTGGATGCCCGCGCCGATCGCCGCCTTGGCGCGCTGGAACAGGTCCACGTCGCGTTTGGCCAGAACGATCCCGCCACCGGCTTCGCCCAGGCATGGCGGGTCCGGGTCCCGGAAGGTGCCGCGCCGGGACAGCTGGCCACTGCCGAGCAGACAAGCGATCCAATCCACCAGACCCGATCCGCAGACGCCTTTCGGCGCCGCGCCGCCGAGGACCTCGAAGGCCAGGTCGGGCCTGACCCGATGGATGGCTCCGGGCTCCGCCGGGATGGCGCAGCGCAGCCCGCTGGCCTCGAAGGCCGGCCCTCCGGCCGCGCTGGTCACCCACAGCCGGGCGCCGTCCCAGAGGGCGATCTCGGTGTTGGTGCCGAAGTCCACCAGCAGGGCAGGGCC
>Ga0316230_1001097_pt1 | contig 30712 bp, 29 predicted proteins | sample TBH18025metaG_FD_206004 | JGI IMG/M metagenome (GOLD analysis project Ga0316230, IMG submission 206004) | Freshwater microbial communities from Trout Bog Lake, Wisconsin, USA - TBH18025 | ecosystem: Environmental > Aquatic > Freshwater > Lake > Hypolimnion/Profundal zone | place: USA: Wisconsin...
ACCGAGGCGGAAGTCGTCATGGAGGGGTTAACGGTGGGCAGATGAATACTCACGATTTCCCGGTGGCCAGACGGATACTCCACCGGAGTCCACGTCGCGGTGTTGCCGCCTCGCTGCCAAGAAGTATCTTGTTCCTTTCCTTGACACCTTGCTTTCATTAGGCGGATAATCATTTCATATCATGGCAACGCCGGTGCTATCAATTCTGGAAGTGGGCGACTACGACAAGGAGATTCGTGGCGTGGCGGAGCTGTTGGGCCAAGGTAAAATCGTGGTTTTGCCTACGGAAACGGTGTATGGCGCGGCGGGGCTGCTGAAATTGCCGGAGGCGAGGCGGCGGCTGCGGGCATTGCGGGCCGAGGCCGCGGCCAAACCGCTGACGGTGCATCTGGCGGACAAGGGCGGGGCGATGCGATTCCTGGGGGAGGTGTCAGAGATGGGGCGGAGAATGATGAGGAAGTTGTGGCCGGGGCCGGTAGCCATGGTTTTCGACGTGGCCAAGGACAGGCGTCAAGAAGTGGCGGCGGGGCTGGGCGTGGAAGAGTCGGAAATATACGATGGTTCGCAGATTACCCTGCGCTGCCCGGATAATGCAGTGGCGGAGGACGTGATCGCGGCGGCGGAGGCTTCCGGTTCGCCGGTAGTGGTGGTGCGGGCGTCAATCGCCTCCAGCCAGGCGACGTTCCGGGCCGAGCAGGCGGCCGGGGAACTTGACGGCAAGGTGGACCTGATCCTAGACGGAGGCCCATCGCGCTATTCCAAGCCGTCCACGATTGTGAAAGTGGCCGCCGCCAGATATGAAATTGTACGCGCCGGAGTGTATGATCAGCGGATGCTGGAGCGGCTGTTGCGGACGACGATCTTGTTCGTGTGCAGCGGCAATACCTGTCGCTCGCCGATGGCCGAGGCGATCGCCCGCCATATCCTGGCCCAGGCCATGAATGTTGCGGATGGCGAACTGGAGAGGAAGTGGATAACCGTGATTTCGGCCGGCACGGCGGCGATGCCGGGATGCCGGGCGACGCCACAGGCGGTTGAGGCGGTGGCTGCCTTGGGAGCAGACCTGTCGCGGCATCGGTCGCAGCCGCTGTCGGTGGAGTTGATCCACCAGGCGGATGTAATTTGGGCGATGAGCCGGAACCATGTCCGTTCCGTGATGGCCATGGTGCCGTCGGCGGCCCAGAAAGTCGAACTGTTGAACGTGGACAAGGACGTCGATGATCCCATCGGAGGCGATAACGCCCTGTATCAGGAACTGGCCGGAGAAATGTGCCGGTTCATGGAAAAGCGGCTCAAAGAGAAAGGTTTGCTCTGAGAAAAGCAAATGTGAACGGAGCGGTCAGGTATGAAAATAGCAATCGGCTGCGATCATCGTGGGTTTGAAGGCAAGCGCCGTCTGCTGCCCCTGCTGCGCAAACTTGGTCACGAGGTGGAAGATCTGGGTTGCGAGAGTGGGGTGAGCGTCGATTATCCTGATTATGCCGTTCCCGTGGCTCGGCTGGTTGCGGCGGGGAAGCGAGATGTGGGCATCCTGCTGGACGGCAGCGGCATCGGCATGTCGGTGGTGGCCAACAAGATAGACGGCGTACGCGCCGCCCTGGCCCACGACGAGGTGACGGCCCGACGGGCGCGGGAACACAATCACTGCAACGTCCTGTGCCTGGGAACAGACCTGCTCAGCGAGGACCAGATACGCAAGATCGTCGAGATATTCCTGAGTACGCCGTTCGCGGATGGAAGGCATGCCCGGCGGGTGCAGAAAATCAAGCATTTGGAACAGCAGAAGAAGTGACGAGCGGCCAGTTAAGCCTATAGGTATCCTTCCGTAAACGAATATTGGGCGTGTGCACCATTGGCCGGTGGATGCGGTCATGCCCTAGGTCGCTAGACACTGACCGCTATCCAATCGCCAGGTCGGCTTCTTTTGTTGACTGTGCCATCCAGAGAAGGATTAGAAAGGGCATGAATCTTCCGGCGAGCATGATGAGGGCGAGGATGCAATTACCGCCGGCAGAAACCGCGAGTTGGCCATGCGACAGGCCAACATTGCTCAGGGCGCTGATGGCCATGAACAGAAGTTGATCGCCGGGGATCTTGCTTTCGCATCCCAGAAGCATCAGGAGGCCAACCAACAACAGAAGCAGGTAGGTTCCCAGCCAGGTGAGGGCGATGCCGAAGCCGCGGCCAGGCTGCTCGGAGTTGACCAGCCGCGAGGTTCCGCGGAAGAGCTCGAATACGGTCGTCGTTTTGAGGCCGCCGCCGGTGCCGGCGGGACTGGCGCCGATCATCATCACCAGCATGAGCAGCCACTGCATGGCCCGGGGAAAGGCGCTGGCGTACTGAAAGGGTAAACCGGCGGTGCGGCTGTTGACGGCGGCCACGGAACTGGAGGCGATGACATCCTGCAACTTGGACCAGTTGTCCTTCAGCCAGTCGCCGCTGGAAATCGTCCACGGCGTCGCGTTCAACTGCATGATCAGAAACAGGACGAAGCATGCCAGGTAGAGGCCGATGGTCATATTCAGTACCGTGGCGCTGTGGGCCGAGATCGGCTTCTTGTGCAATAGGAGGTCATATAGCTGCATCAGCACGGGAAGCCCCACCCCGCCCAGCAAGGCCAGCGGCATCAACATCCCGAGCGTCTGCCAGTCGGTGATTTTGTGCAGGGTTCCCAGAAAGGTTCCGCTGTTGGCGAAAGCCGACAAGCCGGCGCTGGCGCCGCGGATGATGCCATCGAAGGCGGTTTCGCCAGTGGTGTCGTACAGAGCGACGCCGCCGATAAGCATGACGCCGACGAGGCAGATCGTCGCCGCCCGAAGAAGGCTCTTGAACGCGTATGGCAGGGCCAGGATGCGCACGACAGCCAGGCTGGAAATCAGCATGGTGAGGAATGCCCCGGCTATGGTGAGCAGCACGATGGTGCACTGGCCCAGCGCGGTGTACTCGTTCACGTCCGTGGTTTGGTGGAAGCCTGTGAGAGTCGCCGCATTGACCGAAGCGAACACGGCGGAGGGGAAGTTCATCTCATTGCCGATGGCACGCGAGGGCCCGAACTGAAGAACGCAGGCCCCCAGGAGAACCGTGGACAGATAAACCGTGATCAGCGTCCAGGGCAGGCGTGGCTCAGGTGACGCTGTCTCCATGACGCGCCGAGGCGCCGGAGCGGTTATGCGCGGCGGGATGCGCTGCCTGGGGCTCTCGTAACGGCTCACAGCTTCTCCGATTTGCAGAAGCGGCGCCAGGCCGCTTCAAAAAGGCGACAAGATGCCATGTCTACTTTCCGTAGACTTTGGCCGGGTCAAACATCTGCTTGCCGACGATTTTCCAGTCGCCGGCGCCGCTTTGATGTTCGCGGTAGAAACAACTCCGATATCCTTCGTGGCATGCGGCCACGATCTGCTCGACTTTGATCAGGACCACATCCTTGTCGCAGTCGGTGAAAATCGCCTTAACCAGTTGAAAGTGGCCGCTGCTCTCGCCTTTGAGGGCCAGCCGGCCACGGCTGCGACTGTAGGTATGCACTTTGCCTGTTTCCAGGGTCTTGGCCAGCGCCTCACGGTTGGCATAAGCCACCATCAGCACTTCGTTGTTGAGGTAGTCCTGAACAACCACCGGGATCAAGCCGCCGACATCGTACTTGAGATTTTCCAATTGAGCATCCATATAGTACCTATTACTCAGGATTTACGCCGATTTGTCAAATGTTGGACATCTTGACTTGACGGCGCACTCTCGTAGCATCGGGTGCGTAGGCGACAGTTTACCAGAATATTCAGAGGTACTGAAAGAAAGGATTGGATTATGGTTCAAGGCGTAAGCACCGCGAAGAAGACCGTGGCCGATGTGAACGTAAAGTCCAAACGCGTGCTGATGCGCGTGGATTTCAACGTGCCCCTGGACGGGAGCAGGATCACCGATGACCGGCGCATCGTGCAGGCCCTGCCAACTATCAAGTGCGTGGTGGAGCACGGCGGGCGGCTGGTCCTCATGTCGCACCTGGGCCGGCCCAAGGGCGGTCCGGAGGCCAAGTACTCCCTCAAGCCCTGCGTAGCCCGCCTGAGTGAACTGCTGGGCCAGTCCGTCAAATTCGCCGAGGATTGCATCGGCCTGGCTGCCGAGCAGGCCGTCAATAGCCTCCAGGACGGCCAGGTCCTGCTTCTGGAAAACCTCCGCTTCCACAAGGAAGAGGAAAAGAACGATGCCAATTTTGCCAAACAGCTTGCCAAATACGGCGACGTCTACGTTAACGATGCCTTCGGCACCGCCCATCGCGAGCATGCCAGCACCTTCGGATGCCCCCAGGCGCTGGCCGGCAAGCCGCGGGTCATCGGCTTCCTCATTCAGAAGGAGCTCAAATTTCTCGGCGACGCGGTCAGCAATCCGCAGCGTCCGTTCGTGGCCATCCTTGGAGGCGCCAAAGTTTCCGACAAGATCAGCGTGATCGAGAGCCTTCTGGGCAAGTGCGATACGTTGCTCATCGGCGGCGCCATGGCCTACACCTTCTTCCTGGCCCAGGGCAAACAGGTGGGAAAGAGCCTGGTCGAGCCCGACAAGGTCGAGTTGGCCAGGACCTTGATCGCCAAGGCCGGCGGCAAGCTGAAATTGCCTGTGGATACAGTGGTGGCAGAGTCGATCGATGCCGCCGTCGGTAAGGTCGTGGAAGGCAATATCCCCGCCGAACTGGCCGGCTTTGACATCGGTCCCAAGACCAGAGCCGCCTGCCAGGCCGAGATCGCTAGGGCCAGAACCATCGTCTGGAACGGCCCGATGGGCGTGTTTGAGAAGCCGGCCTTCGCCCAGGGTACGCGCACCGTCGCCCAGGCGGTGGCCGATGCCACAGCGGGGAATGGCGCGGTGAGCGTGATCGGCGGCGGCGACAGCGCTGCGGCCATCGAACAGATGGGCCTGGCGGACAAGGTTTCCCACGTTTCCACCGGCGGCGGCGCTTCGCTGGAGTTCCTGGAGAACGGACACTTTTCCACGCTGGATATTCTGGATTGACGCCCTTATGACCTCAAACCCGTTCACCACGCATACCCGGCAGATAGCGGCGTCGATTCTGTCGGCCGATTTCGCCAGGCTCGGCGCTGAGGTCGACGACGTCCTGGCCGGCGGCGCCGATTTTCTGCACTTGGACGTGATGGACGGGCATTTCGTGCCCAACATCAGCTTCGGGCCGACGGTCACGGCGGCGACCAAAAGGGCTACCAGCGCCTACTTGGATGCGCACCTGATGATCAGCCAGCCGCTCCGGTACGCCGAAGCGATGGTCAAGGCCGGGGCGCACAATGTCACCTTCCATGTGGAAGTGGTGGACGACCCGGCGGCGGCGGCGCGGGCCATCCGCCAGTTGGGATGCCATGTCGGCATCACCCTGAACCCAGCCACGCCGGTCGAGCGTCTGTGGCCGGCACTGGATCTAGTCGATGTGGTTCTGGTGATGAGCGTGGTGCCGGGATTCTCCGGCCAGAAGTTCATGCCCGAGGCATTGGCCAAGGTCAAGGAAGTGCGCAAGAGGCTGCGCCCCGATCAGCGGCTCGAGATAGACGGCGGCATTAATGCCCAAACAATAGCCCTGGCCGTCGATGCCGGCGTGGACTGGTTCGTGGTGGCCAGCGCCATTTTCGACCAGCCCGTTCGCCGGGAGGCGATAGCCAGGTTGCGACAGGCGATGGATCGAGGTTCCCATGTCCCAGATGCCCGTGGATAAAAAGGCCGAGGGAATTCCCGAGGGCCTGTGGATGAGATGTCCGGAGTGCGGCGGCATGCTCTTCCGCAAGGTCGTCGAGGAGGCCCTGAACGTCTGTCCGGAATGCCAGTACCATTTCCGCATCGGGGCCCGCCTGCGTATCGAGCAGATACTGGATCCGGGCAGCTTCGAGGAGATGTTCGGCGACATTGAACCGGTCGATCCCTTGAAATTCGTGGATAAGAAGGCCTACAAGGACCGGCTCAAAAGTGAGCAGGCCAAGACCAGCAATGCCGACGCGGTGGTCTGCGGCAAAGGCTTTATCAAGGGCCGGCCCATCATGGTGGCGGTCATGGACCCGGAATTCATGATGGGATCGATGGGCAGCGTCGTCGGCGAGAAGATCACCCGCACCATCGAGATGGCCGCGGAGGATAAACTGCCGCTGCTGATAGTGAGCTGCTCCGGCGGGGCGCGCATGCAGGAATCGACGCTGTCGCTGATGCAGATGGCCAAGACCAGCGCCGCCCTGGCCCGCCTGGATGACGCGGGGGGGTTGTTCATCAGCCTGCTGGCCGACCCGACCACCGGCGGCGTGACCGCCAGTTTTGCGATGCTGGGCGATTTCATCATCGCCGAGCCCAGGGCATTGGTAGGTTTCGCCGGACCGCGCACTATCTGGAACACCATCAAAGTGGAACTGCCCGAAGGTTTTCAGCGCAGCGAGTTTCTCGAGGAGCACGGGTTCCTGGATTTCGTGGTACACCGCAAGAATCTCCGCAGCGAAATCGCCAGGCTGGTGGACTTCTGTGGGAAATGAGGTTCGCAGGACTGATGTCAACGCCGCTTAAGAAACGGACGTGGGTTAGCGCCAGTCCTGCGAACCTGATTGGGGAAGGAGGCCGGAGTTGTGCTTACGCCCGTGTCCGCAGCAAATGGAGCCTTTTCCAGGGTGAGCCGAGCGGTGGTGCCGCCAATCCTGACGGTTGCGATCATAGCCACCGTGATGGTGGCCTTGTGCGACAGATATCGGCCGCTGCAGACGGCGAAAACCGTGGGTCTGGCCGATTGCAAAGGGTCACAGCCGGCGCCGTTGACGCCTGGAGGAAGCCCATCGTCTGCGTCAGGCGCAACGCGCCAGGAGGCGGCAGCGTATGTCGACTGTCGCGAGCGCGAGGCCGAGACCACCCTGGCGGTCGAGGTGACAATTCCTGGAGTTATCGTCGATCGCGCGGTTTTTGGGCTCAGGCGGGCACAGGATTCCGATGACATCTTCCCTTCTCTCAACATGATGGGCGCGTGCTGCCGGGATGGGGAGAAAGGCTGGTGCGACGGAGGACCGAATGTTTTGCAGGCATCGGCCCGCGAAGTTCGGCTGCTTGTTGGCTATGGATGGGGCGGAGATGCCGGTAAGGGTGAGGTCAGGGAGGAACTGGCCGTTCCCATGGGCGGAACGCTCGATGTGATCCTGGCCCATGGGACGCATGTCGTAGCCTGCTTTCGCAAGCCGTGGCCGGCACCGTCGCTTGCCACGGCGTCGTTCTTTATCAAGGAGTTGGCCGGGCCGGATACGTCGCGGGCGATCTGGGAACTGATTGAGGTGGGTGAGCCGGTTGTGCCGCTGCTCCAGGAGGCGATTAAAGACTCCAACGCCTTGGTACGGGCATCAGCAGTGTGGGCCCTGGGGCACGTGTGCGCTCAAAGCGGATCTGTTTCCGGGATTGCGGGCGTCCTGGCCACCTTTGATGATCCCGATATGCACGTAAGAGAGAACGCGGTTTGTGTGTGCAGGTGGATCAATAACGACCAGGCCACCGCTGGGCTGACCGCCGCGCTCCGGAGCCCGCATCAGGACGTGGTTTTGGCGGCTCATGGTGTGCTGTGCGCCCGCGCCGAGGCGGCCATCCGTCCCCATGACGGCAGGTGACTGTGGAAGGTGGACTGTCCTACTTCTCAAACTGGGCGTCAAAAGCGACCGAACTTGGCTTGAAGTCGATCTTGCGCACGAAGGCCGCCGCCTCGGCGGCCCCGTGCTCGCGGTCCATGCGGCTGTCTTCCCATTCCACCGACAGTGGGCCCTGGTAGCCCACGTCGTTGAGGGCCACAATGATGTCCTCGAACTTGATGTCGCCATGCCCGGGGCTGCGGAAATCCCAGTAGCGGCGGGGGTCGGCGAAGGTGGTATGGCCACCGAAGACGCCCACAGTGCCGTCGCCGTGGCCCCACCAGGCATCCTTCACATGCACATGGAAGATGCGTTTGCCGAAGGCGCGGATGAACTTTACGTAGTCGACGTGCTGATAGCCCAGGTGCGATGGATCGTAGTTAAAGCCGAAGCGTTTGTGGCCGCTGACGGCCTCGAGGGCGCGCTGGGCGCTGACAATGTCAAAGGCTATCTCGGTGGGGTGTACTTCCAATCCGAAGTTCACGTCCACCTTGTCGAACTCGTCCAAAATCGGCCCAAAGCGTTTGGCGAAATCATCGAAGCCTTTTTGCCAATATTTCTGATCGGTGGGAGGGAAAGCGTAGATGCTGTGCCAGACGCTGGAGCCGGTGAAGCCGTTGACTACGGCGGGGAAAGGGCTGGGGCAGGGGGAGGCGTCGATGAAGGCCCGGCAAGCGCGGGCGGTATCGATCATCTTGAGGGCGGCGCGTTTGCGGACGTGCTCCGGCTGGCCGTCGCCCCAGACATCGGCCGGGAGGATGGCCTTGTGGCGCTGGTCGATGTTGTCGCAAATGGCCTGGCCAACCAGGTGGTTGGAGATGGCGAAAGCCTTGAGGCCGTGCTTGGCAAGGACCTTCCAGCGGTTCTTGCAGTAATCTGGTTCCTTGAGGGCCTTGTCCACGTCGAAATGGTCGCCCCAGCAGGGCAATTCGACGCCGTCATAGCCGAATTTGGCGGCCTTTTCGCAGACGGTCTCGAAGGAAAGATCGGCCCACTGGCCGGTGAAGAGTGTGACGGGTCGAGCCATGAGGAGTCCTTCTGTAGGAATCAATGCGGAAATGTGAACGGAAGCGGGAGAAAATGTCAATTAGAAAGGAGGCGGGAATGATATGGGAAGGAAGCGGGACTGCGGCAAAGCGGCCGGGATGATGAATGCCGAAGAAGATTGTTCCACGGCGGATGAAGTTCGCAGCACACCTTGTCAGACCAAATGTCCGGCCGCTTATCCACTGCCGCTACCACTGGTTGCTTCTAAGCCAGATCGGCAATGGCGAAGGGATATACATAGAACGGCATGGTGGTGTGATCGGTTTGATCGCCGGCCAGGGAGCCGTTGTCGGCTCGGTTGTAAGAGTGTTTGGATACCGTGCCGGCCCAGGAGCCGGCGTCGACTTCGATCTGGGTGCTGGACTGGGCGCTGCTGGATAGAGGCAGACCGCCCAGGGGCAGCGTGACGTCATAATTGACCGATCCGGCGGGGGTGGTGGTATGTTTCACGGTCAGTTGTATGGTCGAGTTGAAATTGAAGGCCTGCCAGTAGTTGAAGAACTCCTGGACATTGTTTTCGGGACCGCTGGTGGATACGCCGGGGGTGTAGTTCACCGGGTCGATGGTGATCAAGCGTCGTACGGGAATTGTAGCTTTCAGCGTGTAGCCGTCGATGCCGCGCCGGGTCTTGACCAGGTCGCGCGAAAAATTCGCCGCCGTGATGCCGCCGTAGCTGTAGCCAACCAAGTTGACGCTTATGTTGGCGATTTCGCTGGCTTGGATGATATGGTCGTGATTGGTATCGATGGCGGACAAAAAATTGGTCAGGGCGCTGTCAATTTCATTGTATTGGTATTTGCCGACCGTAAGCCCATAGGTGCTGCCGGCGTCGTTGGCCAATTGCGCCAGGGACTGGTTGCCGAAGCCGGTCCCGCCCAAGCCGTAGAATGCGTAGATAAAGCCATGGGTTGCCGTGGCTGGGGCTTGCCGTCGTACGTGGAGGGCATCGCCGGCAACGGATAACGCCGCCGTGCGTATCTCCGACATGGCCCCAGTGCCGGAAAGCAACTGGCGGGACTCCAAAACTTCAACGAATTGCATAGATGCCTCCGCGTTCGACTGACGCATTCTTATCTTAGGCCTGTATTACGCCACTTGGTGATTATTAGATCGGCATTTTTTGCTCCGTCATTTTGGCATTTCCGCTCCATTGCGAACGATTGCCCGAAGTGTTATCATGCATGATTCGCCCCAAAGCGGACGTTCCGTTTTGGGTGAAGGTTATACGGAACGCCGGCGCAGCGTGGATACCGGCGGCTTCTTTTTAAACGGGCCACGCACAATCACAGGTCCGGCAGGCCAAAGGTTTTACGACCGCGCAGCCTGCCCCAACTCTCATGGTCGATCAGAATCTGATTAACTCCCTCGGCAATATCGATGAGGATGTTAATTTTGCCGTCTCCACCGCCTTGGGCGAAGCAGCCGAGGATCTTTCCAAACTTGTAAGCGGTGATGAAGTGCAGGACTTCACGCCCGGCGCCATACTCAAGGGCCGCATCAGTGGCCGGGCCGGCGACGACTTCATCGTCGAACTGGGCCTCAAGAGCGAAGGGGTGCTGGAAAACGGCGAGTTTGACGAACCAGCCAACGTCAAAGTCGGCGATGAAGTGAAAGTCCTTTTGGAGGACGTGGAAGGCGATACCGGCCTGGTGAAGATCTCCAAGCGCAAGGCCGACCGGATCATCAACTGGGAAACGATCATGACCTCCAAGAAGGAGGGTGATCCGGTGTCGGGCAAGGTTACCAAGAAGATCAAGGGCGGCCTGCTGGTGGACATCGGCGTGCCGGTGTTCCTGCCGGCCAGCCAGGTGGACATCCGCCGTCCGGGCGAGATTTCCGACTGGATCGGGAGGTCGGTCGATGCGGTCATTCTCAAGATCGACGAGGAAAGGCGGAATATCGTCATCAGCCGCCGCAAGATGATCGAACAGCAGCGCGAGGAACAGAAGAAGCGCACGCTGGACGGTCTGGTGAAGGGCGAAATTCGCAAGGGCTTTGTGAAGAACATCGCCGATTTCGGCGCTTTCGTGGACTTGGGCGGGATCGACGGGCTCCTGCACATCACTGATATGTCGTGGGGCCGGATCAACCATCCCAGCGAACTTCTGAAGATCGACCAGGAGATCGAGGTCAAAGTCCTGGAAGTCGACAAGGAACGCGAGAAGATTGCCCTGGGTCTGAAGCAGAAGGACGCCAGTCCCTGGGAAAACATCGAGGTCCGCTATGTGGTCGGCGGGGTCTACGATGCCAGCGTGGTCAACATCATGTCCTACGGCGCGTTCTGCAAACTTGAGGAAGGCGTCGAGGGTCTGGTGCATATCAGCGAGATGTCCTGGACCAAGCGCATCAATCATCCCAGCGAGGTGGTGGCCCAGGGCCAGGCCGTCAAGGTCAGGGTGCTGGAGATCAACAAGGACAAGCAGGAAATTTCCCTGGGCATGAAACAGGTGGAGGAGAATCCGTGGGAGCGCGTGGCGGAGAAGTATCCGCCAGGCTCGGTGGTGGAAGGCAAGGTTCGCAACATCGCCAACTACGGCGCGTTCGTGGAGATCGAAGAAGGCATCGATGGCCTGCTGCACGTTTCGGATCTGTCCTGGACCAAGAAGCTGGCCCATCCTTCCGAGATGATCAAGAAGGGCGATTCGGTGAGGGCCGTGGTTTTGAGCGTCGACCAGGAGAAACAGCGCATCGCCCTGGGCCTCAAGCAGATGCAGGAGGATCCGTGGAAGACCGTGATTCCCGCCAACTACCGGCCGGGCATGGTCATCAAGGGCCACGTCACCAAGCTGGCCAACTTCGGCGTGTTCGTCGAACTGGAGCCTGGCCTGGAAGGCCTGCTGCACATCAGCGAGATCAGCGACCAGAAAGTAGAGAAGCCGGAAGACCAGCTCAAGGTCGGACAGGAGATCGACGTCAAGATCCTGCGCGTGGACAGCGACGAGCGCAAGATCGGTCTGTCGCTCAAGCGCGCCCAATGGGCTCAGGAAGAAGAGAAGCGCGAGGAAGTACGAGCCCAGCGTGCCGAAAAGCGCGGTCTGCGCGGCGGTATAGAAGGCGGCGAGACCATCGCTGGCCTGGGCGATCTCAAGCTCAAAGGCGAGTAAGACGCCTGGCGACCGTGCCGCGTCAAAGCGTGGCGACGGCGTATTGTTTTTAACATGGCAAGAAGAGGCTCGGCTGACCGCCGGGCCTCTTTGTTTGTGTCTTTTCTGTTCTCATGCGTGTCCCTTGAACTCAATAGCTTGACGCAGGCAAAGCTATCAGGCAAGAGTGGCCTGCCCCGGAGCCATATCAGCCGCATCGAGGCGGGAAAACTCGGCCTATCGCGTCACTCCGGAGAAGATCGCCAAGGCACTGAAACGGCCGGCGGTCGATGGCGCCATCAGTGCCATCGCGGACCGAAAGGGCCTCGATCCAACTGGTTATTTCAGGGCGACCCGGCGTCTGCCTCTGCCTGGTAGGTCAGCTTAATTCGCACGATCCGCTGGTTGAGCCGGTCGCCGACATAGGCGGCCTCGTCGCCGACGGCGATCGCCTGCACCCAGCAGAATGGAATCTCCGGGGCCGGCACGAGACTGCCAGGGCCGGATGAGTCCTGGTTGCCATAGCCGCCGAACGTGCATATCTCGTTGCCGTTGGTGTCCAGCACCCCGACGCGAAATCGGGCGGCGTCGGGGTAGAAACTGCGTCCGAATCCGTCGACGTCGAAGCGCGGCGACTCGCACTGACAGATGTCCGGCGCGAAAGAGCCTGTGCCGGTGCGCCAGGAGGGCACGCAACTGGCGCCGCCGGCGATCCACCTGGCCCCCTTGACCGACGTCGTCATCGCGTAGTTGAATCCGCACTCCACCCCGCCGTTGCCCTTGAGAATCTCGCCGCCATCGGGGCCAAACTTGGCGATGCTGCCGTACATGAACGGGTAGTAGTTCACGCCCATCACGGCGTCAGGGTCCTTGGGCCCGTCGGGAAGCTTGCCCTTGAGGCCGGGAGGCAACGTATCCTTGCCTGGCCGCAGCCCCAGTGCCAGGTAGATGTTGCCCTGGTAGTCCGTGCGTACGGAGTTGAGACTGCGGATGTCGGCGTCAATCAGTTTTTCGTTGGTGGCCACACCATCGGGCCCGTAGGCCGCCAATGCGCTGAACTGCTGGGCCCCCGGCTTCTGCCAGATAAGATAGACATTGCCTTTGGCATCGGCGGTCACGCCCCGGGCGTGCAGCCGCAGGCTTCCGTCGTTGGCAATCATCTGGAGGTTGCCGCCGACGGCGGCTGGCTGGTTGTCCGGGCTAAACCGCGAAACCCCCTTGCCGTGGTGGACGTAGATGAAACCGTCCAGTCCCACCGCTGAGGTCGAACCGCCAGCCCAGATATTCGACGGCAAAATCGGACGGATATTGTCGTTCTTGCCGGTTCGACCGTTGTAACGCGCCGAAGGACCGACATAAAGCAATTCGCGTTCGCGGTCCAGGCTGAGTTCAAGCACCGGGCCGATGCTGCCTGGGCTGTTGTCGGGCCGCGTTGTGATGTCCTCCTTACCTCCGAAAGCGTCGCCCTTGTCTTCGATTCGCAGCAGCCCGAAATGGGCGTAGCTGCCGGCATGCGACCCGATCCAGAGCACGGTCTGGTCCGCGCTGTCGTCCATGGCCATCGAGACGCGGTAGCCATCGTGGTGGAACGACGGGATGGCGATCTGCGCGACGGACTGCGGATCCTTCCACGACTTGAACTTGAGCAATTCGTTGATGTTGGACCCGCCGAGGACGTAGACGGCACCGGTCCTGCGGTTCACAGAGACGCGCTCCGGGCGGGACGTGGCCAGCGAGCCGAGCAGCGAGCCGTCCGGCTTGAACACCGCGATCCGGTTGTTGCCTTTGTCGGCCACGAACAGGTTGCCGTCCTTGTCGGTGCAGATGCCCTTAGGATCGTTCAGGGCCAGGTCGCCCGCAGCCTCTTTGCCACCGAGGAACAGCGTGGCCTCCTTGTCGTCCCAGGTGAACTTGTAGAGCGTGTTGTTCGGCAAGCCATAATGGTCTTTGGCTGTCCGGACATCGGACGCGTAGAGCGTCTTCTCGTCCGGTGACATGGCCAGTGTGGCCGAGACGCCCACGCCGATCCTGGTCTTGACCGGTCCGTCCACAGGCACGCTGCCGTCGGCGTTCAATACCACCACGTGCAGCGGCCCAGGATTGGCGTACCGGGTGTATTCCATGCACCCCACGAACGCCACCCGGCCGTCGGAGGTGGCCAGGGCCTCGTGATTCTGGTTGTCGCCGGCACCGGGGATGAGCGAGCGGGTTTCCGCCTGATAGATGAAGGGGATGTGCGCGCCGCCTTCCAACTCAATCCGCTTGACGCCCTTGAGCTTGTCATCTGGAAGATTGGCCGGGTAGGGCATGATCGTCCGCAGGTATTTTCCGTCGCGACTGAACACGCATGCAGCCATCGAGTTATCGCTGGGATGAATGGTCCCGAAACAGTAGAAAACGAACACCTGGCCCTTGGGATCCACCGCAATGGCCCGGACGGATGAGATGCAGACCGGGTTGAACCCGATCATTTTGTCTAGGCTCGGCTTCAAACCGAGGCCGACGCGCACCCTGAAAGGTCCGCCGGCCGCGGGCTTGCCAAGATCATTATTGCCGTCCCATTCGACGGATTGCTCCAGCGCGCGGGCCTTCAGTGGCGCCGGCGGGTTGTTGCCCAGCATGCCGGCGACCAGGTGCCGAATGATCCTGCCCTCGGCGTTCTCGATGCAGACAGCCACATCCGTTTCGCGATCGACAGCGAAGTCCACGCGGAACGTCCCGCCGGCCTTGGACGTGACGGGTTTTTTCACAAAGCATGGAGGTGCAATTTCGCCGGCCGCAACGCAGGACGTCACTGCAAGCACGATTACCGCTGCCGTCAAGTGCCGCATCGTTTCACTCCTTACGCGCTTCCGTTGATTCTGCGGGACTTAAGCATACTCACACGCAACAGTTCAGCCTGGATTTTCCAGTTGGACTCCAGTCTGAATTTTGCCGGTGGCCACCCATCGCTATGGCACATCCTCGCGTCCGGCTTGCGTCGGGTCAAGAGTTTTCCATGGAGAAATCCACGGGGATTGACCACCACAAAGACGCATGTAGGAAGAGAAGAGACAGCCACAGATGAACACCGATGGGCACAGAAGCCGATGTTCAGTTCCGCAAGACCTTCGCCGGAGGCGAAGATTTGGAGGGATGTCCTGGCGGCAGCGACGTTCAGAAAGGTCGACGATGCAGTTAGCCAGATGGTTAGGTTTTGGCAGGGTCTGGCCATCAAAGTCCAACTGCTACCGGGTCACATGCAAATCAATCGCACTCGTCTCGGTTGCCGAACCACATGTGCCGGGCCCTCGTTACTTGATACACAGCATCACGACCAGCGTGTTGAGTCCCATCATTAACAATGCCAGCGCGTTGATGACCAGCCCCACATCCGGTCGAAGGCATGGTCGCTGTAGATGGTCTGATCATGTGATTATTCATCGACCAACTCCTGCGTCAACATCCTCGGAATGCTGGCCGCATCGACGCTTGGACACATGGCACCGGGACCGACGAAGAATCTTGGCTGCGACTACGACGAGAAAGATGCCGAGGGCAAGGAACGGCAGGCACCAGAACAACATGGCACCCGGGTTGGTCATCAATACCGACCCGTCCGGTTCGTGCCAGACGTTTGAGGCACCGAGAGCACGCTCGGGTCCGATTAGGGCGATAAGCCGGAAGCCCCAAGCTTGGTATGTTACGGTAACGAACACGCCGATAAGAATAACTAGGATGCTGATTATTTTGCGAAACACCATCTTCCGTCCTCGATTCGTAGCAAAGCATCTGTGGTGATGGCTTGTGCATGACACTGATCTCATCTAATAAGCAGTGCGTCGTGCCGCATTCTACTGTCAACCAACTGCCGTTGCATCCTCTTGCCCGTTTATGCCTTTGCTGTGGCAGAATACCCGACGTGCCTGACCCGCAGGTTCACCAACTTGATTATGCGCCCCGTCCACCGTGGCACCGCCGTAGGACCGTGAGGCGATGGATGATCTGGTCGGTGTTGTTCATCGCGATCGTCTACAGCGGCTTTCGTTGGGGGCCAACGGCTTGGCATCGGGTACGGGTTTATTGGACACAGCGGCAGTGCATGAATTACGAGGCACCGCCGAAACAGGTGATTTATGAGGTCGAGGCCTTTGACTGGTCCGCCCCCAACCCGTGTCCGCTCAAGACAAGTATGGCGTTGCCCATGAACTGCGGGTTGTGCTTGGGGCGACGTTGCAGCAACCCGTCTGCTTGCCAAAGAACGTCGAGCTTCATTATGACGGTGAATTCAATCCACTGGCTCCGGCTGCGGTATTCATACACAGCCGCCAAAGCGGCAACGGCAAGGAACGGCTTCTGGTAGTGCAGTTCGGCGATCAGAACCTGCACGGGAAATTGCACCCCGGCGTCCTGTGCTGCCGGGTGATTGAGTCGCCGACGTTGCTCCACGATCCAGTGGTCCTCTGGGGAAAGAGCACTATCGTCGTCAGCAGCTTTGACTGGGGAACCGCACAGCGGGTATACGCTGGGCATGCTGATGAATCAGATGCTTCTCATTTCACCATTCACATAGTCGTGGACAGATGCTGGTTGAGGATCATCGATGGCTGGCTTCAAGACGATGATACGGTCAACGCCGCACAAAAGGCGACTTAGTCTTCATCACGTTTGGCGTTCCAATCCTCTTGGTATTGTCGATGTACATCTTGGTTCCATTGATCTACATCGTGAAGGGAAGGTTCGCTTGCTTCGGGGAAGGGATTCGATAACACTTTGAGGGGAGGTTTGCTGTATGAAAAGGATGGTTGTGTGGATAGTGGTGTTGCTGGCGCTGGGTCCATGGGCAAGGGCTTGGGGATGGAATAATGCGGGTCATATGGCCATCGCATCCATCGTTTACGACGAGCTGAGTGGAGTGGACCGGACGGCGCTGCTGGGGCTGCTGAAGGAACATCCACGGTTCAAGCAAGACCTGTTGGCACAGGCGCCGGCGGGACGGGATCAGGGGGCAGTGGAGCGCTGGGTGTTCATGCGCGCGGCCTGCTGGCCGGACTTGGCCCGCACTTTCCACGGTGAGGATCAGCAGAAATACAGCCGTCCGCAATGGCACTTCATCGATTGGCCGGTTTTCGTCGATGCCCAGGCCGAGGCCGCCATCCACCCGCCGGAATTGGAGTTGGACTATCGCAAGGCGAACGATGAGCAGACCATGAACGCCGTACAGGCCTTGAACAAGGCCCTCGATGAGCTTAACGATAAACAGGCGCCGGCCAGCCACAGAGCAGTGGCGTTGTGCTGGGTGCTGCACCTGACGGCGGACATCCATCAGCCACTGCACTGCGCGACACTCTATGCGGCGGCGCGCTTCCGGGAATTGCCTGTGGGGGACAAGGGAGGAAATATGATCCCCGTACATGAAGCCGGTGCGGATGGGGCGCGGAATCTGCATTGGCTGTGGGATGCCATGCTGGGGAAGGACGACAGTTATGAGGCGGCGGTAAGATTGGCCGGAGAGATCAAACAGGAATACCCCAGGGATAAGTTTGTCGAGGCGATCAAGCAGACGGAGGCGGCGGCCTGGGCGGAGGAGGGGAATAAGATTGCCGGCGAAAAAGTGTACATCGCCCAGATTCGCCAGGTGGTCAGGGCCGGCGAAGCCCATCCCCATGCCCCGCTGGAAGCAGTGGAAATTACCGATGATTACCTCAAATCAGCGCGGTCGGTGGCCAGGGAACGGGCGGCCCTGGCGGCGTATCGAGCGGCAGTAAAACTTGGAAGCTAATGAAGGGCCATGGGGTCTTGGCACAGAAGCTGTTACTCTTTTTCCGATGCTTCTTCGAGCATGCGGCGGAGGTAGCCGTTTTCACGGCGAGTGGCTTCGAGATCGAAAACCAGGTACTTGATGCTCAGACGAAGGTAGTCGAGGCTCTCCTGAAGCCCGTTTACGCTCTGGCGGATGCGATCGTGGCGGGCGCGGGTTTCATCGGCAAGCTGCTGCAACTTCTGCCGTTCCGCGTTGGGAAGAGTACTGATTTCGCCCATCAGTTCACCGAGCTTGGACTGGAACTCCTGCTCATTCATGGGATGCTCCGCAACTGCACTGGTCATCCTGAGTTAGAATATGCTCCACGTCCATGCGTCGCAATTTACACAACAACCTACGCGACGAGTATCGAGGCATAGCCGACGGAATTATTCGGGGCCTGGGGCGCCACTTGGGCCAGGGTCTCATAGCTGGTGGCGTGGGTCAGCACGCGCGCCGCCGTGGCCCCGTGGTGACGGCAGGCGGCCAGCAACGCGGTGATGGCCCCGGCGCCACAGGCATTAAGGTGGCCCCGCACTTCGGGGATGATCTGATCGACCTCGAGGCGGGTGATCAGGTCGAGAAGACGGCAGTCATTGTCCTTCGCCCAGGACATGGCCCGGATGCCAACGCCGGCCGGGGTGAAGTGGTAGTTGGGACCGTAATGCGTGAAGTCGGTGCTGGCCAGGTAGACCGCTTCAAGACCGGCGGCCGCGATTTGGCGAGCGGTTTCAGTTCCGATGGCCGCGGCGGCTTCGATGGCCGGCACCTCCACGGGGAGGATAGCGATGCCCGGGAAGGCCAGTTGCAGCAGTGGCATTTCGACCTCTATGGCATGTTCGCGGGCATGAAACTGCTCGGCGGATACGAAAAGGGACGATTGCCGCAGCAGGTTGGTGATTCGGCAGTCCAGGGTCGAGTTGCCTGAGGGAAGGGACCAGGCATCGTGGGAATCCAGGGCGGCGCAATCGAGAGGCAGGGGCGTGTGAACAGCGCCAAAAACGACGATGAGATCGAGCTTGGGGCGGTCGGGTGCTCTGGCGGCCAGAGAGGCAATGGTCTGGCCGGCGATGGCGCCGCTGCATATCCAACCGGCATGAGGGGCGATGCCGCCGATCCAGGCGCCGGAGGGAGGCAAAGGCGGAATGGGACTTTTCAGGCACGCGGCGGCCTGGGCCCGGCATGCCCCGGCGTCGCCGGGATAAAAAACACCGGCGACGGCGGGATTGCGCGGTAAATGGACTTGGGGTCCGACCATATCTTCCACTATAATACTGATAATGAGGAAGTAGCAAGTTAATTCAGCGCCAGCGACAGGCATAAATTAGCTGAAAGTCCGGTAATCCAGAGAAGATGGATGGTTTGGCGCAAGCGAATGGAGTGAATATGGCACAACGGGAAAGTGACGAAGCGGCGGATGCCTTGCACGCCATGATGAACGGGGAAGCTCCCGCCAGCGACGAAGAAGGGGCGCCGGCGGAGACTGGGGAGACGGCGCAGGAATTGTCGGTGGAGGCGCCGATTGCGGCCAAGCCGTCGGCGGCGCCGGTTGCCCCCGAGGCAAGCGAGCGTCGAGTAGCGTCCGCTCCAGCCCCAGCGGCGGCCCCGGTTCCTGGCGCAGCCAAAGTTCGTCCCACAATTCCGGTAGCTGCGGCAGTGGCGCCGAGAGTGGTTGCTCAAGCGGCGCGGCCGGCGCGTCCAACAGCACCTCCGGGCACTGTTGCGCCTGCGCCAGCAGTGGCGCCGGCGGTGTCATCCCGTCCGGCAGCGCCGGCGGCAACACGGCCGCCAATGCCTCCGGGAGTGCGGCCGGTGGTCAGGCCGGCAAGGCCGGCTGCCATCCCCGGCCCCACCACGGATGCTGCGGTCCCAGCGCCGCCGCCGCGCGCGGCCATTCCGGCGCTACCGCATCGTCCGGCCACGCCGCCGGCACTCGCCCAGACTGAAGAGTCTGAAATGGCGCAGTCAGGGGCGGTTGAAGATGCAACCATGGAGACGCCCCTCGAGGAAGCTGCGCCGCTGGTGAAGAGCGTGCGGGTCGTGCGCAAACAGCACATGCGGCGCCACTATGTGTTTTCCACCAGTGGCTATAAGCAGACAATAATTCCCCCGCTTCTGACCTGCTCTTTGCTGTTGGTTCTGCTGGCAATCACGCATTTCATCTGGCCGGAGTCGCTCCTGGACCTTGGCCAGCCCCTGGCTATTATCATGGGTGCCTTCGGTCTGGTTCTGATCGGAGTGGCGGCGGTCACTATGATGTCCGTCAAGCATCAAATGGCCTCGGAAAAAGAGCAGCGAATGATGCAGGAGCAGGGAGAACAACTGATTTGACAGGCGTAGGCCGCGCTTCTACCATCGCCAGCCGAGAGAATTAGCAACGCAGATGAGAGCAGCAGCCTTATTTTGGAGTAAACAATGGCATCGGAACACGTTGTTGAGATCACGGATCAGAACTTCCAGGACGAAGTGCTTCAATCAGCCCAGCCGGTGCTGGTGGATTTCTGGGCGGAGTGGTGCGGTCCCTGCAAAATGCTCGCGCCCACGATCGAGAAGCTGGCTGTGGAGTACGCGGGCAAGGTGAAGGTCGGAAAGGTTGACACCGACTCCAACCGCGACGTGGCGATCAAGTACGGCATCAGCGCCATTCCTACGGTGATTCTGTTCCAGGGCGGCCAGCCGGTGCAGAAGTTCGTGGGCATGCGTCCCGAGAAGGACTTCAAGCAAGCGCTGGACGCGGTAGCGGCCAAATGAAACACGGCGGATTGTTCCGCGTGGAGCCGCGAGGTTTTCATTTCTTTTTGGCCGGCGACGGTTCAAAGAGGGGGTTGGTGATGGCTATTTTGGGCGCCGGCCCCTGGGAAGGCTTGTCCGGAGGCGTGGTGGGGGTTGGGGGTTGCTCGGCAGGGCCGTCAGCAACGATATCGACCGGGGCGACGTCAGGACGGTACAGGCGGCCGGCGAAGGCCTTCATGTACTCGGTCCAGTTGCCTTCTGCGCCAGGGGCGATGGATTGGCCGCGTGTGGCCCCCAGGGACATCATCATCTTGGCATCGAGGTTCTCGATGGTATGCACGGCGATGGCCTCGGGCGTGCTCGGCACTCGGGCGGCGCCGTGTTCGGGCAGGCCGTGATGAGAGAGGATGATGTGTTCAAGCACGTCGATGAGGGCGCGGGGAAGCTTTTCGCCCAGGGCGGCCTCGGCGGCGCGGGCTTTGTCCTCGACCCAGAAAGCGGCTTTGACCACGTGGCCTACGAGCTGGCCGGCATCGGTATAGCCGAACGAGCAGTCGTAGCTCAGTTCCCAGGTTTTGGCGATGTCGTGGAGGAAGATTCCGGAGATCACCAGGTCGCGGCTGAGGCCGGGATAGAAGGGGCAGATGGCCTGGGCGACTTCCATGGAGTTGAGCGTATGTTCCAGAAGTCCGCCGAGGAAGGCATGATGGAAAGTCATGGCGGCCGGGGCTTTGCGAAAACGGGTCATGAGCTCTTCATCGGCCAGGAATGCCGCCATCAGGGCGGAGAGGTGGCGATTGCGAATACCGGAAAGCAACTGGCTGACCTTGGCGAACATCTGGCCAATGTCCTTGTCGGTCTGGGGAACGAGGTCGGCGATATCGAATGCCCCCTCCTGGGCCGGCCATAGTTGTTCGATGATGAGCTGAAGATTGTTCTGGTAGCTTTCGATGCGGCCGCGGAGGCGGACGAAGCCGCTTTCGGGCAAGGCGTTGAAGATATCACGGGTGGCGTTCCACATGCGCGCCGTGAGCTGGGCGGTGCGATCGGAAACCAGGGCCTTGATGAAGAGCTTGTTGTTGCTGGTGGCGGCAAGCTGCTTGTTGGTGATGACGTACACATCCTCGATGTTGTCGCCCGAGGCACTGTCGCGAAAGAAGAGTCTGCGCATGGAAGCGTTGTACGATGGCGCGGGGAAAGTGGCAAGCGAGGCGTTGTGGTGGCTTGGGCCGTTGGCCTCGATTACAAGGCCGCGAAATTGGCGAGTATTTGTAGTCCGACCTTTTGGCTCTTTTCGGGGTGGAACTGGGTGGCCATGAGGTTGTCACGGCGGATACTGGAGACGAAGTCGCCGCCGTAGTCGGTGGTGGTGGCTATAATGGCGGAATCGTCGGGGACGACGTGGTAGCTATGGACGAAGTAGACGCAGGGCTGGGAGGGCAGGCCGGCCAGGAAGGGGGCAGGGTGGCGCAGGTCAAGCTGGTTCCAGCCCATGTGGGGCACCTTCAGATGCCGGGTGCGGTCGACGTCGAAACGGACGCACTTGCCGGCTATGACGCCGAGGCCCTGGTGCCGGCCGTCTTCGTAGCCGATGTCCACCAATAGTTGCAGGCCCAGGCAGATGCCCAGGAACGGCTTGCCACGCTGGATGTGGCGCAGGATGGGTTCGATAAGCCCGCGGGCGCGGAGCGTAGTCATGGCATCGGCGAAAGCGCCAACGCCGGGCATGACGATTTTGTCGGCCCCGTCGATTTCCTCGGGCCGGCGCACAATGGCGGCTTCGGCCCCGACATGTTCGAATCCTTTCTGCACCGAACGCAGATTGGCCATGTCGTAGTCAATGATGGCAATCATGGAGGTGAGTTCTCAGCGGGTGCTGACGACGATTTCCACGCGGCGGCTGGCGGCCTTGCTGGACCTGGCCTTATTGGCGCCATTGGCCACGCAGGCCACTTTGGAAGAATCCATGCCGTGTTCGGTCAGGTACATCATGACCGACTTGGCCCGGCCGTAGGATAGATCCCAATTGTCATCCCAGAATTCCTTGGATTTGGTGATGGGGTCGCTGTCGGTGAAACCTTCCACCAGCACATGCTTGTTGGGATAGCTCTTCTTGACGGCGGCGATGACCTTGTCGAGGGTGGCATGGGCACTGGTCTTGACCAGAGCCTTGCCGGAATCGAAGAGGATGTCGCCGGGGAGGTTGACGGTCATGGTGCCGGCCTTGGCGTCGTAGGTGACGTCAATGCCCTTGAGGCCGTCATCGGTCTGGCCCGGACCAGGCTTGGCCAAGCTGGCCCGAAGTTCCTTGATAGTGGCGTCGCGAGCGGCAATCTCGCTCTGCAGCACTTGAAGCTGGGTGGGATCTGGGGCGGCGGCGAGTTTGGCCTCGGCATCGGTCAAGCGGGCCTGCAACTCGCGGTTCTGGGCGTGCAGTTGCTGGTTCTCGTCGTAGACCTTGTTCTGGCAGCCGATGGCGACCAAGCACAGAAAGCCGGCGAAGACTGACGTTATCCGTAACGCATGGCAATTCATGAGAGACTCCTTTCGCTTTGGGAGGGACAATTTTTCTCAGATAACTGGCGCAATTTTAAACAGAAGCGGTTACGGACGCAAGGGTGCCGGGCACAGCAAAAACAGCACACGGAGTCGGCCCTGGCAATGCGGTTGCGGTCTTGGGGAATATTATTTGACGATCGAGGCGCCCGTGGCGGAATGCAGGCAAGGCAACAGCGCGGCGATCAGGACCGCCGATCGTTGGGCCGGGGTTGCAGGGTTTGGAGCTTGGCCACTTTGGAGGTCATGTCTGTCATGGCGAGGTTGGCCTTTCCCTGGCGGGACAGGCGTCGTGCGGCGCGGATTTGACCAATGGCCTTGAAAACCAGGAGGAAGAGCCACCAGCCAAGAATGCTCAGGAAGCTGGTCAGGAAGAGCACGCTCAGGAGGTGGGGTTGGTCGTATTTGACAAACAAAAGATCAACCGGGACGCGGGTGTTGCGGTTGAGCAGCAGAATGATGATGACGAGCAGGGCGATGACGCTGAAGGAGACGATTTTGGTCCAGATCTTGATATTGAGCCAAAGGGTGGACATTGTGAGCCTGCCGTAGAATGGGGGTAGTATACCCTGACAGGGGCGCTCCCGACAGGGTGAGACGACCATTTCAGGCGTTTTTGATAAATTGACAGGGTCCGCAGGACGGGCGCTGGTGGCGTCGTCATTGGCCAGTAGTAGATCGCCTTTACCGCGTATCATTTCACTGTGTGGTCTGCGGAGCGCAGCGGCAAAAATATCTTTTGACAACCTGGAATTAACGCGATTTTTATTGTGCTGGGCGTAAGTCGTCGATAGTATTATTGGCGCGAATATTCTGTGGTGTTTGTGATTGGAGGTAGATTATTTGGTTAAACCGATAAGCAACCCTCGGGGTTGGCCACCCGCCTGAAGCATGCCCGCAGTATTAGCCGGCTAGAGCCGGTGGATCAAGACGGGAAGCAGACGGCGGGATTCACAGGAGAACCCTCCTGAGGGAGTTGCAAAGCTCCCGGTTGGCTTTCACCCACTTTTCTATAGGGTTTGACTGAACCACCTGCACACGGCACATGCGGAGTATTCGATATTTTACGCCCGCCAGCCTCGTTCGCGAGATGGCGGGCGTGATTGTTCGATAGGAAACGAATGGTGGCTTATCAATCCGGTATGCGGGAGTATCCGCCGATGAATTTGCATCCCGCGAAAAACGACAGTGCTTGGGCCGAGGAGCCAGAACGCGGCGCGGCGCCGGCAGATGCGGCGATGCATGCGCCATGGCCGACGTGGAAGAAGATACTGGCCTATGCGGCGCTGGCAGCGCTGGCGGCGGTCTCCATATGGGTTATCGATAGGCGAGTGTGAGCGGGTACTGACCGACGACCGATCTGCAAACGGCCAGGCCGCCAACGAGTTTCAACCCGTCGGGCAGGATTGGCGGCGCTGGCGCAACCAGGCCAGGAGCAACAGACACGCACCCGCGGCGGCGTGGGCGAGGATGGCGAAGGCGGCGCCGTGCGGCTGGGCATAAGACACATCCTGATTGAGTACCGTGATGCGGTAAATATGATCCTGCTTTACCCAATAGCCAAGATGATTCAGAGTGCCGTTGAGGCCCAACAGGGGATGGGCATGGATAAGTGCGGAACTGAAAATACCGTACATGTCGTGGAAGCTGAAGGAGGCCAGCCAGATGGGCCAGGTGAGCCAGGCCAGCGCCAGTGTGGTGGTCAGTGCGGCGGCAGGAATGGGGTTAAGGCTCAGAGAGGTCAAGATGCGGACGACGCCGAAAAGGGCCAGAAGATAGGCGGCCAGCAGCGCGGTGGCGAGGAACCATTGACCCAGGGAGGTGTCGCCACAGACTACGGCGAGAAACCAGATGATGGAGACGCCGGCGAGGAGGGGGAGGAAAGGTGAAAGGTGAAAACAGTGGCCTGGGGCTTGGGGCTGGTGTGGGGAAGAAAGGGGAAAGAAATGGGGAAGGGGGAGTGTGGAGGTCGGAGGCTGGAGGCCGGAGGCGAAAGGCGGAAGGCGGTAGGCAAAGACAGGAGGAGCCAGGAGGGTTAAGAAGGCCAGGGAGCCGAAGAAAAGACCAAGTGTCGGGCCGCAGGCCAGATAGCAGGCGGCGGCGGCAAGCAGGGTCAGCAGCAGCGGGGGAAGCGAACGGAGAAGGAGGCGAAAGTCAGGCATCGCGTTTGGGGTGTAGACACTGCCCGAAAAAACAAGAGCAATGAGGTTTCAGGGAAAGGCCTACTCCTTAGGATTTGGGGTGGTCATGTCCTGGTATTGTTTCTGAAGGTCGTCGATGACGCGCTGGACGCGGTCGGCTTCGTCGATGAGGCGCTGCTGCTCGCGGCGCAACGACTCGATGACTTCGTAGTGGGCCTGGGCGGCCTGCCGCAAGGCGGCGTCGTGTGGAGCAACAGCCTTGGTCCAGTAGGTTTTGAGTTTCTTCACTTTCTCCGCGTCAAGGCGCACATCATCCAGGGGTTCGGCAGCCCCAAGCGTGGCGGGCATCGTGGCCGCGGCGGCAGTGGAGGGGTTGGCCTCGAACCTGGGCGTCACTTCCTTGCCTGCCGGCTCGATAATCAGCCAGATGGCCGAGCCTCGGGCGGGAAGGAGGTCGGTATTGGGCTCCCACTCGCGCGATTCCAGGGCACGGCTGGCAAGTGAGGGAATGTCGATGACGGTCAACTCGTTGTTCAACACGCTGAGCAGATATCCGGTGACATCGGCGGCATAGTTGCCGTCTTCCATGACCTTGCTTCCAGTGAAAACCCAGGTCATAGGGGGAACTTCCTTCCTGGTTTTGACATTGCGCATGAGGCGATAAGCGGGGACGACGAAGGGCTTGCCATTTTTCTCGAACTGACAGGATATCTGCAGCGGGGGACCGTGGGGCGGGAGCCATTTTTTTGCGGATTCGGAATACTTGACGGGCTCGCCGGGCTTGAGCCCCAGCAGCAGCAGGGCGGCGTGCAGGTGGGAGGCCATAACTTCGGAACTGAGGACGGATTCGTATTCGTTGGTGTTGGTGTGGCAGCAGAAAAATTCCAGACCGTAGTTTTCAGTATTGCAGACCTTGCACTCCACGCGGATGGTTTTGTTCTTGGCATCGATCTCGATGTGAGGCACCTTGCCGATGCCTGGCTCTTTCGCGGGGATGGAGGCCTTGGGATCGCCGGCGTTGTCGGCCGTGGCCGGTGGAGGATCGTCCCTGTCAGGAGTCACGGGCGCCGCTCCGCACATGGCCTGGGCGGGCAGAATGGCGGGGGCCAAAAGGTTCAAGAAGAAGGGGAGCAACGCCAGGATGGCAAGAGCACGGCGCATAGAGCCTCCGTAAAGGGTGTTCCTACATCCTAAGTGTAACCTAAGGCGCCGCCGGGGAGAAGCCGGCTGTTGACAGGCTGTTGACGGGAAGTGGAACGCGAATGCTCAGGTTGCGCCGACGCAAACGCCAGCCCCATGCTCCTATCCTTAGCTTGCATGGTCGTGGCAAGGGCAGAAAAACCAAAGACTGGATGCGCACGTAATGAGCAAATGCTGCTCCGGGGCCATCGGGAAAAGTTTCCACCGGTGCTTGCGAAGGGTGCTGAAGATGGCTAAATTACCTGGCTCGCCACCGGCATGGCGAGAATGGCAAGGTGCGCGCCAGCGGACAGCAGTGATTTCCCCTGACTGGACGCGGCGGTTATATCGGCACGGCTGACGCGAAAAAGCCGGAATCGCGCACGACCGGGCACAGGAGTTCTTATGAAGTCAGGTATTCATCCACGCTATCAAAACTGTACGGTTCACTGCGCCTGCGGCAATACGTTCCAGACGCGAAGCACGTTGCCTAAGATCAACGTCGACATTTGCAGCGCCTGCCATCCGTTCTTCACCGGCAAACAGAAGTTCGTGGATACCGCCGGTCGGGTCGAGCGCTTCAGCAAGAAGTTCGGCGGCACCTACAGCTTCCAGAAGACTTCGGCGGTTGGCGGCAAGCCGGCGGAGACATCTAAGAACTAGACGGCAGGGGTTCAGACCACAGGGTCGCCGATGTGTTGCGGGCTGCGGTGCGGATGGCCGCGCCCATTTTCTTGGTTGGCCTGCGATCTCGGTTCAGTATTCACAGCCAAGTTGCGTTGACAGGCGTGTGGTCGCAAGCATGGGCGAGTGAGTGGCTAGCGTTGTTGCGATATCTGTTGGGGCGGTATGAAGGTGGCGCCGGCGACGGATTGGGCGCAGATGGCGCCGGAAGCCACCGGTTCGGCGGAATGACAATTGCCGTCAATCCAATCGCGGACGAATTGCTGGCTGGAACGTAAACCCAAAACAGAACATATCCATGGCCCAGGGTCTGGGAGGCTGGAGGCGATGGTCGGGCCGTCGCTGGCGGAGTCATCGGCATTTTGGGGACTAAGCAGATACCGAGCCAGGAACTGCCGATCAGGACCCCTGGGGACAATGTCCTGGGGATTGAGGGGGCCGACCCGATGAAACTGCGACGACACGGCATTGCGAGGCTGGAGTTGCGAGATATTTTGCGTCGTTTTGTTGGTGGCCACTGGCGGTGCATCGGCGTCTTGAGGTCGCGGGGCGGCCAGATGCTGGGCCAACTGATGAGCCAGGGTATCGATAGCGTCGGCGATGGGAGCGTCGCCGTCCGATCGTTGGGTGGCCGGCGTCCGGCCTCCGATGGAATCAGCCATGCGCCGTACAAGTTCCGCGGCCGGGGCGGAAGTGTTGGAGGTGGCAACCGAGCGCATGAAGGAGACAGCCTTGAGCAGTTCCGGCTGAATGTGCGGCTGAGTTACGGAGGCAAAGGAACGTCCCTGTTCGTGAAGTTCGCCGTAGTATAAGGCATGGTCCAACGGTCCGGCTATGGACATCAAGCGAGTGGCCGGCGAGGTGGCCAGAACGCGGGTCGCGCTGTACCTGGTGGCCGCCTCTTCGGCGTTGGCGAAGCGGGTGGTTGCCGGCAGAGTGGAAGCAAAACCAACCAGTACAGGCACAAAGACGCCGGGCAGCGAATCGGAATTGTCCTCGGCCGACTTGCCGGTTGCCGGCGTGGCGCCAGGAGCGGTGGCGGCGAAGGGTCCGGTAGTGGCGATTCCCGAAAGCGTCATCACCGTGGCAATGTCCTGGAGGCGGACGCTGGCGCACGCTTCTTCCAGCCGTGACAGTTCGGCAACGGTGTTTTGCGACGGTTGGCGACCGGTCCAGCATAGGCGTTCAGTGGCGATCTGGAAATTGGTTACGACAGACGGGGCGAGGCCGGTATCATTCAGAGCCGCAGCCAAACACAGACGGTTGGCCATGGGGCCAGCAATCATCAACACTGCGGCCAAGATAAGCTTGACCATGCCATCCACTGGTTTCCTCATTGCGGGAGATACGGCGAATTGTTCGGCAGTATTAATATTCACAACATCCGTGCCTAAATATTTACTATGATTGAAGATAGTAAGATCAGAATAGGCCGGTTCAACCAATTGTCAACAGAAAAATAGAGGATATGGGGATTGGGTCCGGCTATCGAGTTTGCGATACCTGCTGGGGCGGAATAAAAGTACCGCCGGCAACCGATTGGCCGGAAATGGCTGGGGAGGCGACTGGTTCGGCAGAACGGCAGTCATTGTCGACCCAGTCACGGACAAATTGAGAAGAAGAAGCCAATCCAAAAACGGATGTGAGCCACGATTTCGGATCATACACGGAGACGCTGTAGGTCGGTGTAGTGTCGGTATCCAGGAAACTGGCGTCGATCAGATAACGCGCCAGGAAATTGCGATCCGGGCCTTTGGGGGCGACATCCTGGGGATCGAGAGGGCCAACTCGGCGGAGTGCTGATGTCTGTGCCGTGCGGGCGGTTTGGCGAGCCTGTCCATCCTGTGCCGTCGGGCTTGAGGAAGAAGCATTGACCGTCTTGCTTGCTGAGGCATTCGTATCCATGTCGCCCAACCCGGCGAGTTGTGCCGCGACTTTGTGGGCCAAGGCGTCGATGATGTCGCCGCTGACGTAGGAATTAGCGGAGTTCTGTGTAGTTGGCGAGGATGGTCCGAGCGTATTGGCCATGCGACGGATGATTTCCGTGGCTGGAGCGGAGGTGTTTGAGGCCGCAACCGAGCGCATGAAGGAGATGGCTTTCAACAGTTCCGGTTGAATTTTCGGTTGAGTGGCGGAAGCAAACGCCCCGCCATCTTCGCGAACCTCACCATAGTAGAGCGCGTGGGTCAGCGGGCCGGCCACGGACATGACACGCGTAGTTGGCGACGTCGAAGTAGAGAGGCTTCGAGTGGAAGCATATCGGGTGGCTGCTTCCTCGGTGCTGGCGAAGCGCGTGGTAGCTGGGAGCGTGGAAGCAAACCTGATAAGAGCCGGCATGTATACGCCGGGCAGGAAGTCCGGATTATCGTAAATCATGGCTCTGTCGGTCGCTGGCTGGCTTCCCGAAGCGGTTGTCGTGGTGGCGACCAGAGGGTTGGTGGTGGCGACGATATCGGCCAGCGTGACCGCGCCAGAAATGTCGTGAAGTCGCACGTCAACCAAGGCCGCCTGCAGCAGTGCCAGTTCAGTGACCGTGTCCTGGGAGAGCTGCCGACCGCTCCAGCAGGCATGCTCCTCGGAAACCTGAAAGGTGGTTTGGGCAGATGGTGCGATAGGGGAATCGTGTACCGCGGAGGCATGCAAAACCCCCCCGAGCGCAGCCACAACGGCGGCGGTGAGCACTGCTTTGATAATGCGTCTATTCCCGCGTCGCAAATTTTCTCCGACTCCGACCATCGGAACACGCTCGACAATCCAATGGTGAATCACATCCTGCTAAGTCAAGGACCCAACCCATATCTTTCTGAGAACACGTTCGCAACGATATCAAGAACAATGCGCCTGTCAAGCATAAAAGCAAGAGAATTATGGTTTTTATGCGCTAATAAAACATCGCTAATTTTGGACTTGGTTACAGGGATTTGGCTGGCCATTAGCATTATCGTCGGCTCGCTGCTAAGCTCTTGTCTTCACAGTAGATTAAGGAAATTACCACTATGGCCAAAACACGTGTCCAGTTTTTGTGCAATCAGTGCGGCAACGTCCATCCCAAATGGATGGGCAAGTGCCCGGATTGTGGAACGTGGGATAGTCTCGAAGAATATAAAGCTCCAACCTTGGATACGCACGGGGCACAACGGGCCGGTTTGGCCGTAAGGGGACCTCAAAGCGTGACCGGCGATTTGCTTCGTGGCGGCGAGGCGGTTGCCATGAACGACATAGATGAGGATGATACGCCGCGCATGCCCTGCGGGATCGCGGAATTCGACCGGGTGCTCGGGGGAGGCATCGTGCCGGGCTCGGCGGTGCTGATCGGGGGCGATCCGGGAATCGGCAAGTCAACTCTTCTGCTCCAGGTGGCCCATGCGCTGAGGGGGCCTGAAGGCACTGAAGGACGAAGCATTCTGTACGTGACCAGCGAGGAATCGGCGCGGCAGACAGCTTTGCGGGCGGGACGGCTGGGGGTGCGCGGCAGCAAACTGCTGGTGCTGGCGGAGACCAATGTCGAACGCATCATCAATCAGATTCAAAAGCGGCAACCGGCGGTGGTGGTCATTGATTCGATCCAGATGATCTACAAGCCGGACATCCCGGCGGCACCTGGATCGGTCACGCAGCTTCGCAGTTGCTGCATGGACCTGGTCTACCTGGCCAAGGCCAGCGGGATCGCCGTGCTTTTCGTGGGGCACGTCACTAAGGCCGGCACGCTGGCCGGTCCCAAGATTATTGAGCACATCGTCGATACCGTGGTTTATTTCGAGGGCGATCGGTTCCACTCGCATCGCATCGTCCGCTGCATAAAGAACCGTTTTGGCAGCACCCATGAGGTGGGGCTGTTCGAGATGACCGGGAGCGGCCTGCGCGAAGTGGCTG
>Ga0316230_1001098_pt1 | contig 30692 bp, 22 predicted proteins | sample TBH18025metaG_FD_206004 | JGI IMG/M metagenome (GOLD analysis project Ga0316230, IMG submission 206004) | Freshwater microbial communities from Trout Bog Lake, Wisconsin, USA - TBH18025 | ecosystem: Environmental > Aquatic > Freshwater > Lake > Hypolimnion/Profundal zone | place: USA: Wisconsin...
TGGCAAAAGATGAAAGGTCTTCCGGCCGAAACCGTACAGGTTCCATCACGGTCTTTCCATTGCTCTTATCAAGTTCAAACCGAACCTGATCCCCTTCGTGGAGGCCGAGGGCGTCCCGAATGGCCTTGGGGATGGTCAGCTGTCCCTTGCTGGTCATAGTTGCCACTGCGGAGTGGAGCATGACGTCACCTCCTTACCATTATCTATCTTTCACCTTACTTTTCCAGGCCATTTCAAGGTTGACCGTGCCTCTCTCAAAAACCCAGTCGTGTCGCGGGCTCCCGCAAAATGGAGTGTCCGTTTTTTGCCTAACAGTGCATTCGACCCCGGACACGTCCCTGTGAGTTCTCCTTCCAGTCGCCGTCATTATTCCGCCGGTCGTCCTCTCTTCGTCGCGCCGCCGGGGCCGTGCCGGTCAATGCTGGCGTTAGGCTCGATCGGGGCGCCGACTTACCGATGCGCGCAAGGATGAGGCAAATCGGCGCATGCAGCGAGGCCAAGCACTTGCGTTCGTGGTTCCACTCAGCGCCCGAGCCAGCTTGTCATCACCGAACCGTCTTAAGATGGGAGGGAACTGAAGGCCTGCGCTCGTCCTGAACTCTAAAGGAGGTCCCATGAAGCTCCTGTTCACGGCCTACCTGGCGGTGCCTGCCATCGTCTACGCGACCCAGCCCACCCCCCACGCCGCCTTCCATGACCTGATCGCCCAGAAGCTCGGCCTCACTCAGGTCCAGAAGGAGGCGGCGCGCCAGGTGATCCTAACCCACAAGGCCGCCCTGCAGGCCAAGCTCAACGCTTCGCTCCAGGCCCACGCCGACCTGTTCCAGGCCCTGGCCAATCCGGAGACCACCCCGTCCCAGATCCAGGCCCTGGAATCCAAGCACTCCGCTGCGCACCTGGCCATGGAGTTGGAGATCAACCAGGTGGTCAAAGAGATCGCCCCCAGCCTCACGGTGGACCAGATCGCCAAGGCGCAGCAAATGGCGGCCGACGCCCGCAGCTACATCGAGAAAAACGTGCGGTCCATCTTTATGGGGGCAGCCACCGCTGCGCCTCAAAACTGACGCGGCCCGCCTCAACCGGCACCAACGAATCTCCGTCACTGGGAAGACCACTTCTTCAGGTGGCGCCCGGCTTCCTCATGGCTTACGAAGTCTCCTTCGGCAAAGGCCCTTCGTCCCCGCTCCACGGCCTCAAGCAGGCGTGCCTTCCGTGTCCAATCGTCAACAATCTGGGCGACACTCACCCCTTGCTCTGCAGCCGTGACTCGGAGCGTGCGGGCCGTTTCTGATGGCACGACCACGGCAACCTTGGTTGTCGGCCCTTCAAGCGTTCGCGGGCGTCCCATCGACATGGCGTCCTTCTTTGCCGGGGCCGGTCATTCCGGGGAAGACCAACGCGCCTCCTGCGGGTCCTTCCCGCCCCAGGATGGATTCCAGAACCATGCGAAAGTCATCCCGCACTGTGCGCTCGCGCGGTAGACGGCATAGGTGATGGAATACGCGGCGATGATGTCGATGGCGTAGTGCAGGTGCGCCAGCAGCACCACCGCCAGGGTGAAAAGATTCAAGACAAGGAAGATCCGGCTCACCTTCCCGAATTGGCGCGAGAAGAGGTAGAGCAGGAAGGTCGTCGCGATATGGCCGCTGAAGAACAGGTCCTTGGTCAAATAGACCCCTGCGGAATTATGTCCAATGGCGGTCAACGGATTGAGAATGGCGAGCAGGGCGGGCCAAACCGAGAACGGATGGATCAGGTTGATATCCGCGCCCATGACCGGACCTATGCCCGTGAGGGGGATCATGAGGCCCCGCACCAGGGCGAGCGCGCCGTCCGTGACCACGAGGCGGAGAAACAGTTGCGGGTCCTTCCTGCCGATCCAGAGGGCGGAGGGGACGTAGCAGACCATCCACAGCAGGTAATTCCAGCGCGCCGCCCACTCCACGTAGGGGACGTGCCGCAGGAGCAGGTCGGGCAGCACGCTTCCTGGCTGCATCTCATGCGGAAGGATCAGCAGCAGGGCGAGGGCATGGCAGGCGTAGCGCAACGACAATGCCCCGAGAAGGATCATCCACTGGGGCCAGGACATCTTTTCAACGCTTTGCATCATTCACCCAAGTGGTCCTGCCCCAAGGCAGCAGAGCGCCTGAAAGGTCGGGCCCCATCTGATCCATTCTACCGGCAAAATGCCGCCGATCCGATCAGCCGATGGCAACGCCCCCGTCGACCAGGACTTCGTCGCCGGTCATGAAGGCGCTGTCCTTGGAAGCCAGGAACAGGGCGGCCCCGGCCACCTCCTCGTCAGTGCCCATGCGCTTCATCGGGACCCGCTGGGCGATTCCGGCGCGGAAGGCGTCCAGGCCCTCCGGGGTCATTCCCAGCTTGCCGTGGATGGGGGTGTCGATGGGCCCGGGCGCCAGGCTGTTGACCCGGATGCCCCGGGGTGCCAGCTCCACGGCCAGGACCCGCGCCAGACCGGCCAGGCCGGCCTTTGACGCGGAATAGGCCGCGGCGCCCGGGAAGCCCTTGCGGCCCACCACACTGGTGGTGTAGATCACCGACGCGCCCTGCCCCAGCAGGGGCAGCGCCTTCTGGGTCAGGAAGAAGGCGCCCTTGAGGTTGATGTCCATGATCCGGTCCCAGTGGGCTTCGCTCGCCTCCTCCAGGGCCCGGAATTCGCCGACCCCGGCGTTGACGAACAGGATGTCCAGACGCCCGGCCTGGACCTTGAGCTGGCCGATGAGCCGGTCCAGTTCCTCGAGGCTGCCGCTGTCCGCCTGAAGAATGGCGACCTCGGGAGGGAGGAGCTTCCTTGCCTCAGCCAGGGTTTCGGGATTGCGCCCGGTCACGTAGACCCGGGCGCCTTCGTGGTGGAACAGCCGGGCGGAGGCCAGGCCGATGCCGGTGGTGCCGCCGGTGATGAGTGCGATCTTGCCGTCGAGCTTGCCCATGATGGACTCCTATACTGGAACAAACGTTCCAAAATTAAAAAAAAATAGTATCCGAGGACGGAGAGGGTCACCCGGACGGGCCACGCGGGAAACATAACCTTTTGGAACGATCAGTCAAGATATCCCACTGGAAGATTCCCCCGGTCGTTTCGAAACTTTTGGCGTCCAGGAGGCACCAGGGAGTCAGGTTCTTGATGCCCGTGGCGGCCGGGGTCCGGCCGGTTCGCCGCGGGAGGAGCGGCGACTTGGCGGTCACACGTGAAAGGGCATGGGTCTTCCCTGGGGTCAGTGAAATGGCTGGCCGGATGCGGGCCTTCGACTGGTCCGGCACCGACCTGGGCCCGCCCGGGAAGTGGCCCAAGGAGCTCCAGGCGGCGGTGGGCATTTGCCTGATGTCCCGCTTTCCCATGAAGGTGTGGTGGGGTCCGCGGTTGACCGTCTTCTACAATGACGCCTACCGGCCATTCCTCGGCAAGGCCAAGCATCCCGCGGCCCTGGGCCGCTCGGCCTGGGAAGCCTGGCCCGAGATCTGGGACATCCTCGGCCCCATGACCGAACGGGCCATCACCACCGGAGAGGCCAGCTGGTCCGAGGACATCCTCATGATCATCGACCGGGAGCTGCCCAGGGAGGAGGTCTACCTGACCTTCTCCATCAGCCCCATCCCCGGCCAGGGGGAGGGGGACGAGGTGGGCGGGATCTTCAGCGCCATCATCGAGACGACCGGGAAACTGGTGGGCAGCCGGCGGTTGGACACCCTGCGGGAACTGGGGATCAGGGGGGCACAGGCCCAGTCCGTGGCCGACACCTGCCGGAGGTGCGCCGAGGTGCTGGGCGGGAATCCCCGGGACCTGCCGTTCGCGGCCATCTACACCCTCGATAAAGCCGGCGCCACAGCCAGCCTCGCCGCTTCGGTGGGTCTCCAGCCGGGCGGATGGCGCCCGCCGGCCCTGGTGTCAACCCAGGGCGTCTGGCCGGCCTCCTGGCCGCCGCTCCTGTCCTTTCTGAAGGAACGGTGCGCCAGGGACGTGGACGACCTGGGGGCCGAAGGCGGGGATCTGCCCCGGGAGCCCTGGCCGGAGCCGGTCCGGCACGCGGTGATTCTGCCGATCCGGGCCGGCGCCGCCGATCACCTGGCGGGGGTCCTGGTGGCCGGGGTCAGCCCCCGCCGGCCGCTGGACAGCGCCTACCGGGATTTCTTCGATCTGGTGGCCGGCCACATCGGCAGCGCCATGGCGGATGCCCGGGCCTTCGAGGCCGAGCGCGGGCGGGCCGAGGCCCTTGCCGAACTGGATCGCGCCAAGACGGCTTTCTTCACCAACGTCAGCCATGAGTTCCGCACCCCGCTCACCCTCATGCTCGGCCCGCTGGAGGAAGAACTGCAGGCCAACCCCCAGTCCAGCCAGCGGCTGGAAGTGGCCCACCGGAACAGCCTGCGCCTGCTGAAACTGGTGAACACCCTGCTGGATTTTTCCCGGATCGAAGCGGGACGCTGGCAGGCCGTGTACCGGGCCACCGACCTCGCGGGCTTTACCGCTGAACTGGCCAGCCTGTTCCGGTCGGCTGTGGAGAATGCCGGGCTCCGCCTGGAGGTCCGCTGCCCCCCGCTGCCTCTTGCCATGTTCGTGGACCGGGACATGTGGGAGAAGATCCTGCTCAACCTGCTCAGCAACGCGCTCAAGCACACCTTCCAAGGCGGCATCGATGTGAGCCTGGCGCCCGGACCGCGGCTGCCCTCGGGCGTGCCGTGCGCCCGGCTGTGCGTGCAGGACACCGGTGTGGGCATTGCCCAGGGGGAGCTGCCCCATGTGTTCGAGCGGTTCTACCGGGCCCGCGGGGCCCGGTCCCGCACCCATGAAGGCGCCGGCATCGGCCTGGCGCTGGTGAAGGAACTGGTGAAGCTGCACGGCGGAGACATCGAGGTGGAGAGCGTGGAGGGGCAGGGCTCCCGCTTCACGGTGCGGATCCCGGCCGGCGCGGCCCACCTGCCCCCTGACCAGATCGGACCAGGGTCCGCTTCCTCCCCCGCCGCCGCGACGGTGTTCTTGAACGAAGCCCGGCAGTGGCTGACCGAGCCGCCCATGGCGCGGGGCTGCTCGCAACGGCAGGCGGACGGCGAGGCCCGTCCGAGGGTCCTGCTCGCCGATGACAACGCCGATATGCGGGAGTACCTCCAGCGTCTGCTGGAAGTGGACTACGAGGTCGTCGCCACCGCCGACGGCGAGGCGGCCCTGGCCGCCGCCCTGGAGCGGAGGCCCGACCTGGTGCTCACCGACGTGATGATGCCGCGCCTGGATGGCTTCGGCCTGCTCGGGCGGCTGCGCTCCGACCCGCGCACCCGGACCTTGCCCATCATCCTCATTTCCGCCCGGGCCGGGGAGGAGGCCCGGGTGGAAGGGGTGACCCAGGGCGCGGACGACTACCTCGTCAAACCGTTCACCGCCAGGGAACTGCTGGCCCGGGTGGCCACCCACCTGGCCTTGGCCAGGGCGCGGGGGGAAATGGAGGCGGAACTCTGCCGCAGCCGGCAGGAGGTGGAGGACCAGGTCGCCGAGCGCACCCTCGAACTGCGGGAGAGCGAAGCCAGGCTGCAGGGATTCATCCGCCATTCCACCGCCGCCATCGCCTTCAAGGGTCTGGATGGCCGCTATCTGCTCATCAACCCGCGGATGGAGGCGGCCCTGGGCCGTCCGTCCCGGGAGATCCTCGGCCGGACCGACGAGGATCTGTTCCCGCCGGAAGCCTGCGCCCAGGCTCGCGACCGGGACCAGCGAGGGCTCGGCCCCAGGCAGGATGTCCAGGAGGAGGAGCAATGGACCCATGGCGATGGTTCGACCCGCCACTATCTGGTCACCGAATTCCCGCTGGTGGATGCGCTGGGTCAGGTATGGGGCCTGGGCGTGCTGGCCCAGGACATCACCGAACGCAAACGGGCGGACCGGGCCATCCTCCAGAGCCAGAAGCTGGAATCCCTGGGGGTCCTGGCAGGGGGCATCGCCCACGACTTCAACAACCTCCTGGGAGCCATGCAGGGCAACGTGGAACTGGCGATGACGGAGTCCTCCCTGGAGCAGGCGTTGCCCTACCTGGAGACCCTGAGGGGGCTCATGGCCAAGGGCTCCGGCCTGCTCAGGCAGTTGCTGGCCTACTCTGGGGGTGGGAAATCCAGTGTCCGCACCCTCGATCTCAACCAGCTGGTGGAAGAGATGACCCATCTCCTGGGCACGTCCATCTCCAAGAAAGCCACGATACGGCTGAACCTGCATCCGCACCTGCCGCTCATGGAAGCTGACCCGGCCCAGATCCAGCAAGTGGTCATGAACCTGGTCATCAACGCCTCGGAAGCCATGGGTGGACAGAACGGCGTGATCACCGTCGCGACCCGGCCCGAGGAGGTCAGCCCGGCCGACGCCGTCCAGGAAGACCAGCCCATCCGTCCCGGCCCCCATGTGGTCCTGGAGGTTTCGGACAACGGCTGCGGCATGGCACCCGAGGTTCTGAAGCAGATCTTCGACCCGTTCTTCACCACCAAGTTCACCGGCCGGGGCCTCGGCCTGGCCGCCATCCATGGCATCATCCGGGGCTACCGGGGAAGCATCCGTGTGTCCAGCTTGCCTGGCCGCGGCAGCACCTTCAAGCTGCTGTTCCCCGCAGCCCAGGGCCGGGCGGAGCCGGAGCCCGCGGATCCTCCCTTGCCGCGGAAAGCCACCGCCAAGGAGAGCGGCGGGGGCACGGTGCTGGTGGTGGATGACGAGGCCGAGATGCGGTTGGTGGTGGCGGCGGCCCTCGGGCGGGTGGGCCTGGGCGTGGTCCAGGCCCGGGACGGCATGGAGGCGTTGCGCCAGTTCCGGGAACACCGGGAGCGGATCCGGCTCATCCTCATGGACCTGACCATGCCCAACATGGACGGCGAAGAGGCCTGCCGCGAACTCCGGCGGATGGGCGCCGCCGTGCCGATCATCCTCAGCAGCGGATTCAGCGAAACGGAAGCCCAGCACAGGTTCGACGACCTGGGCCTGGCCGGGTTCCTGCAGAAGCCGTTCGCCCTCGGGACCCTGGTCGAGATGGCCCGGAAGCTGTTGGCCTGATGCGGTTATTCTGGAAGGCAGCCTCTACCCGGACCGGACATGACCGCAAGCAACCTCCTCACCGCAAGCGCGGGCCTGGCCATGCTGGCCGTCCTGGGCTGCGCCGCGCCAACGGCGGTCCCGGTGGTCGAGCGCGGCCACCTGATCGACCATGCGCTCCTGGAGGGGCTGCAGCGGGGCGTCACCACCCGGACCGAGGCCATCGCCCTGTTCGGCGAGCCCTCCACCACCTCGACCAGCGCCGAGGATGGCGGCACCACCTGTTCCTGGGACTATGTGCATTCGGACGGCAAAGGCTCCACGGCGATCATGACCATCCTCAAGTTCGGTCGCGACGACACGCTGCAGATCAAGCTGGTGAGCCAGAGCCGCCAGGTTCATCCCTAGTAGGGCCGGCCTCCGGTGAAATCGGCGCCCAGCGCGGCGTTGATCGCGCCCATGACGCCGGGATCCGAGATGATGAGCCCCAGTTCGCGGTTGCGGATCAGGGAGGCCCTGGAGAAGTTCTCCGAACCGATGAACACCCGGGCGCCGGCCGTGCCGTAGTCGGCCAGCACCACCTTGGCGTGGATGTACAGCGGGGCGCTGGCGGGATACAGGGCGAGCCGGGCCCCGGCGTCCCGCAACCGGTCGAATTCCCGGCGGTACGAGCCCCGGTCGGTCATGCAGATCCGCACCGGGACGCCGCGCCCGGCGGCGGCGCACAGGGCCTCGACCATGGCCGGTTCGGACATTTCCTCGTTCTCCACCAGCAGGCTGGCGGTGGCGCCGTTGATGAGGCCTAGCAGGCTGGGCCGGGCGTCGGTGGGGCTCCACACCAGGTTGTCGCCGCCGGCGGGGGTGACCGGGGCGTCCTCGAAATCAGCGTCGAAGGTCGCCTCGATCGCCGCCACGTCGGCGGCGTCATCGGTGATCACCGCGAAGTCGCGGCTGCTGGCGTAGTACTTCGGGGTGAAATTGAGGGTCATGATCGCCGATCTCGCGCCGTCCACGCTGATGGTCTTCTGGTGGGTGCAGGCATAGGCCGGGTTGGCCCAATGCACGCTGACCCCGTTGGCGGCCAGTTCGTCGTAGGCGGGCGTGTTGGCGTCCAGCTTGTAGTTCTGGTCGAGGATGACCCGGACCCGCACGCCCCGGGCGGCCGCCTGCTCAAGCAGGCCGGTGACCTGGGGATCCAGCAGCTCGTACATGGTCAGGTCGATGGACCGCCTGGCGGCCGGGATCAGGCTGGTGATGGGCGCCAGGCCCGCGTCGGGTTCGGTCACCAGCGCATAGCCGGCGCGGGCGAAGACGGGTGCGGCGAGCGCGGCCAGCAGGAGGGCGGCGCGGCGGTAGGGGCGGGGCATGGGGGGGCTCCTCAGCGGGCGGGGCGCGGCCCCGCTCTGATCAGATGCCTCCGGCGCGCGCTATGGGCAGCGGTAGACCACGGAATTGATGTTCATCCCGGCGCCCACCGAGGCGAACACCGCCGTGGCGCCGCTGGCCAGGGCCTGGTCCGGCAGCTCGCCGCGCTGGATGAGGTCGAGCAGGGTCGGCAGGGTGGCCACCGAGCTGTTGCCCAGCCATGAAATCGTCATGGGCATGATCCCTTCGGGGATCTCCTTGACCCCGTAGAGCCGGAACAGGCGCTTGAGGATGGCGTCGTCCATCTTGCCGTTGGCCTGGTGCAACAGCACCTTGTCCACATCGGCCAACTGCAGGCCGGCCCGCTCGAGGCTCTCCCGGACCACGCCGGGAACCGTGGTCAGGGCGTACTCATAGAGCTTGCGGCCCTGCATCTTCAGGCACAGCTGATGGTCGCCGGCGTCGGGGTTGAACGAGCCGCCCATCCAGAGCAGGCGCGAATGCTCCAGGGTGTCGGAACGCACGGCGTGGGCCAGGATGCCCACCGGCTCGGAGCTGAGGCGCCCCTCCAGCACCGCGGCGCCGGCGCCGTCGGCGTAGATCATGCTGTCCCGGTCGTAGGGGTCGGCGATCCGTGACAGGGTTTCGGAGCCGATCACCAGGGCGCGCTTGGCGTCCCCGGAGCGCAGGAAGTAGTCGGCCTGGATCACCGCCTGCAGCCAGCCGGGGCAGCCGAAGGCGAGGTCATAGCAGATGCAGCCTGGGTTGCTGATGCGCAGCTTGTTCTTCACCCGGGCGGCCAGGCTGGGCACCATGTCGGTGCGCAGGTTGCCGGCCTGCACGTCGCCGAAGTTGTGGGCGACGATGATGTAGTCCAGGGTTTCCGGGTCGATGCCAGCCGAGCCCAGCGCCTTGCCGGCCGCGTCGAAGGCCAGGTCGGAGGCCACCAGGTCGTCGGTGACGTAGCGGCGTTCCGAGATATCGGTGATCTCCTTGAGCTTGGCGACGATCTTCGGGATGGCTTCCGCCGCGAACGGCTGGCCGTAATCTTCGAAAAAGGCTTTATCGAGGAAATCCTCGTTCAAGATGGCCCGCGCGGGGATGCAGCTGCCGGTCCCGATGATCACAGTCTGCGGCTGAAAAGACAGGTCGCGCTGGGACACGTTAGACGAAGTCATGAAGTCCTCCCCCGGAAATACTACCTGGACTTGCCTGCGCTTGTCCTGGATGTGCTGTTTGATACATTTCCCAAACGGGTGGAGCCGGGACCCGGGCGGCTATTCTGCGCGCGTTGATCTGGGTTAGAGGGGTGGGCCAGCTGGCAGCAAAGCGAAAGGGGCCGGACGCCGAAATGGCGGCTTGGCCCCTCGTTTTATTTATTACAGGTATTTAGAGAATTTGGTATCAGGCGACCCAGCCTTCGCGCCGCACCGCGCCGTCCACGCCCACCACCACGAGCTTGATCGGCACCTTGCGGGCGGCCCGGGCCGCGGCCGCCTGGGCCATGCGCAGCAGGCCGCCGCAGCAGGGCACTTCCATGATCATCACGGTGATCGTGTTCACTTCCGCCTCATCGATGAGCGCGGTGAGCTTGGCCAGGTAGACCTCCTGGTTGCCGTCCAGTTTCGGGCAGGCGATGGCGAGTTTCTTGCCGGGCAGCCACTTCTGGTTGAAATCGGCCATGGCGAAGGCGGTGCAGTCGGCCGCCAGCAGGAGATCGGCCTGGTGGAACACCGGGTTCTGCGGGGCGATCAGGTGCAGCTGCACCGGCCATTGGGAGAGCTGGCTGGACAGGCCCTCGGCCGGGGCGGCCGCCCGGGGGGCGAGGGTCCGGGGGGCGGAGCCAGGGCAGGCGTGCGGCGCCGCCGGGGCCGGCACGGTGATGCCCAGCTCCGCGAGGTAGGCCAAGGCCTGGTCCAGGTAGGCGGTCTGGGCGTGGTCGCGCAGGTGCTTGAGGTGCGCCCGCAGGGTGTTGGCGCCCATGGGCAGGAGGTTGTCGAGGGTCTTGCGCTCGTCGTAGGGCGCCGCCTCCCGGGTCTCGATGGTGATGGCCCCCCGGGGGCATTCGCCGATGCAGGCGCCCAGGCCGTCGCAGGTGATCTCGCTGACCAGCCGGGCCTTGCCGTCGATCATCTGCAGGGCCCCTTCGGGGCAGCCCGTGGCGCAAAGGCCGCAGCCATCGCACTTTTCCTCGTCGATCCGGATGATCTGGCGTTCCATGGCGTTCTCCCAGGACTCCAGGTTGACCCATCGGGCCGGCCCGCGCCTTGACCTGGATCAAGACCCGGCACTTTTCGTGGGAAGATGGAGCTTCTCTTAGGAAGCTCCCCATGGCCAAACGCCCCACCGACCAGCCCGAGATCATCTATTCCATGATGCGGGTCAGCAAGATCTACAACGGCAAACCCGTCATCAAGGACATCTCGCTGTCCTATTTCCTCGGCGCCAAGATCGGCGTCCTCGGCCTGAACGGCTCGGGCAAATCCACCGTGCTGCGGATCATGGCCGGGGTGGACCAGGACTACAACGGCGAGGCGGTGCTGTCCAAGGGCTACACCACCGGGCTGCTGGAGCAGGAGCCGGTGCTGGACGACAGCAAGACGGTGCGCGAGGTGGTGGAGGAGGGCGCGGCGGCCAAGGTGGCCCTGCTGCGCGAGTACAACGCCATCAGCGAGCAGTTCGCCGATCCCGAGGCGGACATGGAGGCGCTGCTGGAACGCCAGGGGGCCCTGCAGGACCAGATCGACACCCTGGACTGCTGGGACCTGGACGCCCAGCTGGAGCAGGCCATGGACGCCCTGCGCTGCCCGGATCCGGACACCGCCATCGCCGTGCTGTCCGGCGGCGAGCGCCGGCGGGTGGCCCTGTGCCGGCTGCTGCTGCAGAAGCCGGACATCCTGCTGCTGGATGAGCCGACCAACCACCTGGACGCGGAATCCGTGGCCTGGCTGGAGCTGCACCTGCAGCGCTACGAGGGCACGGTCATCGCCGTCACCCACGACCGCTACTTCCTGGACCACGTGGCCGAGTGGATCCTGGAGCTGGACCGGGGCGAGGGCATCCCCTGGAAGGGCAACTACTCCAGCTGGCTGGAGCAGAAGCAGGCGCGCCTGGCGCTGGAGGAGAAGGGCGACCACAAGCGCGAGAAGACCCTGGAGCGCGAACTGGAATGGATCCGCATGTCGCCCAAGGGCCAGCACACCAAGAGCAAGGCCCGCATCTCCAGCTTCGAGAGCCTGCTGAGCCAGGAGAGCGCCCAGCGCGAGAAGGACCTGGAGATCTTCATCCCCGCCGGCCCGCGCCTCGGCGATCTGGTGGCCGAGCTCGACGGGGTCGGCAAGGCCTACGGCGACAAGGTGCTGTTCGAGGACCTGAGCTTCGCCATCCCGCGCGGCGGCATCCTGGGCGTGATCGGCGCCAACGGGGCCGGCAAGACCACCCTGTTCCGCATGCTGGCCGGCGAGGAGGCCGCGGACAAGGGCAGCATCCGCATCGGCGAGACCGTGAAGATGGCCGTGGTCGACCAGCTGCGCTCGGGCCTGGACCCGGACAAGAGCGTCTATGAAGCCGTCACCGGCGGCAGCGACATGATCGAGATGGGCGGCAAGCTGGTCAACGGCCGGGCCTGGATGTCCAAGTTCGGCTTCTCCGGCGAGTCCCAGCAGAAGAAGGTGCGCGAGCTCTCCGGCGGCCAGCAGAACCGCCTGAACCTGGCGCTCACCCTCAAGAGCGGCGCCAACGTGCTGTTCTTCGACGAACCCACCAACGACCTGGACGTCAACACCATGCGCGCCCTGGAAGAGGCCATCGAAAGCTTCGCCGGCAGCGCCGTGATCATCAGCCACGACCGCTGGTTCCTGGACCGCCTGGCCACCCACATCCTGGCCTTCGAGGGCGAGAGCAGGGTGGTGTTCTTCGATGGCAACTACACCGAATACGAGGTCTACCGCCGCGAGCAGCTGGGCCTGGACACCCGGCCGCACCGGATCCACTACCGCAAGCTGACCCGGTAGGATCGCGTTGCGGAGGAATGAGGCGATATCATTCCTGCTTACCGCAGGCGTTATTTGGCGATCAGGCTGACGTCATCCAGCACGAAACCGGTGCCCAGTCCCCCCGGGAAGCTGGAAGCTACGAACGACAGCTGCACCCGCTGGCCCCGGTAGGCGTTCAGGTTGAGGCTGTACTGCTGGTAGCCCAGCCCCGCCTGCTGATTGCCGTAGCTGCCCAGGACCGCCAGCCGGCCATCGGCGCCGCGCGCCTTGACTTCGAACCCATCCTGGCCTCCGGGGACGGTTTCCCGGGGGGCCATGTGCAGCCAGAAGGTGAGCCGCGCCGCGGCGCTGCCCGCGGGGATGCGCACGGTCTGCTGGAGCAGCTCGACGGCGCAGCGGTTGGCCGGGAACCAGGCGTCGGCATGGCCCTGGTGCGCCGGCGGGCTGTTGTCGCCGATCGCCACGCCCCGGCCGGTCCAGCCCAGGCTGCCCAGCTCGAAGCCGCCGTTGACGATCAATTCCCCAGGGGCCGGCGGTGGCAGCACGGTGATGTTCCGGGTGTCCGTGCCCTGCGCCCCGGTGCCGTCCTGGGCGGTGAAGGTGACCAGGTTGGTGCTCGGGAGCGCGCCCGGGTTCACGTAGGCGTGACTGCCGGACGCCCCCGCGGCGACGCCGCCGTCGCCGAAATCCCAGGCGTAGCCAAGGACGGCCCCGGGGTCGCTGGCCCGGGCGGAGCCCTGGAACTGGACCCGGGTGCCGCTGGCGACGGTCCGGTCCGACCCGGGCTGGCCGATGACCGCGTCGACGTTGGCGCCGGTGGAGCCGCTCCAGGCGCCGACCAGGGCCTCGGCGTCCACGCTGCCCAGGCCAGTGGCCAGGTCGTAGCCCGGCCGGGCGTCATAGCCCTGGGTGCCGGGCACACAGCTGGCGCCTGCGGTGATGTCGTGGAACACGGCCCGGCCGGCGCCGCGGTACTGGGCGCTGCCCAGCCGGTAGAGGGCGGGATTGGCGTTGCCCTGGCGGCCGGCCCGCTGCACCACCAGCGCCATGATGCCGGCGAAGGCCGGCGTGGAGCAGGAGGTGCCTCCGGTGACCTGCGCGGCGCCGCCGGTCTCGATCAGGTAGCCGTCGTGGTGGAAGGCCGCCGCCAGGGCCACGTCGGGCAGGCAGCGGTACTGGTACTGGCTGCCGTTGCAGGGCACGCCGGGGGCGACCTGCCAGCCGGGTTTCGGATAGAGGCTGGAGGTCCCGCCGCCCGAGGCCCACAGCCCGGAACCGCCCGGGACGCCGGCGCTTTCGTTCCAGGCCCGCTCCGGGATGTAGCCCAGGGCCGCCGCACCGTTCCAGTAGCAGCCCGAACCTTCGTCCAGCTCGGTGCCGCCCACCGCCACATTGTAGGGGGTGGAGGCCAGCCCCGACACCGCCCGGCCGGACCCCGAGCCCTCCTGGCCGCCGTTGCAGCCGGCGGGGCCGCTGTCGCCGGAGGCGACCACCGAGGTGATGCCCTGGGCCGCGGCCTGGGCCCAGAGGTTCTTGTAGAAGGCCTGCTCGGCGCTGCCCATGCGCGGTTCGCACTGGCCGAAACTCGTGCTCATGACCGGGGCCAGGTTGTGGTTCACGATGTACTGGGCCGAGAGGTCCACGCCGTCGGTGGCGCTGGTGCTGCCGGACACCACCAGGCGGATGCCGGCCCCCGGGGCCGCGGCGCCGGCCCACTGCACGTCCAGGTTGGCCTCGCCGTCCTCGCTGCCGCCCAGGTCGCCCGGGTCGACGCCGTTGATGATCACTTCGGGCGCCAGCGCCGGCAGTCCGTACTTCTGGCGGAACCGGGCCACGTCGGTGAGCGGGATGCGGGTCCGGCCCACCACGGCGATGCTGACCCCGCTGCCGTCGACGCCCGACCGGTGCAGCGGCTCGAGGTTGTAGATGGTCGCGAAGGCCGCCGGCGTCAGGTTGTGCCCGGAAGCCGGGGCGGGGGCGAAGCCCAGGTTCTGGGCCTTGCGCGGGATGTCGTGGAGCGAGACCACCCCCGCCACCACGTCCGCCAGGTCGGGCGGGATGGCCGGCTCCCGCAGGTTGCCCTGGTGCGGCCGGCCGTCCAGCAGGAACCTGCGGATGGGGGTGCGGAAGGTCTGTTCCACCTGCCGCACCGTTCCAGAGAAGATGACGGAAAGCCTGCCCGCGGCCACTTCGTCGATCTGGAACCCGCCCTCCCGCAGCCAGCCGGTGACCCGGCCGACGGCCTCAGGGGCGGGCCCGAACTCCGCCCCGAACTGCTCCGGGGTGAGCCATTGGTGGTAGCCGGGCGAGCCGCTGTCCTGCAGGTCGTCCAGCCGCCGCCGCAGCCGCGCCTGGGCCTCCGGTGCCAGCTTGAGCGCCAGGATCATGCGCGCCATGGGCGCGCCCGGATCGACGTTGCCCGGGGGCCGGAAGCCCTGGGCCCGGGCCGGCAGCAGCGCCAGGGCCAACCCGGCCGCAAGCCATGAACAGTGCGGAACCCTCAATGCCGGCTCCGGATCACCGCGCCACCAGGCTGACGTCATCCAGGGTGAAGCATGTGTTCACCCCCATGGGGGAGTCCTGGGCCACGAAGGAAAGCTCCACCGTCTGGCCGCGGTAGGCGCCCAGGTCGAGGCTGTGCTGCTGGTAGCCGGGGGCGTCATCCAGGTTGGACAGGGTTTCCAGGATGGCCAGGTGGTCGCCGGCGCGCGCCTTGACCTGGAAGCTGTCGAGGATGCCGGCGGCGTCACCGTTGGCCTCGACGTGCAGCCAGAAGGTCAGCCGGGCCGAGGCCGTTCCGGCCGGGATGCGCACGGTCTGCCGGAGCACCTCCGGGGTGCCGTTCTGCCATCCGGAAAACCAGGCGTCGGCCTGCCCCTGGTGCGGGTCCCTGCCGTCGTTGCTGCCGATGGACACGTCCCGGGCGGTCCAGCCCACGCTGCCGAACTCGAATCCGCCGTTGACGATCAGTTCGCCCGGAGGCAGCGCCGGCAGGACCTTGATGGTGCGGGTGTCGGAGCCCTGGGCGCCGGTGCCGTCGGTGGCGGTGAAGGTGACCAGGCAGGTGGCGAGGTCTTTGGCGGCGTTCAAGTAGGTGTGGCTGACGGCGCTGCCGGCGGCGCCGGCGCCGTCGCCGAAGTTCCAGGCGCAGGTCAGGGCGGCACTCGGGTTGCTTTCCTGGCCGAGGCCCTGGAAGGCCACCCGGGTGCCGCTGTCGATGGTCAGGTCGGTGGCGGGCTGCTGGATGGCGGCGTCGACGTTGTTGCCCAGGCCGGTGGGCCAGGCCCCCACCAGGGCCTGGGCGTCCACGCTGCCAAGGCCGGTGGCCAGGTCGTAGCCGGGCGTGCAGGGGTAGCCCAGGGTGCCCGGCACCGAGGTGCCGCCGGCGAGGATGTCGTGGAACACCAGCGGCCCGGCGCCCTTGAACTGGGCGTTGCCCAGGGTATACAGGGTGGGGCAGGGGTTGCCCTGGCGTTCCCCGGTCTTCTGCACCACCAGGGCCATGATTCCGGCGAAGGCCGGGCTGGAGCAGGAGGTGCCCCCGACGGTGGCGCGCATGCCGCCGGTCTCCACCACGTAGCCGTCGTGGCCGCCCGCGGCGGCCAGGGACACATCGGGCAGGCAGCGCTGCTTGAGGTCGCCGGGGACGCCCTTGGCCACCTGCCAGCACGGCTTCCCGTAGCTGCCCGAAGGCCCGCCGCCGGAGGCCCACAGTCCGGAGCCGCCGGCGCTGCCGCTCTCGTTCCAGGCCCGCTCCGGGATGTAGCCGATGGCCGAGGACTGGTCCGGATCCTTGTGGCTGCGCCAGTAGGTGCCGGAGCCCTCGTCCAGCTGGGTGCCGCCCACCGCCAGGTTGAACGGGGTGGAGGCCAGGCCCGAGACCGCGGGTCCCGACCCGGAGTCGTCGTTGCCGCTGTCGCATCCGGCCGGGCCGCTGTCGCCGGAGGAGACCAGGGCGCTGATGCCCTGGGCCGCGGCCTGCAGCCACAGGTTGCGGAAGAAGGCCCGTTCGGTGGCGCCCATGCGGGTTTCGCACTGGCCGAAGCTGGTGCTCATGACCGGGGCGAGGTTGTGGTCCACGATGTACTGGGCCGACAGGTCCACCCCGTCGGTGCTGTCGGTGGAACCGGACACCACGAAGCGGATGCCGGCGTTGCGGGCCACGGCGCCGGCCCATTCCACGTCCAGGTCGGCTTCGCCGTCCTCGCCGGCGCCCAGGTCGCCGGGATCGGGGCCGTTCAGGATGAGTTCGGGAACCTTGCGCGGCAGCCCGAACTCCCGGCGGAAGGTGGCGACGTCGTCGAGGGGGATGTGGGTCCGGCCGACGATGGCGATGCTCACGCCGCTGCCGTCGATGCCGTCCTTGTAGAGCGGCTTGACGTTGTAGATGGCGGCGAAGTCGCCCGGGGTCAGTTCGTGGTTGTCCGGGCCCGGCGCGGCGAGGGCAGGGGTGAAGCCGCGGTTCATGGGCGGGTGGGGCACGTTGTGCAGGGAGACCACGCCCTCCACCACATCGGCCAGGGCGCGCGGGATGGCCGGATCGCGCACGTTGCCCTGGCGCAGCTTGCCGTCCAGGCGGAAGGTCCGGATGGGGGTGCGGAAGGCCCGCTCCACCTGCTCCACCGTGCCGGAGCAGGTGATGGTCAGCTTGCCCGCGGCCACCTCGTCGATCCGGAACCCGCTGGAGCGCAGCCAGTCGGTGACCCGGGCGATGGCCTCCGGCGCGGGGCCGAATTCCGCCCCGAACTGCTCCGGAGTGAGCCACTGGTGGAAGCCCGGCGAACCGCTGTCCTGCAGGTCGGCCAGGTGCCGCTGCAGGCGCAGTTCGGCCTCCGGGCTCAGCTTGAGCGCCAGGATCATGCGGTCCATGGGCGCCCTGGCGTCCGCCGGGCCCAGCTGCTCGGCCGTGGCCAGCGCGGGCGGCAGGTTTCCGGGCCGCTCGATGTAGGCCAGGTCCTCCACCGGAGCGGCGGCGGCTGGCTGAAGCGGAATCGGGTTGGCGGGGGGGACCTGGCCGGCGGTGAGGGCGCACGCCAGCATCGCCGATAACGGGGTATGGGTCCGTCTACTCAACATAGGCTCCTTTAAATGGACTTGAAAAGGGGACTGGGAATGGGGGCAAGGCAAGCAAACGGGTGTACGAAAACCAAAGGTGATCTTGAGTCCAAGTATCGGTCGTAATTTTAAATAGATTGAAGAAAATTTAGTTATATAGAATTAATGCAATAATTGGGTAAACATTATTCATGCGGAAGGTTCGGCTGGCCGGGCTTCCATGCCGACAATCTCCTAGAATTGGAAACACAAGAGGGCAACGGAAGGACGGGGCATGGCCAAACTGAGCGTCAACGTCAACAAGATCGCCACCCTGCGCAACGCCAGAGGCGGCGGCGCGCCGGACCTCATGGGCTTCGTCGGGCACATCATCGCCTTCGGCGCCCATGGGATCACCGTCCACCCGCGGGCGGACCGGCGCCACATCACGCCGGATGACGCCCGTGCCGTGGTCCGGGGCGTGAAGGCGGTGGAGACCAACTTCGAGGGGGACGTGCGCGAGGAGTTCCTGGACCTGGTGCTGGAATGCCGGCCCACCCAGTGCACCCTGGTGCCGGTGCAGCCTGGCGAGGTGACCAGCAACCACGGCTGGGCGGTGGCCCAGTGGGCCTTCCTGCTGGCGCCGGTGGTGGCCCGGATCAAGCAGGAGGGGATACGGGTAAGCCTGTTCGTGGAGCCGGGCGACACCGCCAGCGTGCGCGCGGCGGCGAGCATCGGCGCGGACCGGATCGAAATCTACACGGAGCCCTACGCCGCGGCGTTTCTCCGGGGCGAGCCCGGCGCGGAACTGGACCGGGTGCTCCGCAGCGCCCAGGCGGCGGACCAGTGCGGCCTCCAGGTCAACGCCGGGCACGACCTGACCCACCTGAACCTGCCCCTGCTGGTGCGCCAGGTGCCGAACCTGGCGGAGGTCTCCATCGGCCATCACCTGATCAGCCATGCCCTGCTGGTGGGGATGGAACGGGCGGTCGGCGACTACCTGAAGGCAGCCCAAGGATAAACCATGTGCGGCCGCTACAACCTGCATTCCCCCATGGAAGACGTCGCCGCCCAGTTCGAGGCCGAAGCGCTGGCCGGGTTCGCGCCGCGCTACAACCTCGCCCCCACCGCCGTGGTGCCGGTGGTCAGCGTGACCCGGGACGGGCGGGTCATCACCCTGCACGTCTGGGGCCTGGTGCCGTCCTGGTCCAAGGATCCGTCCCTGGGCGCCCGCCTGGCCAACGCCCGGGCAGAAACCGTGGCGGACAAGCCGTCGTTCCGGGCGCCGTTCAAGCGCAACCGCTGCATCATCCCCGCCGACGGCTTCTATGAATGGCAGGCGCGCCCGGGCGGCCCCAAGCAGCCGTTCTGCATTTGCGCCGTGGACGGCTCGATCCTGGGCTTCGCCGGGCTGCGCGACGAATGGGAAGGCCCGGACGGGGCACTGGCCACCTGCGCGATCATCACCACCAGCGCCAACGCCCTCATGGCGCCGATCCACGACCGCATGCCGGTGATCCTGGACCGGGCCGACTACGCCGCCTGGCTGGATCCGGGCACGCCGGCCGAGCGGCTCCAGGCGCTGCTGCGGCCATGCCCCGACGCCCGGCTGCGCTGCTACCCGGTGGGCCGGAAGGTGGACGACGCGCGCAACGAAGGGCCTGAGCTGATGGAGCCTGCCGATGTCTAGCCAGAACGCGCAGTGGATCTTCCTGGCGGCGGTGGTGGTGATGCTCGGGCTGCTGCACTGGATGCGCCGGTTCTTCCTGGTCTTCGCCGTCCTGGTGCTGCCGGGGACGCTGGCCCACGAGTGCTGCCACCTGGTCCTGGGCCTGTTGCTGAACGGCGAGCCGGCGGGTTTCAACCTGCTGCCCCAGCGGGGGCGGGACGGGCGGGGCTGGGAAATGGGCTCGGTGAGTTTCCGCAACCTGACCTGGTACAACGCCTTCTTCATCGGCATGGCGCCCCTGCTGCTGCTGCCCGCCGCCTACGCGCTGGTGCGCTGGCGGCTGGCGGCGCTGCCGGTGTTCGACTGGCGCGAAGCCCTGATCATCTACCTCATCGCCAACCTGGTCTACGCCGGGCTGCCTTCCTGGCAGGACTGCAAGCTGGCGGCGCGCTCCCCCATCGGCTGGCTGCTGCTGGCCGCGGGCCTGGCCTGGGGCTGGCGCCGCTACCAGGAGCCGGCCCATGGATCATCCAGCCCGGCGATGACCCTCAGAACCGTGCATAACGTGGCTTAGGCGTCACGAACGAACCCTGGCCGGAAGTGAATCACACCTCGATGGCCCCGCCGATGGAGCGCAAGTGCTGTCGAAACGTCTGGGTGGGATCTGCCTGCCGGGAAGCGAGGAACTCGGGGAATCGCGCCTGCTGCCTGAAGGAGGTGCCCATCTGCATGCGGGCCGCCTGGAGTCGTTCCGTTTCCCGGATGCTTGCGGCCGCTTCGGCCACCTCAGCCGCCTTCTCAATCGGAATGAACAGGATGCCGTCATCGTCGCCCAGCGCAAAATCGTCGGAGGTCAGCAGATGCTCCCCGCATCGGGCGGACTTGAATGCGCCGGGCTCCCGCGCGTCGAGCCGCTGGGGGCCGGCAGGCAAAGCGCCAAGGCTGAAGACCGGCAGGCGGATGACCGCCAACTCCCGGCTGTCCCGGTGAAAACCCCAGATCACGATGCCGGAGAGGCCCGCGCCGGCGACCTCCAGCGTCACCAGGTCGCCGATACAGGCCTCGTCGCTCCGGCCCCCGTTGTCCACCACGAGAACGTCACCGCGGGAAGCGCCGTCAATGGCCTCCAGGAACACGTCGACACTGCCGTAGTGCCGGACCGGTCGCACGCGGCCCACCAGATGGCTGCCGCTCCACAGGGCGCGCATGGTGGCGGGGGCGAAGCGGACCGGGACACCCAGCCGCAGGCACGCATCCGCGACATGGGGTGTCGTGAGATCGAGGTAGGTTCGTTGCAGCTTCACGGAATCCATGATGTGCTCCATAGGCTGGGGTCGGTCCGCGGCGCGCCGGCCGCTGTCGAGGTAACCATACTACCCGCACCGGGTCAGTGTTCGGCGGGAAGCGGTCCCCGGCCCGCGTGCGTCCTGCGCATGAAGAAGATCAGCGGCAGCAGGGAGATGCACAGTATCCCCATGATCCAGAAGGTGTCGGCGAACGCCATCATGTTGGCCTGCCTGAGCAGGGTGCCGTAGGCCAGGCCCTGGGCCTGGCGGGCGGCGTCGGGCGCCGAGGAGCCGTGCTGCACCAGCAGCCTGCCGGCGCGGTCCAGGAAGCCCTGGTAGGCCGGGCTGGCCGGGGTCAGGTTGCCCACCAGGTTGGCCTGGTGCACCTGGGAACGGCGCGACAGGATGGTGCTCACCAGGGCGATGCCGGTGGAGCCGCCGATGTTGCGCACCAGGTTGAGCATGCCCGAGGCGTAGCTGGTCTTGTCGGGCGTGATGTTCTGGAAGGCGGTCACGTTCATGGGCACGAACAGGAACGCCAGGCCCAGGCTCTGGACCATGCGCGAATACATGGCGGTGGTGAAATCCACGTCCAGGGTGAACTTGGACATCCAGAGCAGGCCCAGGCCGCAGGTGATGAAGCCGGTGGCGATCAGGAAGCGGGTGTCGGAATGGCGCAGCAGCACGGCCACCACCGGCATCATCACCAGGATCACCATGCCGCCGGGACTGAGGATCCGGCCGCTGAGCGAGGCGGTGTAGCCGAGCAGGGTCTGCAGGAAGATCGGCAGCAGCGCCAGCGAGCCGTAGAGCACGAAGCCCAGCACGAACAGCATCACCGTCGACACGGCGAAATTGCGGTCCTTCAGCAGGCGCAGGTCGATGATCGGATGGTCCTTCTTGAGCAGGTAGAACACCACCCCCACCAGGCAGACCGCGGCGACCACCGCGCTGAAGATGATGAGGTTGGAGCCGAACCAGTCCCGGCGCTGGCCTTCGTCCAGGACGATCTCCAGCGCGGCCAGGCCCAGGGTGAGCACGCCGATGCCCAGGTAGTCGATCCGGAAGCCTTCCTTGAGCGAGACCCGCTTGAGGGTCGGCGGATCGAACACCATGCGGTAGGTGAGCACCAGCGACAGGATGCCGACCGGGATGTTGATCAGGAAGATCCAGTGCCAGCTGTAGTTGTCGGTGATCCAGCCGCCCAGCACCGGCCCGACGATGGGCGCCAGCACCACGCCCATGCCGTAGAACGCCATGGCCGCGCCGCGCTTCTGGTGCGGGAAGGTCTCGATCAGGATCGCCTGGGAGGTGGGCTGCAGCGCGCCGCCGCCGATGCCCTGCATGACCCGGAACAGGATCAGCCAGGGCAGGCTGGGCGCCAGGCCGCAGAGCATGCTGGAGATGGTGAACAGGCCCACGCAGGTCATGTAGAAGCGCTTGCGCCCGAACAGGCTGGACAGGTAGCCGCCCAGCGGCAGCACCACCGCGTTGGCCACCAGGTACGAGGTGAGCACCCAGGTGGCCTCGTCCACGGTGGAGGACAGGTTGCCGGCGATGTGCGGCAGCGCCACGTTGGCGACGCTGGTGTCGAGCACCTCCATGAAGGTGGCGAGCATGACCACCATGGCGATCAGCCACGGATTGACGGCCCTGCGCGGGGAATTGGATGGCATGGCTGCGCCTTTCCTACTTGGTCAGGATGGTGGCGTCGACGTTCATGCCGGGGCGCAGCACCACCTTCTGGGCGTCGCCCGGGTCGAGCTGGATCTTCACGGGGATGCGCTGCACCACCTTGACGAAGTTGCCCACGGCGTTCTCCGGCGGCAGCAGGCTGAGCCGCGAGCCGGTGGAGCCGGCCACGGAATCGACGGTGCCCTTGAGCACCTGGCCGTTCATGTCGATGGTCACTTCGGCCCGCTGCCCGGGGTGCACCTTGGTCAGCTGGGTCTCCTTGAAGTTGGCGGTGACCCAGGTCTGGTGCAGCGGCACCAGGGTGAGCAGGCCCTGGCCCGGCTGGATGATCTGGCCGAGCTCGACGAACTTGCGGGTGACCACGCCGTCCACCGGGGCGGTGATCTTCGTGTAGCTCAGCTGCAGCTTCAGGGCGTCCAGATTGGCCTTGGCCGCTTCCACCCCGGCATTGGCCTGGCCCACCTTGGCCACCTGCGAGCCGACGTTGGCCTTGCGGATGTCGGCCTCCTGGCGCGCCGAGGCCAGCCGACGCTGGGCGGCCTTCCACTCGCTTTCGGCCACATCGGCCTGGGTGCGGTAGTGGTCGAACTCCTGGGCGGAGATCTCCTGGCGGTCGGCCAGCGGCTTGGCCCGCTTGAGGTCGGCCTGGGCCTTGTCCAGGGTGGATTTGCGGGCGTCCAGGGTGGCTTCGGCCACCTGCAGGTCGGAACTCCGGGCCTGTTCCAGGGAGACCTTGGCCTTGTCGTCCTCGGCCTTGGCGCCCTGCACCTGGGCCAGGGCCTGGCCCAGGGCGGCCTGGGCCTGGTCGACCTTGCTCTGGAGATCGCGCGGATCCAGCTGGACCAGGAGGTCGCCGGCCTTGACCGGCTGGTTGTCGTCCACCAGGATCTGCTCGACGCTGCCGTAGACCTTGCAGGAGACCGGCACCAGGTGCCCGTCCACCTGGGCGTCGTCGGTGCTGACCCGGTCCTTGTAGTGGAGGTACATCACCGCGCCGCCCACCAGCAGGACGGCCAGCAGGATGAACAGGGCGATCCGGCCGCGGCCGCTGCGCGCTTCGGCGGCATCGACCGGGGTCGGGTTGGTTTCGGCGTTCTCGGACATCGTGGGCTCCATCATCGGACGAAAAGGGGTTCCAGCTGGCCCATGGCCCGGGCCAGATCCGCGCGGGACTGGTTGAGCCGGTAGAGGGCGTTGATCCTGTTGTCGGTGGCCCGGGCCAGTTCATCCTGGGCCTGGATCACCTCGATGTTGTTGCTGACCCCCGCCTCGAAGCGGTGGCGGGCCTGCTGCAGGGCTTCCTCGGCCAGGGCCACCGCCTGGCTGGCGACCTCCACCTCGCTGGCTTCGGCGGTCAGTTCCGCCTGGGCCACCTGGACCTCCATACTGACCTGGGCCTGAAGCCCCCGGCGCTCCTCGTGGATGCGCTCGAGCTCGTCCTGGGCCCTGGCGGTCCCGGCGGAGATCCGGCCGCCGGTGAACAGGGGCACCCGGACGCCGATGCCGACGGTGTAGGTGGGGACCCAGGGCCTGGCTTCCAGACCCGACGATCCGTAGCTGCCGGTGGCCACCACCGTGGGCATCCCCAGGTTGCGCGCGGCGTCCTTGAGGTGGCTCTGGACCTGTTCGCGGGCGTCCAGCACGGCCAGTTCCGGACGCTGGCGCATCCCGGCCTGGTAGGCTTCCTGGAAGGTGTACTGGGGCAGGATGGGGGCGGCGAGGCTGTCGGCCACCTCCACCCGGGTGGCCGGGTCGAGGTTCAGCAGCCGGACCAGCCCGAACCGGGCGGTCTGCAGCTGGGTGTCGGCCTGGATCAGGCGCTGCTGCTCGTTGCGCACCTCGACCTCGGCGCGCAGGGTGTCCAGCCGGGTGCCCAGGCCGTTCTTCTGCTGGTCCTGGGCCAGCTGGTCCAGGGCCTGGGCCAGCGCCACCCGGGACTGGGCGGCCTTGACCGCTTCGGTGGCGCGCTGGGCCCTCAGATACTGGCCCACCACCAGGGCGGTGATCGCCTCCCGGGTTTCCGCCGCCTGGGCCCGGGCGGACTGCTCGCCGTGCCGGGCGGCCTTCCAGCGGTTCCAGAGGCTCAGGTCGAACAGCGGCACGCTGGCCTGGAGGTTGGCGATGCCCCAGTTGTAGGGGCCGGCCACCAGCGGGCCGCCGGGGCTGGGCGAACCCAGCTCGGTGTCCAGGTTCATCCTGGCCCGCTGGCCCATGGCATCGGCCTCCAGGCTGGGCATCAGCGAGCCCGCGGCACTCCGGCGGTCGGCCTGGCTCTGGGCGATGGCCAGCAGCGAACGGTGGATCTCCGGGTTCTCGGCCAGGGCCGTGTGCAGGGCCTGGTTGAGGGTCAGCGGCAGGACGGGCGTGGCGTCCGCCGCGCCGAGCGCTCCGGCGGCGGCCAGGCTCAGGGCGGCCAGCCAGCACCAGGCGCGGGTCGCGGCCCCGGTCTCCCGGCCCTGGTTGATGGAATCCACCAGCGGCCCCACGTAGCAGCCGCTGCCCAGCAGGGCGCAGCCTTCGCCATGGAGCTGCACCAGCAGTTCGCGCCCGGCCTCGTCGACGAACGAGACCAGGCGCAGGTCGATCACCGCGTCTCGGGGCTGGACCCGGCCCTGCCATTCGCTCCAGGCCTTGGCCAGTTCGGCGACCCAGGGTCCGGCCAGCTTGCCTTCCAGGGAGAGGGTGAGCTTCGCGTCCAGTTCCTTGGGGGTGATGCGTAACATGAAAGCCTCCGGCGCCAAGCCAAATGCAGTTTCCATGCCTATTTCTAAATGGATATATGTAATGAGTTAATTAAAATGCCGATGGGCAAGTGCCGAAAGAAGTGCCGAAATGTGGGCAATGTGCCGATATTTAGGCGTTTATCTTGTGATTGGTAAAAAATATAATAATTGGTCTGCTGACATATCCGCTGAAAGCCCTTGGGATGCCCATAATGCCCGGCAATCCGCGCAGAATCAGCTGGAACGGATGGCGCTGAAGCGCGTCTAATTTCAGAGTGCGGTTCTTTCCAAACCCATCATCGCCCCCATGCCCAACCTCGCCAGCCGTGCCTGGCTGTTCCTTCGGATCCGCCCATGGCCGCCGTCCCCACCCTGAACCATGGACTCATCGGCAACGGCAGCCTGCTCGCGCTCATCGCGCCCACCAGCGCCATGGAGTGGCTTTGTCTGCCCCGTTTCGACGCGCCGTCGGTGTTCGCGCGGCTGCTGGACGCGAGCGGCGGCGGGGTGTTCCGGATCCTGTCCCAGGGCGCGGAGGTGGCGGGCGAGATGGCTTACCTGCCGAACACCAACATCCTGCGCACCCGGTTCCGGCAGGGCGAGGCGAGCTGGGAGTTGGTGGATTTCGCGCCGCGGCTGCCCAAGGACTGGGGCGAGGAGGGGCCGATCCGGCTGATCCGGCTGCTGCGGCCCACGGGCGGCCGGGCCCGGCTGTCCATCGACTTCGATCCGCGCCTGGACTACGGCCGCGGCCCCACCCGGACCCTGACCGGGCACGACGGCATCGAAGTGCAGGGCCCGGGCGGTCCGCTGATCCTGCAGACCAACCTGCCGCTCTGCTACATCGAACCCCGGCGGGAATTCACCCTGGACGGCCCGGTCTACCTCTGCCTGTCCTACGGCTCCGCGCCGGCCATGACCATGTGCCGGGTGCTCCAGGAGCTCGAGCACACCACCGCCGGCTGGGAGCGCTGGTCCAAGACCTGCGGCCTGCCCCTGTTCCAGCCCGAGATGGTGCTGCGTTCGGCGCTGTGCCTGAAGCTGCACGCCTTCGAGGACACCGGCGCCATCATCGCCGCCACCACCACCAGCATCCCCGAGGCCATGGGCACAGGCCGGACCTGGGACTACCGCTTCTGCTGGCTGCGCGATGCCGCCTTCGTAGTGGAGGCCCTGCGCCGCATCGGCCACCTGCGCGAAGGCGAGCGGTTCCTGCGCTACCTGCGCAACGTGGCCGAGGCCGGCCCGCTGCAGCCCCTGTACAGCATCGACGGCGGGCTGGCCGCGCAGGAGCGGGAGCTCCACCATCTGGCCGGGTTCGGCGGCCAGGGGCCGGTGCGGATCGGCAACGCCGCGGTGCTGCAGCGCCAGCACGACCTGATGGGGGAGCTGGTGCTGTGCCTGGAGACCATGCTGCGCGATCCCAGGCTGGCGCACGACAAAGGCAACCTGCGCTTCTTCCCGCTGGTGCGCCGGCTGGTGGAGGAGGCCATCGCCCTGGCGCCGGACGCCGACACCTCCATCTGGGAGTTCCGCAGCCTGCTTGGCAACTACACCTTTTCCCGGGCCATGTGCTGGGTGGCGATCCACCGGGGGGCCGCCATCGCCCGGAGCCTGCAGGAGACCGCCCTGCCCCTGGAATGGGAAGCCGTCGCCGACCGGGAGCGGGCGGTGATCCTGCGGCGGGGATTCAACGCCGAGCTGGGTTTCTTCACCCAGACCCTGGACGGCGTGTTCCCGGACGCCTCCCTGCTGCTGCTGCCGACCCTGGGGCTGATCGAGCCCCGGGATCCGCGTTTCCTGTCCACCCTCGACCGCTACGGCGACCTGCTCACCGAGAACGGCCTGATGCTGCGCTACCGCAACCCCGACGATTTCGGCGCCCCGACCAGCGCCTTCACCATCTGCTCGTTCTGGTGGGCCGAGGCGCTGGCCCTGGCCGGGCGCCTGGAACAGGCGGTGGAGGTGTTCGACCGGGTCTGCGCCTTCGCCAATCCGGTCGGGCTGTTCTCCGAGGACATCGACCCGGGCAGCGGGCGGCTCCTGGGCAACTTCCCCCAGGCTTACACCCACGTGGGGCTGATCAACGCCGCGGTGACCATTTCCGAGCTGCTGGAGGCCCGGGACGGCAAGGTGCGGGCCTGGTCCTCGCCGGGCACGTCGCGGTGGGCGGCGGCGGTGATCACCTAGTGGAGGTCCATCGAATCACCGGGACCAATTCGGTTCGGTTCATGCAGCCAAAGGCAAGGAAGCGCTGAGCATGCAGAGCAACGCTGAGTGCGCTGAGGAGGCCGGCACGAATGGTCTCGTCAGCATCGCGGAGTCGGGGCTGGGATCTCGACCCACCGGACCAGGCCCTGGCCCGCTACGCGTGACGGGCCTGGTCTGAGGCATCGGCAGGACGGCCCCGGCTCCTGACGTCTTGGGGTGGTACGGCATCTCATCCGGTGTAGGTTCCATACGCCCACAAGGCTCCCAGAACGTATCCCCATTCCGGTCTCATCCAGTCCATCCTGGCCACGGCCATCCGCGTTCAGGAGGCTCAGGGACCTAGTCTCGTTGAGAATCCCTACCGGCTCTGACTCGCCCACGCCCTGCGAGCCACGTTTGGGACGCGGAAGCGCCGGCCGCCCCCGGACGCGCAGCGCTCGCGCTGCGGGCACGCGTAGAGGGCCAGGGCCTGGTCCGGTGGGTCGAGATCCCGGGCCCGACTCCGCGATGCTGACGAGACCATTCGTGCCGGCCTCCTCAGCGCACTCAGCGTTGCTCTGCATGCTCAGCGCTTCCAGGCTTTTGGCAAAATGCACCGAGACGCCGGGATCCATTCGGAGTCTACGGAATTTCACCCACTCGGTGTGGCAGGGTGAAATGGTTCCGCTGACTCGATGGACCTAGCCTAGAAGTTTTTGAACGGGTTGACGATCTGCAGGGACCCCAGGCGAAAACCGGATTGTAGATCCTCGCTATACAGGATCGAGCAGCGGGCGACCAGGGCGGCCTGGATGATCAAGGCATCCCAGAAGGAAAAGCCGTGGTGGCCCTGGAGATCGATGGCGGCCAGCAGGTCCGTGGCGTCCAGGCGCACCCACTCAAGCCGGGAAAGCAGCTCGACCTTCCGGCGCGCGTCTTCCCGGGAAACCCCCAGCTTCCGGGTGGCGGTCACGAAATACTCCTGGAGGACCTGGATCGAGATGACCCCCGCGGATTCTCCGAAGGCACGCTCGACCAGAGCCAGGGCCACCGCCTGCTTGGCGGGAGCGTCCAGATCGTCGGCATAGGCGACGATGTTGGTGTCCAGGAAGAACCTAGTCACGGTGCAGTTCCTCACGGGTCCAGCTGCGCCCTTCGGAATGGCCTCCCCGGGTCAGGCACAGCTTGCGAAACTCCAGGAAAGTGTCGGCCTGATCCCCGACGCCAGCCACCCGCTGCAGGTAGTTTCGGACCATTTCATTCAAGCTGATGCCCATGGCCCCCGCGGTTTCACGGGCCTTGTCCAGGAGTTCCTTGTCGATGGAGAGGGTGAGGTTCATGTTCGCCTCGTTCATCCCACAGTTTACGTGCGCACGTAGCGCGCTGCAAGATGCCGAGGGCAGTCTGTGTGAGAATAGCGTTCGATCCGGAGGCTTCGATGGACAACGGCATCTGGCAGGCCTTCGCGGCCCAGGCGGAAACCTTCCAGGCCACCTTGCGCGAGCGGCCGGTGCTGCCCACCCTGGATCCCGCCGCCCTGCGCCGGGAGCTGGCGCAGCGCTACGATTTCGCCGAACCGGTCCCGGCCGCGCAGCTGCTGGAGCAGGTGGGCGGGCTGCTGGCCGAGGGGCTGGTGCAGGTGACCCACCCGCGCTACTTCGGTCTGTTCAACCCCAGCGTGCTGCCGGTGACCGTGCTGGGCGAAGCGCTGGCGGCGCTCTACAATCCGCAGATGGCGGTCTGGTCGCACGCGCCGGCCGCCTGCGAGCTGGAGCACCGGGCGCTCACCGCGCTCCAGGCGCTGATCGGCTGGGCCCCTGATGAGGCGATCGCCAACTTCACCTCCGGCGGCATGGAATCCAACGCGTCGGCGCTGCAGTGCGCCCTGGCCTGGCGCTTCCCGGGCTGGGACGAGCGGGGCCTGACCGCCCTGGGCCTGCGCCCCACCGTCTACCTTTCCGCCGACGCCCACCACAGCTTCGTCAAGGCCGCCCGCGCCGCGGGCCTGGGCACGGCGGCGGTGCGCGAGGTGCCGGTGGACGCCGGGCGCAAGCTGGACCCGGCGGCGCTGGAGGGGATGCTGGCCGAGGACCGGGCCGCGGGCCGGCACCCGTTCCTGCTGGTGGCGACCCTGGGCGCCACCGGCACCGGGGTCATCGATGCCATCGGCCCGCTCCGGGAGGTCGCCGACCGGCACGGCCTCTGGCTGCATGCCGACGCCGCCTGGGGCGGCGGCGCGCTGCTGAGCCCGGCCCTGCGCCCGCACCTGGCCGGCATCGACCGGGCCGATTCGGTCACCTGGGACGCCCACAAGTGGATGTCGGTGCCCATGGCCACGGGCATGTTCTTCTGCCGCCACCCGGACGCGGTGCGCCGGGCCTTCGCCATCAGCGCCGCCTACATGCCGCCGCACCAGGGCGAGGACGCCGTCGACTTGTTCGGCGCGTCGCCCCAGTGGTCGCGCCGGAGCATCGGCCTGAAGGTGTTCATGGCCCTGGCCGAACTGGGCCTGGACGGCTACGCCCGGTTGATCGAGGGCCAGGCCCGGCTCGGCGAGCACCTGCGCCGGCGGCTGGTGCAGGAGGGCTGGACCCTGGCCAACGAGACGCCCCTGCCGGTGGTCTGTTTCCACCGGCAGGGCACCGATTCGTCCGCCACCCTCGCCCGGATCCTGCGGGACGGCCGGGTCTGGCTTTCGTCCCTGGCCTTGCCCGGCGGCCCCACCGTCCTGCGGGCCTGCATCACCAGCTACCACTCCACCGAGCAGGACGTGGAGGCGCTGCTGGCGGCCCTGGGCTGAGCCGGGGCCGGTTCAACGCTCCCGGCCGCCGATCCCCAGCTTGCCCATGCGGCTCTGCAGGGTGGTGCGCTTCAGGCCCAGGCGCGCGGCGGCGCCGTCCTTGCCGCCGACCCGGCCGCCGGTCTCGCGCAGGGCCTTGAGGATGTGCTCCCTTTCGGCCTGGTCCAGGGTCGCCAGGGCTGCCGGAGCCGGGGCATCGTCCCGGTCCCGCAGTTCCGCCACGGGCACCTGCAGTTCCCGGCCCCGGCTGAGGATCACCGAGCGCTCGATGACGTTCTCCAGTTCGCGCACGTTGCCCGGCCAGTGCCAGGCCTGCAGGGCCTCCATGGCCCGGGTGGGGATGCTGTCGATGGGCCGGCCCATGCTCTGGGCGAACTTCTGGGTGAAGTAGCGCACCAGCACCGGGATGTCCTCCTGGCGCTCGCGCAGGGCGGGGACGTGGATGGGGAAGACGTTCAGCCGGTAGAACAGGTCGGCGCGGAAGCTGCGGTCCTGCACCATGGCGGCCAGGTCGCGGTTGGTGGCGGCGACCAGGCGCAGGTCCACCTTCTGCACCCGGGTGCCGCCCAGGCGCTCGAACTCCCGCTCCTGGATGGCCCGGAGCAGCTTGGGCTGCAGCTCCAGGGGTAGGTCGCCGATCTCGTCCAGGAACAGGGTGCCCTGGTGGGCCAGTTCCAGCCGGCCCATCTTCTGGCTGAGGGCCCCGGTGAAGGCGCCCTTCTCGAAGCCGAACAGTTCGCTTTCCACCAGCCCGGCGGGGATGGAGGCGCAGTTGATCTGCACGAAGCCGCGCTCCTTGCGCGGGCTGAGCTGGTGGATGGCCCGGGCGATCAGCTCCTTGCCGGTGCCGGTCTCGCCCAGGATCAGCACGGTGGCGTCGGACGGCGCCACGGTCTCCACCTGGCGCAGCACCCGTT
>Ga0316230_1001104_pt1 | contig 30579 bp, 32 predicted proteins | sample TBH18025metaG_FD_206004 | JGI IMG/M metagenome (GOLD analysis project Ga0316230, IMG submission 206004) | Freshwater microbial communities from Trout Bog Lake, Wisconsin, USA - TBH18025 | ecosystem: Environmental > Aquatic > Freshwater > Lake > Hypolimnion/Profundal zone | place: USA: Wisconsin...
CGGTCTGTCAACGACTTCTACAACAAATACTTCTTAGAATGGTGCCAGTTTGACGTTGACGCCGTTGTAGATCTGCTCCTCAGCAGCGAGAAAGTTGATATCGCCTCTCCGGTCGGTGCATGTATAGACTGCATCGGCGGCTTAGATCGAGCTGTGGTGGAATGGGGTATCGATTTCAAATTCATAGGGAAGAGGTGCGCCAACTAGTTAGGTAGGGACCCAACGGTACAATGTAGGGACTGACACGCCGAGTTTTTGGCAACATCTTTTGGAGGGATAGCCGACGCTGAATTGCGTAGCGTGAGATTAAATAAAAAAGGAATGCAAAGTAAATGCTGTAATATCAACGCTTTATAGTCAGATAACAAAGATTATGTAAAGTACAACCGACGCGGCCTGCCCAACCAGTACCAGCAGGCATTACCGCCCCATCCCATACCCGCACGGTGTTAACCTCCTACCCAAGTCAGTCGCGCTCCGCTCGGAGACCAAGCAACACCGGTAAGCTTCGTTAAACCGGTGATCCCACATATTCCGTGCCCGGTCAGAGCGGCGCTGCGGTTTCTGGAATGGCTGGATGGAAGCATTTCTGCTTGATGCCCGAAGACAAGGTCCCCCTCATGGCCAGTCAAAGGTATTATGAGTGGAACATTAGTGAAATTCCTGTTAATGTTGCGGCGCTGTCGGCAATGTGCAAGCATGCCGCTAACATTATCCAGGAGGTTTCCTGTTTAAATGGCTCAAGAAAACGACGGACTCACTATCGCTCGTGAACGTATCGCGTATGAATCCGAAGTACGCAGCGGGTTTCTGGACTTAGGCACCCTCGGGTTAACAACCCTGCCAGAAGAGTTGTTTCAGTTAAGTCATTTACAACGATTGAACCTCGGCTCATATATCTGGACGACGGATGAACCTACTTCGGCTGAAAGTAATTTAGCTAATAATAAACTATCAGGACCGGAATTAGAGCGGCTAGCGGAACTGCCGGCAATTGAGATCTTGTCGGCAAGCGGAACCGAATTAGCCAGCCTGCAACCTTTGGTTCAGATGGGTGAGTTAAGAATTTTACAGTGCTCCTTCACGGAGGTCGGGGACCTGACCCCGCTGGCAGGCCTCGCGGCCCTGCAAAAACTGGATTGTAACGCCACCCAGGTCGCGGACCTGACCCCGCTGGCCGGCCTCGTGGCCCTGCAAGAGCTGGATTGCTCCCAAACCCAAGTCCGGGACCTGACCCCGCTGGCAGGCCTCGCGGCCCTGCAAAAACTGGATTGTAACGCCACCCAGGTCGCGGACCTGACCCCGCTGGCAGGCCTTGCGGCCCTGCAAAAACTGGATTGCAACGCCACCCAGGTCGCGGACCTGACCCCGCTGGCAGGCCTCGCGGCCCTGCAAGAGCTGGATTGCTACGCCACCCAGGTCGCGGACTTGACCCCGCTGGCAGGCCTCGCGGCCCTGCAAAAACTGGATTGCACTGGTTGCTGCATCACATCGGCTCCCAGTGAAATCTGGAGCAATCCTTCACTACAAGTAGTTCGTGTTACACAGCTGCCCGGCGTTCCCACCGAGGTCCTCTCGGACCCGGATAACTGCCTTCCGGCTCTCCGTGCCCACCTGCGCGATCTCGCTGCCGGAGCGACAATAATTCCGGACGTGAAACTGATCATCCTCGGCAACGGCCGCGTCGGGAAAACGCAGATCGCCCGGCGGTTGCGAAACGAGGGGTACGACGCCGGCGTCCCCTCCACGCACGGCATCGTCGTGTCGTCGGCGCCCTTGCCGGACGCAGACTCCAGCGATGCGGCCCGGTTGCACCTGTGGGACTTCGGAGGGCAGGACATCTACCACGGAACCCACGCGCTTTTCATGCGGAGCCGGGCGATATTCGTAATCGTCTGGTGCACCGAAGCAGAGAACAACGAAAGCCACGAACACGACGGGGTGCTTTACCGCAACCGCCCGCTAGCCTACTGGCTCGCCTATGTGCGCCATTTCGGCGGAGTGGACAACCCGCTCCTCGTAGTGCAGACGCGCTGCGATCGCCCCGAGGACGACGCTCGCCGCCTTCCGGTGCCCGACGAAGTGTTGCAAGGCTTCAGGTACTGCAACTCGCTGCTGCACTACAGCGCGCTGCACGACCGCGGCCGGGCCGCGCTGGACGAGGCGCTGCGGGAAACGGCGGCATGGCTGCGGGGGCAGCAGGGGACGGCATCGATCGGCGCGGGGCGGTTGCGGGTGCAGCGCCGGCTGGAAGAGCTGCGGGATGCCGACGCCAAAGCACCAGCGGAGGAGCGTCAATACCGCACCCTGACGCAGGAGCACTTCGAGCAGATCTGCCGGGAGAAGGGCGGAGTCAATTCGCCGCAGTACCTCCTCGAATACCTGCACAACACCGGACTGGTTTTTCACCGGCCGGGATTATTCAACGACCGGATTATCCTCGACCAGGGCTGGGCTCTGGAGGCGGTGTACACCGTCTTCCACCGGGAAAAGTGCTACAAGCACCTGCGTCAAGGCAAGGGGCGCTTCACCCGGTCCCTATTGGAACTTCTGGTCTGGGGGGAATACGAGAAGAGCGAGCAGGAGCTCTTCCTGAGCCTGATGGAGTCGTGCGGCATCTGTTTCGTGCACCGCAAAGGCAACCAGACTTCCGAAACGGTGTATATCGCTCCCGAGCTTTTGCCCGAGAAAGCCGATATCGAGGCGGCTCTTGAAGAAAAATGGGATACGGGAGCACCGATAAAGGAGGCGGTTTTCCAGTACGAGATGCTCCACCCGGGGCTACTACCAAGCCTCGTGGCGCGGATCGGCGGCGCGGCGGGAATCAACGGAGTTTACTGGAAGGACGGCGTCTGTGTCTGGGAGAGAAAGACCCGCAGCCATGCTTTGATCGAGCAGGAAACCAGGGACGGCTGGCGCGGCGAAATCCGGGTTCGGGCCCAAGGAGATGCCGCCGCTCTGCTGCTAAGCATCCTTTGTGACATCGTACTGAAACAGCAGACAACCCTTGGGATCCGCAGCAGTATGTCGGGATCTGACGACCATGTACGAGGCTATATTGAATATCGATCTGCTTTGGCTGCATTGACTGCAGAGCCCGTTTTCGAATTCGGTCAGGCCCGCGCCACCGCCAATGCCGAGTACTGCGTCTCCTATGCCTGGGGAGACGGCACCGAGGAGGGAAAGGCGCGGGATCTCATAGTCGAGAGGCTCTGCACATCGGCCGAGGCCCGCGGCATCCTCCTCGTGCGCGACAAGAGCGCCTTGGGCCTCGGCGACTCCCTGCCGGAATTCATGGCGCGCATCGGCCGCGGGGATCGGGTGTTCGTCATCCTCAGCGACAAGTATCTCAAATCCTACAACTGCATGTTCGAGCTGTTCGAAATCTGGCGCACCAGCAGGCAGGAAAAAGATGCTTTCCTGCAGCGGGTGCGGGTCTACGCGCTGCCGTGCGCAAAGGTGTTCTCGCCGCTGGAGCGGGCTCAATACGCGGTGCACTGGAAGAAGCAGAAAAGCGATATGCAATCTGTAGTCGACGAGCACGGCCTCGATGTCCTCGGCGCCGCCGGGTATAGGGATTACGCACGCATGCGTGATTTTTCCCATCACGTCGCCGACATCCTAGACTTTGTCACCAGCGTGATCCTGCCCAGGACTTTCGAGGAGCTGGAAAAAGTCGGCTTGGACGATCTGGAAGAAAGCGCCTCGTAGGCAGCAGCTCAGATATTTTACGAAATTCATTACAAATGAGTCGAGGCAAAAAAAATGAGATTGGTTGAGATGCCCTTTTTCCCGTATTTGGAAAAAGGGCAGCAAATCCTTAAGGAATATGAACTAGCTTGCACTTGGCTGGATTCACTAGGTATTCCTCACAAGAGGGGCAGATTTGGCAGGTACCAAAAGGAACTAGCAACGTTCGAACGCAGAATCAAATCTGACCTTTCGACTCACGATAAAATTTCAGCATTCTATTCATATATTAATTCCTACATCGAGGCGACAGAGCTGATTCGAATCAAGGACGCTCTTGTCATTGCTGAAAGCACCACATACCTGTCACAGTTGAAAAAAGCTACGTCAGGTCAGCTTTTTCGAAATGTTGTCAATAATGATCCCTCGAGAAACTTTTTCTTTGAGCTAACTCTCGCTGCAAGACTGTTAAATGCTGGTTATTCTGTGGTTGTGAATGAACTGGCTGATGCTGAGGCTTATATTGATGGGTCAAAGGTTTTTTTTGAATGTAAAAGAGTCACTTCTCAGAAGGCGGTAAAGAGTCGAGTTAAGGAGGCGAATAAGCAACTAAGAACGAGACTTGAAAACGCAAAGTCGCAAGGTTCTAAGGGGATTGTAGGCCTGAATGTTACCGAGTTATTAAATCCTAGACTAGTTATGGTTGTAGGAAATGATATCCATGAGCTAAAAGATTACCATTCTACTTTGTTGACAGGTTTTGTTAATTCTCACATCAATGAGATTACCTGCAGCATGGGAAAAGATATTTTAGGTGTCATGTGCGAGTTCAACATGTATGGCTACATTCAGAATAAAACTCCTTTAACTATAGTGAATTGCCGAGGTGCTAAATTCGTACAGTATAATATTACCAAGGAAGAAGAGAAATTTGTTTACAAGTTGGTAATGAAGATTTCAAACCAGCGACTGGTGCGAAAATGCTAATACTAACATTTAGTGTGAGCTGGTTTGGATAGTGCTTGAGGGTCCGAGGCCCTGACATGGCACATATCTCAGAACCCGAGTTTTGTGTCATGTGCTTAACGTCCTATATGGAGATCGAGATGCCAACAACTGCTTATTCCAAGAAGTTCCAACGTGAGTTGGATACTGAACAATTATTGGGACTGTTAGGGTATGACATGTCCTCTGATCCTGATCTCGCAGCTCTCCCAGCGTTTCTCCGTGAAGAAATTTCTCGTGACTTAATATGCCCCGAATGTGGCGTAAGTGGGTGTGTAATTGTTGCGCGGGCTAAATCAAAGATGGCAAACATAGCTTTGAGACAACCCCACTTCAGATTTCGCGCACTTGAAGGTGTTAGTGCGCACCATCCACTTTGTGATCATTATGAAGACTCAGAGGTCAAAAATAATGGGGATCAACTAGTGGCGTTTGGCCAACAAGATAGATCTGCTGAGACGAGGATAGTTCGCGAGTTGGTTGCGAGAGGCATTGAACAGCAAATTTTTTCTCAGGAAACGATTCGTAATATGCGTCAATGGTTCTTTGAAACAAAGATACGCCACCAGTTTGTTATGGATGTCTCGGAAGATGCTGTGCAGTGGGCGGCCAAGCTTAGAAGATTGTATCCACATGGCGTTCCATTTAAACCAATGCACGCAGAACTTCCAGGTTTTGATTGGCAATCTGCCGCAGTCCTGCAATTCATTTCAGAGAATAGCAGTATTTTCAACACTCTCCATTCTTGCAGATATTATCACACCAAAACTGCATTGCAACGGGCTTCGAGAATCATTAAGAAATATCACGGAAAGGGTGTCTTTGATGTAACAGTATTGAAGCCAGAATATGAAAAAACAATCCAGTTCGCGTGTTTTACTGCTCGTAATCTAGGCATGTATGGAAAAGATGTAGACCGTAAAGAGCAAGAGGCTTTATTAGGTTTGATTCCGACCTTTTTGTTGGCTTTTGCAGCATTACTGTTGTATGTATCAAATTGGGACATCGATGCAGCAATTAACAAGCTAATTGTAATTGTTAAAGCTCCTCAGCCGGCTGATATGAATGTAGGAAATGTTATAGGGCTAAACCCTTTTCATGATTTCACAGCCTTTTCAAACATTATGCAAACGCGAGAAATTGCTTCAAGGAGCAATAATGGTTTCGACTATAACTCTCAATTAGATGGGATCATAAAAAGCCTAAAACGTCAGTATTCCGAATGGAAATTAGGTACCCCCGGTGCAACCCCAACTTGTGGATAAGTGCCAGGGGTCATTATCCAACGTAAACAAGTCTGTTAAATCGGGGTGTTGCGAATAACCTGCTGAAACAAGGATCATGGAAAATGCCCAAATCGGCGGGATGAACAGGTCCGCTCATCATTTAAGGTTTATGCGGCGCGAAGCCGCCGCATAAACTTGCGTTGAACGAAACCGCTTCGCCCACTGCCGTCGGCCTCTCCGTCTACTTGGGTTTTTATCCGGACTTTGATCTTAGCTGGGAGGGATAATACGAGCTTGATGAGAGGAATTCAATAGGAATCCCGTGAGAGTGGAAGGAAAACGGTGAGAAACCGTACCGGTACGGTCAGTCCGCGCCGAGCCCAGCGCCTTATGGAGCTCCCATTTCATGGCCGAGCCGGATTCAGTGCGCACGAATGGCTTTGCCACCTGCGAAACACACGTGCCCGATGTTCCGTTTTCACTTACTGCTACCCGGACGTCGGTGGGCTCCTGGACCTGCGCGGTAACCACTCTATCACCACCATGGTTCCTTCATGGCAGCAGGGGCAACGGTCGGCCGCACCAGTCTGCTTGGAGCTACTTCCGTCGCTCTCCGGGCGCGCCTCGAATCTCTCCGCCAGAAGAAGTTGCAGCCGCTTCAGGGTGGCCCGGTTCGCCGGACTCAGGAGGCCGTAGTAGCGAACCTTGTGGAAGCCCCGCGGCAGCACGTGCTGCAAGTAACGACGCAGGAATTCCTTGGCCGGCAGAGCCATGGTTTTCCACTTGCCAGTGCCGGAATGCTGATAGCGGAAGCGCACGGTTCCGTCGTCCAGGGCGAGGAGCCGGTTGTTGGTGATGGCGATGCGATGCACGTAGCGCCCGAGATAGCGCAGCACTTTGCGCGCCCGGTTGAAGGTCGGTCTGCTGAAGACGACCCATTCCCGGTCCCATACCTCCTTGGGAAACTCTTCCCCGGGGAGCGCCCGCCTGGCCAGCTTCATGAAGCGCGCCCGGAACACCTTGGACAGTGCCCGCACAGGGACCAGGAACTTCCTGCGCGACTCCCGCCAGACGCCGTCCTGGTCGAGCCCTCCGGCCGGCACCAGCATGTGTACGTGAGGGTGGTGCTCCAGGGCGCGGGTCCAGGTGTGCAGCACGGCCAGGATGCCGAGTTTGCCTCCCACGAACCTGGGGTCGAGCCCGACCCTGCTCAGGGCGTCGACGGCCGAGCGCATGAGTACGGCGTAGAGTTTCTCCTGGTTGCGGCGCACCGGGTCGCGCAGCTCATGGGGCAGGGTGAAGACCAGATGGAAGTAGCGCACCGGCAAAAGCTCGGCCTCCCGCTTCTCCAGCCAGTCTAGGGTGTCCTTGCCGTGACACTTGGGGCAGTTCCTGTTCCTGCAGGAATGATAGGAGTAGCGCTGGTGGCCGCACTCCTCGCACTGGTCCAGATGCCCGCCCATGACCTGAGTGCGACAGCCACCGATGGCAGCGAGGGCGCGCCTGTGGCCGGACGGCATACGGTCGCCGAACTCGGCCAGGTAGTCGTCGCCGTGCGCGGTGACGATGTCGGCGAGCTCGATCACGGCTCGATATCGGACATGATGCCATCCAGGGTGCCGTGCAACCTGACCGCGATCTTGTTGGTCATGTGTGTGTAGATATCGGTGGTGACAATGCTTGAGTGACCGAGCACGTCTTTGATGGTGCGGATGTCCTCGCCGTTTTCGAGCAGGTGGGTTGCCAGCGAGTGCCGCAGCGTGTGAGGGGTGGCCTTTTTCCGAATGCGGCTTGCTTGCAGCGCCTTCTTGAAGGCCCGCTGCAAGGCGTCGGCGGTTATGTGCTGCGCTTTGCGCTGCCTGGGCAGCGCCGGGAAGAGGAATTCCGAGCCCTTGGCATGCTGGCGGTAATAGGAGCGCAAAAGCTCCAGGGGGTGATCATGCAGCGGCACGAAGCGGTCCCTGCCCCCTTTGCCGTTGCGGATGACAAGCAGGTGTCTCTTCCCGTCGATATCGCCGGTGGTGAGCCGGATCGCCTCAGAGATGCGCAGTCCGCACGCATAGATGACGGTGAGGGCCATGCGGTAGGAGGGCTCCTTCACCAGCTTGAGAAGCGAGCGGACCTCGTCTTGCGAGAATACCACCGGCAGCCGCCTGGTCCGCCTAGGCCGGACAATGTCCAGGTTGGTGAGCGGCCGTTTGAGCGTGGTTCCATAGAAAAAACGGATGCCGCACAGATAGACCTTGATCGAACCTCGGGAGAGCTTCAGTCCCTCGATCAAGTGCAGGAAGAAGCGGCGGACCTCCTCCTCTGTCAGAAGGTCCGGGGAACGGCCGTAGTACTTGGCCAGCACCCGGACGGTGTCGATGTAGTGTTTGACGGTCCGAGGGGAGTAGCCGGCTAGCTGCAGGTCCTCCAGCATTCTTTGGCGTAACGGTGTCATGGGGTCTCTCCTTTTCCTCTGGGATTGCGGCTTAGCCGCTCAAGTCGCCAGAATTAAAAGAGAAGGACACATTCTGCAATAAAAAAAGCAGCCTCCGAGGAAGCTGCCCTAATCACTGGTTTTAAGGTTTTAAGTTACCGCGAAGCGGTTTAGTTCAACTATGAGTTGTGCTTACAGGATGATTATGAATTGGCAAGAATTTATAAAATATTCAACTATTCAACTACGGAAACTGGATGATAATGGCATGCCATGCGGGATTGGGTCAGGTTGTCTTCTTGATTTTAAAAAATATCGATTTTTACTAACGGTATTTCATGTTCCTAAAAAAACATCCGAATGGTGTGCTCAAATCAAATTTAATGAAGAAGTACAAAAAATTGAAGTTCTATTCTTGAATGAGTTTAGTTTTATTGCCGACTTTTCTGGAGATAAGAAATCAATTAAAGATGTAGAGTTTTCTTTTCACCCCATTCGTCCTGACTGCACCTTTTATTTTCACAACAGAAATTGGGAAGGAAAGACTTTGGAATTTAGAGAAAGGCCAGTATTTACTATAGAGGACATTGGTAAACCAAATAAAGAAACATACTATGGCTTCTCTGGAGATATTCAACCAACATTAATCCCAGATCTAAATGCTTTTGAAACAAGCATGCAAATATATCATGGCTTAAAATATGATCGATTCGAAAATGATATGCATTACTTCAAAATGCCAGAGAATCACCCTGGTCATGATTGGTTCCACGGTTGCAGCGGAGCACCAATTATAGGAGAAGATGGTAAAGTTGTTAGTCTTGTGAGTGGAGGTTGTACCAAAAATAATGAGATCTATGGCTGTAATCTTCAGAAATGCATTAGAACTCTAAATCATTTTATAGAATAAAAATTGCACAACAATAAAATCAACCTGACCGCCGGGAGCTGCTTTCGCTGAAACTATTTCAGTGGCGGTGGCAGGTTTTTAAAGCGTTGGTTGGTTAGCCTTTATCTGGGTGTCAGTTCACCTGCGTGGCTGTCTACTTTTAGGTGAGTAACGGTAGCGAGGAGTACGTGAAATATACGGAGGACAGATGATTGTTTTTGACACATTCAAGAGGGCAGTAGCGTTTGTAAAGGAGAATCAGGGAGGGGTAATTACGAGAAACCAGAATGGTATAGGTTTTGTTGTAGAACACAAAAAATCAATTTGCGATAAAGACGCAGCAAGTGACCGCCATTTTATTGCTAGCTGGAGTGACCTACACACAGGATTGACATGGGGACTTACTCTGGATGGTTTTAGTAAAACAAGTGATAGAGCACAAGAGACCATATCGAAGATGAATCGTACGAATTTTTTGGGCTGTAGCGATTGGAGACTCCCATTATCAAGAGAATTGGAATACTTGAAATCATTGGAATCTACAGAAAAGGCAGAGCTAAGAAATCTTTATATAGTGCCTAAATTTTCCAAGCGTGTAAGGCCTGAATTCCCCGAGCGTATTTCTTGGAGATATTGGTCAAAAGAGTCTATAGATTCTGATGACTACCATGATAGTAAAATTAAATGGGTTGGAGGTGAATATGCTGGGTTTGAAAATAGTAATAATAATCAGAAAACTACTGATGTTATTGGTGTAAGGGGAAATGTCCGTTCCTCTTTTGATTGGGTTGTATCATTAAGTAAATGGGCAACTGATAATTATAAATCAATTCGAGCCTTTCCTTTATCAGAAAAAGATATTTTGGATTTAGAGGAGTTGACTGTCGATGTTGGACCGATTCCTATAGAGGTCCGTAATTTAGTCAATCTTAAGAGACTGAAATTAAAAACCCTAGATTGTTCCGAGTCCTTTATTTTTACTATGAATAGCCTAGAGGAAATTTCAGTTTCTGGCTATGATCGTTTAGAGTCTTTTGAAAAATATAATCCATTGAAGGCAGTACCGCTTTCATTAGGAAATATGGTTAATTTAAGAACCCTTGATTTATCATCATCTAGAATTAAAAGTTTACCTGACTCGATAGGTAATCTAGTTAATTTAAGAACACTAGATTTATCAAAAACACCTGATTTATCAACATCTTTTATCAAAAGACTACCTGACTCGATAGGTAATCTAGTTAATTTAATGATACTTAATTTATCATCATCTAAAATTAAAAGTTTACCTGGCTCAATAGGTAGGCTAGTGAATTTACGAACACTTGATTTATCATCATCTAAAATTCAAAGATTACCTGACTCAATAGGTAGGCTAGTGAATTTAAAAAGTTTAAATTTGGCATTTACAGATGTATACGAATTGCCTGATAGTATTTTTCTGCTTCATGACCTTGAAGTGATAAAATGCTGTCCATTAGAATCTAGCTGGAGTGACCTACACACAGGATTGACATGGGGTCGTCCTAAATTAGAAGATGGTAGCGAGATTTGGAAAAGAGAAAATGCTGAACATATAATATACAAGATGAATTGTATGAATTTCTTGGGATGCAATGATTGGAGACTCCCAACATTAAAAGAACTGAAATCATTGGCATCTGAAGAAAAAGAAGGGTCGTTGCGACAATATATAAGGCCTGAATTTGTCGAGCTCATTTCTATCTTCGGACTATGTAGTTATTGGTCTAATGATTCTCGTTCCAAGGGCTTCGTTTGGAATTATAGAACCAATAGTGCACTCGAACAGAATTCGAATAATAAAGCTGAGGTACTTGGTGTTAGAGAGTGAACCTTTGGGGACGCCCTTCACATATTCACATTTGAGGAAAAGTGATGTCCCAACTTGCACTTGGACCGTGACCGGGCGATAAGGCTGCCCGGCAGGTCAAGTGCATGCCCGTTGAATAGGGAGGTAAATAATGATCGAGGCAATTGTCACAGGGCAAGGTTTACCCCTCGATAAAACCCAAAATAGTCCTGAGCGCCTGTACTTACTAATTAAAAAATCAGAAGTACACGGGTTCCCAATCAAAGATGGTGAACAGATGCCCATAACCATAGTTATCGGCGGGATTGAGTACAGTGGCGAACTTAGTCGGCGTGCTAACTTACCATCCATTTTTTTAAAGTCAAAGTTGTGGGACCAAGAAGGAATGGTGCACCAGCAAACACATCTCCTGCTGAATAATGGCCTCTCTAAAAATCAACGGGTTCAACTTTCAGTAAACGGGAATCGGGTTGCTCTGCCGTAGTGAGGTGGTCGGAGTTTGTGAGACAACCTGGCGGTGATATAAGTAATGTCCCTGGTTGTTGGGGGTGTCGGCGTCAGGCCGCCGGTTTCAGTTTTTCAAGTCCCTCGAAATAAGCATCATTTTGTGTCCGCTTGTCAAGTGAAGTGTGCGGGCGCCACTCGTTGTATCAAGGAAACCAGGTGATCATATCCTTTGCCAGCTCAGTTCCGGTTTCATACACTCTCAGGTAGATCCGCTCGTATTTTAGGGTTCGCCAGAGTCTCTCGATAAAGATGTTGTCCTTGAAGCGCCTCTTGCCGTCCATACTGATTTTGACGTTCAGGTGGTCACAGTTACGCCCCTGAGCAGGTACGGATAAATCGAAGACCAACATGAGACCGCGAGATCACTCCCCAGCCGTAGGTGGGTCATTATTGCATGCCGATTCACACCCCAGCCACTTCCTTTTACTACTCATCGAATATCAACCTTTATTTTTATATGATAGATGGGATTCAATCAGCATAGTTCGACCCAAAGCAGACAAATACCGGCATATCGGTGAAAAATCCACCCGAATAGCCGTGACGAAAGCCGATATCGTGGAGCGGATTCAGAATTCGACAGGCATGACTAAAAAAGACGCCAGCGAGGCGGTCGAGTGTTTTTTCGACACCCTGAAAGCCACCCTGGAGAGTGGGGAAGACATCAAAATAGCGAGATTCGGCAATTTCGTGGTCAAGTCGAAGACGGCCCGACGCGGCCGTAATCCCCAAACCGGGGAGGAGATAACCATCGAGTCCCGGCAGGTGCTGACCTTCAAAGCCAGTACTGTCCTGCGGCAGGCGATTAATGGTGACGACGGGTCGGAGTAGAACGACTGGGAATACCGCTGCGCTGTGTGCGGCCTTGATCTTAGGATTGGAAGCATTACGGTCGGGATTGAGGCAGCGCACATCAAGTGGCACCAGGCCGGCGGTCCCGACATCGAGTCCAACGGAATCGCCCTTTGCTCCCTGCACACAAGATCTTCGACCTCGGCGCGTTCACCATCGATCCAGACGGCAGGATCCTGGTCTCGGAGCAGGTGCATGGGGCGACGCAGTTCGACGAGGTTCTTTTGCGCCATCACGGACTGCATGTGAGGGGGCTCCAGCGGATGGATTACCGCCCCTTTGAGGAGTATCTTGGGTGGCACCGGACGGAGGTTTTCAAGGAGAAGGCGAGGTTCCTAGAAGGCATATCGTGAGGTAGAAGAGGGGAGGGGGCACTCCATCATGGTCCGCCCTCAGGCTCCAGTTGAGTTCTCTGTGTTCAGGGTGAAAACTGCTGCAGGCGGGCATCATATTGTGGCGGCGCCTTATAGAGGAGAATAGATCTGGGATGACCTCAGCAAGATCTCAAGGGAGGGTTCGTATGACCAAAAACGGCTCAATTCGTCCGCAGATTTTAGAGTACTTGGCGAACTTGCCACCCTTGAGGGTCGTGAGCTTTCCTGATCTCTATGCGTTACCCTTTGTGCCAAAGGGGAAAGAGCACAGTGTCCGGAGCGCCTTGTATGGTCTGTGTGCTGGGACACCTGTAGCCAAACGTGACCGTCCGAATAAAGTGTATGGGATTCGGTTAAGTCTCCCCAACAATAAAACAGTCGTGCTATCTCTTCCAGGTGTGCCTTGGGAAAGCCTGCAGCAAGATCATCATTCAGATGCCACGATCAACCGAATTATTAACCGGCTTCAGAAAAAGCATGGGGTGTCTACTATAGATTATTGGGGGAAAGCCGCTCAAAAACGATCAGTAGACCAAGCAAGCCCTGGCATGCGTGCAGCCAAATCAAGGGATGGACATTCCTGTCTTCTTTGCGGAGTTGAGGGGATTTCTGAACCACGATCGGTGAGCGCTTGTCATATCGTGTCTCGTAAGGCCTCGTTTTGGCTTGCACTTGATGAGGTTGATAAGACCAAAAACACGATCTTCACTGACGAAGCCACCAGGCTCTTGTCAGATAAACTCAAAAAATACAATGTCCACAGCGATCCGCAATTCATTGTCACCCTCTGTACGGAACACAATAGTTTTCTGTTGGATGCGCTGAAAAATTGGGTAGCTGAGGTAAAAAATGCTAGGAGTGCTTGTTGCCAGAAATCCCTATTTGAAGAGACCACTTCTGGTGATATCGTACAACCTGCCAATATTATTGAGATAGGAGGAGAGGGGGGCAGCCTCATTCTTTGTGGGGCCAAGACGAAAGAGATCTGGTGCTTTAAACTCATCCGCGATGAAAGCACCTTGGCTGGGCTTTTGGACGAGCCCAGTTTGTCGGGTGCCACTGTTTCGGGCTGGACCAAGGGTTGGCGAGGGGCCTTGAGACTTCTCGCGGTTTACCCCTGGAAAAAGCTGTATCCCCGTTACGTGCATCCCGAATTTAAAGAACTTGTGGCGAGAGAAATTGCAAAAAGGGGGTTAACGTGTCATGAACGCGACCAATGGCATGAGGTTCTCACCCCTAAGACGCCACAAAGCCTCAAAATGACCGAGGAGGAGAAGAACAAGAGGAAGAAAGTGCTTCTGGAAAGGGCACTAATGGAGGCGGACAAAAAAGACAGGGCCGAGGGGCTCCTATAGCACACCACCCGGCGCCTCGGAGACACTTCGTTCACGGTGCGCCGAGCCCGCGGTCAGAAGAAGCGCACCGCGGACGGGCACCTCGCAGGGAAGATAATAAAAACAGGAGGACATAAAATAAATTTACTAATATTATATAGTTATAGGCCCATAACAAAGATTACCTGAAGTTACGGTTCAGTGGCAATTTTTTACCTTCGTTGGGATAACGAGCTGGAGACCTGCGGAGTCGAGGGACTCTCATAAAAATAATGAGTGATTTGGGCGTAAATATAGTACAATGATATTAGATATTTAGCGTCCCATAAGGTATCTTATGTCAAGTACGATGGACCTGTCTATTGGCTATGTCCGGCACAGCCGGCACTACCGCTTGGAGGCCTTCAGCTTATCATTCCAGTATTCAACGTAGGTCAGATACCCCTTTTCAGTCGTCAGGAACTGCAGGTGCACCTCGGGGCCCACCCTGTAGGCCGGAATCCTTTCAACTCCCGACCTCTTAGCTTGTTCCATCCTATGGTTGCCGTCGATCACGTTAAAGCGACCTGGTGCGATCTCAGCCAGTATGACCGGCTTAGTCACATCGACTGTCGGCAGATGAGATTCATTGCATTTGGAAAAGCTTGAGATGAAATCTTTGACCAGTACCTCCTCACAGGCGATATCTGGATCTTTTTGAATATATTCAGTCATCTTCGTGATATTGAAAACGAAGATGCCGTTTGGATACAGTTCGTCCTCATCATCGATCGGGCATGGTGTAAAGCGACGATTTATTTTCAATTTTTCTGTCAAGACAGCCTCCAAAGAGCTGAATCTTCACCTGAAAACGATCACACACCGGTTCTATGGCTTAAGAATTTGACTTTAAGTCAATGGTGGTCACATCGATTCCGAACCTCCCCATCGTCTTCAGCGCCCTGGAAAGGTTGCTACTCTTCTTCCCCGATCTGACTTCCAAATCCTTCTAAGATTGCAGCTTCTCCTCCGATATCTGCGACAACAATTCCCGGTTGCCTTTACTTAGCATCAACCGAGCTAGTCGGACACAGTTGCCTGCGTCATCTCTTCGAGTAAGAACCGTGTAAGTCCGGCGATCCTTCCGGCCGTTGAAGCCAGTTCGAGCGCAGAGAGATACTGAGCACGACGTGAAAACCGAACGACGGTCCATGGATACCCCCCAGAGGCAAGCATTGCATTCATCAGAAATCTGCCGATGCGGCCATTGCCGTCCATGTAGGGATGAATGAACACGAATATGAAGTGCCCCAGGATGGCCCTTACCCCAGCGTGTGACTCCTCATCGAGAAGCCTGTACAGGGCCTCCATACAGTCGACGATGGAAGCCTGCGGCAGTGGAACATGCTGCGACCCCTTGATGTACACCGGATGATTGCGATAGCCGGCCAGATCCGCCGGTTTCAAAATGCCGGCTTGGACAGACGGAGCGAACATCTGTGAGTACCATTCCCTGTGATCGGCTGCAACTAACGGCGCCGGCCTTGCGCCTTCGAGTATCTTGCTGATGGTTCTCTTCACCGACCGGAAAGCAAGATTGTACCCTTTCGCTGCCAGTGCATTTCTTTGCTGATAATCACTCTCGCTTGCGTCGGGGTCCCATTTCCCGTCACGGATCTGCTCGATCAGTCCTGGGGTGACCTGGTACCCTTCGATGGAAAGCGAGTTGTAGGCGTCATTGACATAGATTTCATCCATACGCTGCAGATAGCCGAGATGGTCAACCGGTATCCCCGGTGGCGCGGGGAACACATCCGACACTTCGTCGCGCATGGATCTCCACAGGGATTCAATCCTGGCTACATACGGCGATGCCACTCTGACACCCGCGGACAGAAATGGGGCTCTGTTCTCAAACGGGTTGACCGTTTTGACGAGATAGCCGCCCGACGCCATGTCCCGCACTATCCGCGAGGACATTTGCATCTCCCCGAGAAACTTATAGGCACCGGCCAGCCTCCCAGCGGCGGAAATGCTCCCCCCTTCAAGTAGAACCCGCAGCAGGTCGGAGGGATCGCGCACCATCCGCAGCGCCAGTTCGGCGTCGGTGGGGTTTTGCCGGAAGAAGGACGGCGCCGCCTTGCACAATGCCGTCGGGATGTCCATGATCCAGAGATCATTCATCCTCGCCCTGCCGGCGGGGAAGTTTTTATTGTCCTGGTATATTAGCAGGGAGGTGTCAAAGGGGAGATTGAGTTTCTGAGCCCCTTTTGCCCTAGCAATGACCACAAGCTGCCGCGGCACCACGGTCGCCCCCGTATGGAGGTGCAAGGATGACTCGGAGGAAAGGCAGTAATCGTCTCCATAACGTTCGTTCAGGTAGGCCGCGACAAAGGTCCAATATGAAGCGAACCAGGTCGTGCTGCTGCCGTCGTTAAGGTCGGGCCGGGTGACAATGTACCACCCCTTGACGACCTCCATCAGGAAATCATTCTGCAAAAGCCGTTCCCTGTGAACCCTGCTAAGAGACGACGAGCGCAGCACGTTTCCTCTCTGCACCCGCTGCAGCACCTCAAGCGAGGTGGCCAATTTCTCTCCCGGTGTCGCCATACCCGCCCCCGCAATTTATCTGCTATGTTTTTGTGTACCAAATTACTATGTTATCGTGCTTCGCGTCAACTATGTTTTTGTGCTTCGCTTTTGCCACTCACTGGTCCAAGAACCGATTGGGCAGTACAAAGCAGGAGACGGTCCTGTTGGAACCCATGTCCAGCATAATTGTCTCACCAATGGCGAGACTTTTTATCTACCTGGCCTGAATGTAGATGCTGAGCATGTCTTGCAGCGCTTGCACCATAATCTCATTCTGCACCGTTTCGAGATCACACCAACGTATATAATCTGGCTTGCTTAAGGAATTTTCCCCTATCTCGAGAGTTACGTGGACCTATCGCCACGTACAGATCGCGTCCATTCGATTCTAACCTCGTGTCGCTTTTATCGTATACTTCCCAGCCTTCAGCGCCCAAAAGGTTCATGAAATCGAGAATATCGTCAAGTTCTGAATTTGAGGTTATTCTCGCTTCTTTGGGCCCATCAGCCTTGGAAATGACTATTGATAAAACCATATATTCCTCACTCACGTACCAACGTCTGACCCATTGTTCAGGTTGATCGTGGTCAATAATGACGTCGTCAGTTGCTGGGATTTACCTGTCATGGCATTCCCAATAGCCAAAATAACGCAAAGATGACTATAAATATGATGAAAAATGAAAAAATGGCTGCGGAGGCTTTTTCGAGGGCTTCTCGATTTGTTGACAATCGCGCCATGCAGCAAGCACTAAACAAAATTACAAAAAGTGCTCCTGAAATGAGGATCGAAAATTCTAAGAAAGGCCGTAAATAGGGACCAAACATTAGTAGAGGTATACGAATTCTCATAATTTCACCTTTTTAGAGCCCGCAATGCTGTCAAACCAAAACTAATCCCGCCTCTGAGCGCTCACATGGGATCGCACAAAATTCAGGGGAAGAACTACCAAAAAATGGCACCGTTAACGAGTGCCGCTCTTGAACTTCCAGATCTTTGTTTATTAGTTGTTTTTTTTCGGCAGGGTAAGCCTTCTGTCCCTGGTCCACTTCCAGCTTGAGAAAGGCCTCCTTTGCGCCCTGTTCTTCCACATAGACGAAGATTCCATCGGCGGAGAGCTGCAATTTTTCAAGCGTCGCGTCTATCTCGCGCACAATTCTCGCGGCCTTAGGATTCCCAGCGACAAGGCGGTTCGCCTTGGCCCGCATTGCCATGAAATTGTTGATGTGGTTTTGCTCCATGGCACGTGCCCTGTGCAACCGCGATGCTTCCGTAAAGACCGGAAACGCATTCGTGAGTTGCCCTTCCGTCGGATAATCTTTTTCACTCATGTTGACTCCCTCGGTTTCGGCCACCAAATGGCTCTTTTAGTAGTGGAACTGGTTATTTTTTTATTCGCATCTTGTTTCACCTAAGTGAATCATATAATTCCTTTCTGTGAATTACAAGCGAAAAATTCACAACTGTGAATATCACCTTGAAACATGTGCATGGAATCTGTTATACAGGCGCATGGACGAAACAAAAAAAGGCAAACACAAGCGCTCTGAAGTCGTTGATACCAGCATTTTTGCCACTCGTGTCCGAGCACTCATGGAGCAAAAAGGGCTTAGCTCTTCCGAACTTGCCGACCGAGCGGACCTTGCACGATCAGCGATGACCCAGTTTTTCGCTGGCGACAGGAAACCGAGTGCTGACGCATTAGTGAAATTAGCTGACATGCTGGATGCCAGTACAGACTACATCCTTGGCAGAAGCGATGAATCAGAACTCGCCGATCTCCTCCAACACGAAAAGATCCGCGAACTTGTGCGCCTGTTCATGCAGCTGTCAGTCACGGATCAAGAGAGAGTGACCGAGATGATTCGTCTGATGGTCAAGACGCCCCCGAGAATCCCCTGATACTTCGGTAGTTGAACCCTTCAACCGATCGCCCTGCGGCCGGCGGCCTCGAGTCTGTCCTCTGCATTTGGAGCGCGCTCTTGAGCGGCCGAGTTCTCCGGACAGCCGCCACGATCCACCCTAGTAGTTTCTTCTGTTGCCACTCGAACCGTAGCTGCGCTTTCGGTCCCCCTACCCCCCTTTTCCTCTATTTTTTCTCCATGGCCACGAGCTCCTTTCCATGTGAGCTTGCTTCTTATTTGCACCCAGCAGCACTATTTCTGGTTTTTCCACATTTCTTGTGGAAAACGAGGAGACAGTAAAGGAATACTGGAGTGTATTTGCAGAGGGACAAAAGGAAGACAGCGAATTGCCTAAGAAATTGGCAGATGGACAACATTCATTGCTTTTTCATGAAAATATTGGCTCACAACTGAACCAGATTGGGGGGAGAAAGGCATCAGGTATCTTCGGGATTTTGGAGGAGAAGCTTAGGCATCGCCTGGGGAGGTTCTCTTACTGCAGGTTCGTGATGAGGAAGTGTTTAAATCCAGGAGAAAGGTGGTCGGTGGCAAGCGGGTCTTTGGAATAGTTGCAGTAAGTACTCTTTGTTGTAGATGGTCACAGGATGGTCAGTAGCTTTACATTGCTCAGAATCCATCTTCACATCGCTGCTTTCCGAGTCTCCTCCTGCTCGGCTAGAATCCCCTTTATCGTTTTTTGAGGCACTCCATGCTCTTTGCAGAGTGTCGAGAAGCCTCCGACTGCGTGCTGCACCTGATCGATTGTAGCCGTGGCTTCCCGGGCAGAAATGGAGCCTACATCAGCTAGTTTCAATAGAACGGATCTACTCGGCATCTTTCCTACTCCCAAGTACGAGGTCCAGTGTTCTCCCCCTGGACCCATCGAATATGTCAGGTCGTATGCCGGAGATAGCCGCCAGACGTTATTCTCTCCCACAAGATAGCTGTGGTTTTTGGAGTGGTCGTCTCGGTTGATAGCAAAGAGATTAAAAATAGCCCGACGATACTGCTCTTCCACCTGCCTGGCATCACGAGTCAGTGCCCAGGCAGTCTTTATCAAATCTTTGTAGTCGAGCGATGGCTGGCGGCAGTCAGCATGGTGTAAACCGCACGCGGTAGCCATATGCAACCGACGGTCCCGGGCCGGCCGATCGAATCTTTTCACAGCCAGGTGGAGCAGATCATCTGCCAGGATAAGCTTATGATGCTGGACAGAGATTCCCGCCTTTTCCGCCATTTGCAGGTAGATGCTCTCGACAATGCCTTCGTATGGCCCGAGTTCTGAGAGCTTTCCATAGACGGGGCTAGAAAACTTCATCAGCCAGTGGCTGTACCCCTCAGGGACATCACTACTACCGGAGACGAATTCCCGTCCCGACTCAGAGATGCCGATAAGGGCTTTGGGGCGGGCACCGCCAGGGGATCCGCCGATCTTGGACAGCAGCGGGCTCACCTGGTCAATGTCGCCAGCGAATAATTCGTATGCCTCTCTGGCCATCGTCCCAATCTGAATTGCCTCAACGGTGGAATCATTCCCGTCAGCCGGGCTATACGTTAGAGCTCCCATGGCATGGTCACCGAGATAGGCTAACCTGTCCAAGGGAGTGACTTCGTGACGCTCAACCCCCTTTCGTGCGAAAAAACGATCCATTATAAGCAGACCCCAGCCATCGGGAAGGGAATCGGCGCAAAGCCCTGGGAGATTCCCTGGCAACCGGGCTAGGTCGAAACTGAAGGAGCCTCGTTGTACCGGCATTTGAAACGGAGCCAGTTCGAGCCCCTTTTTTTGCCAAGAAGGCTCGTATTCGAAGAGGACCTTTAGACCACTCAATGCCAAGGTTCCCACCAGTTCTACATTCCTGCCAGTGTCGTAAAGAACCTGCAGTTCCTGGAACTTCGTTGCCACTATACCCTCCTGGCCCGCTGCCGCTCATTTTTACGGGCAACTTGCCGCAGTTCCGCAATCGAGGTCGGCTCTGGTGGGGTCAGTGATTCGATAAAAGAATCAATGGTCCCAAGGGCTGCTAAAATCCTTGCCAATGTGTCGGTCGAGCAAATTCCATTTTTTTCCACACGAGCTAAGGTGGCAATACCGATCCCTGAGCGCTCAGCGAGATCGCGCATCGGCACATTAGCACGCAGTCGTGTGACTTTAATAAAATGAGCGAGCGAATCAAGCGCATCTGAGGGAGTATTGAGTGAAATCACTGAGCCACCTATTATCAAATATGAGTGGTTAAAGACAAAATCCAACGTTAGGTTATCATATTTGATATACAAGTCAAAGCAAAATAGCTAAAGGGGTCGCTGCCCGCTCCGTTTAGGAGGACACCATCAAAGGCGGCGCTCGTCATTTGATATCCATCACGGATGGAGGAGGTAAAAGACAAAAGGCCCCAACGAGCTTAGGGGCAAGGGGTTTAACTAGGCGGGGAGGGAGGAAACCAAGCGGAAAAGTCGATTGACGGAGAGATTGACGCTGAAAGCTATTTATCCACAGGCTGCCTAACTAAATTAGCAATAAAAACTAGTGGGTTGACTAATTACTAAATAGCAGATAGGATTGACGCCATGCCTGGCCTGCCATCCAAAACGTTTCCTATGTTCCCTACCGATCCTTCGGGTGAACTCGCGGACTTAGCGCGAGATCTCCTTTCCCGCTCCTCCGTCCTTAGTGGAATCTTGCACCCCAAATCACAAGAGGGCGTTGTCGAACTGGTGCGGATCATCAACAGCTACTATTCCAACCTCATCGAAGGCAATAGCACGCACCCCTTAGAGATCGAGCGCGCCATGCACGCCGATTACTCGCAGGACCCCGTGAGGCGCAATCTCCAATTGGAGAGTTTGGCGCACATTAGTTGCCAGCGAGCCGTCGAGGAGTTGATGACAAACATGCCCGTGGCTTTCGATTCTACGACAGATGGCTTCCTATCGTGGGTCCACCACGAGTTCTACAAGCTAATCCCAGCTGAAATGCGCTGGGTGGCAAACGAAAAGACGGGGGAAAAAGTAGAGGTCATCGGTGGGCAATTCCGTGCACGTGACGTAGTGGTAGGAAGACACCTCCCTCCGGAGCACACCTCGCTATCGATGTTTCTGGCCCGATTCCACGATGCGTACAAGACCAGCGCACTCCATGGCTTGGAACCCGTTATTGCCGCGGCGGCCTCTCACCACAGGCTAGCCTGGGTTCACCCATTCCTGGACGGCAACGGCAGAGTTGTGCGGCTTTTCACCGACACCTACCTGAGATCCATTCCTATGCCAGGATATGGCTTATGGAATGTCAGTCGAGGTTTGGCTCGCGGCAAGGATAAATACCTGGAAGCCTTGGCTGTAGCCGATGCGCGCAGGCGAAATTTGGACGGCAGAGGAGACCTGTCGAACGAAGGGCTCATCTTTTTCTGTAAGTTTTTCCTGCTGACCTGTCTTGATCAGGTGGAGTATATGACTTCCATGCTTTCTCTTGATGACCTCTTGGGAAGAATCCTCGGATACGTCAAACTGCGTGAGTTGAAGATGGCTTCGGCACCCTTGCCCGATCAGTATCCCACCCTGAAGGTGGAAACCGCACAGATCCTCCAGGAAGTTCTGCTGCGGGGAGAGATGACCCGAGGCGATGCTGCTGCAGCCTGCCCGTCCCCCCGTATGGGTAGAGACATCCTCGCACAGCTATTAGCTGAAGGTCTCCTCGTATCTTCTTCGTCAAAAGGCCCCGTCAGAATGGGGTTCCCGGCACACGCCGCAGGACGCTTCTTCCCTGACATCTTCTCTATGGGTGCGTAACAAAAGACGAGGCTATTCCTTCACAAGTTAGCCAGTAGTTTTACCGGAAGGTGAAAAACGGTCCACTACATTCTGTAATCCACTACTGAGACGTTGATCTGGACGCCCTCGTAGGGTGGCGGCACCCTCAGTTTTTCACTGGTAAAAATCTCCTGACATAGCAAATCCCCCTAACTCAATGAAGAGCTAGGGGGATTTTGCTATCATGCTACGACTTTTCCAACACGTTAAGTAGCCCCCTTGGCTTTGGGGTCGGTGAGGCCATTCTCTAATATGGTGGGAACAGGCACCATACACGTAAATTAAGCAGGTCGACGCGGTCGGTTGGAGCAGACGTTATACCTTTGTTTTTTCCGCCTTTTTTTCCAAAAGAGAAAGCCTCTGCTCGGCCAAGGCCGCTTTCTTGTCCGATTCTGCAGCGCTTTTACGTGCGTCTCCCAATTCCTGCCGCAGTTGCTCGGCAGCCGCCGCAGCTTTCTCAGCTACTTCCTTAGAAGCCGTGAGATCAGCCACCCTGGATTCCAACTCTCTAACCCGGGATTCAGCCTGCTGTTCGGCCAATGCGGCACGCTTATCGGCGTCGGCCGCCATTTTGTGGGCGACCGATACTTCCTTACGAATCTGCTCGACAGTCGAGGCACCCTTATGAAGAGCTTCGGTCTGAGCAGCAGCCTGCGTGACCAATTCGGAGATTCTTTCACCGAGATCCTGAGCATGCCGCTCGGCTACGGCCGCTCTTTTTTGGGCATCTTTCACAGCGTCAGTCAACTCTGCAATCCGGGTGTCTAATTCCTGGACCCGGCTTTCCGCCTTCGCTGCGGCGATATCCGCCCGCTCGACCTGGAGCTGCGCTTTGGCGGTTTCGGTACGAGCCGCCTCGCCAGTACGAACCAGTGTGTTGTTTTCACTCACCAGCTTATCTAGTTGTTCTCGCAGGCTCGCTTGCTGTTCGGCTGAAACTGCAGATGCTTTCTCTGCAAACTGGCGCTCTTCGGAAAGCTGCGCCTTAGTTGTGCTCAACTCCTCCAATAACGCGGCTACCTTCGTCTCCGAACCTTCGAGATCTGAGAGGATCTCCTGTTCCCGCGCTGCCAAATCACGTATACGGAGGTCCAGCGCCTCGGTCGCCGCCTGCACCTGCCCCCCGATCTCCCCCAGGATAGCCCGGACGAGACTTTCGGACAAAGTCGACGTCTGAACCGTTGACATCGCCCGCTCAGCTGACAACGCTTCATCCAGCAGCCGGTGCACCGTGGTCATACTGCCGCCAACTATCGCCTGTACGTTTCGGCGGCTAATACGCTCGCTACGGTCCCGGAGTTGCCGGATCGCTTCTGTAACCTGCCGCAAATCGACTGTCTGCTCCATGCAAATGCCTCCTTGGTCATTCCATGATAACGTTATCATAACGTTATCTGTTATCGTAACGTTATCATGGTTGATAACACTTCGCAACAATTATTGCTTAACCGGCTACAATTTAGTGCCCTCTAAAGTCAGCACCAGATGGTCATTGGTTAATGGAGGGAATCCTTTTAGGGGATTATGCGTAGCCGGCCGTCTATGCCAGCAATCTGAACCGTTGTCCGCCCTCGAAACGCCGGCTAAAACTACCCAGCTGACCCGACAGCTCACTAGATTGTAATTTTGCCCCTAAGCAGTTAGAATTACCTGCAAATGCTCTTTGAGGTACTGGTAAATTTTGAACGGCTGCGGACCAAAAAGCATTGGCATGTTGCTAATCCCCTTGAGTACCTCGGCCTGATCATCCTCGGGCATCTGCTGAAAATATGCAGTGTACTTCTCCATCTCGACCCTTGCGGCTTCTTGTTCAGCTTTTTGCAGCTTTTCCTTACCCTTCTGAGACAGTTCCTGTTCCTTTTTCCGCAAACCGTCTTCTTCCGCTTCTCTTTCTTTTAGCTTCTCTAAAACGATCCTGGCGTCACGGATGGCCCTCCCGTAATCTTCCTTAAAGGTAGTCCTAAGAAGCGCACCAGGCGCTTTAACCGGGGGTCCAACCTTTGAGTTAATTCTCTCGATGAAGGCCTCTACGTTTGATGTTGCCCATTCGGCGCCATGCTTGTTGACGGCCGAAGTAAGCAGGCTTACCACCCACGGGATGCCGCGGAGCTCTACTGGCAACATTGCACTAAGATCTATGACGACTTCCAATTGGGCTATATCCGAGGGGATCTCGAGGGGATCGGTGGACCTGGAAAATTGGAATTTGACCCCGACAATCTTCCTTCCTTCTCTAAGCAGCACATACTCTACCCTGGTATCAGTCTTGAGGTTTACTTCATCACACCCCTTGTCAATCACGTGCCGTCGCAGGTCCCCAACACTCGTGTATTCTTCGTTTTTCAATCCCATGTATTTTCTAAAGTCAATGAGATCCGAAAACGCCATTTCCCTATCTATGTAGGCCTGCCCCATTTCATAGATGGCTATAGAATAAACGCTTTGAAGCCTGCTGGTTATTTTCGAATCTATCGCTGCATACACGTCAGGGTTAGAAAGGACTTCTATTAGAGTAGGCGGCAGGAAGAATTTTATTTCGCCGTTTGGAGCATAGCGCGCTTCAGAAATCGGGCTGAAGGTTCTTAGCTCTTTGAAAGTATCCTCCTGGTCAAAAAAATCAAATTTCCACAATTTGGTTTGAAGTCCGTCTATAGTTAATCTAAGATGCTCCCTGTTCTTAGTTTTGAGGCCGGAAAAGGTCTTTAGGTATTTCTCTGTTGTTACAAAGCCTTTCTTTGAGTCGATCCCGGTACGCATAGCCACCTTAGCAGCAAACAAGAGGCCGCTAAAGATCTTCTCCTCCATTACGGTATTACCGTGGGTGCGGTGTATGATTGACCGGTGCTTCCGGAAAATCTCCCCGGTCTCTTCGATTGATTTTGTAGCAGTGTCATCCCACAGCAATGTCTGTTTTTCAATCTCAGTCATCAAACCCCTCCACCAAGAGAAATACTGTCTTTCGCCGACATGATACACAAATTGCCAGCCCATGCAAGAAAATTGTACGTGGAATTTTTCCATGATTGATTTTCCATACCCTGATACCAGGCTCTGTCGAAATATACCCCCATGGTTCTTGATGCGTCGCTCCGGAAGAGGATCGACCTGCCGGCGGCCATAAAGTCTTGCCCCATTTTTCCATGATAGGGCTCAGCCAGCATAGGCACACCCACTTTCAAACTTTTAAGCGCGGCTCTTCTGCCCGATCTTTCCATGATAGCCTGCTACCAGAAGAGAGTGGGTGAAACCACCCTTAAAGGAATGCCTGAATCTTTCCATGATACGGGCAAACACCCCCTAAACTAGAATCCTGTCTAGCTTTATAGCTCACAGTATATATCCGGATTTGCGAATAGGTGCCCTATTATGAAAAATCGGGGTAGGCAGTTAGCTCCTCCTGTCCGGCAAAGCAATGAAAATACAGTTAGTTAGCCCATACCCAAAGAACTGCTGGCATGATTTTTCATTCGCACATTGAACCGAAAATTGGTTCAATATGCGAATGAAAAATACCATAAAATCCTAAAATCCTGTGTGTTACAGCATGCGTCTGAGGGAGATCGGAGCTGACGTCGATGCAAAGGTCCTTTCGTCAGGAGGACTAACTGCCTACCCCGCTATGGAAAAATCGGGCACACTTGGATACGCATAAGTAACTAGTATTTTGCGATGTTTGCTCTCAGCCCGGCCTATCATGGAATAAATGGGCAATGTGTCCTTTGGCTTTATTTCGGAGGGGATCTGTATGCCAGCTAAGCTATCATGGAAAAATCGGGCAAAACAGGATGTGTCATAAACTACTAGTATGTTTAGTGTTTGCCTGAAACTTGCCCTGTCATGGAATAAATGGGCAACCTTTTTCCGGAGTGGACGCCAGAACGGCATCCACGTACGCAGCCAAAGGAAAGGACGGCCCTGAGCTATCATGGAAAAATTGGGCAATTCAATCTGCGCCATAACTATCCAATATACTTGGTGTTTGCTTTGAATCGGTCGTATCATGGAATAAATGGGCAAAATATCCTTGCTTTTGTTACGGTGGGTATCTACATCGAATCCATCATGGAAGAATCGGGCAAACGTGCCGCACCATAACCACCCAATATCTTTAGTCTTTTATCCAGGCAGGGCACTATCATGGAATAAATGGGCAAAATTCCCTTGCTTTTGTTCCGGTGGTTATCTACATCAATGCCATCATGGAAGAATCGGGCAAACCCGTGTGAGTCACAAGTGCCTTTAAATAGAGGAAAGGTGAGACCTAAACACCTCTTTCATGGAAGGTTTGAGGTAATACTTTAAGGATTGTCGTTCTCAACCATCGCAGGGAAAAGTATATTATGGAAAAATCGGGCAACTCAGAATGGCTCATAGATGCCTGATATTTTGGGTGTTTGCGCTCGGAGACTAAACCGCTAACCTTTTAGTGGCCGTACAGAGGGAGGAAGTTCAATGTCGGTAAGGCGGCATATCATGGAAAGATCGGGCAGGCTTGTCTGAGAATTTAGGTGGGGCGAAAAAAGAGTTGGAGATAGAACACAGGTGCTGAGGAAATGCCCGGAATTTTCCATATTGGGCTTCATTTCAACAAAAAACCCTCTGCTTTCAGCAAATTGCAGATCGCCTTTAACTGCCCGATCTTTCCATGATAGCGCCTCAAATTAGCAAATTTTTCGACCTACTATTAGGTACTTAGGGTTGAGGTTTTGGTCTTCCTCCAACTTTCCATGATACCAACTCAGTGCTTGTTGATACCGGGCGGACCTCCTGTGGCAAAACTCGGCCCGAGCTTTCCATGATGCCTCCCCGATTTTTCCATGATCTAAAGTACCTGCCCGAGCTTTCCATCATTGCTCCCCCGCCGTTCCATTTTTCATGCCCCTACTTTCCACCAAAGGACCCCGAGCTTTCCATATTGCTGCCCAATCATTCCACAAATGGAGTCTAACCTGCTGTTTTCAGGACTTATCCACAGGCTCTCTGTATTGTATTGTGTTGAATTGTTATTCTAAAATTACAATACAAAACAACTGCAAAGAATCAACACCATTGCTCCACTCTGACAGAACTTAGCTTTCACGAAAAAGGGACCCACTTCCAGGTCCCTTTTTGTTTCCCCACCATCCTAAACCTCATTGAGATTTAACGCCCAAGCTGCTTCTTCCGCTCCGCTTGCTCAATGGACAGCTGTCGCAACATTGCCTCCCGAATCCATTTGCTCTGGTCAACGTTCCCGAGTAAGGCCAGATGTTCGTCCAGGTTCACGACAAATTCCATGCTGACCCTTACCGATAGATTCGATGCCAGAGCTGTTCGGAAGGTCATACCCAGAGGTTTCAGCACCGGGGGATCAAAAGGAACCAGTGGATATGACATCATTTTTTGATCTATATATCCAAATGGGTCATCCTTTGAGGTTGCCGTCGTTTTATCTTCTTTCTTGCCTGCGGTTTTAGCAACAGGCGGTTTTGCCTTTGCTCCTGCAACCTTCTTTTCTTTGGGAGTCGGAGGGTCTTCTTTAACGGGAACGGTCTTTAGGTCCTTGGTCTGGTTGTCGGTCTTAAGGTCGGATGCAGGTTGCACCACCGCGGATATTTCCCCGGGGGCATCGTTCAGAAGAGCAAACTGATTACCGAGGGCCCTCCGCCTTGGCTCTGACTTTTCACCACTCATCGCTTCCCTCCTTTCATGACTTCCTTCGCAAGTGACACATAAACCTCACGCTCAGCCCCTTTAGGGGCATATTCTGAAATGGTCTTACCATGGCTCCCGGCTTCAGAGAAAGCAATCCTTCTTGGTACCATCGTTTTGAAAAGTTTGGGTCCGAATGCCGATTGAATCTCAGCTACTACATCACGATGCAGATTTACACGAGCATCGTACATCATGCAGATTACTCCTGTGACAGATACTTCCGCATTTAACCGCTTCTGGACCTTTTTCAAAGTATCAAGAATGGAAGCCACACCTTCGAGTGCTGCAGGTTCCGTTTGCACTGCCAGGAAAACTTCCGAGACATACGAAAGGACGTTGACCAGGAGAAGGTCCAGTCTCGGAGCACAATCAATGAGTATATAGTCAAAGCCTTCAACCCCTGACATTTCATCTCTAAGAATTAACTCTCTACCAGGTGTGGCGGCTAGCACTTGCTGGGTTTCATCGAGGGCCCTGGAAGATGGGATTACCCACAAGTTTTTGCTCCGCTCCCTCATCACGTCATTAATTACGAGATCACCTCGCATTACCTCCGAAATGGTTCTCCCCTCTCCTTGTATGCCAAGGAAGGTAGAAGCGTTCGCTTGTGGATCCATGTCGACTACAAGCACCTTTTTGCCCGATTCGGCAAGTGCCCCCGCCAGATTGACAACCCCGGTCGACTTCCCAACGCCTCCTTTGAGGTTACACAAGGAAATGATACGAGTTTTTTTCACAGCCACCTCGGAGTAATAGAAATTTTCAGGCAGATTATAACATTCTTTGGATTAATGCAATCAGTATGTCTGGCGTATAGGCCTTACCTGACGTATGTGCCGTATAGGCCTTACCTGACGTATGTGCCGTATATGTCATACATGTTTTTGTATGACATATATGCCATATAGGTCATGGGGCTTTTAGCGGTGCAGGTTGGTGTTGAAATGGCGAGGTACTTTGTGGCCTAGGTTTGAGCGGGTCTGTGCCCCATCAGTTTTTGGTGTGCCAAGGAGTATGTGTGGCATGTATGCCATGTAAGACAGGTAAGAAAGATATGCCATATATGTCATGCGATATAATGGCTTTGTGGGTGGGATATGGCTGTTGCTGGTGCGCATTGCCTGGGTCACGGATTCGACATGTATGCCATTTATGGCAGACATGTCGAATAAGCCATGAATGCCATAAATGACATATGGTGCATATCGTGCATATATGACCGATATGTAAGAAGTGTCATATATGCCTGATGTGCCGTATATGCAATAAATGACGTATGCGCCAGATATGTCATGTATGACATACATGACATATCTGGATGAAATATGAAAGGCCAAAACAAAGTGAGGTGCAAAATGAAGGGACAAGCAAGGCTGGGAAAAGGCCGAATCCGGCGGTAAAAAGGACCGAAGCTAATCGAAAATTGGCAGAAGTGGTGAAGCCAGTCGCTAGCGCCGAAGATGGTACCCAGGTTTATGTGAAAAGAGTTGGTGACCTTGTATGATATGACCTATATGTCACACGGTTCCCGCGGGGAATTTCCAAACCAAATGGGACAGGAGCAGCACGGGGAGGGGAAACGCACCAACTTTGACACTGATCCCAAAAAAACAAAAACATCGTCAAATGAAAAATCGGCAAGAAAAAGGCTAATGCTTTTGACAAACACTCCGCCAAAGAGTATATTCCGCGGCGAAGCGGTCTTCTGGCCCTAATAACGGGATCAAATATGGACAAAGAACAGCGGAAAAAGGTCATAGCTCATAAACTTGTGGATATGGGCGAGACTCTGACCTCTTGGGCTCAGAAAAATGGACTCCACCAAAAGATTGCTGCTGATCTGATCGACGGCAAGCTTAAAGGCATCCGTGGAGTGGCCTTGGAGACGAGGTCGGTAATTGAGAAACAATTCGGTGACGTCTTTGACTAGCAGCAGGAGGAGAGGTGGTAGCTGAATTCTCAAATAGTGGCTCTGTCAACAAGCTCGATACCCTGATAGACGAGATCCAGGCTCTTCAAAGCAAACTCATTCTGGTGATTGCTCCTCCGCGATTTGGAAAAACGCAGGTCTTGCGCGAGGTAGCAGCCCGTCGCGATGCCAAGGTTCTGAATGTCGGTGCCGAGTTAGGTGGCCGTCTTGCCGCGTTGCCGGCAAAGGAGCGGAAGCTGAAGGCACTGGAAATACTGCGGGGTCTGGCTGATGAGTATGCCTCCGGGGATTTGCTCCTGCTCGACAACCTAGAACTTCTGTTCGATCAGACACTAAAGCTGGATCCGTTGGCCCTTCTCAAGCGCCACGCTCACTCCCGACGTGTTGTGGCCGTTTGGCCAGGGGAGATACACAAGGGCCGGCTCATTTATGCCGAATTGGTGCACCCGGAATACCAAGACTACGGATTGGACGGGCTGGTACCGCTCGATTTAGAAAAAATAGGATAGGAGAGGGTCGAATGCGCTACGGAGATGTCA
>Ga0316230_1001115_pt1 | contig 30372 bp, 31 predicted proteins | sample TBH18025metaG_FD_206004 | JGI IMG/M metagenome (GOLD analysis project Ga0316230, IMG submission 206004) | Freshwater microbial communities from Trout Bog Lake, Wisconsin, USA - TBH18025 | ecosystem: Environmental > Aquatic > Freshwater > Lake > Hypolimnion/Profundal zone | place: USA: Wisconsin...
CATGCAGGGCAATGAGAGTCGTATTGGATCTAAAAAGAAGGCACCATAATGACTATTGCTTATGCTTGCATACTCTTTATGGGGTTGTTGCCTTACGTTGCCGCTGGCATCGCTAAAAAAGATTTTTTAGCGTATGACAATAGCCTTCCTAGGCAATGGCTTGCCAAACAAACGGGGTTTAGGGCAAGAGCTAATGCCGCGCAAGCTAACCTCTTTGAATCCTTACCTCTCTTTTTTGCTGCGGTAATTATTGCTTCAGTAGCAAACGCACCTCAGCAAAGACTCGACTTGCTTGCTCTTGGCTTCGTGATCGCCCGCATTGCTTATCTCATTTGTTACATAGCAAACTGGCCAACAACCAGGTCGATAGTTTGGTTGTTTGGAATTGCTTGCATAGTAGCTATATTTTTTCAAATTTAATACCTTTTTAAAATAACCATATTCATTTTTCGAGACCCTATTTAATTTATGCCTGCTAAAAAAATACCGACAAAAGTCGCAGCTAAAAAAGCGCCAGCAAAAAAGGTGGCATCTTCACCTGCACCCGTGAAGAAGGTCGCAGCAAAAAAAGCGAGCCCACAAAAATTAACTAATCCAGAAAGTGATGCAGGTATACCTCTATCGGTCATCATCCGCCGCCGTATTGAGGCCCAGAAGACCCGTTTTCATGCCAATGACAATATTGCTGCTTTTATCAAACCAGGCGAATTGGAAAAACTTGTTGATGAAGTAGCTGAAAAGATGCAGGCGGTGTTGGAAAGTTTGGTAATTGATACCCAGAGCGATCACAACACCAGAAATACCAGTCAGCGCGTAGCCAAGATGTATGTTCAGGAGGTATTTAATGGGCGTTATGTCGAGCAACCCACCTTAACGAAGTTTCCTAATGTCAGTAAACTAAATGAGCTCATGATCATTGGGCCTATTACGGTACGCAGTGCCTGTTCGCATCATTTTTGCCCGATTATGGGTCGAATTTGGATTGGTGTTTTACCAAGTAAAGCATCAGCCCTCATTGGTCTATCTAAATATTCTCGCTTAACCCAATGGGTCATGTGCCGTCCTCAAATTCAGGAAGAGGCTGTAGTGGAATTGGCTGATATGCTGGAGAAAAAAATTAAACCAATCGGGGTTGCTGTTGTGATGGACGCTGATCACTTTTGCATGCAATGGCGCGGCGTTAAGGATCGCGATTCTAAAATGGTCAATAGCGTCATGCGTGGGGCATTTTTAAAAGATCCCAATTTAAGGCGTGAATTTTTATCCCTCCTAGAAAAAAGATAATGTTGCCCCATTCATTTTTCAGGATTGGTAGCTCGGTCATTCTGCTCTCTAGCTTATGTGGATGCTCAATTTATCCGGATAAGAATGCGGATCCAAGCAAGAACAATAAAGCGACTTTTCAACGCGATGCAGTAGATTGTGGCCAAGCCTACCCTGAGAGTGGCTCAGGGGCGTACGTTAAAGAGCGGATTTCCTGCATGAACCTGAAGGGATGGCGCTAGTAGCCCCAGAATTTATTCTTGAGAACAATTCTCAATTAAATAATCAATAAAATCAAATACTTATACAGTAAGTAGTCTAGTTATTTCTTCTGCTCTATGATCGCCTTAGTGTCACATTCTGTTCTAATTTACCCTCTGGAGATCGTATGAAAAATAGTCGTCGCCAATTTATGATTTTATCTGCTGCTGGTGCCTGTACTTTAGCTTTGAACGGCAAAGTTCAAGCCCAAGCAATGGTTGTTGAAACTGATCCTCAGGCTGCTGCATTGGGTTATAAAGCTGATGCTTCTAAAGTAGATAAAGCCAAGTTTGCTAAGTACGCACCTCCTCAAGCTTGTGCCAATTGCGCCCTGTACCAAGGTGCCGCTGGTTCAGCTGCTGGCGGTTGCGCCTTGTTTGCTGGTAAACAAGTGTCAAGCAAAGGCTGGTGCTCTGCCTACGCTAAGAAGGCTTAATACCGACACAAGTTTTATGAATAAATAAAAAAGGCTACTCCGTTTACTGGGGTAGCCTTTTTTGAATGACGGTATTGCTAATTATTGAGTTTTCATTGCCGCAATAGAGGCGATACAGTCTTTAATGCCATAGTTGTGATATTTACCTACATTTTCCTTTTTTAAGGATTGAGCGCATTCGGTGACCGAATTGCGAAGATGAATTTTTGGGGTGTTATTGGCTGTCATGATCAAACTCTCCTATATATTTTTATTGATACTCCAAAAGTACCTGTTCCCATTCTAATTTGTTCGGTTTGATTTGGTAAACCTATAAAATCAAGAATTACTAATAAATTGGGTTGATTGCCTCTAAATCGCTTGACTCTATGACCTCTGTTACTCCTGTCATTCTTTGCGGCGGCTCTGGTACGCGCCTTTGGCCCCTGTCCCGATCGGGCTTTCCCAAGCAGTTTTTGGTGTTATCGGGTGATGAATCGAGCCAGAGTTTGTTTCAGCAGGCGATTACTCGTGTTAATGCCATTGCCAGCCCTCAAATTCATTTGGGTACAACCTTAATTGTCACGAATGAAGACCATCGTTTTTTAGCTTTGGATCAGCTGCGTGAATTAAAAAATGTTAAGGCGACTTTATTGCTTGAGCCGATGGGGCGCAATACTGCCCCTGCTCTGACTTTAGCCGCATTTCAAACTAAAGGGGTAGTCAGTGGAACTGAAGTAGATGGTGGCCAAGACCAAGACCCAGATCCGATTTTGGTCATTACCCCCGCTGATCAAACAGTTAAAAACACAGCGGCTTTTATTAAAGCTTTGCAAGACTGTGTAGCTTTAGTGGCTGCGGACCAGGCTAAGCAAACGATTGCTATTTTAGGAATTACACCTACTGCTCCAGAAACGGGTTATGGCTATATTCAGCGTGGTGGCAGCAAGGGCGCGCATAGTGAGTACACCGTAGAGCAGTTTGTAGAAAAACCCGATGCCTCAACCGCTCAAACCTATTTAGACAATGGCCACTATTTGTGGAATAGTGGCATGTTTGTTCTCAGGGCCAGCACTTGGCTTGCTGCCTTAAAAGCGTTTCGCCCCGATATTTTTGGCGCTACTGAAACGGCCTGGGTCGCTAAAACAACTGATCAATCGGATCAGACGATTTTTGTGCGTCCCGACAAGGTTATCTTTAAAACTATCCCTAGCGAATCAATCGATTACGCGGTGATTGAAAAGTGTCCGGGCTCCCCATTTTCAGTCAGGATGGTTGAACTCGATGCTGGCTGGAACGACCTTGGCGCTTGGGATGCTGTGTGGCAAGTAGGAAAACAAGATGAGAGCGGCAATGTCACCAGTGGCGATGCCTTGCTCACTAACACTAAGAACTCGCTAATTCACGCAAGTAGTCGTCTGGTAAGCGCAGTTGGAGTTGAAAATCTGATCATTATTGAAACCGCCGATGCAGTGATGGTGGCTGATCGTAAAAACAGTCAAGACGTGAAGCACATTGTTAACCAATTAGAGGCACAAAAACGCCAAGAGAAGAACCTACATCGCAAAGTTGCTCGGCCTTGGGGTTGGTATGACAGTGTGGATGAAGGTGAGCGCTTTAAAGTCAAACGTATCCAGGTCAAGCCTGGAGCGAGCCTCTCTTTGCAAATGCATCACCACAGAGCCGAGCATTGGATCGTGGTTAAGGGCGTTGCAGAGATTACGAATGGCGATCAAATCATCACTCTTACAGAAAATCAAAGTACCTATATCCCTCAAGGCCAAACACACCGCCTATCCAACCCTGGTAAAACCCCTTTAGAAATTATTGAAGTGCAATCGGGAAGCTATTTGGGCGAGGATGACATCGTGCGCTTTGAGGATACCTATGGACGTAGTTAGTAATTGCAGCAATTAAAAAGTAAAAGAGTAGATTAATGACCAGCAAACAAAAAGTCGCCCTCATCACTGGTATCACGGGCCAAGACGGCTCCTACCTCGCCGAGTTCTTGCTTGAAAAGGGCTATATCGTGCACGGCATTAAGCGCCGTGCCTCCTCTTTTAATACCGAACGTATTGACCATCTTTATCAGGACCCCCATGTCAATCATCCGGATCTGATTTTGCATTACGGTGATTTAACTGATACCAGCAATTTGGTCAGAATTATTCAAGAGTGCCAGCCTGATGAGATTTATAACTTAGGCGCTCAGTCTCATGTTGCCGTCTCGTTTGAATCGCCCGAGTACACGGCAGACGTAGATGCCATGGGCCCCTTAAGAATGCTAGAGGCTATCCGCATCCTTGGTCTGGAAAAGAAAACCCGTTTTTACCAGGCCTCCACTTCAGAGCTCTACGGCTTAGTGCAAGAGATTCCGCAAAAAGAGACCACCCCGTTTTATCCCCGTAGCCCTTACGCAGTTGCTAAGCTCTATGCTTACTGGATTACTGTGAACTACCGCGAAGCCTATGGTATGTATGCCTGCAATGGCATCCTGTTTAATCATGAGTCTAAGCGCCGTGGCGAAACTTTTGTGACCCGCAAGGTGACTCGGGGCCTCGCCAATATCTCCCAGGGTTTAGATAAATGCTTGTATATGGGTAATATCGATGCATTGCGTGACTGGGGTCATGCCAAAGACTATGTTCGTATGCAGTGGCTCATGCTCCAACAAGATAAGCCAGAAGACTTTGTCATTGCAACAGGGGTGCAGTTCACTGTACGCGAATTTATTACCCGTAGTGCGGCGCAACTAGGTATTACCATGCGCTTTGAAGGCATCGATGAGCAAGAGAAGGGTATTGTGGCCGCCATTGAGGGCGATAAGGCCCCCGCCTTAAAAGTCGGGGATGTGATTGTACAAATTGATCCACGCTACTACCGTCCTACCGAAGTGGAGACTCTCTTGGGCGATCCCACCAAGGCAAAAGAAAGGCTCGGCTGGGTTCCCGAAATTACCCTCGATCAAATGATTGTAGAGATGGTCGCCAACGATTTAGATAAGGCGCGTCAGCATGCGCTGTTGCATCGACATGGCTACTCAGTGGCCGTTGGTAAAGAGAATTAATCTGGCATGAGTATCGATCTCCATCAAAAGATTTATGTCGCAGGTCACCGTGGCATGGTGGGCTCTGCCATTGTCAGAAATTTGCAAGCTAAAGGCTTCAACAGTATTGTTACCCGCACCCATGCACAACTTGATCTCACCAATCAAGCGGCCGTAGAAACCTTCTTTGAATCTGAAAAGCCAGACCAGGTTTATTTGGCGGCCGCAAAAGTAGGGGGCATCTATGCGAACAATACTTTTCCAGCAGAGTTTATTTATCAAAACCTGATGGTGCAGAACAATGTAATTCATCAGGCCTTTGCCCATGGCGTTAAAAAACTTTTGTTCTTAGGATCAAGTTGCATCTATCCAAAACTCGCTCCTCAACCGATGGGTGAAGATGCGCTATTGACGGGTAAGTTGGAGTCCACTAATGAACCCTACGCGATTGCCAAGATTGCCGGCATTAAGATGTGTGAGAGTTATAACCGCCAGTATGGGGATTCGTATGGTGTTGACTACCGGTCAGTGATGCCCACCAATTTGTATGGTCCAGGTGATAACTATCATCCCGAGAACAGCCATGTCATTCCTGCGCTCATTAGGCGATTCCATGAGGCCAAGCTAGCCAATGCTCCTGAAGTAGTCATCTGGGGAACAGGTAACCCCAGACGTGAGTTTCTCTATGTGGATGACATGGCCTCCGCCTCTGTCTTTGTGATGGATTTAGATAAGGCTACTTACGATAGCCAAACACAGCCTATGCAAAGTCACATCAATGTCGGCTTTGGGAGTGATGTCACGATTAATGAGCTAGCGGTTGCTGTAGCCAAGACTACAGGCTATCAGGGCACCATTAGCTTTGATCCTACTAAACCCGATGGATCACCTAGAAAATGGATGGACTCAGGCAGACTCAATCAACTGGGTTGGTCAGCCAAGGTCAGCTTGGAAGAGGGTTTAAGGCAGGCTTATGCTCAATTCGCATCGGAAGGGGCTGCACAATAAAATGAAAATAGAAACTTGGCAAAAGATATATACACGGGTTGCGAGAAAAGTCTTTGATAGAAAAAAGACCAGACATTTTGAGCCGAGCCTCATTTATGCTCCTGATCAGTTCGGGGCGAATGACTTTCTGATAGATTTAATGAGTAAGGCCATCAGCTTGGCTTGGTCGCAAGAAATTACCACTGTAAACCCCGACTTGAAAGATGGCCTTTATTGCAATATTTTTCCCGGCGAGCACTATCGCCTCTTAAAAGCGATTACTAAAATATTAGACCCACAAGTTATTGTTGAAGTGGGTACCTATACTGGTATGGGATCTAGAGCTTTAATGCAAGGTCAGGGTAAAGGCAGCGTCTATACCTTCGATATAGTTCCGTGGAATGCATTTGACAGTCATTTGGTCCAAAAAGATTTTGATGATCAAAAAGTAGTCCAAAAGCTGGCCGATCTATCAAATGAGGCTGAGTTTGATAAAAATATCGACCTTCTTAATAAAGCACAAATCATCTTTGTGGATGCCCCTAAGGATGGTCAGTTTGAGTATCAATTTTTAGATTTGCTCAAAAAGTTACAGGCTAAAGAGCATAAATTGCTCATTTTGGATGACATTCGATTTGTCAATATGACCAATCTTTGGATTAGCATCCAATCACCTAAGTTAGATGTCAGCTCTTTTGGCCACTGGAGTGGTACTGGACTTGTGGATATTAGTAATCCCTTGCAATTAGCTTTGTAATCTGGAATTTGGTTTGTAGATACCAGTTTTTATATTTGCTTTTGATCACCTTGTACATAGGGCTTGGTAAAACGGATATTTTTCTTGCATAAATAGGCAATATTGGATTGGGCGAAATTTGCTAGGGTGGAAATGGCAGATGCGGTTTTAGTTTTGAATGGGAATTGTTATTAAGGGATTAGTTCATTCTATTTTTTATCATGAGATAATCGAAAAAAAGTTGCCATTTAATGGATTGGTACAGTAAATGAATCAAAATAAATTGGATTACATGGATATGGGTGCAATAGACGATTCTGAAATAACGCTCCTAGACATCATTCAATTTGCCATGGATTCTTGGAAAAAACTCGCACTAGCAGCCATCGTAGGCTTGCTCATAGGGGTGGGTAGCTGGTTTGCCTTTGGCGGCTACTCGGCTCAGACCATCTTGCTCAATAACTCCAATGGCCTAGATTTAGTCTCTTGGAAGGCGATCCAAAAGAGTTTACCCAATTTAGCCGCTCAAATAGTTGAGGACGGCAAGGCTCCACAGGGACAAGAGGGTCTATATCGAACCTTAAGTGGTGAGGATTGGTGGCTAAAAAATGCCATTCCCAGTTTTGCGATTTCTAAGGCGGATACTAAGGACTTAGGGGGGGCAAACAGGGACTTTGATGTTGCGGCGACCACCATCCTCAGCTTGATCATCAATGCGGGCGGATCTAGCAAAGAGGCGGCCATTGAGGCGGCTAAGGCTGCCGCCAAATTTTTGCGCACGGGCGGGGCCTATTTACAGTTGCGTAGCATCCTTAGTAGTTACGAGGGGGAAACAATCAGTGCGGTAGCTGATATTCAGAAAAAAATCACCACTACTCAAATTGAGATGAGCTACCAGCAGCAGCGCGCTAAATCCCTTGAAGAGTTATATAAGCGCTACCCGAGTAATTCAAGTGTAGGGCAGGTGGTGGACGCCAAGGATTCAGGCGCGAAGTACCTCTCGATTACGACCCAGATTGTGGCCATTCAAAATGACATTAACCAGTCGAAGGAAAATCTCCAGCGACTGCGAGATCGACTCTCGCAACTAGCCCTCGTTAAAAAATTCCTAATCCAAGCAAGCCCCTTAGTAGAGTCGACCTATGACGGCTTGGTCTTGGGTGAGGGCTTACTCGACATTGAGCACCAGCTGCGGGAAACAATCGCCAAGGATGACCTGCAGCAACAAGAAATCCTAGATCAAATTGATGCCCAGCTACTACAAGTGGCTGCCCGGTTTACTAAGGGGTTAGAGGTCAATACTCTACCGACTAGCAAAAAGGCTGGCCTTCTCAAGTCGGCTGCAGGCGGTCTATTGGGGGCATTTTTCTTAATGCTATGCTTACTGTTAGGTCAGAGAGCTTGGCGAGGGATGAAAAGCGAGTTAGCAAAAAGGAATGCAGTGAACAGGGACACGGTCAAGAGTGAAATCGCGCAATGAGGATTGATGGCATGGGAATGCCCAGGCAAGGGTTGCACGAAGGTCTCAATCTAGGGATGAGCCCGAGTACGAGTTCAAGCTCAAACGCGAGTTCAAGCTCAAGCCCGAGCCCGAGTTCAAGCATCAGCTCAATCAGTAATGTGATTAATCCAGCGCTACTAGTAAAGAGCTGGGCAATGACGCAAACTCTGACTCAAGCTTTAACCCAAGCTCTGACCCAAGCAATACAGGTGCAGGCTAAGGTCCGAGAGCGGGCATTAGCGGGCTTGAGTATTAAATAAGCAATTTATCAATCAATAAATTCAAAGAGTAATTATGAAGGCAGTCATTCTGGCAGGTGGTTTAGGAACGCGAATTTCAGAAGAGAGCTCTTCTAGACCAAAGCCAATGATTGAGGTGGGTGGTAGGCCCATCTTGTGGCACATCATGAAAATGTATTCCCATTACGGGATTAATGATTTCGTCATCTGTTGCGGTTATAAAGGCTATGTGATTAAAGAGTATTTTGCAAACTACTTTTTACATATGTCAGATGTCACTTTTGACATGCAAAAAAATAGCATGGAAGTGCACCAGGGATATGCTGAGCCCTGGAAAGTAACTCTAGTAGACACTGGCGAAGATACGATGACGGGTGGTCGCTTAAAGCGGGTTGCCGAATACGTTAAAGATGAAGAAGCTTTTTGCTTTACTTATGGCGATGGGGTATCCGATATTGATATTGGTGCCACCATTGAGTTTCATCGTAAGCAAGGAGTGCAAGCGACTTTGGCGGCAGTCTATCCGCCAGGCCGATTTGGAGCTCTTGATATTGCGGATCACAAGGTCACTACGTTTAAAGAAAAGCCTAAGGGTGATGGCGGCATGATTAATGGGGGATTTTTTGTTTTATCCCCTAGCGTCATTTCCCTGATAAAAGACGACTCAACAGTTTGGGAGCAAGGGCCTCTTGAGTCTTTAGCTTGCGATCATCAAATTGCGGCTTTTGAGCACATGGGTTTTTGGCAGCCGATGGATACGCTACGTGATAAAAATCACCTCGAAGAGCTTTGGGCTTCGGGAAATGCCCCTTGGAAAACTTGGCAATGAAAACTGCACATGTTGATCCCGTGTTTTGGAAAGACAAAAAAGTCTTTCTAACGGGGCATACTGGATTTAAAGGTGGTTGGTTATCTCTTTGGCTTGCCTCAATGGGTGCAAAGGTGACTGGTTACGCATTGGCGCCAAACACGACACCCAATTTGTTTGATGTATTGGGTATTGATTCGTTGATTGAGAAATCCCATATCGCTGATATTCGAGATTTGGCAAGCCTGCAAAAAGCCATGATCGAGGCAAAGCCAGATGTAGTAATACACATGGCAGCTCAGCCCTTAGTGCGCTATTCCTACGCCAATCCCGTAGAGACCTACGCTATTAATGTCATGGGTACTGTGCATGTTTTGGAGAGTACGCGAGCTATTGATTCAGTGCGCGCTACTGTGGTTGTCACTACTGATAAGTGTTACGAAAATAAAGAGTGGGTTTGGGGTTATCGCGAGAATGAGCCGATGGGTGGATATGATCCCTACAGCAATAGCAAGGGGTGCGCAGAGTTAGTGACTTCTGCTTACCGTCAGTCTTATTTCTCTGATCCTAACTCAATCAATAAAGTAGCATCGGCTAGGGCGGGTAACGTGATTGGTGGTGGAGATTGGTCTGAGGATCGCTTAATTCCGGATGCGATTAAAGCGTTTGAAGCGAATCTGCCGTTGATGATTCGCAATCCCTTGGCAACGCGTCCTTGGCAACATGTTTTGGAGCCACTTTCGGGTTATTTGATTTTGGCGCAAGCACTTTACGAGCAAGGTTCGCCCTTTGCATCGGGTTGGAATTTTGGCCCACGCGATGAGGATAATCGAGCGGTACAAGAAGTGGTTGAGCTTCTGATTTCTGACTGGGGTGATGCAGCTCATTGGGAGAAGGAGGGTTCAGAGCAGCCTCATGAAGCTAATCTCTTGAAGTTAGATTGCTCCAAAGCGCGAAAGCAACTAGGATGGACTCCAAGGTGGAGCCTAGAGATAGCTACACAAAAAATTGTTGAGTGGCAAAAAGCCTTTCAAGCAAAAGAAAACATGCAAGAAGTTAGTCTTTTACAAATTAATCAATACATGAGTGCTAAATAGCAAATACACAATAATGAATACACAAACTATCGATACTAGAAAACTAGAACAAGAAAAATTACGCAAGCAAATTGCCGCGCTAGTGGACCAATATGCTGCTATTGAATTTTCTCCAAAAACATTTGAGCCAGGGCAAACAGTTGTGCCTCCTTCTGGAAAATTAATTGGTAGCGAAGAGTTAAAAAATATGGTGGATGCCTCCCTAGATGGTTGGCTCACCACCGGTCGCTTTAATGAGCAGTTTGAAAAGAAGTTGGCAGAGTTTATTGGCGTAAAACATGCCATTACTGTGAACTCGGGTTCATCCGCCAATTTGGTGGCATTTTCTACGCTTACTTCTTCAAAGTTGGGTGATCGCGCGATTGGGAAAGGCGATGAAGTTATTGGCGTGGCCGCTGGTTTTCCAACAACGGTCAATCCTATTATTCAATTTGGCGCCATTCCAGTATTTGTAGACGTGGATAAATACACCCACAATATTGACGCCTCAAAAATTGAGGCCGCGATTGGACCAAAAACTAAAGCCATTATGCTGGCCCACTCCTTGGGAAACCCATTTAATCTGGATGTAGTGACTGCGCTTTGCAAGAAATACAACCTATGGTTGGTAGAAGATTGCTGTGATGCACTTGGCAGCACTTATAAAGGTCAAATGGTGGGCACCTTTGGTGATATTGGAACGCTAAGTTTTTATCCTGCTCATCACATTACGATGGGTGAGGGCGGCGCAGTATTTACTAATAATTTTGAGTTGAAACAGATTGCCGAGAGCTTTAGGGATTGGGGTCGTGATTGCTACTGCCCTCCTGGGAAAGATAATACTTGCGGTAAACGTTTTTGTTGGAAATTGGGTAACTTGCCAGAAGGGTATGACCATAAATACACTTATAGTCACCTGGGCTACAACCTTAAGATTACTGATATGCAAGCCTCATGCGCTTTGGCTCAGCTAGAAAAAGCGCCGGCATTTATTCAGGCACGTAAAAATAACTTTAAATTTTTAAAAGAGCGCCTGAGTTCCTGTGAGGAGTATTTACAATTGCCAGAGGCAATTGAGCACTCTGACCCTTCATGGTTTGGCTTCCCGATTACCGTTAAGGAGGGTAGTCCGGTATCTCGAAATGAGTTGACCGCCTACCTAGATCAAAACAAGGTTGGTACACGTCTCTTGTTTGCGGGAAATATAACAAGACAGCCATATATGGAAAATGTTCAATATCGCATTAGTGGAGACTTAACTAATTCAGATAATGTGATGAACAATACATTTTGGATTGGCGTACAGCCAGCATTAACTAGAGAAATGTTAGAGTTTGTCGCCACCACAATTGAAACCTACTTGGGCGTCAATTTTTAAGCAATGAAGTTAATTGAATCTCAAATTAGCGGTTGTTTTGAGCTCCAGCCAAACATCTTTGATGATGCGCGTGGGAGATTTGTAAAAATATTTAATCAGGATGACTTTGAGAATTCTGGTTTGGAAACTAGGTTTACGGAGCAGTACTATTCTGTTTCAAAAAAAAATGTTATCAGAGGTATGCATTTTCAATTGCCACCTTGCGACCATGCAAAATTAGTATGTTGTTTACAGGGCGCAGTTTTTGATGCCGTTATTGATCTAAGGGTTGGTTCACCAACTTATGGACTTTCTGAAACTTTTGAATTAACAGCCGTTAAAGCCAATAGTATTTATATTCCTAAGGGTATGGCGCATGGATTTTGCACTTTGAGTGATGAGGCAATATTGATGTACAACGTGAGCTCTGTTTATTCGGCCGAATGCGACTCGGGTATTCAATGGAACTCTGGGGATATAGCATGGCCCATTCAAGATCCAATTCTTTCAGCGCGTGACCAGAGTTTTATCGCTCTTGATCGATTTATAAGTCCATTTAAGTATGCCATTTAATAAACAGGTGGCATTAATTACTGGAGCCACTGGATTTGTGGGGGCTCACCTTGCAAAGCGATTGATTGATGATGGTTGGGAAGTGCACGCTATTATTCGTGATGGCTCGAAAATTCCAAATCTATTAATTAATGAAAAGTTATCGCTTCATTCTTATGATGGCAGAACTGAAACGCTAGTTCAATGCATGTCTTTAGTTAAGCCTAATGTAGTTTTTCATTTAGCCTCTCTATTTCTTTCGCAGCATGAGACTAAGGATATTGAGCCGCTAATACAAAGTAATCTCCTTTTCGGAAGTCAATTACTTGAAGCGATGAGGGCGAATAACATTTGCAATTTTATTAATACTGGCACATCATGGCAGCACTATAAGAATGAAAACTATAACCCAGTTTGCCTGTATGCTGCTACCAAGCAAGCTTTTGAAGCGATAATTGAATATTACATACAGGCATGTAACTTTAAGATAATTACTCTAAAGTTGTTTGATACTTATGGGCCTAATGATCCTCGCCCTAAGTTAATCGCAATGTTGAATAATGCCGAGAAAAATAATCTGCCATTAAACATGTCTGCTGGTGAGCAATTAATTGATTTGGTTCATATTGATGATGTAGTGGATGCGTACTTAATGGCGGCGCATAGATTGCTTGAAAATGAAATATTTCGTCATGAGAGGTTTGCCGTTTCAACTAGAAATCCAATCCCTTTAAAACAATTAGTGCAGTTATACGTTGAAGCAACCGGTAAAAATATTCAGGTAAATTGGGGTGCTCGACCTTATCGCTTTAGAGAGGTAATGAATATTTGGAGCGAAGGTGTTCCCATGGATAATTGGACGGCATCAATCTCTTTGGAAGAGGGTTTTAAGGCGCTCTATAAATGACCCTGCCCACTCTAAAAAATAGTCAGCTCTAACAACTCCATGGCTAGCAAATTAGATCTTGAAGTGGTAAAAAAAATTTGGCGACTCTTAAATCGAGAGGAGCGAAAAAATACGTTCATACTTTTTGTAATGATGATTGCCGGGATGATGCTTGAGACTCTCGGTATAGGTTTGCTTATTCCAGCAATTGCCTTGTTTACACAAGATGACATAACACTTAAGTATCCAGTACTTCAACCCTTTCTCGAGCAATTGGGGAATCCAAGTCAAGAAAGCATAGTTATTAGTGGCATGTTGATGCTGGTTGGAGTTTTTATAGTTAAGTCTTTTTTCTTGGCGTTTCTTGTTCAAAGGCAAATGCAGTTTTGCTTTGGTGTACAAGCCCGACTTTCGCAGATGCTTTTTGCTACCTACATGCGACAACCATATGTTTTCCATCTGCAACGCAATTCGTCTAAATTAATATTTAGTGTGGTAAATGAGGTAAATACATTAATTGGAAATGGCCTAATTCCGCTATTGACATTGTTTACTGAGATAACGCTGGTAATCGGACTATGTAGCCTGTTGATCTTTGTGCAACCCAAGGGCATCCTCATAGCAGGATCTCTAATGGCCATGTTCTCATGGATATTTCATCGCTTTACAGCGGCTCGCATTAGATCGTGGGGAGAATTGCGTCAGCATCATGATGGTGCAAGGATGCAGCATTTGCAGCAAGGATTAGGTGGGGTAAAGGATGTAAAGATCTTTGGACGTGAATCAGAATTTATTAGCGAATACCAGGTACACAATGTTTTAACTGCAACAGTACAGGCAAAAGAGGCGGCGATGCAGCAGATCCCGCGTTTATGGCTTGAGCTTCTTGCAATTATTGGGTTTGCGATAGTGGTTATAACCATGGTTGTGCAAAATCAACCTATTAATACAATCTTGCCAGTTGTTGGATTATTTGCTGCTGCATCTTTTCGGCTTATGCCGTCAGTTAGCCGAATCTTAGGCGCATTGCATTCATTAAATTATGGCTTACCAATCATAAATAATGTGTGTGCCGAAGCGAGTCTGCCCATTCCTACTGCTATCGTTAGGCAAAATAACGCACATGCATTTAGCAAGCAGTTAGAGCTCGCTGATGTTTGCTTTTGCTATCCTGGTGGCGCCACCCCTGTCTTGAATAATATATCCTTGCGGATTCTTCCGGGTCAGACTATTGGCTTTATTGGATTCAGTGGAGCGGGCAAAAGTACATTAGTGGATCTTCTTCTTGGTCTGCTCACACCCACTTCTGGAGAAATAAACGTAGACGGAAAAAATATCAATTTAAATTTGCGCAACTGGCAAGATCAGGTGGGGTATGTACCTCAATCTATTTATATGATCGATGACTCTTTGCGTCGAAACATTGCCTTTGGGTTGCCTAATGAGTTAATTGATGATGCTGCTGTTTATCGAGCAATTAAATTGGCTCAATTGGATGGCTTTGTGGCAAATCTGGGAGAGGGTTTTGAAACTCGAGTGGGTGAGCGAGGCGTTCGCCTGTCTGGTGGTCAGCGTCAGCGCATCGGAATTGCGAGAGCACTCTATCACGATCCTGATATATTAGTTCTTGATGAGGCCACAAGCGCCTTGGACAATGAAACGGAGCATGGTGTAATGGAAGCCATTAAAGCCTTGCATGGTAGCAAAACAGTAATCATAGTCGCGCATCGTATGTCTACCGTAGAAAACTGTGATTATCTATATAGATTGGAAGAAGGAACTTTAATTTCCGTGGACCAAGCTAACAACGGAATTTAAAAGTGAATAAAATTTATTCTAAAAAAATGGTGAGTGTAGGAATTCCTACATATAACCGTCCGGAATTATTAAAGCGTGCTTTAGAGATAATTACTGGGCAGACTTACCAAAATCTAGAAATTATCATATCGGATAATGCCTCCAGCGACCCAAGAGTAAGAGATATTGTTGATGAATTTTTGAAGAAGGATCAAAGAATATCTTATTACAAGCAGAGTAAAAATATTGGGGTCTTGGCTAATGCTGAATTTGTTTTGCAAAAAGCATGCGGTCATTATTTCGCCTGGATGTCTGATGATGATTGGCGTTCTCCTGAGTTTATAGAATTGCTTGTTGAACAGTTGGAGATTCAGCCTGAAGTAAATTTTGCATTTTGTGAGTATCACGAAGTGTATTCGAATGGGGAGAGGGTATCCGGCTATCCCAAATCACATTTAAAAGTTTTTAAACCATTCCAGAGTAAATCTCGACTAATTCGTACAATTATTTACTACTGGCAAAATGCAAAAAATGGTAAGCCAAACCTTTTTTATGCCTTATTTAGAAGGGAAGCAATCTCTCAGATTGATATAAAAAAAATAACAAACAACTACACATATTTAAATATGGACTGTTTGATTTGTTTTACATTGCTTCAAAAAAGTCCGATTGCCGTTCTTTCAGAAGCAATGTGCACCCTAACTTGTGGGAATAAAAAATATTATCAAGAAGAATACGCGCATAAGCTGAATAGAAAAAATCTTATTTCTAAGATTTATGATTTCTATAAATTTCATAGAGATGATAAAAATTTATACCTTAAATGCACTAACAGCCTAATTGAAAAATTAATTATTTCATTTCTTTTTTGGCCAAAAGTTATATATTTAAGTTCAAAGATAGCATTAGAGAAGTTAAAATTTTCTAATCAAAATATTAACTGTTTGCAGTTATATCAAGACACGGGTCTCGTAGAAAAAATTAAATTGCCGAATGTTACGTTGGTAGCCATGGCAACAAGAAATGTAGAGGAAACTTTGCAGGCGCTCATTTACAGCTGCCAGAATGTTGATTTTGGCTCTGTAAAACTTCTTTCGCATTACACACCACATGGAATGCCACTCTATATTAATTTTGAACGAATAGTAAAAATTAAGAGCATAGATGACTGGTCTTATAAAATTATTTATGAATTGAATAACTATATCGATACTGAATTCGCCCTATTGGTTCATGCGGATGGGTTTGTCGTTAATCCATCCTCTTGGCGTAATGAATTTTTTGACTATGACTACATTGGCGCACCTTGGCCATTACCAACAGACGATTTTTCATACAGAGATGTAAATGGTAATCTTATTAGAGTTGGTAATAGCGTATCGCTTCGAAGTAAACGCCTCTTAGAGCTGCCAATAAAATTGCAGTTACCATGGGGGCCATATTTCGGATTTTTTAATGAAGATGGTTTTATTTGCGTTAAAAATAAGCACATATATGAAGCTAATGGGATGAATTTTGCCCCTTTGGATATCGCAAAATATTTCTCCCATGAGGCAATGATTCCTGAGGTGAAGGGGATTAAGCCGTTTGTATTTCATAAGTGGGCTGGTACCAATAACCAATACCCTAATTTTGAATAGACTTAAATGATTGTTACTGAACTGTATGATGGCCAAGGGCTTGGAAATCAATTATGGAGTTATGTTGTAACAAGGGTATTGGCGCTTGATAGGGGCTTTGAATTTGGCATTATTAACCCAGAAAAATTTAAAGGATCCTCATTTTTAAGCTTAGATTTTGGTAAACAGGTTTTAGGGGGGGGTGGTCCTGAAGGGGGCCCACCAATCAAATTGCCTGAAGGTATAAAGCATTATTTCGCAGAAAAAGAAATGTGGTTCGAGAAGTATAAGTGTGATGTTAGGGGTTTAGATCAGCTACTTCTCGATATTGATGATGACACTAAAATTGAGGGTTATTTTCAATCTGAGGATTTAATTCTTCATAGAAAGAGCGAAATTAAAACTTGGCTTAAAGTAAAGTCTGAGCATGATTGCTTTGACTTTTCTGATGAAAATATTTGCATATTAAATATTAGGGGCGGAGAGTATAAAGGAAATCCGGATTTACTCTTGTCAAAAAAATACTGGAATAACGCTATCGCAAACATGCGAGATATCAATGGTAAATTGGATTTCGTAATCATTACAGATGATTTGAAGTATGCAAACAAAATTTTTCCAGAATTACAGGCATACCATTTCAATATTGGAACAGACTACTCAATAGTCAAAAATGCCAAATATTTAATTCTTTCAAATTCAAGCTTCTCATTTTTCCCAGCCTGGACAAGCGAAACAGTAAAGTATGTAATAGCACCAAAGTATTGGGCTCGACACAATATATCCGATGGCTTTTGGGCATGTGAGTTTAATATTTATAGAGATTGGCTTTGGCAGGACAGGTCGGGCAAATTAATTGACTACAAAAAGTGCGTAAGTGATCTTTTGTTATATCAAAAGGCGCATAACTTTAGCAATTTTGGCCCGCGCGCTCTAGCGGCTAGTGCATCTTGGCAAAAAAAATTATTAATCAAGGCGGCATACAAGCTATTAGTGCTTAGAAATATCTTTTGCAAATGATAAAAATATTATTTTTCTATGAAATTATTGAATATGAAAAAAACAAATAATTTTTTCGTCATATCTAACTTCAACACGGACCCTGAACAATATTTGGAATATTGCGAGGACTATCATATTTATGACCAGTCTACTGATTTTGAAATAAAAATGAAGCTTCAAAAAAAGTATAAAAAAATTTCATTTGTTGAAAATACTGGACACAATATATCCGATTATTTTAGATTTTTTATTGACCATTATGACTCCTTGCCTAATTTAATGTTGTTGGCAAAGGGAAACATGATAGGACGCCATGTTACAAAAGAATATTTTGATCGTGTGTACAACAACGACTTTTATACTTTTTTGCAGAATGATAGAGAATGGAAAGACAGGGAAGGAGTTGCATATTCCTTGTACGATGGTGCATTTCTAGAAAAAAATAATTCCTGGTACAAAGATATAAAATCGCATAGATATTTCAAAACTTATAACGAGCTTTTATCCTTTATTTTCGTTAATCCAGTGATTTCCCCTTGGATTTTATTCTGTCCTGGTGCGTGCCACATTGTCACTAAGGAGCAAATATTAAGATATCCAAAAGAGTTTTATAAAAACCTTCAGTATCTAATGAGCTATGTTTATTTTCCCTCTGAAGCCTATCATGTGGAGCGGATGTTAAATGTTATTTTCAATGCAAATTATGAAATTCATGGGCACATGAAGAATTCATCACTGTTTTATCAAGAATTGCTAAATTGTGAATTAAAAAATAAGTTAGCCGTGAGCAAGGGAAATATTTTTATGGGCTTCATCAGGGCATTTTCAATATTTAAGAATTAAATTAAAACTAGGAAATTCATATGAGCAACAATAACGAATTGCGTGAGAGTAATGAATTGATGGGCGTTCTGAATGATTGCAAACTTCATCTATCTTTGAATCCTCGTGGTACGGACAAGGGTGATTTTAAGACCTATATCAAAGGCTTTTATGAAAATGAGTTTGCAGCTAGAAAATATACAAGGAATAGACTTCTTGAGATTGGCGTTAGAAGTGGTGCCTCGATGGCCTTGTGGGCCAATTTTTTTATAGATGCTGAATTAATTGGGCTGGATATCGAAGATGTAGGGACGCCAGCAGGTCCAGTTAAGGAGTACATAGACTATCCGTCTGTGAGATTTTATTGTAAAGACGCTTATGATCCTGAATTTGCGTCATCAATAGAGGGTAAATTTACAATCTTGATTGACGATGGACCTCATAGTCTTTCGAGTCAACTCATCTTTATTGATCTTTATCTCCCCAAGCTTGACAAAGATGGGGTTTTAATAATTGAAGATATACAAGGGGGATATCGAGATATTTTTAGGCTAATGAATGCTATGCCCATGAAGGGGTACAAATTTGAAGTTTATGATTTCACTTTAAGTGGTAGTTATGACGACTTATTGTTTGTTATTCGTCATAATAATGATAACGCTAACCAGCTACATCAAAAGATTTACATCTTCACTAGATGTGTACTTAGTTATCTAGGCATTCCATTCAAAAAAATGGGTAGGTTCATAAATAAAGTTACTTAATTCGAACTGTATAAAATTTAAGAATGAAAATATTTGACTGCTTTATTTTTTTTAATGAGCTAGATTTACTTGAGTTACGTCTAGATATATTGGATGAATTTGTTGACTACTTTGTAATTGTTGAATCAGCTATTACATTTCAAGGCGAAGATAAAGATTTTATTTTTGAATTAAATAAAGATCGCTTTGCTAAATTTCAACATAAAATAATATATTTCAAAGTTGAAAAGTATGTTCTAGATTTTAGTAATTTGCCGTACTTTCCAAAGCCTAGCAATATCGATGAAGAAGTATTGAATAAAATTTATAAATTTATCGATGATTGTCCTCACTTTGATAAAAAAAAGGAATTTTGGTGGGGAAATGATTTCTTCCAAAGGGAGTGTATTTGGCGAGCCCTGGCAACAGCCAATCCTGACGAAAATGACATAATTGTAATATCTGACGTTGATGAAATTCCGAATCCAAGAACTCTTATAGACAGTGTGAGCGAGCTCAATTCGCGCAGTATCTTATGTTTTCGACAGAATGAATTTTGTTACTACTTAAATTATTTTCATAACGCCGATTGGTTGGGCACATGCTGTTTTAATTATGGTGTTTTTTTTAACACATCACTAAACTCAATTCGTTTTTCTGCAAAAAGGAGTGAATCCCTTTCACCAAAAATTATAAGTAACGGTGGATGGCATTTCACTAGCCTTGGAAGTGTAAGCGCAATAAAAAAGAAAATTATGAGCTGGGGCCATAAAGAGTTTAATAATTTGGCGGTGCTTAGTGCAGTTGAATACAATGTTAGACATGGTTATGATATTTTTAGGCGCCATGGATTTGGTAAGCTTATTTATTTGCCAATCGATTCGAGCATGTATCCAGAATATCTTGTTGATAATGTTGATAAATATGAGAATTTGATTGGGCCTACGATAAAAAAGGAGGGTTTTATTCAAAGACATTTCTTTGAATATTTTTTCAAAATCCAATCTAAATTAAGTACCGCTTTGAATATCTTCAAAGCTCATTAAATGTTGATACCCTGTCTATTTCTTGAGGTTTTTGCTTAGTGATTATTACAACCTTGCATGGTGGTCTTGGTAATCAAATGTTTCAATACGCAGTAGGGCGAGCCCTCTCTGTTGAGCTCAATCAGCCCTTGCATTTAAATATCTCTCGTTTTAATAATTATCATCTGCATAATGGATTTGAATTGGCAAAAATATTTTTTGGGCCAATGAGCGTCGCTTCTACAACTCATATGAAGGAGGTTTTGGGCTGGAGAGCATACCCATTGGTGCAAGGGTTGCTAAATCGCCAAGCGTTCACATTTCTTAGGGGGGGTAATTACGTAGTAGAGCCCCACTTTTATTATTGGCCAGAAATTTGCAATGTTTCTGCAGATGTGGTTTTAACGGGGTATTGGCAGTCGGAAAAATATTTTCAATCAATAGAAAGTATCATTAGGAGTGATTTTTCATTCAGGCTTCCCATGTCAGAGCAGAATGCAAAGATTTCGAAGGAAATGCAAAGCTGTAATTCCGTAAGCCTGCATGTTCGTCGCGGTGATTACCTGAAAGCTAAATCCTCCGCCTCTATTCATGCTTTGTGCTCAACTGATTACTATCAGATGGCTATAAAGCAGATTTGTGAGCGTGTAAAAAATCCCAAATTGTTTATTTTTTCCGATGACATTCCATGGGTGAAAAGTAATCTGAAAATTGAAATGCCTTGCGATTTTATAGATCATAATCATGGCTCAGAAAGCTACAATGACATGCGTTTAATGAGTTACTGTAGCCATCATATAGTAGCTAATAGCTCATTTAGTTGGTGGGGCGCTTGGCTTGGGAAAAGCAATAAGCAAATGGTTTTTTATCCCAAAAATTGGTTCAGAGTACTCGAATATGATACAAGTGATTTGACGCCATCATCTTGGATAGCAATAAATGCATAGGGAGAAAATCGATCTGACCTCACGTGACCATAATCAAAGGAGGGTATTGGTTATAGGTGGCTCTGGGTATATTGGCTCACATCTCGTAAAGGAGCTTATAGCAACTGGTCGATCAGCAACGGTATTGGGTAGAAGCAAGTTACCTCGTTTTGCTTTGCCTGGCAACGTTAAATATGTAGTTGGGGACTATTCAAATTCCGACACTTTAAAAAGTCTTCTCGATGAGCATCAAGAGGTCATTCATTTGGCGTATGCAACAGTTCCCAATACCTCGTTTGATCATCCGCTGGTAGATTTGCAGCAAAATCTTCCGTCATCTATTCAATTATTTTCTGAAGTTGCAGCCAGAGATATTAAATTACTACTGGTGTCTTCGGGTGGCGCTGTGTATGGCAACGTCGATCAAACCCCAATTTCAGAGGATCAGCGCGCCAAGCCAATTTCACCATATGGTGTTACCAAGCTTACCCTTGAGCAATATGCTTATCTTTATTCAATAACACATAACTTAAAATTTATTTGCGTGCGTCCATCAAATGCGTATGGTGAAAATCAACTTGCATTTACGGGGCAAGGTTTTATAGCAACATCAATCGCATCAATACTGCTAGGTAAGTCAATTAAAATTTTTGGAAAACAAGGAACTGTGCGTGACTATATCCATGTCAGCGACCTTGTTTCGGGAATCGTAAGCGCATTGCAACGTGGAGTGCTCTCTGAAACTTATAATATTGGTTCCGGTGAGGGTTATTCCAATGCCGCTATCATAAAAAAAATAACCCTATTAATGGGTGAAACTGAGAAGAGGGTTGCGATAGAGAATCTTCCGGAGAGGTTATTTGATGTTAAGTCCAATATATTAGATTGTTCCAAGCTTAATGCCCATACCGGCTGGGAGACGAAAATAAGTCTTGATGAGGGCCTAAGTGGCGCTATTGACTATATGCAAACATTGGCGGAATAAAAAATTAGCATTTTAAATGCCCAAGACGCATTCAATACTCCTCTAATATCAGTAGCTCTGCCTGTATACAACGGTGAGGCATATCTCTCTGAGGCAATTGAGTCAATATTAGCTCAAACCTACACAAATTTTGAGCTCATTATTATTGATGATGGGTCGACTGATGATTCCCTTGCTTTATTAAAGAGATATGAAGCGACTGATAAGCGCATAATTTTGATTAGCTCTGAAAACTGCGGTCTTGTAAGCACTCTGAATAAGGCTATAGATATAGCACACGGGAAATGGTTCGCGCGCATGGATCAAGATGATATATCAATGCCCCTGAGATTTGAGCGGCAGCTTCAGCAATTGAAAAATACTAAAGCAGATATTTGCGGTACTTGGATCAAATATTGTGGGGATGGAAATCGACATACATTACAGTGCTATGAATCAGATGATGCAATCAAGGTCAATATGTTATTCAACTCACCATTTGCACATCCCTCGGTAATGATGCGCACCTCTTTCTTAAAGGAGTTAAAGTATGACGAGAGTTGCGAAAAGGCAGAGGATTACGATTTATGGGTCAGGGCAGTGCAGTCTAATTGGAAGATGACAAATGTGCCCGAAGTGCTTTTGAAGTACCGGATTCATGCAGCACAAACGACACAGGTAGCTGCAAGTCATATGTCCCAAACTAGAAAAAGAATTCAAGCAAGATATTGGGCTTATGTAGCTAATCTAAGGGGCTTGAAGTCGGAATGCATGCAGCAGGCTTTAGATATGGCATCGGATGGTCAATGCCTTAGGCTAGACAAGGCAAATATCGCCTTTTCAGATCTTCTAAAAATAAGCAAAGGGGAGTCTAAGCATGCGCTTAAGAATGATATCTCTAGGGCCTATTTGAACGCCGCTTATTGGCACCCTGATATCTTGAGTGCATGGGATGATCTGGTCAGGGAAAATCCATGTTTACCAAAATATTCTATGCAATTTAAGCTCTTAATCTTGAGTTTATTTAAATTAAAGGGTGGTAGTGTTGCATTCCTTCGGCTGAAGAAAATCTATAACCTATTTAGACGATAATTATTGGGTATGCTCTCACATTTTATAAAAATTCTAGTTAATGATGCAAGATAGCTATTTAATTTCCGTTGTCATCATTTCTAATGACGAAACTAGAATGGCAGATAATATTGCCTCAGTCTGCGAGGCCGTGCATGGAATATCGCACGAAATAATTGTTGTTTGTCAGGGCTATAAAAACATCCCAAAACATTTTTATAGCAATATTAATCTAAAGTTTATTAGTTTTCCTCATAACTTGGGAATCTCGGCTGCACGCAATAAAGGGATCCTGGTTGCCACTGGTAAATATATTTCATTCTTAGATGATGATGTCAAGCCTGATATTAATTTCTTTCGATACGCAATATTTTTCTTAGGCAATAGAGAAAGCCTGGTAGCAGTGATTGGGAAAATCTGTATTGAAAATAATCCTAACTCAACCCTCTTTAGAAAATTCAGCGTCTCATCAAAGTCAAATTTATCTAAATATTCACAATGGAGATTGTCTAATGGGGTCTCAATCATATATTTAAATCAAAAGAAACTGTTTGATGAAAGGCTTGGTGTGGGCACCTATTTTGGTTCATGTGAAGACACCGACTACTTAATAAGAATGGCCGCTACTGGCCTAGTATCCTATGAACCATCATTAATTGTGTTCCATCCTGAAATGAGTCAGCTTGCTCTAGTGGATGATACAAGAGTTCGTTCTTATGGGCGGGGATTGAGTGGATGCTTTATGAAAAATATTAGCTTGGGTGGGTTACTCTTTTTTTGTGCCTCTTTAGCCAAAAATTTTTTAAATGCCCTTTTATTCTTGCGTTCAAGTGGATCGGTGGCTCAACTCAAAGTTGTGCTAATAAAGCTATCCTCTTGTCGGGAGTGGGTCAAGATGCAGCGAGCTGAGCGCACTAAGCTATGAGGTTTAAAAATAATTCAATTTATTTATTGCCGCTCAGCTTTATTTACATTCAAGGTATTTCCTTTCTTAATCCAGTCTACTTTATTTCCATTTATTTACTAACTAAATGCAAATTTAATTTAATTTTTGAAAAGAAATCGCTTTTTGCTTTTTTACTTTTCCTATTTTGTCAATTAATAGCTTTCTATAATAATCCACATTCAATTCCCATCTCTGCACTGGGTTCAATTTTCGCCTTATTTTTATTAACAATAAGTCATAAGACATATTGGTTGTATTCAGAGGTGTCACAAAAAACTATTCTCAAGATATTTATAATATTATTTCTAGTATTCTTAATTGATTCATACTCAAGATTGATTTGGGTGTTTTCAAATATTTCTCTGAGTAATATGCTTCTTGCCGATTATTATGACTTTAGTGGATCAAAAGAATATTTAAAATCTAGTACGATTTTGGCTGATGATACCAATACTTTGGCAATCAGATTTTTCTTAATAATCTTTTTGGTGCGGGCACTTATTAATAATAAGAATGTGAAAATATTATTTACATTTATTATTGGAATTTTAATTTACAGTTGTTTTTCTAGGGCAACCCTATATGTCTTTTTCATCGGACTTTTTTTGCTTCAAAAGGATGTTTTAAAATTTATAGGCGGTAGATTTTGGTTTTTTGGAATTCTAGCGATTAGCGCCTCTGTTTTTTTTAGTATATTTTGGGGTCCTGAAGTTGTTGAATACCTGATAAATAATGGAGATAGTTCAGTAATTTCTAAAATTGAGCTTGTAATCAACCCAATAAAAATTTGGCTATCTTCTAGCCTGATTGTTCAGATGTTTGGACTTGGCTATTTTGCTAATATTGATGTCGGCACTATTTCCTGGGCATCTGGACATTCTATCGTTTACTATTCGATTGTAGAATTTGGTTTAATAGGATCATTTTTTTTCTTTATGCTGTTAATTAATGCTGCCAAAAATAATGAATCTAAAATATTATTATTATTATATTTTATGATTGGAATTTCAGAATTTCGTTTTGATTTAATATTCTTGTGGATTGTTTTGTTCGCACAAAATTTGAAATTCTTTCGTCCTTCAATCAGGGTTAACAATATATGAGTGATGGGCAATCGATACTGTTGACGGGTGGGTCCGGGTATGTTGGAAGTCATACATATGTCGCACTAGTTCAAGCTGGATTTAAGCCGTATATCTTAGACAATTTCTCTAATAGTAAAAAAAATGTTGTTGAACGGTTAGAGCGTATCACTGGTTTGCCTGTGCCTTGGCGTGAAGGCGATACTCGTGATGTTTCCTTGCTACAAGAGATCATCGAAAAAAATGATATTGCTGCAGTGATGCATTTTGCTGGATTTAAGTCTGTGGGTGAAAGCGTTGCAAATCCGCTCAAATATTTTGATAATAATCTGGCAGGAATGATCGGCCTATTGAAGGCAATGGAAAATTCAGCTTGTAGAACTCTGGTTTTTTCTAGTAGTGCTACAGTCTACGGCGATCCCATTGAGATTCCTATTACCGAAAATTCTCCTCAAAATTTTTCAAACCCATATGGGTATACCAAGATCATCTGCGAGGAGATGCTAGCGTCTTTAAGCATGTCAAATGCTCAATGGCGCAATGGAGTGTTGCGGTATTTTAATCCTGTTGGGGCGCATCCGAGCGGATTAATCGGTGAGGATCCTTCTGGTCCGCCTAACAATTTGATGCCCTATTTGGCCCAGGTTGCTGTTGGCAAACTCCCCATTCTTAATATTTATGGTAACGATTACCCCACACCCGATGGAACTGGAGTGCGAGATTACATTCATGTGCAGGACTTGGCTGAAGCGCATGTAGCCGCTTTGAAGACTCTATTTAAAACTGGAAGTGGCTTCACTGTAAACATAGGTACCGGTCGAGGGTACAGTGTGATGGATGTTGTTTACGAATTTGAGATTGCGTGTGGAAAATCTATTCCACATCAATTTGTTGAGCGTAGATCTGGAGATATTGCTGTGTGTTACGCTGATGCAACATTGGCAAAAAATTTATTAAATTGGAGTGCCACTCTTTCTTTGGCTGACATGTGTGTTGACTCTTGGCGCTGGCAGAGTAATAACTTTAACTGATTCTTTTCATGATGCTTCACTGCTTTACAGGTAGACCCTCTTTAGGGAGTCTACGCAAACTATGAACGACATACATCCTTCTCTCAGTCTCTCAATTGTAAGTCATGGTCAGTTAAATTTAATTGCAAATTTACTTGATGATCTTAGATGCATGGCGTTTGAGAATTTTGAAGTGCTTTTGACTATTAATCATCCCGAGGATGAGGTCTTAGTTGGTCCATTCCCATTTCCTTTGCATATATACAGAAATATAAGCCCAAAGGGTTTTGGTGCAAATCATAATGCAGCCTTTAAGCGCAGTAAGGGGGAGTTTTTTGTTGTTGTTAACCCCGATATTCGAATTAAGTCGCAAAACTTACATGATCTTATTAGCCCAATGTCAGACATCCGAGTGGCTGCTGTTGCTCCAGTAGTGCTTTCAACCGAGGGTCATGTTGAAGATAGCGCGCGTAAATTTCCATCATTTTTTGGTTTGATATGCAGGGTCTTGGGCTGGAAAAAGGGCCTTGATTATATTTTCGGCTCTACGCCCTTGGCCGTAGAGTGGGTTGCTGGAATGTTTATTGTGTTTAGATCTACATATTTTGAAAAAATTCATGGGTTCGATGAAAAGCGTTATTTCATGTATTTTGAAGATGTAGATATTTGCGAGAGATTTTGGGGGCACGGTTGGAGTGTTATGTTGCAACCTAGTGTTCAGGTTATACATAATGCGCAACGCGCCAGCCATCGGAATATTAAACACTTGCAATGGCATTTAATGAGTTGTTTTCGTTATCTGACTAAGATCTAATTTTTAGTAGTAAATGTTTTAATTGGCAGCATAACTCTAAAAGATACCAGTTTTATGCCTACGACAATGCGCAAAGTACGTTTTACTTACTTCGCTTCTTCTGGGGCGTTGTAAATAGTTGAGCTCTAGTTGGCTGAACTAATACGCTCTACATACCTCATAACCGTATCAGTCTTTGACCATCTTCCGCGCCGCATGATGATTGGTATGCTTGCTCCTGAATTGAGCAAATCCTGTGCGGCACCTACTCGCATAGAGTGGCGGATTATCTGTGGGTTAATCCATAAGCTGCAAGCCTTTGTCCCGCGCCTAATTTTTCAGTAACTTTTCCTGCTCGGTTGGTGACTATAAAAAGATTTTTTCTTCCTCTCCACATCTAATTATTCTTTCAAGTTCAAATTAATTAAAATAAGCCAGCTATTTGTTGATTTATTTTCTGAAAATTAACCTACCCCCTTATTCTCCCAATGTAGGCATTTCAAATTTTTACCCGTTTGTTATCTCATTCAGTTGACTTGCACTTTATGGTAGATGAACTTGCAGCTTATGGGGCCCCAACTTGCAATTTATGAGTACACCCGCATTGGCGATGAGAGGGTATTGAGGTCACGGTTCTAGGCTGATGGAGTTAAATATGATCCCCATGGTGCATCACCACATATCATTTTGATCTGGTAATTCATAGCTAGTACTCCGGCCCCCAGAATCCGATTTCACTAAAGCGCCACGCTCCAATAAATCAGTGATATCTCGTAATGCAGTATCTGGTGAGCACTTAGCAATAAGAGCCCATTTACTGCTAGTAAGCTTTCCATCAAATCCATCAAGTAATTTATTGAGTAACTTGATTTGTCGCTCGTTCATAGGTGTTCCAGACCAGTGCTGCCAAAAATTGGTTTTGACTAGAGTTGTTGAGAGTGCTGCTTCCGCAACTTGAATGGCGGATAGTAGGCTACTCAAAAACCAGCCAAGCCACTGCGTCACATCCAGCGTCCCCTTCTGTGTTTTCTCAAGAAGATCATAGTAATTTTTACGATCGCGTCCAATTTGCGCTGATAGGCTATAAAAACGCTGCGATGATCCATCTGCTCGAGCCAAAGCCATATCGCCAATTGCCCTTGCTATACGGCCATTGCCATCATCAAAAGGGTGCAGCGTCACAAACCAGAGGTGAGCTAAACCTGCCTTAATAATTGGATCATCTTGCTGATCTACATTGAACCAGAGTAAAAACTGCGCCATTTCTGGTGGTAAGAATGGTGCTGGCGGCGCCTCAAAGTGAACCTTTTGACGACTCACGGGGCCCGAGACAACCTGCATGGGTCCTAGAGCATCATCGCGCCAAGTGCCAACCAATATTTTGGCTAAGCCGCTATAGCCCGTAGGAAAGAGGGCGGCATGCCAGGCGAAGAGTCGTTCTTGCGTTAAATTGCTCTGATGGTCTTGGGTAGCGTCGAGCACCATATCAACCACACCATCGATATGACGATCTGCCGGAGCTAAGGCTCCGATATCGATACCCAGCCGTTTTGCAATGGATGAGCGGACCGAGTTTGGATCGAGCTTTTCACCTTCAATTTCGCTGGTTTTGAGTACATCTTCGGTGAGTACGCGCAAGGACTCTTGATCGCGCAGGTGAATACCCACATGATGTAAGCGCCCTAGTAGGCGACCTTGAGCTTGGTACACCTGAGTCAACAAACCAGTGAGTTGCTTGAGGTCGTACTCCCAATGAGGCCATTGGGAGTCTTGCCAAATGTAGTTCTTATCTCCGCTATTCATGCGGAGATTATAGGGTGTATTCACCGTAAAGTCTATCATTCTCCGCATTTATTGCAGAGAATAATGAGTCTAATCGCCGCATCATAGGAAAAATTATTATCTTTAATTTATCTTTTTATTATACTGGAAGCTCTATATATATCTTTTAAAGATATAAAATGTACATAAATTATAATAAATCATCGAAAACTCTTGGCCCTCGCATGGCGGCCTTATTTACAAATCTATACGAGGTGAGGCTCTTAACGTTTAGGGTGGCTGACGCCGTCAAATATACGGGATTGTCTCCGGTTGCAGTAAGTAACTTATTGCACAAAGCGCAGCAGCGCGGACTTGTTACACGATTAAAACCAGGTTTATTTAATTTAGTGCCTTTTGAGTTGGGGGATGTGTCAGGGCATATTGATAGTCCTTACATCATTGCCAGAGAAATGGTAGCGAAGGCTCCCTATTTCTTATCATATGGAACTGCATTTGAATTGCATCGAATGGTTACGCAACCAATATTTACGACATACGTTTCATCAACCAAACGTTTGCGTCCCCAGACTGTTGGAGGGTATGACTTTAAGTTCATCAAACTAAGTGATGAACAGATCTTTGGAATGGAGAGGTACTGGGTGGATAAAGAGCGATTTGTGTTGATCAGTAATATTGAGAGAACGATCATTGATGGCTTAAAGCACCCGGAATATGTTGGAGGAGTTACAGAGGTAGCAAAAGGTTTATGGATTAAAAAAGATACGATTAATATTGGGGTTCTAATTGAGTACGCCAAGCAACTTGGTGTAGGTGCGGTAATTCGGCGGCTCGGCTATCTATTAGAGAAATATAAATTGGCAGATGAAGGCATTTTGCGTGAATTACAAATGCAACTAAGCGCAACCTATCAGCGCCTTGACCCACAAATACCTTCTGAGGGCCCATTTCTTTCAAGGTGGAAATTGCAACTGAATATCGATCAAGAAGAGCTTGATGCCGTGAGGTTTGGATAATTATTTCGCAAAGAAATATTGCTCTCATTGCTAATAAATTATTAAAAGAGTGCGATAAACGTGTTCCCGAATCTGTGATTGAGCGCGACTATGTGTTGCCTTATTTTTTTAAGGGGACTTGTCAATTAGGTGGCTCTTAAATGGCTATGTGAATCCCCATAGCATTAGTGGATAGATAGTGGAAAAAATATGGAAATAGTATGTAGTATGAATGCCAATGAGAACCCAAATAAGCGCAGCAAAATTACGCCATTCCATATTCAGCTCAATTGTCTTATCAGGTGAGCTAGGCTTATTTAAAGGGAGGGGCTTACCTAATTACAGCCGAGTAAAAGATATTTTGGGGTATGCGAAGGAGGATATTTCGATTGCCTCAGACGTTCCATTTGGGTATATCCATTTTGATAAGAAAATCCCGAGGGAGCTAACGGAGTGTAAGACGGAGAGGGCCATTGCCATAGTTGATGGCTTTTTTAAAGATGAAAACAAAACCATGCTTTGGTTTAGGGTTCTCAATCCCCTGCTGGGTGCTGTGGCGCCACGCGATGTGATCAGGTTTGGCCGCTTTAAAAAACTTTTGAAATTTATTCAAAGTGCTGCGGAAGAGAATCAATAATTGGCAATTGGAAAGCCAGACCTTCATCATA
>Ga0316230_1001119_pt1 | contig 30246 bp, 30 predicted proteins | sample TBH18025metaG_FD_206004 | JGI IMG/M metagenome (GOLD analysis project Ga0316230, IMG submission 206004) | Freshwater microbial communities from Trout Bog Lake, Wisconsin, USA - TBH18025 | ecosystem: Environmental > Aquatic > Freshwater > Lake > Hypolimnion/Profundal zone | place: USA: Wisconsin...
TTGGAACTTCGTGGGAAGATGGTGAGTAAGGGAGTGCCTGTAGAGGTAAAATGGAAGCCAGCCTTTCAGAAATATCAAGTGATGTGTATTCTTCCGGATCAGACACCGATCACAACGGCCTCCTTCTTTTTTCATCGCACATAAACACGTGATCTAGTAGAATGAGCCTTGAAAACAAGTCACGAGAGGAGCTACAGGCAATGCTGAAAAACGAAGAGGCAAAGCTTGCCAAGATGGGGCCGATTCCTATGCCCAATGTGGGGATGAAGGGTCCCGCGATTCAGCATCAACAGAAACGCGTGATGGAGATTGAGGATGCGATCGCCGCCAAGGGTGCGTCGTGGTATAACCCTCTTTCATGGGGAAAGGGGGGCCGTCGCTCCCGCCGTGTTCGTGGAGGCGGTTGGTCCATGGGTAGCATGATCATCCCTGGTGTCAATGAGAACCTGAAATATGCGGGGGCAGGCATGGATTGTGCGGGAGCCCCTCTGCGCGCAGGATACCTCCAGAGCGTGCCGAGCACTGGTCTTCCGTATCGCGCGTCCGGTGGAAAGCGCAGCATGCGCAAGTCACGCGGTGGTGCCGCGGCGGCTGCCTCCATGTATGAGAATCACACCATCAGTATGCCAGGTGTTCAGATCCCTGCGGGCGCACACACCGCCTCTCAGGTACAGCGTGGTGGACGATATGAGATGAACATGGGTCCTCTTGTTGCGGGAAGCGACATTGGTATGCGTGCCCCTTCGATGGCGCATTCCATTCCTTGCGAACAGGGGGCGCCGAACTCCTTGAATCAGCATGGCGGTGCGTTTCCTGCGGTTCATGTGGGCGCGGCGGACATGATGCGATATGAGGCACCCAATGCGGGATATTCCAATCAGGCATTGGTTCTCCCTGCTGGAGGCGCAAGCCCAGGATTTCTAACGCAGATTCCGTATGCGGCGGGATCGATGAACCGTGCGTGTTTGACGACGGGCGGAAAGCGATCGAAACGCAGCAAGCGGTCCAAACGGTCTAAGCAGTCCAAACGATCCAAGCGAAATCATCGTAAGTAACGGGAGACGCAAGCGTCCCCACCATTACACAGAGAGATGAAGATTGATCCATTCTTTGATCTCCTGATGACTCTTTTGCATCAACAGTGCTAATCCATTCATCATCGTCTGCTGATAGACTACCAACGGCTCTTTTCGCACACATAATAGCGTATGATAAATCACTTGTAAGAGTGTCGGATCATAGAGACTGCGAATCGTTTCAAACACAGACTCCATCCCGTGTTCCGCCGAGTCCTCTTGATAGGACAGAGTGGGATGTTCTAGCATATGGCGATACATGTGAATGACCTGTACCACCGTATTGCATTCCGAGGTGTGATAGGTTTTGAGCAACTGTGTCAATCCCTCCATGCTCATCGAGAGAATCAATTGATACATCTCGACAGGAAGAGGGCTTTTTTTGTTGGTGGTGGGATCATACCATTTGATAAAGCGCCGAAGAACAGCATACAAAAAATAGAGGTCATCCTTTCGATCGGAGTGATACCACCGCTCGAATGGTTGAATCAGTGTCGGAAAATGAAGAGAGACAATATTGTCATGGATGGTCAGTTTGGTGCCGACAGGACATAGACTGAGCAGAGCCAGTTGTATCATGGATTGAAGAGGTTCCAGTATCATACTCCCTTTCCCATGATAAGAGAGAGACATGCTAGAGAGAAGGAAAGAGTTCATGTTACTATACCCGTAGAATTCGATTGTTATTCTTTTTCATCCTCGTCTGCGCGTATCGCTGCCTGCGAAAATCGAAACGCAAACTCCTGGATGGGTGCCTCGCGTTGCTCTTCTGCTCGTGCGGGACGATCCATATGAATGAGCGTATACTGGCATTCTTTATAGAATTTCTGTCTCACATACCATCGACGTTTATGACAGTCATGAGAGTCAATGATATCAATGATGTGAGGGGCGACGGCTCGTTCCTCCACTCGCTGTCTGAAAATGCGTCCCGTGGATTGTTCCACATGCTTTCGTGGCGTGGCCAGAAACACTGTGTTTAACTTCTTCACGGAAAAGGCCTCACTCGCCATCTGATACGTGGCCAATAGGATCTGACAGGTTGCCGCATTCTGATCCAACAGAGACTGTTTCATGCCTCCAATGTAATATCCGTGAACAAAGGAGGTGGCACCAAGGGCCTTCTCAAACCACTCGAGTTGTGCGATGCGATCACTTAGCACAAGAAGGAATCGACGTGGATCTGCGGCGTATTCACACATCACACGAAAGATTCGTTGGTTTCGCGGTTCACAGGCGGCCACTTGATTCAGAAGAGTCGCTGTGACGGTTTCACCTCTCCAGTTTACGGGAACATCATGATAGGCGGGGTCTTCTGAATCAAACCATATCGCTTTGACCACCGCCTCTTGATCAGGGGCACGTTTCGTGTTTTTGTAGACGGCCTCTCCTAAATGGTATTCGAAGACACACGAGAGGCCATCCTCTCGATCGGGCGTGGCGGAAAGACCCAACATATAGGCCGTTTGAATGGTTCGAAGCGCGCGGGAAAAGTAGGATGCTCCTAAATGGTGGCATTCGTCAAAGATGGTTAGACCATATTGGTCAAAGAAGCCATCTGGAAAGTCACGGCGACAAATCGTTTGAATCATACAAATGGTGACATCATACTTTTCTGCGTCCATTTGGACAGTGTGCGCCTGAAGAATACCCACACGCGTTCCCTCGGTAAAGTTTTCGATTTCTGATTTCCACTGGTTCATGAGGAACTCTTTGTCCACAATGATCAAGAAGCGACGACGAAGACGCAGCGCAATGTTGAGCGCCATATAGGTTTTTCCATATCCACAGGGGACACAGATCAGTCCATTGCCTCCTTTGTCTAAGAAGGTTTGAATGATCTCCTCTTGAAAATCATGAGGGGGGAAGTTCGCACGAAAGGTGACGGTAGGAGGAAGAGCGATTCCTTCAGGGACAATGTTCGCTTCCGGTTCGCCAAATTTCTTTTTTCCCCAATGACGTGGAACATAGAAGCGCGTTTTGGATTCATAGTAAATGGGGAAGTGTGTTTTTTGGTATCGGTCGGATGTTTTGGGGGATACCGTCAGCGTCGAACGAAGTTCATTGGTTTGAAGGGGAGTCAACCACGATTTCGTAATGGCGTATCCTTTTGTGGTCAGCACCCGATTCTTCTCTTGAACGGACATGTCTAGTAAGAGGGAGAAGAATCGGTCGCTGTCAAATTTTTCATAAAAAGAATACTCTACACAGAGAGATGGATCCGCGCGAAGTCATCTATTTTATTGTTCTGACAATCCCTCTATTGGCCTCCTCCTTTCTTCCCACAGCGGCTCTGTTGCTATTGGATCATCTTCTTCTGCGCATTGCCGTGATTCTGATGCTTCTGTTTTTGATTCACGTGGGACCTACTGTGGGCATCATGGGTCTTCTTGTGGTAGGAGTATTGTATATGGAACGCAATCGGCGCAAAGTGGAGGTGGCGGCAAAGAAATGGGATGCGATGGATGTTCACGAGCCTCCCCAGGCGACGGTAGAACAGGCGTCTCTTCCACAACGGACCGTTCCCGTACATCCGTTTGATACTCCTTCCTTTCGCGATGCAACCTTTCTGCCCGAGGAGGAAATGGATGTGACCCTCTTTGAACCTGTGGGGGAGAGCATTCAACAAAAACACGTGCTGGAGGGTGTCTATCCGCTGTCGAGTAACGCCCAGGGATCGGGGGCGGCGGCCCTCTTTGAACACTTGGGAGTGGGCCATGTGGCGGGCGTGGAGACGTTAGGTGGGGACACTTCGTTTCACTAAAGCGTTCGCATCCTGCGGATGCTTTACCCCACACCCCTCTCTTTTAGAGAGTGTGGGAGCAGATAAATCATCATTACGATCATTAAAAAGAAAAGATAAACCACATGTCGATCTTTTCTTTTTTGTATCATTATATATGTGTATCGAATCACGTTCTCTCCATTGGAGAGGGGTATGGGGAAACGAAGTGTCCCCATAGGGGTGTGGGGAAACGAAGTGTCCCCATAGGGGTGCGGGGACGCTTGCGTCTCCACAATTAACGTAGTATGACATCCGAATCATGTAGGGTTTTATCGACAAAATAGGCTTTGGCCACTTCCGAAATGATAGGGGATTTTTCTAATAATTCATTATCTCGGTCATCGATTGTTCTATTGTTACGTGCGCTAAATGCCATCAACTCTCGTTTGATCGATGCGCGTGTATAGGAGACACGTGGAATTCCCGCAGGATCACGAAAAGAAACCTCCACGAGTTGCGGCATATGTTGTTTATCTTCTCGTAATGCTTTTTTACAATCCGTTCCAAAACAAGGGAATTCCTCCATTTCTTTGAGGTTCGAACAGCTATTCGCGGCGTTATCATTTTCTTGTTGGGTCGCATAGACATAGCATGTGGGCTGAGAGGCTTGTCGTGGACCCATCATATTATCCAACAAGGGTCCCGCCGTGCATCCACTCTTCTTTTGCCCCTTGTCTTCAAAATAAGAGGTCATCGAAGGAGGACATGTCTCTTCCACTTTTTTGAGCTGTGCTTGTTTTACCTGATCGATACACCGTGGAATCGTAGGCGTTTCCGCACCGAGTGTGCATACCCGATCGGAGAGGCACTGTTGACCTACGATCTCCCCTGGACAGCACATCACATCTCCACTCGGCGCATAAAACGTTTGAAAGCCTGATGGACACTCTGATAAGTAGGCATCAAACGGTTCGAGTGTGATCGAGGCCCTCTCTCCCCCATACGATACAGCGATCAGAAGAAGGATAATCAATACGAGAAGAACAGCGATTTCCCACATGATACTATGTAGATGTGCGATAATACACCGCATAACCGATCCCTATGATTGCCCCCACACTCAAGATCGCCCCCGCAATGATCCCTTCCATCTGTTCGGAAGAGAGTCCTGTGGCATGTGTTCCCTCTTGAAACTGTTTAAACTTCTCTTGCGTCTCCAGCACACTTTTTAGTGTGGGACTCATATGAACAGTATCATTTGCTGATACATTCGCAAGTTTATCAAACGGAACACACTTGTATTGAGATGTGGTTAGGGCTTTTTTTGTGATAGACGACGAAGGAGACACAGACGGAATCGGAGGGGGGCGCGCAAAATATTGAAATTTCAATGTGAACTCCTCGTGACAGCTGTTCACAGGGGTCGTATACAAGAATCCCTCGGAAGACGTCTCTGTGATCTCCTTCTCTCCTTCATTCGTAAAACGATACTTGCTTGCCGTAGCATTCCCGTCTCGGATCGCCGAGGGAAGTTGAAAGCGCTGGAGAGGATAACTGGCAAGGAAGGGCTCGAGGACATTCGAGGCGATATGAATGCCACGAGGAAAGACATAGACGGCGAGACGGCGGGTGGACACCCCTTTTGCGGTTTGTATCTCCACACACGTCTTATACGACAAAGAAACCTGTGAGGTGTCCTTTTCAGATGAATAAAACAGAGAGGAGAGAGAGGGAAGTGTTGCCGCATCCGCCGTCATCGACCCATTCAGCACTGCTGCGAGATATTCGTGATGATCCTGTTGAGAGGGGATCGCCGCATAGATCGGTAGACACAGGAGAATTCCATCATACACGGCACTTCCTGCGGCACGAGTGGTCACACGAAATGATAAGATGAGTTCCGCAACAGGTTTTTGGTTGTTTCCAGGCAATTGGTATCCCACATGGGTTTCTTTACAAATCTGAATCTGATTCAGTTCTCCTTTGTTTCCTTTTACGGAACATAGATTCTGTTCTGGATTCACTTCTTGAAGAAAGGTTCCTGATCGTGTGGGCGGGGTGCGTCGCACAGGAAATGTCAGTTTTTCCATGGGGAGAGCCATCGCATTGGTCGTGATGTTTTTCAGATGAACAGGTGAGATTCCCCCCGTTAGTGTAATCAGTCCTGAATAACTATCAATGGGGCATAACATGCTTCCTCTATCCCATTGAGACGTATTTATTTCGATGTCGGACCGCTTATGCGCCTGGCATCAGCGCCTGGTAGGTCTCTTGAAGATACTGAACAGGGTATCCCATGCGAGAGATCTGTTCGGCAGCGCGCTTCGCCCGATCATCTCCATTCGAATAGACCAAAATACGAGTGGTCAATGGAAGATCCAGTGGAAGGCCCATTTCCAGATTCTCCATGGATAAGGGAAGAGAATGAGGAAGATATCCAAGACGGTCACGCTCTACAGGGCTTCGCACATCAAAGATGCGCCCATATCGTCGGGCACGGGCCTCTTGCGGAGTCACACGAAGGGTTGCGCGACCCATGGTGGCGGCCGATCCATAGAGCGCATAGGCGATCCATCCCATGGCCAGTATCGAAAACAATACAACGATCGATCGTGTGCGAAGGGCAGATTGCATCTCTACAGTATTCCTGGAAGATAGGTGGGGCCATCCATACCATACAGCTGGGCTTTTCCTTCTTTCTGAAGTCCATCGATCATAACCGTCTCTCCTGACATCATTTCGGAACAACCGACGCCGTCCATACAATTTCGTTTTTGAAATTTCACAGGGAGGGGGACCGGATTGTAGGTATCCGTGCGCGTATAATAATTCCATCGGTCGCTTCCTCCTGTTGTGCGACGACCATACAAGGGAAGCATTTGATCGTTTACATTGATGACTCCCACCGATTGAAAGGATTCGGGGAGACCTTGCGTCGGAATATTAAAAGGAAGGGCCGAGGCACGTGGGGGAAGTTCAGGGACTGCCCTCCAGTCTCGAAGAGGTTGAGGGGCCCGATCATACCGTGAATCTCCTGAGGGGGCGACCGTCACCACAGTCGTAGGAAGAGCAGGAGGAAGGGATGGGCCGTGGGACGCAGAGGGTCCTGGCCGCAACAGAACCTGAACATAGAGAAGGCCCGCACCGATCAAAAGGATCATGACGCCTAATGTGAGTAACAGATCCGTGGATAAACAAAACACACCTGGTGGACAACTACGAGGATAGCGCATGTGTGCTCTAACCTTGTGTACTATTATGGGGTATGTAGAACGATGGATAACGATGATTACATCTTGAACAGCATATTGGCGGCGGAGGAATTTCCACCAAACATGCCTGAAAACGTCTCCAGAAGCTCTTTCCCATCCTTGAGAACAGGGCGCATCTCGTTCAACATGCTCATGAGGCCCTTCTGCGTTTCCAATAGTTTCTTGGTATCCGCCGTCATCGCGCTCACCGTATTCTTGTCAAACGACGACATGGCCTTCATGATCGTGCTTCCCGCATCCAAATGAGGGCCTCCCGTGTGCTCGGAGGGCATTTGACCCAATTTAAAGAGACCATTGGTCGCGGACTGAAAATCCTCCTTTGCGATTTTTTTGTCCTTTTCTTCGTGGTGTTCGTTGTGCTCCTTCTCTTCATGCTCCACAGCAGCGGTTACACGTTCCACTTCTTCAGGATGGATCTGAGGAACAATCTGGGTGGCCGACGAGCTTTCCGAGGGAGCACCCTCTTTCTTTTCGGAGCTCACGTCCGCAAAACCCTCTACGCTCTTATCATACACTCCTTGAGGCTCCGCCTTCTGCACGGCTCGTCCCTTCTGTGAATAGTTCTGTTGAATCGAGCCAATGCGGCTCTTGATGGAAGAGGGAGAATCTTGAAACGGCTCAAGATGCTTGATATATCGTTTAAAGACAAGGACATAGAGAAGCGCGGCGATGACACAGACGGCGGTCACCATCTCCACACTCTCCAAAAAGGCAGCAGAGATCATGGTGGCCGCTGCTACCAGTAGAATACCAGTCAATCCCGAATACATCATGAGATAGACTGCAGTAAGAACGAGAAGGGCCAATGAAATGTGATAGGTCATTTGATTGAACCTCATTTCCTCTATTTGCGGTGGGAGAAACTTTTATCAGACCACCATGAGAGGGACGAGCACTTTTTGAATAAACCAAAAGAGGAAACCACCCAGCAGGGATTTGACGACAAGACCCGCCGTAGTCAAATCGCCTCCAATGCGCAAGAGAGAAGGGACATAATGTCCGATCAACACATGGATAATGGGAAGACTCAGAAGAAAAACAATGAGCGAAACAATGAGAGGCTGTTTGATCTGTGCAAGGATGTCGGCATACATATTGTTCTTTACCGGTTCTACAAGAGTAGGAGCGGCGTGCTGTTGTGACATGATAGGGGCATAGGGGTCCGGTCGGTAACTCGGTGAGTGCATCATGTTCGCAAAGTCTGCGGGGGATGGATAATCCTTTCCAATCATGTGGGCCGTTGCGGTCGCCGGATCCATCGACACGGGATAGGTGGTGTTGGGATTCGGATCTTGAATCATTCGACCGGACGGGGCCGCATTCATGACTGGATTGGATGGACTAGGAAGGTTCATATCTGCCAGAATTTTGTTGACAAGATCGTCATCTTTGTGATTCAAGACCGGAGCCTTTCCATCCAGATCACTTAACAGGGTCCCTGCGGATGCCATTTCTCTACCACGAAAAGAAATCCTTTCTCGCCAACTATTCACACAATCGGAGTCGGGCGTCGAGCAAACGCGTCTGCGCTCTTCGCGGCATGTTCCCATAGATCATGGGGTGGTTGCTGAAATGCTTCTACCGCACCTGATGCGGGACAAGAGACAATCTTCGTTTTAAATTGGTAGCATTTGTCTCCTCCCATGCGGTAGACAAACTTGTCAAAGTCCTTCTCTCGAGGAGCTTTTCGTATCGAACACTCTTTTCCTTCACAGATCGGTCGCATCATACAGATGATGCCAACACCAAGGATGACACTAAAAAAGATGTCAAACCGTTTATCTTGTAGGAAGTGTAACATTCCCATTCTGATTAGCCCTCTTATAATTTATGTGTACTCTTCATAGAATGCTCAAACATATTAAGGTGATCCCATTATTGTGCGGCCTTGTGATTGGCACGATTGCTATTTTTTGTATCAAGCCTGAGAAAAGGATTGTCTATGCCTATCCTACCCCCGATACGGCAAACAAGATCATCTATAAAGATAATAACTCGGTCTGTTACCAATATGATGTCACCGCGGTAGACTGTGATCAAAATGAGTCTCGGCTCAAAGAGTTCCCTCTGGCGCAGTAGAAGGGGCGACACGTGTGGGGCGACGAATGACGCGTCTGGCAGGGACCTCAGACGAGGCAGACGCAACCGCAGCAGAAGGAACCACAAACGGAGCAGCAGATGGGGCAGCAGACGCAACCGCAGCAGAGGGAACGGCCGAGGCCGCAGATGCAACCGCAGCAGACGCATTTCGATTGACCCGTCTTGGTCGAGAGATCACACGACGAGCAGGCGCAGGTTCCGCGGTTTCAGGGGCAGCGGGTGCCGCTTGTTCTCGAAGCACTCGCCGAACCTCCATCAACGCCCTTCCAAGAAGGTTCTCTCCTGTCCAATATTCTTGTTGGGTGGCCTCCTTACGATCCATGGAAAGTCCAATGCCCACCAACGCATCATAAGGCACCGATGCTCCTAACACATCCGTGCCTGTTTGAAGTAGCATGTCTTTCAACTCAGCATATCGAGTGAATTTCTGAAGATTGACTTCATACAACAACCGCGCAAGGTTCATCTTCCACTCCTCTTCCGATCCTTTCCTTTCATAATGAATCAAGAGAGGGGAGTCCTTCTCCATGATCGCGCGCAATCCCTCCTCATCTCCTGCGATCTTTGCCATTTCAGCATATACGGCCTGCTTCGCCGAATGATACATCGTTCCCTGAAACTCTAGATCCACCGCCCATTCCAACGACAAATATCCGTGCTCATTGGCATCAGGGGTCGAAAAGAGGATCACACGTTGCTGTTGAAGTTCAGCAACACTTTGAAGGGGGGCGACAGACTCTCCCTCTCGCACATAGTAGTTCTGTAGGGAAAAGGGAAAGGTCGATGCGATCCACACATCAAACGGAAGCAGACGCTTATCGGTTTGAGAGAAATCCATCTTTCGAATCTGAACCGATGAATCGCGCGTGATACTGCGAAGAGGAAAGCGAGCACGATAGAGCTCATATTCGGCATCGCGGACTGCACGATTCAATGCGAGAAGATCCTTCTCCTGTTCTTTTTCATTTTGCTCATTGGATCCACGAGACGCATCATACAACGCACGGCGAGCGGTTTCAAAGAGAGTGGTGGCCTCCGCAATGGCCTCTTGACGCAGTCGCTCCATCGTATCACGCTCTTCATACGTCAATGGGCGATAGGTAGGAAGCGCAATGGTTTTCACAACCACATACTGCCCCTCCTCATTTTGAGTGCGCTCTACCATGTTCCCCTCCTCATCATAATCAAACCGTTTCCAATCAGTGTCAATCGCCTTGGCACGGTCTTTATAAAACCGTCTGACCTCGCTTGACATTCCTACTACATCCAATGAATTTGACGGTTTCCGCGGACACAGTGTGCCCCCTTTTTCCCATCAAACGATAGATGTCCCATCCGGATACGATGAGCTCTTTTTCGATTGGCCTTGGTATCATTGGAGGGATTTTGATGATGGTGGTGATTGGAGGGATTTTTGTCCATTTTACGGGAAATGCCCTCTATGTGGCCCTATGTACCATTGTCCCTCTTGTCGGATATCTCCTCTCTGCGCTCATTCAAACTCAATCGCAATATCAAATGTGTCCTAGCCTTCATGGGAAGACCATTCTATACGGGGCATTGCCCACTGTATTCACCACACTAATCGGAATCGGAATTGCATCGATATCATTCTGCCGTATACCCATCGCATCCGTCGTCGCACCATGGGTGATCGCACCGCCTGCGTCGGCGTGTTGCGCACCATCCCCTTCTTTGAAAGAGGTGGAAAAGGCACATCCAAGCATCATGGCGGCGTCGTATGGTTTTTACACCTTTTTCGCAATGATGTTTGGAGTGGTGATTGGTTCGGGTGTTTCTTCGGAGTGTTAGTCCTCCGAGCCCTCCATCTCATGATAAATCATATGAGGTGCCTCGGGGCCCACATAGATGTATTTCGGAACACCTCGTTTTGCCGTCTCATTCATATCCAGCATGTAATACCCTGCCTTCATGTCCGATGGCGCAATGGTTTTCTTTTTAGAAACAGAATGACTCGTCGTCATTGCCTTTCTAGAAACCGATTCAGGTTCCAATGTTTCCGTTGTGATGGGCAGATCCGTAGGCGTATGTACTCCCGCCAGACCGGTATGACTCGCAATCAGTAGAACAATCAGATAGGATAGAATTGCCCAGATCATAGAGAAGAGCCAGAATGGCAACCATGTATGGGTGGCAGACGGACGACCAATGCCAAATTCCTTCCAGATCCCTTTTTCTGAAAACATCAGCAGCGGTTTGATCATCAACACAATGGAGATGCCGAGTAAATACAACAACCCCGCATACACAAGAAGAGACATTCCTTCTTGTTCGTCATAGAAAAAACGGGGACATCCGCGCGCTTATTCTTCGTCATCATCCGCATGTTGATTATTGTCATACCCTTCTTCTCCTTCTTCATCTTCCTCCATGATTCCTGCTCGAGCACGCTTCTCTCGTTCTTGATCGTAATATTCCTTATCATAGGCGTAAATGAGTTTGGTTCCACCGACTGCCCATTTTCCAAGGCCTTTCCGTTTGTTCATGAGCTCCATCGCACGCTCTTCATCACTAAGGGCGTTGAACTCCGCAATGATGTTCACACGCTCTTTTTCTTCACGAATTGCAATTTTGTTTTTCAGTTCCTGATCATTATACGAAATACGCTCTTTGTTATATTTTGCCAAGCAATACGCAATGATGCGCGCAAGGTGTTCGGAAGACGAATCGGTCGCCGCCTGAATCGCATCTTGCGCAGACGGAGACAATAGCATGGCAAGTGGACCATACAGAATCGCACGCTGAAGATATTCCAACGTTCGTTCTCGTCCTGGAACGCTCATGGGACGAATCGTTGACGAATAAGACAAGATCACTCGCCATTGATGGATCAGATACTGAATCTTTTCACTTGCGACTTCAGGCAGTTCATCTCGCAATTGCGATTGAAGTTTCCGTTCACGCTCCAAGATAGGCGCAAGGTCCTCTTCCACGTGAAGAAGAGACAGATCCTCTTGAAGCTCATACGTGAAAAAGAGGGCATCATCCGCAAATCCTGATAGCACACGTTGAAGAGGCACAATCAAATACGAGGACAGCACTTGGAAGAAGGCGACCCATGGAAGCGCCGCGATCATTTTGAGAAGAGGAAGCGCCTGCTGAAGCCGAAAGGACTGGCACTGTTTCGTGACAATTGTCTCGGACGCAAGGGAGAGATCGGAAAGGGGGCCCATTGCCACCACAATGTCATCTCGCTCGGCATCAGGGGGGAGTCGCAACATTCGCGTGGTTGTCTCGGAGAGCACGCGTTGCCATTCCATCAAGGGGGGCGGCTGGATCGCACCGAACTGATTCATGATCAAAATCGTCTCCATGACGGAAATTAGATCCGATCGCGAGACACGAAGATCCTGTGTGGTAATTTGATCCATGGTGTTTGCCAGGATGGATTTCCACCCCTCCTTGTCATTTCTCTCTTGGTCGGCAGGAAGAGGGGAGGGAAGGCGTGCCATCTCCTTTCGCTCAAGATGTGCTTTCATCGCCTGAAGAATCTCCTCTCGTGGGGCCTGAACGGAGAGTGTGTTCATCTTGTTCGCCATGTGTAACAGAACGGTCTTCCATCCCATCGAATACACGGGGGGTGTTACATGATTGACACGGTGGATCGTATCTAACAGTGCGGTAAACTCGGCTGTGCGTGTGACAATGTTTTGGGACACCAGCGCAGCCTTTCCTTCCGTATCGGAATTCATCATCGAGGGATGAGTAGGAAATTGAAATCCGCACCACGAACACGTGTTCAACAAATTGGGCTCATGAGGATGACCCATGTGAGGACCTTGAAAGCAGTATTTCAAAAAAAGACGATAATACAAATCAGGGTTGGGGTCCACCACATTGGTATCAAGTGGGCGAGGAATGAAATGGGTAAGTAACATGGACCCTTGCTGAAGGGGTTGAAGGGCGCGCACTGGAAGATCTCCATGGAAGATGTCAGATTTCCATCCTATTCCTGGTTGAACAAGAGGCGCCACACAGCAGGACGTTTCTGAAAAGACGGATCCGCGAATCAAGAGCGCCGTCTCTCGCGCATGATGATGGGCCTGACGAATCCATAGTGTCACCAAGGCGCGCTTTCCCGCATCTCCTGTCATACGAGCCACTTCAGGCGTAATCGCATCCTTTGCCGCATCCTCGGGAGACAACACAAGCTGCTCAGGCAAAAACGTGGGAGAAATCAAATCACGTGTGCGAGCATCCGCTTTCTCTTGACGTTTATCGTAAAGTTGTCCTTGAATCACGACATCAGGAAGGATCTTTTCAAGAATCTGTTCCATAAAGATCAGCGTTCCCTTTCGCCGTTTCTTTGGCTCCATCGTAAGAAATCCAGCGCGATTCCACACAAGAGTATTGGTTTTCATCGAGGCTACCGCGCACGCCATATACTCGAGCCCTTGTTTCTGAGAGGGATCCTCGACCAACGGATACCCATGAAACGGAGATCCGTGTTCAGGAGCGGGACAATCGGGTAGAACCGTTCGAATCACATAGGAAGGGACATGCGTTTGAATGGTAAGGAAGAGGATGACCGCGGCGGCCATGATCAAATGGCGGGCATCGGATGCGGGGGTGCGTGTCTCCCTCTCTTCTGCTTCATACAGCTGAATGTAATCCATGATCGCCCATATCATTTTCATATACTCCTCTTGCGTCACAGGAACTCCAATGTATTCCACCATATCACGAAGAACATGGTAGCACGCCAATTCTTCTGGGGACAGCTTCATTACTGGTTCGGATTCCACAGGGGTTGTCGTAAGAATATCCATCACGTCCTCCAGATCCTCTTCCTCCTCCATGACAACGGCTCCACCCGAGATCGGCTTTCCATCCTTGTCAAACTTCATACTCGTATCAATGTCCAATTCTCGGATCGTTTGGCCGCAAATGCGGCAAATGTAGTGTCCTTGAAATTGTCCCCCTGAACATGTCAGTATGATTTCTTTCTCGATCACAGACTTCTCTGTGGTATGAAGATAGGCCTGAAGTTGAAGGCGCTCATGAACACAAATCAAGTGCTCTTTACAGACGACACAGTGTATCCATTGATCATCGTGCGTGCCTTGGTATCGTTTCACGAACGTTATAAGAAGGGCGAAGCGTTCACTGTCCTCTTTCTCTCGTCGAATGCGCACGAGATCCGATACATGGGAACACGCATTTCGGACAGGGCGAAGACCGGCTTGCTCCTCTCTTTCGCGAAGGATGTCATTTCTTCGACGACTCTCCAAATAGTTTTCGTGATTCGCACTCACAAGGGCTTTTGCGATCTCTATCGTATTTTTTCCCGCAACCACTTGAACATAATTCGCATGATGCTTCAATAAATAGGCCATTTTACCAATATCGGATGCCGCCAACGATGGATTCGTGCGTTCATATTCTTCTAGTGCCTGGACCAAGAGGGGTTCACTACGAATCATATCCAAGACGGCAGGGTGTTCGATCAATGGGTGGAGTTCGGGTTCTGTCGCGGGCATTTCCGAGAGCATGCCTCGAAGAGTGGCGAGTGTAGAGAGAAGAGTCGATTGATAGGCGGTGGTGTGAAGTTCTAACGCATGAAGAATATCCGCATGAAGTTCCATGTGATCCATTCCAATGTGTTGAAGGACAGATAAGGCATCTCCCACGCCCAACGAGGGAATGGTAAGACCCTCAATATAGTCTGCGAGGGGGATGTTTCCGAGCGTTTGTCCTGTCACATCAAACAGAAGAATGTCACGGGAGGTTCCCACCTCTTTTGGGTCACCGAGTGTTTCTAAGAGGTCTTTCATGATGCGACGCGGGAGGTGACTGCGTCCACTATCGATCGCAAGATGATGAGAACGCGTGGACCCCATCTCTGCCACCGCACTCATGGGAAAGAGCAGATAGGATTGAAGAGTGGCGCTCTCTTCTGCGAGATGGAGCTCCTTTCGACGATCCTGTCCCTTACGATAGGTAATGCCAAGGGCTCGTTCGATACCAAAAGGAATCTCATTCAGAATCGGGTGAGGATTCTCTTTACTTTGTGAGTGGCTGTATCCTGAAATGGTGTCCGCAAGACGACAACGAGGGCCATTGCTGTCAGGGCGACAGGCAGGTGGTTCATTCCGAAAGAATTCGGCGTCTTGTTTGGCGCTCCAGAGGGGGGCGGCGGGTTCATGAGGGGCCCACGGAGACATAAATTCTTTCATAAATTGCTGTTGTTGATACCATTCTCGTCCGACTCCTTGAATCGATCCTGTAGAGCTTCGTGCTTGAGGAAGGGGCGCAATCATACGTAGAAGCTCCTCCTCAAAGTGTGTCATGCGAATCTGATCGGTGTTATATTCGGCTTCTTCGCGATCCTCCTCTTCAGGAGGAGAGTAAAGTGTTTTGGTCACATCAAGAACAGGGCGTCCTAGTGGAAGACTAGTACGTTCGAGCAGTTCAGAAAGAGTAGAGGCAGAGATGTCTTTGATTCCTTGGATCGATCCATCTGGTTGATAGGCCACGGTGGCTTGCTTCAATTCAAACAGAATCTCGACCAACATGCGCGCCGCTCGCAAAGCGGTGGGATCTTTTCGCTGCGCGTCTGTCAAGCTGGAGAGATGATCATTGAGCGCATCCATTTTTTGAAGGGCATCGGGAATCATTTGTTCATAGGATTCGGCCTTCACATAGAATGTGGGGCGCATGATTTCAATTTCTCCCATGATCTGGATCTCATCTTCTGCGTGCTCCTCTGATTCTACATATGGTTCTGCTCGATCGTCTACCTCCTCTTGCCCTGCTTGATCGTCTGCCTCCTTCTCTTCGTGAGGGCGAGGACTCATGATGACAAAGGACTCATCGGGTGAAATACCGATGTAGTTGAATTCCAACAGATAGGTCTTCTCCTCCTCCATGGGGCGAATCACAATCGCATCCTCTTCCTTTTTGACTTCTAGAATCTCATACGAGTGATAGGGGTTTCCTTTTGCGTCAAATGTATCCCATTGCTGCGACACACGAAAATCTTGTTGCTCCACAAACGATTCCATGACGCGTTTCTTTACAATATAGATCGCGCGCACCCCATCCTTTTCATCATAGACCTCTTCGCCATCCACATTCTGAATGGCGAAGGTATGAAGCATATTAGAGACGCCATTCGGTTTCACAGAAATCCGATCTTCTCCACGATAATAGACGGTTCCAATGGTCCGTCCATAAGCACGAGAATCAATCACAACATCATCACCTAACTGAACAAACATCATAGGATCAAAGGATGCCGCCGCATTGAGATCTTCGACGGATTCGTCTACTTGTGGTTCTTGTGCTTCTGCGTCTGGTGCTTCTGCGTCTGGTGCTTCTGCGTCTGGTGCTTGTAGTGCTTGTAGTGCTGCGTCGGCATCCACTTCAGGGATTTCATCCGGATCCACCTCGATCACATCATCGGGTTCCATACGATCAGGATTCTCTTGTCTTTCTTCTGGTATGGCGTAGTTCTCCTCCGAAGAGCTCTCCATACTCCCTATCCTCTTCTGGAGAATCTATTATGATGAAAATCACATGGATCATATAAAGAGAATCCATCTCTCCTTTTTAGAAGTCCATGGCATTCTCCTACGACCTTTCCGTCTTTTCTACCTTGCGTGAAACCTATTCGACATGGGAGACCTTTCAAGCCTATCTGGAATCGGAGGAGGGAGGGTTGTTTCGTATCGTAGAAGATCACTCCTCAGGCCTGTGTCTCCTTCGCTATGAAAAAGGAGTGTCCACGATGACTCTCTCTCATGCTCCGTGGTTTCGTTCTGTCTTATGGGATCGAGTCACCCATCTTCCCGTATCGTTGGCGCCTCCTAAGGCATGCGATGAGGCAATTCCCTATGGAACAATGGGGGAGGCCATCGAGGCAGGAGCCGTATGCCAAGAGATGATGGATGGATGGATGATTCAGGCCTTTCGTCGCGCAGGAGATCCCACCCTGTATCTGGCGTCTCGTTCTCATCTTCACGCTACCGGAACCTTCTATTCGCCTCGTTCCTTTCGTGAACTCTTCCTGGAGGCCTATCTCGGTGTAACAACTACCACGCCATCCGCAGAGGAGCGCCTTCAATGTGATCCATTCTTTGAGAGCCCGTGTGCGGAAAAAGGTGAATCGGCCATCTTCTATAGTTTCCTTGTTCAACACAACGAGCATCGTGTGGTCTGTCCCATCAAAGAGAATCGAGCGCTTCTGATTCATAAGGGGGTGGTGGATCTCACAGGAAAGATCACCATCGTGGAGGACCCCCATTCTGTGCTAGCGGGTCCTGTGACGCGGGCGGCCGATCCTGCGACTCCCTTTGCGTTGTGGAATGCGACCTATCTGTCCTCGCTGTCATGGGAGAATCAGGGAATCGTCTGGAAAGATCAAACAGGACGCCGATGGCGTTATCGCGCCCCCGCCTATGAGCTTGTCCGATCCCTTCGCGGAAATCATGCGTCGGCGGTGGATCGTTATGCCCAACTCTATACACAGAATCTGACACACACCTATCTCCAGTATTTCTTTGAGGATTCCGTTCCCTTTTCCTTCTTTCGCGCCCTTCTTCAACGCATTAGCAAAGAGATCTTTCAGGCCTATTTGGACGTTCATGTGTATCGGAACCTCACACGTGATAAGGTGCTGGCATGTTACCACCCTCATCTATACCAGCTTCATCACATCTATCGGACCCAACTTCGCCCGATCCAGGGCAAAATGAATGCGGCAACCCTACAGAAATATCTGTTCTGTCTTCCGTGGCAGCGGATTTCCTTTCTGCTTCGTCAGCACCCTCTGTGGAACACACGTTAAGGAACTTAAGGTACATGGAGTGTTCCCTTCCTAGAAGATGCCTGCGATCGGAATTGATTTAGGGACGACAACGAGCTGTGTGGGAGTCTGGCAAAACGACCGCGTAGAGATCATCGCGAACGAACATGGCAATCGCACCACACCGTCGTTTGTTGCCTTTACCGATTCCGAACGACTGATTGGTGATGCGGCAAAGAATCAAGTATCTGCCAATCCAAAGAATACTGTGTTTGATGCGAAGCGTCTCATTGGTCGCGCCTTTTCGGACACGGCCGTTACCGAAGATCGTGTTCATTGGCCGTTTCAAGTAACCATGGGTGCCACGGGAAAGACGCAGATTGTGGCCGAGTTCAAAGGAGAGACCAAGACATATTTGCCTGAGGAGATTTCTGCGATGGTGCTGACGAAAATGAAGCAAACCGCGGAGGCCTATTTGGGTGAGACGGTGACGGATGCGGTGATTACTGTTCCCGCCTATTTCAATGATTCTCAACGACAGGCCACGAAAGATGCGGGGTTGATCGCAGGACTCAACGTGCTGCGCATCATCAATGAGCCCACTGCGGCGGCACTGGCATATGGACTGGATAAGAAGAAGGCGGGAGAACAGAATGTGGTGATATTCGACTGCGGAGGCGGGACACACGATGTCAGTTTAATCACGATTGACGATGGTATTTTTGAAGTCAAAGCCACAGGTGGCGATGTACACTTAGGAGGCTCCGATTTTGACACGACGCTCGTCACGTGGTGTATCCAAGAATTTGAAAAGAAACACAAGAGTTTGGGTGTGGGGGCGATCCAGGAGAATCAGCGCGCCCTCTCGCGTCTGCGAACGGCATGTGAGAAGGCCAAGCGTAGTCTGAGCACCATGACGCAGGCAAACATTGAGATCGACTCTCTTGTCCAAGGGCTGGACATGAATCTATTGATTACGCGTGCCAAGTTTGAATCGCTGTGTGATGCCACGTTTCGGCGAACCATTGCGCCTTTGGAGCAGGTCCTGCGCGATGCGAACATGTCCAAAACGGACATCCATGAAGTGGTCATGGTGGGCGGGTCCACCCGCATTCCAAAAATCCGCGAGATGGTCAGCCAGTTTTTTCATGGAAAGAAGTTGAACGATTCTGTCCATCCTGATGAGGCAGTGGCCTATGGTGCGGCCATTCAAGCACACATTCTGACGGCGGGGAAAAGCGGAAACGATCGCACAGCCGATATCATCCTGTTGGATGTGGCCCCGCTGTCCATTGGACTTGAGACGGCGGGAGGGGTCATGACTCCACTCATCAAGCGCAATACGACCATCCCGTGTAAAAAGGCACAGACCTTCTCTACCTATGCGGATAATCAGCCTGGTGTATTGATCCAAGTATATGAAGGAGAACGTCAATTTACGCGAGATTGTAACTCGCTCGGCACCTTCAAACTCGACGGTCTTCCACCCATGCCCCGTGGTGTCCCACAGATTGATGTCTCGTTTGATATGGATTCGAACGGCATTTTGAATGTTAGTGCGTCAGAGAAGTCCACGGGAAAGTCACAGAAAATTACGATCACAAATGATAAAGGACGTCTGAGTCGTGAGGACATTGAGCGGTTGATTGCGGAGGCCGAAAAGCATGCCACCGATGATAAGATTCGTATGGAGCGCGTAGAGGCGAAGAACAGTCTGGAGGCCTATCTATATAATACACGTAATGCGCTTCAAGAGGATAAGGTAAAGACGACACTGGGCGGGGATGTCAAGAACATCGAGGAATGGATTCAAGAGGGTATTCAGTGGCTTGAGGAACATGGTGAGGAGGAGAAAGAGGCATTTCAGGCAAAACAGAAGGAGGTGGAGGATAAGATTCGTCCGATGATGGCGAAGCTCTATCAAGAGGCGGGAGGTCCTGGCGCGGAGGACATCGATTAGATCTAAACACGGCTGACCAAGATACAGATAAAGAGACACCATGAATAGGACGGAAAAAGAGAAGGCGGAGTTTGATCAGTTGTATCATGTCCTCACCTCATTGGCTCAAAAAGGGAAGCCTGTCTCTTCTGAAGAACTCAAACATGTCATGAAAGGATCTTCCATGACACGAAAAAGACACCCGTCTGTCCATCTCCAATTACAGGCTCAGGCACTCGGACTGCCACAGGTCCAGCCACAGGTCCAGCCACAGGCCCAGCCACAGGCCCAGCCACAGGCCCCACCATCCTCCCAGTCACAAGAGCCATCGGAAGAGCCTGCCTCTCACGAGTCACGTGATCTTCGAAAGAAATATAAGAAAAAACAACCGCTTATCGGGAAAACGATTGTAGTAGAAGATTCTCCTGATTCTACTGCGGCTGCTCCTGCCCAGCATCTCCTTCAAGACATTCTTCGCATGGCAGAAGCTCGTCAGATCTCCAAACGAGACCTATGGGATGCCATGAAAAAAGAATGGGCCGAAGAAGTATGTGACGCATGTCACGGTTCCTTTGCGGATCGAGAGTCTCTTACCGATCATATCGAACACTCTCCCCTTTGTCAACGATGGCGCACGTTTACACCACACGACCAATGTCGCACCCTTCAAGGACCTCTCCCTGTGTTTTTAGAGGACTGCCTTGAGAAGGCCATTATCGCAGATCCATGTCAGTGTCATACATGTCTGTGCCGCTTTCCCACAAAAGAGGCGCTTTATCAACATCTCTCCGCACCCAGTGCCCTTCTGTGTAATCGATATGCGTGCTATGAATTGAAAAAGATGATTGCGCGGATCTAAACCACTCACACATGTGATCGAATATGATCTATTTGATTCTGACCGCCTCTCTACTCAATCGATTTGGACCGAATGAGGAGAGAGAAGCACGCTATCACATGGCTCTCACAGAGACTCTTTCTCATCTTCCTGCGTCGATCCTTCCCGTGATCGTAGAGAATAATGGTGTGCGGCAGACGATGCTCGATCACTATGTTCATCACGGAAACAGGGTTCGTGTCATCTATACCGATACCAATCGTCGTCCTCCTGAAGACAAGGGCATGAATGAATTCATCGATATCAAGGAAGTGATCCAGGTGATGGGGATCTGCGAGACAGACATCATTATGAAAGTAACAGGCCGATATCGTGTGAAGGACTCTTCCTTCTTTACTCAAGTGATTCGTGAGGCGAATGCGTATGATAGTTGGATGAAATATTATGGAACATGTAGTCTCCAATTTGAACCCTATGAATGCGTATTAGGTTGCTTTGCGATGCGAGCCATGTATCTCATGTGGTTTCCTCTTCCTATGATTCGTCTCTATCCCTCTGCAGAAGTCGCGATGGCAACCTATTCTCGTCGCAGTCTTCCTCGTATTCAAGAGATTCAGACACTCGGAGTGGAATGCTGTTTTGGGGAGGATGGGCGCATTCTTGATGTGTGATCAAGGCGTATATTCTTTTACGCGCCCCCACTAATGAGTTCCCTTCTTCACCGATCAGGGAAACGACTGTCGCCCTCTTTTCAAGAATTTATGAAACGTCACGGAGAGGAAATCATCACGTCTCTGACGGTTCATCGATCTCCTATCTCGAATCTCACTCATCAAGCACTGAATCTACTTCTCTTTGGACAATGGGAAAAGATTAAACAGGAACATGGATGTCAAGTGATGTTTCATTATTCTATGATTATTAATGGGAAATATCTACTGGAAAAAACAGCCATTCCCGTTATCAAATATGATATTTCATTGCCGATGGGATCGGAACGCATCCCTATCCCATGGAATCCTTCCGAACAACTCACCTTATCTACCTTTCTCGAACGAGGAATGAAGGACGATGGCGACAAGTTTTTCAGCTATGATATGGAGAGGAATCATTGTGAGACATTCGTGGAAACCCTATTACGTGCGAGCGGGGCATGTTCGATAGAAGACAATCAACCCTTGTTTGTGCGTCAAGATCTGACGGCTCTTATGAATTCTATTCCGATTTTATCGAAAGTGCTCGTCACGATCGCCGTCCATTTTCATGCGATCTTTCAATACATGTATGAAGAATGCTATCATGTGATTCGTGATATCTTTCAGCGATGTCTTCATATGATTGCGTCGATTTGCTATTTCTGCATGTTTATGATGGAATCGTTGGTATGTATTCTCTACACGAATCCTTCGCATTCTGTGCCATCTTTTATGCCTTGATAGGTACAAAAATAGAAGAGGGCCGAAAAGGGTTCTTACGGCTTCTTCATGGCACTCTTCAGTGCGGAGGAGCTCTTTGACTCCGAGGCGCTCTTCAGTGCGGAGGAGCTCTTTGACTCCGAGGCGCTCTTCAGTGCGGAGGAGCTCTTTGAAGGTGCCGCTTGTAGAGATGCTTGAGGGACCACCACTTGTTTGATCTCTTGAGAGGTTCCCAGTAGGGCCGTGCGCCATGCCTGACGAAGGGTTTGAAAGAGTTGAACGCATCCCTTTGCCGCCTCCGCGAATGCCTTTCGTGCGGTTGTGATGTCTCCATCCTCCACGCCAATCCGAAGAACCATCTCATCACGAAGAGGATGAGGGACACAGTATCCCGCATACGTAATCCGCGGCTCTGCCGTTCCTTCAATGTGGTGTTCCACCAGCCAGGTTTGAAGGAGATTGCCCAGCGTATGATCATGTCCACGAACCAGGAAATCATATCCAATGATACGGGAATCCGAGGAGGAAATCGTGATCTCAGGAGGTACATCGCCTTGCTGAAGATTGACATAACGGCTACACATGTTCTCTCCCACTTCACATGCCCGTTTCACAATATAGGGAACGGTTAGACATCCCACCGTTTCAATCGTAAAGTCGAAACTGTAGGGTTCACCCTTTTCATTGATCTGGAAGCATCGCTTGATCTGCATGGTCTTGAATTCACGCTGGAGTTCTGCGTATCGCTCTGAGGCCTTGTCCAGATCACCGATCTTTTTTGCTGAGGCCAGCCATTGTGTAAACATCTCCTCTTGACGCATGGGATTGGTATCCAACGTATACTCATAGGAGCATTGCGAGACAGGGCTAAAACGGGCATGCTCTCGTCCGGTTCCTTTGGTCGCCTTGGCCACAATGTGAATTCCTTGCGGGACGGATCCCACCATACGAGGAAGAGTCGCAATGAGACACGTCTGTCCTGTCAGAGGATGTGGCGGAAAGAATGTGTTCTTCGCGAGAACCTCTGTTTTCTCATGTTCTTCTTTGGAATCCTCCATGGACACGAACTCTTTTACGACAAAGTCACTGGACGTGACATGAGTCATCTGGTCCTTGTTTCCTGTCGCATTCAATACGAAGAGGTATCGATCTTCTTTCCAGAGAAGAGGATCAGGAACATAGAGCGGGAGAAGACCAATACGGTCCGCCAGCATTTCATTCGTCATGGGAGTGTCATTTTGTTTGACCTCTACATCCGTTGTGGAGCCTGTCGATGTCATGTCTGATCGGAATGCGACCGTTTCCACCCCTGTCAGAATCAAACGGCGCAGCGTATTCGCATAACTGACCTGAATGGGAGAGAGGGTGAACGTATAGGTCCGTTCGTCCTTACTGACAAGAAGCTTGCTGATGTTCATGATGGGTCCTATCTTATCTTCCGAATGAACGGACGGATCAATTTTTATGAGATGCGTTTAGAGTATTTTGGATTCGTTCCTTGGATAGAAAAGGATGAGCCGACCTGCTCCCATTCATATTTGCTTTTATTCCAACCGGTGTGACTGGTCCAAAGCCTTTATTGAAGAAATTTCGAAAACACCCTATGCCCGTGACTTTCGTTTTATCTGTGTCGACCCTGGTCCCAACCGTCCTGCCCTTCCCTCATGGCTCAAACAGACTCCGACACTTGTCATTTCGGGCGAACCGGAACCACGGACCAATAGCGAAGTCATGAACTGGCTGTATGAAACAAGACTGAAAGAGGGGGCTCGAGCGAAGGCAAGCGGAAGTTCGAAAGACGCAGGTGACGCAGGTGGAGCAGGCGCAATGGCAGGAGAACCTGAACCCTATTTGGATTCAGAGATGGGAGGAGGATTCGGAGATAGTTATTCGTTCTTAGGCGTGGATACCTCGGCACAGGGAAATGGTGGGATGTCAATGATGCATAACTTTACCTCTCTTCAAGGGAATGACTCTGTAGGCACACGAGAGGCTTCTAGCTTTCAAACCACCAATAGCAATCAGAAGCGAAACAAGAAAGAAGAGATGTTAGATCAACAAATGGAAATGTATATGAAATCACGTGATGATGGGATCCCGAAACGAGTCGCTCGACAATAGTGCGCAATCTAAAGAGTTCTCCGCATAACAGAACAGAGTAAGGATGTCTGCATTGAGCGCCTTTACGGCACATTTGGTGGCCTTCTTTGATGAATTGTGCGCAACCTTTCCGGAAGAGAAAGAGCTTCATATGGCGGCCGAGGCCATCAAAGGCGCCAAAAAGATCAATCCCCGCCTGGTGCTAGACCTATTTATCACTCATGTCTACAATGATTGTTCTGTTGCGATCGCCAATCGTGATGCGCACCTGTTTCGGTCGATTGCGCAAGCAAAGATCGCCAATCAATTCAATGAAATGCTCTCGGCCCTCTCTATGTTTGATAAGCACTGGGATACAATGGGGGCGCAAAATCAAGAGGTGATTTGGCAATATCTGAAGGTGCTCTCGATCCTTTCTGAAAAGGCGCGCTCCTCGTAACCCTATACGGCACTGGGTATAACGGACGCCGTGCGTCCCTTACGGAATGTGATTTCATATTCCCTAAGAAGAAATGGCATCCGCATCACCTGATGTCTCTATGTTTCAGCAGAAATACAATGAATTTGTGGAGGATCTGCGTGGTGCTCTTCCTGAATACGAGGACGCGCTCTCCGCTGCCTTGATGCTCGGCCCAGAGGATCGTTTGACACGGTTTCAAGCAGAAGTCAAAACCGCTAATATGTTTCATGAGACTCATGAGGCGCATCAGATCAATCCGCGACGTATTCTTCCTGGCGTGGAACTGACGGATGCGATCTGGGCGGGTCTTTCCGAACACACCCAGAAGGCCATTTGGGAGCATACTCGTGTCGTATCCATCTGCTGTTTGATGGAGGCAGGATTCAGCCAAGACACCCAGCCAAAATGGGTAGAGGAGGCATTTGGTAAGGCCATGAAGGATGTTCAAGATAAAATGAAGAGCACCGATCTGGAGGGCGTGCTCAAGACGTTTATGACCTATTTTCAGTCGATGGGTGCGGGTGCGGATGCAGACGCAACGGATGATTCCAAAGATTCCAAAGATTCCAAGGATGCCAAGGAAGCTAAAAAGGGCCTGTTTGAGAATGGCTTCCCTTCTCTCCCTGAAAAGTTTATGAAGGGTCACCTGGCTCGATTGGCACAAGAGATTGTGAAAGACATTACCCCTGCGGATTTGGGAATTACTGCGGAACAGCTAAAGGATTGTGAGAAAGACCCATCCCGGGCCATTCATATTCTCTTTTCTACCTTTACCGAACGACCCGATGTCATTCAAAAAGTAATCACAAAGATTGGAAAGCGTCTTCAGCAAAAAGTTGCATCAGGTTCGATTCGTCCCCAAGAGATTGCGAAAGAGGCGGAAGAAATGATGAAGGAGTTTTCAGAGAATTCCAGTTTTGTGGACATGATGGAGAAGATCAAACGCGCTTTTGGCATGGAGGACATGGATCTCGCACGAAAGACGGGAAACGAGGGAAGTGCTCGGCTGTCATTGGCGCGTGACCGATTACGGAGAAAACTAGAGAAGAAGAAAGAAGCACAAGCAGGAGGCGCAGCAGGCAAAAGTAAGAAATAAAAGGCAGATAGGATAGGATTATGAGTACCCATGATCATTGTGAACCACCTTTTTGGAAAGATCCTATGATCCTCTTTCATCCCATGACGCTTGAATATCGTCCCACATGTTCTCATTCTCCCTTTAATTTTACGGCACGACTCGTCATCTTGTCTCTATTGGTGGGAATCATTGGAAGTCTGTGGGGAGGACTCTCTTTCGTGATGGTGGGACTCGTATTTGGTCTTCTTACGGCAATGGTGATCGTGATGACGACACCAAAGATGGAGCTGCCCCATGATGTGGAACATGATCGATCACATGATGCGCAACAGGCAGAGAAAGAGACCCGCGATGGCCCGTGGCATACTCTTCCGTTTCAGGCGATGGTAGTTGATCCCGCCACCCATGTCAAAGCGCATCCCGAGATCATTAAAAAACAGCGTCATGAGGTGACGGAACATTTTGTCAATGGAGGCGCCGATCCTCGTAGTGTTCAACCAATGGCGTCTCCTATGGGACTCGCAACCATCGATGCATTTCCGTATTCGGGAAACGCTCTTCCCGATCATACTCCGCCCACGTCGCGAAATCCGTTCATGAACATCTTATTGGATGACATCAAGTATCATCCTCAGCGCCCCGCGGCCTCTCCCGTTGATCATCCAGAGGTGGCCCAAACCATGGATGACTTTTTTCGTATTCAGTGGTTTTCGGATCCCACAGATGTCTTTGGAAAGAATCAGGGCCAACGGCAATTTATCACGCAGCCGTCTACTACCGTGCCGAATGATCAAGGGTCGTTTGCGGATTGGCTCTATAAAATCCCTGGAAAGACCTGTAAAGAGGGCGGGCGCGGGGCATGCCACTCAGGAACGGACAGTGGATCGATCCCATGGCTTACTCACGGATTATAGATTGAGTGCGAAGATACGGCGAAGGCCGACAATGAAATCGTTTGAGTGTTTTACCTCTGGTCTGAAGAACAGAGGTGATACAAATTCCAATGGCGGCTTTTTCCTTGTTCTTTCGAGTGGGAGAGGTCTTTCGCACGCGAATGGTTTGACGCACCCGTTTGATACACCGACACAGTGTGGCGGCGAGGCTCTTTGGCTGTGGCTTTTTGGCATGTGGCCCATTGTATATTGTCCCTTTTCTATGGAGAGGGGTGTGGGGAAACGAAGTGTCCCCACGTGGCATTCTTTTGGTTCGTGATATTTTTTATGGAGAGGGGTGTGGGTTGTCCCCACGGGATGGGGGTGTATAGATACAAGTCATCTCCATGAGAGAGGGGTGTGGGGAAACGAAGTGTCCCCACGTGGCATTCTTTTGGTTCGTGATATTTTTTATGTCTTATTAGAGATCATGGAGATCAATCGCCTTACCCATTCACGCGATGACCTGTGTGGCATTCAATCCTATTATTCTCAGTCCGTGGGACCGGGCCGCTACACCACAACCAATCTAAACCCCAAGGCTACCGGCGTGAATCCTATCGCATCCGATCAACTTCTCATGTACCCCCGTGAGGGCTACGGATTCAACAATGCCTCGATTGATGCTGACTCCGTGCTTCGCAATCAGATGGGATTTACGAACCATCGCTGCCAGATTCGTCCGCAGTCACGCCCCTTTCTGACCGTCCCCTTTATGGCAGGAGGCAGCCCCTCGCGCGATGTAGAGAGCCTTCTTCTTCATTCAGAGCAAGTGCGTATGGGAAAGGAATGTGGCACGGTCTCGGAACAATTCTTCTCTCAACAATACACTCCGATGATCCCGATCTTGAAAGAGAACATTCAGAATCCAAAGAATATCATTTCGGAAGTCGCCGCGCCTGGCTGGATTCATGGTGGAATCCCCTCGCGATCCTATCTGCGTGATGTCAATTGCTAATACGCCCCTCTTCCTTTTTTCATAGATAGAAATAGAAGATGAGCAGCGAGAAGGAGCGCCTGATGCTAGCATACGACGCGCCTTCTGAGAATGACTCCGATGTGATCGAGCTGAACACGTCGGATGCGAAGACATGGAAAACGTGGAAAAAAGAGAGCTCCATGGCAAAGGCTGCTTCGCATAAGCCTGCTGCTTCGCATAAGCCTGCTGCTTCGCGTAAGCCTGCTGCTTCTCGTAAGCCCGCCAGCGAACAGAGCGAAAGCTTCAAGTTGCGGAAGAAGGAAGAGTCCCGTGCGAAGGCCGCCGCCACGCGCAAGGCCAAGCTGAATGCCATGTCAGAGAGCACCAAGCGGCGGAAGTTGGACGAGGCCCGAGAGAAGCGCGCCGCCACGCGCAAGGCCAAGGCCAATTCTGAGACCGCAAGCTTCAAACTGCGAAAACTGGAAGCGGCTCGAGAGAAGGCGGCGGCCACTCGCAAGGCGCGCCTCCATGCCATGTCAGAGAGCACCAAACGACGGAAGCTAGAGGAGGCTCGAGAGAAGGCGGCAGCCACTCGCAAGGCCAAGGCGAATTCTGAGTCCGCAAGCTTCAAACTGCGCAAACTGGAGGCATCTCGAGAGAAAGCACGGGCCGCCCGTAAGGCACGTCTCCATGCCATGTCCGAAAGCACCAGGCGACGGAAGTTGGAGGAGGCACGTGCCAAAGCCGTCGCCACTCGAAAGGCCAAGTTGAATGCGCTGCCCGAAGAGGAGAGACAGCAGAAGATAGAGGAGGCTCGAGAGAAAGCACGCGCCGCCCGCAAGGCACGTCTCGATGCCATGCCCGAGAATGAGAAACGACAGAAGCTCAAGGAGGCTCGAGAGAAGGCAGCGGCCACTCGCAAGGCCAAGCTACATGCTCTGCCCGAGAACGTAAAGGAACAGAAGCGTCAAGAAGCGCGTGCGAAGGCGGTCGCCACCCGCAAGGCGCGCCTTAATGCCATGTCAGAGAGCACCAAACGACACAAGCTGGAAGAGGCACGTTCCAAGGCGGCGGCCACGCGCAAAGCCAAGATCAATGCGATGTCCGAGGAAGAGAAGGAGAAAAAACGTCAGGAGGCGCGAGCCAAGGCCGCTGCGGCCCGACGCGCCAAACGTAACGCGCTTCAGGGTCAACCGCCCGCACCCGCACAGGCATGGATGGCCGACCTTCCCCATGAGGAAGAGAAGCGTCGCAAGGCCATTCTCCAGCGGTTTCAGTTGAACACGGCCACTCGTCGACGTCTCCAAAAAAAGAACCCGTATGTCAAGGCCATGAACGATTGGGCGATCTAAGACACAGTAGATGTCATGCGTGAACATGCGTTGCGATGCGCTCTTGAATAAATGAGTGAATCTGTGAAAGAAGATCCTGCACAGATTGATCCGATTCGTTAGAAAGCGTCAACACAGGAAGAGTGGTTCCCTGAATCCATTTTTTATGTTGCGCATCCAGTGCGTTCAAATAGTCAAGCTCAATCCGTTCTTCTCCTTGACGATTCCGAATTCCAATGCGCTCTTTGGACGTGACCGAGCTGGTTGACAGATAAATGATTCCATGAACAGGATAGGATTGCCCAAACGTCTGAAACCATTCTTGATAGAGATCCCATTCGATTTGGTTCATGTCCCCTGAATCATGGAGCATTTCCGCAAATACATGTTTGTCTGTTAGCATAGAACGCTCTGTGAGGATCACGTGGGGACCTTTCACGGTGGGGTCTAACGCAGCAACGGCCTCTTGAATCGTGCGGAGACGCATTCGAAGAGCACACGTTTGAAACGTATAGGACCATCGTTTCTTGTCTTCATAGAATAACTCGAGTAGGCTTTTTCCACCTTCATCAAACATGGTCATCCATTGCCCGACGGGTTCATCTACCACATGAAGATCGTGGAATTGATGGCGAATGTGACGGAGAAGGGTTGTTTTTCCCGATCCAATGTTTCCATCCAGTGATAAGATAATGATGTTCGGGGAGGTCATGGAGTGGACAAGAATAGGGATTGATTCTTTTTCAGAGGGTCTCATGCGTCAATTTTTTTAAAAGGAGATAGGTAGTTCATGGCCGTCTATTTGAGTAACCTTGCCGAAGCCTACGGCCCATTGATTACGAGCCACTGGGAGAAGAAAGAGAACCCCCAGCATTATGATGATCTTCCTTTGCCGTGGGCGAGCCCGAATCCCCACCGCCACATCCTTGGTCTCGTTGGTGGAAATGAGGTCAGTCCCATCAAGGGCAATCTTGTGGATTTGGAATCGGATCTACGAGGGATCAACCTTCCCAATACGTTCGCCCCATGGAAGCAATATCAACCCCCTCAACAACACAATGAAATTATTCGTAACAACGTGAAGGGGTCTGTTCAGATTGATATTCAAAAGGCACACTTACCCACCTATCAAATGATTGCGTATCCCGCGGTCATGGCCCCTCTTCCAATGGTGAGTGAAGTCTGTATGAAACCCGAAAAATACTAAAGGTCTGACACGAAGAAGAGGAGAGATCTCTATGTCAAGCGAGATCATCGCCTATTCTGCTACGGCAGTATCCATTTCGGCACGATT